>Ga0136632_10000080_pt1 | contig 21391 bp, 19 predicted proteins | sample AntDrymUQ6112106_2_FD_104670 | JGI IMG/M metagenome (GOLD analysis project Ga0136632, IMG submission 104670) | Polar desert sand microbial communities from Dry Valleys, Antarctica - metaG UQ611 (21.06) | ecosystem: Environmental > Terrestrial > Soil > Desert | place: Antarctica: Dry Valley...
CCACGATCAGCCAACGTCCTCGAAATCGCCGCCGTCAACGTCGTCTTCCCATGATCAATATGACCCATCGTCCCCACATTCACATGCGGCTTCGTACGCTCAAACTTCACCTTGCTCATCGGCTCTCACACTCCACTGTGCTTGCGTTCACTGATTCGTAGGTTGTCAACGTGCATTTCGGCCGGGGCGATCACTCGCCGCGGACTCGCTTGATGATCTCGGAAGCGATGGACTCCGGCACCTGTTGGTAGCTGTCGAACTGCATCGTGTACGTGGCACGTCCCTGTGTCCGGGATCGAAGATCGGTACTGTACCCGAACATGTCCGAAAGCGGCACCTGCGCTCGGACCACCTGGGTGTTGCCGTTGGCTTCCATGCCCTCGATGCGGCCACGGCGGCTCGACAGGTCGCCGATGACATCACCCATGTGATTCTCGGGCGTGACCACCTCGACCGACATGATCGGCTCGAGCAGCACCGGCCGTGCCATCTCGGCGGCCTTGCGGAAACCGGCTTGACCGGCGATCTTGAATGCCATCTCCGATGAGTCGACGTCGTGGTACTGGCCGTCGACAAGGCGAACACGCACATCGACCATCGGGTAGCCGGCAAGCACTCCAGACTCGAGCGCCGACCGGGCGCCCTGATCGACGGCGGGGATGTACTCCCGCGGCACGCGACCGCCCCTGATGTCGTCGGAGAACTGGTAGCCGCCCCCTGGGCCGGTGGGCTCGAGCGTCAGCTTGATCACGGCGAACTGGCCCGAACCGCCGGTCTGCTTGATGTGGCGGTACTCGACCGACTCGACCGTCTGGGTGATCGTCTCGCGGTAGGCGACCTGCGGCTTGCCGACGGTCGCCTCGACGGCGAACTCGCGCATCATGCGGTCGACCAGGATCTCGAGGTGCAGTTCGCCCATCCCCGAGATGACGGTCTGTCCGGTCTCGTAGTCGGTGCGCACGCGGAACGTCGGGTCTTCGTCGGATAGCGATTTCAGCGCCTTACCGAGCTTGTCCTGGTCGCTCTTCGTCTTGGGCTCGATGGCGACGTGGATCACCGGTTCTGGGAACACCATGCGCTCGAGGATCACCGGGTTCGAGCGGTCGCACAGGGTGTCACCGGTGGTGACGTCCTTGAAGCCGAGTCCGGCGACGATGTCACCGGCTTGAGCGAACTCGAGGTCTTCGCGCTGATTGGCGTGCATCAGCAGGATGCGCCCGAGGCGCTCGCGCTTCTCCTTGACCGAGTTGTACACCTCGTCGCCCTTGTTGACCTGGCCAGAGTAGACACGGAAGTACGTCAGGCGGCCGAACGGGTCGCTCACGATCTTGAACGCCAGCGCCGCGAATGGCTCAGTCTCGTCGGCTTGACGCTCGACGGTCTCCTCGCCGCGCAGGTCGGTGCCGCGCACCGCGGGGACGTCGAGCGGGCTCGGCATGTAGTCGATGATGGCGTCGAGTAGCAGCTGGACGCCCTTGTTCTTGAACGCCGAGCCGCACTGCACGGGTACGAACGATCCTGCGAGGGTTCCGGCACGAAGGGCGCGGTTCAGGTCGGCGACGCTGAGCTCCTCTTCGTTGAGGAACTTCTCCATCGTCTCCTCGTCCTCACCGGCGACGATGTCGAGCAGCCGGTGACGCCACTCCTCGGCGTCGGCTTTCATCTCGGCCGGGATCTCCTCCTCGTGGTACTCGGCTCCGAGCTGCTCACCCGTCCACACCACGGCCTTCATCTTGACGAGGTCGACGACGCCTTGGAAGTTGGCCTCGGCACCGATCGGCAGCTGGGTCACGGCCGGCACTGCGTCGAGGCGGGAGGCGATCATCTCGACGGTGCGGAAGAAGTTGGCGCCCGTGCGATCCATCTTGTTGACGAAGCACATGCGCGGCACGTTGTACTTGTTCGCCTGACGCCACACGGTCTCGGTCTGGGGCTCGACGCCGGCAACGGAGTCGAACACAGCTACGGCACCGTCGAGCACGCGAAGTGACCGCTCCACCTCGATCGTGAAGTCGACGTGGCCGGGGGTGTCGAGGATGTTGATGCGATGGTCGCGCCAGAACGTCGTGGTGGCTGCGGACGTGATGGTGATGCCGCGCTCTTGCTCTTGGGCCATGTGATCCATGACGGCTGCGCCCTCGTGCACTTCGCCGATCTTGTACGTCTTGCCCGTGTAGTAGAGGATGCGCTCGGTGGTCGTCGTCTTGCCGGCATCGATGTGCGCCATGATGCCGATGTTGCGGTAGCGCTCCAGGGGGATATCTCGCTTGGGCATGGTTCGTTCTCGTCAACTCGTTCGGGGACACACGAAGAACCCGGGCGCCACGGCACCCGGGTTCGAGCCAGATCGGCCCTGTCAAATCTATCGGGAAGGAGTTGTCTGTCCTCTCGCCGTCACGGCGTCGGCGCGGGCCTTGTCCATTGCAGCCGTCGTCAGGCGCGGCGCCGCATACATCAACAGCAGCAACTGTCCAAGGGCGGCCACGAACCACGGCGTACGCAGGGCGATCTCACGGCCGGCGAACGCATCGGTGACTGCCACCACGAGTCCGCCGACCATGGCGCCGATCGGGATCGCCCCCCAGGCGAAGAAGCGGTAAACACTGTTCACGCGGCCGAGCAGGCGGTCGGGAATGATCGACTGGCGCAGGCTGACCGTGATCACGTTCCACAACACGGCGCTGAAGGCGTAGAACCCGAACATCAGCCACACGATCGGCCACAACGACACGGCGCCGATCACCGCTGACGTACCCGCCCCACCCAACATCGTCACCCACAGCGAGGGACCCGAACCGATCCGCTTGCTGACCCACGACGCGGTCCAGCCCCCGAGGACGCCGCCGACGGCGCCGGCCGTGGACAGCACGGCGAACTCGGTTGCCGACGTGCCGAGCACCTCCTGTGAGAACAGCACGAGCACGGCGGCCGACACGGCGCCCAGGCCGTTGAGCCCTCCGAGCACGATGGCCATCGGCCGCAGTAGGTCGTGGTGCCACAGCCAGCCGAATCCTTCGCGCAGCTCCACCCGCCAGGGCCGTCGGGGTGCGGGCTCGCTGCGCGGCGGAGTGGCCGAGATGGCGAAGATCAGGGCCGCCGACACGGCGAACGTGCCGGCGTCGACGAAGAACGGTACGGCGAACCCGATGGCGAGCAGCAGCGACCCCAGCGGTGGGCCGAGGAATTGGTTCGTCACCGATTCGGCGGCCCACAACCGGCCGTTCGCCTTCTCCAGGTCGTCCGTGGCGACGAGCGCCGGCATGATCGTCTGGGCGCTGTTGTCGTACAACACTTCTCCAACGCCGAGCAACAACGTGGCGACCACGACGCAGAGGTAGAGCACGAGCTCGGTCTCGCCGACCATGTCGAGCTCGTCGGGACCTGGCAGCGCACCACCTCGCCACAGCACGGCGATTGCCACGCCGCCGGTCAGCACGGCCCTCCCGCCGTTGGCGGCAACCATGATGCGGCGCCGATCGAGACGGTCCGTGATCACTCCAGCCGGTAGCGTGAAGACCAGCCACGGCAGGCGCTGGGCGACGGCCACGAGAGCGATCAGGATCGGGTTGCGGGTGACGGCCGAGGCCAGCCAGGGATAGGCCAACTGACCCACACCGTCGCCGAGGTTGGAGATCGAGCTAGCCGTGAACAGCTTCCGGTAACTCGTCCCGAGACTCATCGTCCCCGGCGCTGCTGGCGTGCAGCGAGGAGTTCGACGACCTCGGCGTCGGTCGTCTGATCGAAGTGTCGGTAGAACTCGCCTACCGCCCGCATCTCCTCGGGGACCTCGATGGCCACGATCTCGTCGGTCAGTGAAGCGAGCTGGCGCAGCGTCGAGGGTGGGGCGACGGGCACGGCCAGGACCACCCGTTGGGGATCGTGGGCCCTCACCACCTGCAGCGCCGCCCTGGCCGTCGCCCCGGTGGCGATGCCATCGTCGACGACGATGACCGTCCTCGCCGTCAGGTCCGCCAACGGCCGGGCCTGGCGGTAGGCCGTGGTGCGCCGTTCCAGCTCGGATCGCTCGTTGTCGGCGGCGCGACCGAACCGCTCGGCACTCACGCAGGCTTGTGCCAACACATCGTCGTTCACGACGCGGATCCCGGCTTCGCCCACCGCCCCCATGGCCAGCTCGAGATGTCCTGGAACGCCTACCTTGCGCACGACCACGACATCGAGCGGCGCGTCGAGGGCATCGGCGATGGCGTCGGCGACCACGACGCCGCCGCGCGGCAGCCCGAGGACGACCGGCCGCGCCGTTCGCAGATGTTCAAGGCGCTCGCCGAGGCGACGCCCGGCGTCACGACGGTCGGAGAAGATGGTCAGCGTCCGTAGTGGATGTAGTCGCTGAGCGCCTGGTTCTCGTTCTCGAGCTGACCCAGCCGGCCTTTCACGACATCGCCGATCGACACGATTCCCTGCATGGCGCCGTCGTCATCGACGACGGGAACATGGCGGACGCTCCGGGTTGTCATCAGCTCCATCAGGTGCTCGACCGGGTCGTCGATGCGGCATGTGAAGACATCCGACGACATCGCCGAACCGACGGTGCACGACAGGGCGCCGGCGCCGTGGGCGTCGAGCGCCGACACGATGTCACGCTCCGAGAGGATCCCTTCGATGGTGGTCCCGTCGCCGCTCACCACGAGCGCGCCGATGCCGAGCTCGCGCAGCTTTTGGGCGGCCTCTGACAGCGACGCCGCCTGACCGATCGTGGAGACGTCGGCGCCCTTGACCCCGAGGATGGACTGCACGTTCATGAACCCCCCCTTTACCAGACTCCTGGAGCCGCTGGTCTACTCGAACGGCGTGGCAAACGACAGGACGCCGAACGAGGCCCCTTGTGGATCAGACAGCGAGCCGACCCGACCACCCATTGCCATGTCGTCGACCGGCCGGAGTGAACTGGCCCCCAACTGTTCGGCCCGCTCGACGAAGCCATCGGCGTCGTCGACCATGAAGACGACCTGCCAGTGCGGCGGCACGTCGGCAGAGGACTCATCGCCCATCTGCGTGGCGCCGGCGACAGCGCCGTTGTGCTGGCGGGCCTGCCACAGGCCGGCGATGGCGCCATCGGGACCGGAGAACACCGCCATGCGCCCGGCGTCGAGGACGTCGAACGGCAGCTGATGGACGGTGCCACCGTTGGCCGTGATGGCAGCAGCCGTGGCGTCGGCGTCGGCCGTGGCGATGTAGGTGGTCCAGGACGTGGGCATGCCCTCGGCGAATATCGGCCCGACCCCTGCGACGGCGTGGCCGTCGTGGGTGAACTGGGCGTAACCCCCCGCCTCCGGTCGAGGGTCGACGTCGGCGCTCCATCCGAACAGCTCCCCGTAGAACGATCGGGCGGCGGCAGGGTCGGGGGTGGCAAGGTCGACCCAACAGGGCCGTCCAGGCTCGTACTCGTCACGGATCGGCATGATGACATCGTCGCGCATCGTCGCCAGCAGCGAAACCCCAGCGAGCGAGACAGCTAGAAACGGTAGTGGGCGAACGCCTTGTTGGCGTCGGCCATGCGCTGCATGTCGTCGCGGCGTTTCATCGCTGCGCCCAGGCCGTTGGAGGCGTCGAGCATCTCGCCGGCCAGACATTCGGCCATCGTCTTCTCGCGACGGTCCCTGGCGAACTCGACGATCCAACGGATCGCCAGCGTCGTCGAGCGGCGGGGCCTGACCTCGACGGGTACCTGGTACGTGGCTCCGCCGACTCGACGGCTCTTCACCTCGAGCGGCGGCTTGACGTTGTCGACGGCGCGTTTGAGCGCCTCGACGGGCTCGCCGGCGGACTTGTCGGACACGATCTTCAGTGCGTCATAGACGATCTTCTCGGCGACACTGCGCTTGCCGTGCCACATCACCTTGTTGATGACCTGGGTGACGAGGACGGAGTGATGGATCGGGTCGGCGACGAGCTCTCGGCGGGTGGCGGGGCCTTTGCGGGACACGGGGAGTCAGCTCACTTCTCGAGCTTCGCGCCGTAGCGGCTGCGAGCCTGCTTGCGGTTCTTGACGCCGGCGGCGTCGAGGGCACCTCGGATGATCTTGTAGCGGACGCCGGGCAGGTCGCGGACGCGACCACCACGCACCAGCACGATCGAGTGCTCCTGCAGGTTGTGGCCCTCGCCAGGGATGTAAGCGGTCACTTCGACACCACTCGACAGACGGACACGGGCCACCTTGCGCAGTGCCGAGTTCGGCTTCTTCGGGGTGTTCGTGTACACGCGGGTACAGACGCCGCGACGCTGGGGCGATCCCCTCAGGGCGGGCGTCTTGCTCTTCGTGAACTTCGACGACCGGCCTCGACGGACCAGTTGCTGGATGGTGGGCACTCGATCTCTCCTTGAACCCTGGATCGGGCCGGCGCGGGACGCTGCAATGTTAGGGCGCTGGGAGGACCGCTCCAACCTTGATCCCATGGAGGACGTCACGAAAGGGCTTCATGCCGGCATGAGGTAGAGCCGGAACAGCATGCTGTAGGTGCCACGCAACTCGTCGAGTCGCACCAGCGCCTCACTTTGGGCACGGATGCCAGGAACGCCTTCCACCTGCAACAGAAAGGCCGCCGTCCCACCGTAGAGGTTGCCGACCAGGTCGCCGCGACCAGAGTCGACGAGGAAGGTGCGCAACCGCTTGGTCAGCGCGTCGACCTCGGCTCGTCGCCCTGTAGGGAGCTGGTCGGAGCTGGCGAGTAACGCCGATCCCTCGGGTGCTGGGGTGGTGACCGGCGAGCCGACGATGAGCAGATGTCGGTCGGCGCCGCTGTCGTCGCCGATCTGGTGTTCGCCGTATTGCGTGTAGAACCCGCCAACGACGACATCGTAGCCGTCGCGTTCGAGACGGTTGAGAACGCCGGCCTGGACGGCTCCACCGACGATGATCTCGCCGTCGAGGTCGAGCCGAATCGGTCGATCACGATCGAACCGCTGCTCCACCGACTTTGACAGCACATCGACAGCGTCGGCGACGTCCTGCCCGAAGAGTTGTGTTCGCGCCCCCTGCTCGGTGAGGTCAACGGCTCGCACCACCGAGACGACGGCCAGAGCACCGAGCAGCCCGCTCGCCAGAAGTGTCGCCCGATACCGTGCGCCGAGGCGTCGAGGGAGATCGACGACCCGCCAACCGACAATCGCGACCGCAGCCCAGCTCACCCATACCAGCGGTGGGACCCAGCCGAAGAACCAGACGAACTGCGGTCCGCGCGAGTTGGCGATGGCGAAAAATCCTCCGAGCCACGTCGCACCGATCACGACCAGCAGCCATAGTTCGGCGCGCAGGAGGCGCCGGACTGCGACCACGGCGGCGGCTGAGAGGGCAACGAGCAACGTACCCGGCATCGTTCCACTGGCCAACGAGTCGGGCAGAATGTTGAACACGTTGGGGAGCTGCGGCGATGTCACCTGCGACCACGACGTGGCCCGAACGAAAACGTCCATAGCTCGACCGAATCCCGCCGGATCGAGGTCGGCGCTCGTGCTCCACTGGATGATGTCGCCGAGGTTGCCCGGCCACGCGGTGAGGCTATCCACCAACAACGGCAGCGAGGCCATGACTCCGACGACGGCAGCGACGATCACGCTGCGTCGCTGCACCGGATCCGGGTAGCGGATGGCGCGATGGACGAGGACGACCGCCATGAGAACCGACGCCGGAGCGACGACGAGGGAGAATCCGACGTGGGCTTGAAAGACGAACGAAGCGGCGAGCACCGCGATCGCCGGCGCAACACCGTCGCCGCACAGTGCCGACCAACAGGAGACGAGAAAGACGACGACCGCCACCACGGCGATCGTCGGGTTCCACGGATCGATCAACGAGTGTGGTTGCCATCCGCCGAACAGCGCAACGAACAATCCGATTCCTGCACAGAACGCCGTCAGCCCACGACGCGCGAGCAGCCACATCGCCACGGCCACGCCGGCCGTGTTCACCGCAAGCGCGGCGACGAGGATCGCCTTACCCTGCTGTCCGAAGAGGCGGTACGGGATGGCGTAGCTGTAGAAGCTCAGCGGGCCCGGGTGCGACCAGCCGTACCGGGAGAATGCGCCGACGAGCGATATGTCGGCCGAGAACACCTCGGTGTTCGCTGCTCGATGATCGCCCGGTCGCCCGTCGACGTGTAGGACCTGACGACGATCGTCCACAGCTCGGGGATGACGAATGCGGCGACGACCACCACGGCGCCGATTTGGAGCATGCGTATGTACCGCAGTTCGGCTGGCCCGTTGAGCCGCCATCGCCCCCCACGGTCCATCGAGCGGATGCTAGGTGATCGTCGCCGGAAGCGAGCGGCGAGTCCAACGACCGCTACGTGCCTGTGCGCCAACCTGCGACAATGCGGGCGTGATCATCGACGCCGCCTGGTACAGCGGGTCCGGCGAACGGATCCACGAGCCCGACTCCGTCGGCGAGATCGACCGCTTGCTGCACGATGCCCGTAGCCGCGGCGACGAAGGTTTCGCCTGGCTCGGGTTGCGGATGCCGACCGAGAACGAGCTCGTGGCCGTGCAAGAAGCGTTCGAGATCGCCCCGCTCGCCGTGGCCGACGCCCGCGAGCTGCACGACCGACCGAAGGTGGAGCGCCACGACCAGACGCTGCTCACCGTCGTGCCAACGGCTCGCTACGACGACGAGCGCGAGGAAGTGGAGTTCGGCGAGCTGTTCCTGTTCTGCGGGCCGGACTACCTGGTGAGCATGCGCTACGGGCAGGCTGCGCCGCTGTCGGGGGTGCGCTCGGCGCTCGAGCACGAGCGTGAGCGGCTAGCCCTCGGGCCAGGGGCCGTGCTGCAAGCCGCACTGGCCCAGGTGGTGGCGTCGTACGAGCCGGTCATCGACGGTCTCGAACACGACGTCCGCGAGGTGGAGCGCGACGTGTTCAGCGAGTCCCGCATCCAGCCGACGAGGCGCATCTATTTCCTGATCCGCGAAGTGCTCGACTTCCTGGTGGCCATGGAGCCGCTGTCGACGGCCGTCAGCACGCTCACCAGCTCCCGCTGCTCACCGTGGGTGCCCAACGCGCTGGCACCACTGTTTCGCGACATCGAGGAGCAGTTGGCCGAGATCCTGGGCAGGACGCGCAACGCCCACGCACTGCTCAACAACGTGCTGTCGGCCAACCTGGCCCAGGTGTCACTGCGTCAGAACGAGGACACCCGCAAGATCTCTGCATGGGCTGCGATCGGCGTCTTCCCGACCGTCATCGCCGGCCTGTTCGGCATGAACCTTGGTGGGATCCCCGGCGGCGACCGGACGGTGGGCTTCGTGACCGTCACCGTGCTCACGCTCGCCGCCTGCTACCTGCTGTACCGCAGGTTCAAGGCCTCCGGTTGGCTGTGACGGTTCGTCAGGCCTCGGCGGTGGCAGGGTCCGACGACTCGGCGGCACCGTTGCCATTGCCCTCGAACGTGCCGTGGATGTTGGACAGCCACGATGCCGGATCGTCTTCGTCGGCATCGCTGGAGTAGAACGTCATCGGCTGGTAGTCCGGCGCAGCGACGTCGAACTCCCGGTATTTGCGCATGCCGGTGCCGGCCGGGATCAGCTTGCCGATGATGATGTTCTCCTTGAGGCCGATGAGGTTGTCGCCGCGGCCGTCGATGGCAGCCTCGGTGAGCACCCGCGTGGTCTCTTGGAAGCTGGCTGCCGACAACCACGACTCGGTGGCCAGTGAGGCCTTCGTGATGCCCATGATCTCGGGACGACCCTCTGCAGGACGGCGACCCTCCTCCACGATGCGACGGTTCGTGTCGCGGAACATCTTGGAGTCGATGCGCTCGCCAGGCAGGAAGTCGGTGTCGCCGACCTCCTGCACGCCGATGCGGCGCGTCATCTGGCGGACGATCAGCTCGATGTGCTTGTCGTGGATCGACACACCTTGGTCGCGGTACACGCGCTGCACCTCGTCGACGAGGTAGAGCTGGGTCTCACGGATGCCCTTGATCTCCATCAGCTCCTTCGGGTCGAAGGGACCGTCTGTGATCGGGTCGCCGGCGCGCACGTTCTGGCCGTCGGACACGATGGGGCGGGCGCCGAGAGGCAGCGGCACCTCGTGCTCGATTCCTTCGTCGTCGATGACGGTGGCCGGGATGCCCTTGCCGACGTCCTCGCCGAGTTGCACGACCCCCGTGGCCTTGGCCAGGCGGGCCGAACCACGCGGCGTGCGTGACTCGAACAGCTCCACGACGCGGGGCAAACCGCCGGCGATGTCCTTGCCGGCAACACCTCCTGTGTGGAACGTCCGCATGGTCAGCTGGGTGCCGGGCTCACCGATCGACTGGGCGGCGATGACGCCAACGGCCTCACCGAGCTCGATCGACTTTCCGGTGGCCAGCGAGCGGCCGTAGCACGTGGCGCACACGCCGAGCTCCGCATCGCATGTCAGTACGGAGCGGACCCGCACCCTGGTCACGTCGGGATGGTCCCGCAGGAACTCCACATGCTGGTCGTCGAGGATCGTGCCGGCGTTCATGGTCACGTGCTCGATGGCGCCAAGATCGGTCTTGCGGTCGTAGCTGAGCACGTTGCCCTTGGCGTCGGAGAGCTCGTTGAGCAGGGCCCGTCCGAACAGCTTCGTGTCGAGGAAGTTGCGCCGGTTGGTCGTGTCGGGTTCGACGTTCTCGATCCAGACGCCGAGCGTGGTGCCACAGTCTTCCTCACGAACGATGAGCTCTTGGGCGACGTCGACGAGACGACGCGTCAGGTAACCAGAGTCGGCGGTGCGCAGCGCCGTGTCGACCAGGCCCTTACGGGCGCCGGGCGTGGCGATGAAGTACTCGAGGGTCTCGAGACCCTCTCGGAAGTTCGACTTGATGGGACGCGGGATCATGTCACCACGAGGGTTGGCCACCAGGCCGCGCATACCGGCGATCTGGCGCATCTGGGTCATGTTCCCTCGAGCGCCGGAGCCGACCATCATGTCGATGGGGTTGAACTGATGGGCTTTGAACTCGTCCTCCATGGCCTTCTGCACCTCTGCCGTTGCGTCGGTCCAGATCCGCACCTCCTGCTGACGGCGTTCGCCGTCGGTGATGACACCACGACGGAATTGGGTCTCGACCTTGTCGGCTTGGGCCTCGTAGTTGTCGAGGATGGCCCGCTTGGACTTCGGAGTCTTCACGTCGTCGATGGAGACCGTGAGCCCCGACTGCGAGGCGAAGCGGTAGCAGACGTTCTTCAGCGCGTCGAGCGAGGCGCCGACCTCGGCCTTCGTGTAGCTCTCCGACAGGCGCTCGACGATGCGGCCGAGCTCCTTCTTCTTGACGACATCGGTGAAATGGCCGAAACGAGCCGTGTAATCGTCGGGCAGCGCCTCCTCGAACAGCAGGCGACCTGCTGTCGTCGGGAGGTAGCCGCCGCCGTCCTGCGCGAACGACGGGTCGCGCAGCGTGATGGGGCTGTGCAGGTCGAGCGTCCCCTCGTCGTATGCGCGGGCGACCTCCCAACGGTGCCGGAACACGCGGCCTTCACCCTTGACGCCTTCCATGAGTTCGGTCAGGTAGAAGCCGCCGATGACGATGTCCTGCTGCGGGGCGACGATCGGGCGACCGGAGGCCGGCGACAGGATGTTGTTGGCCGACAGCATGAGCACCCGTGACTCCGCTTGCGCCTCCGCTGAGAGCGGCACGTGCACGGCCATCTGGTCGCCGTCGAAGTCGGCGTTGAACGCCGGGCACACGAGCGGATGGATCTGGATGGCCTTGCCCTCCACCAGTACCGGCTCGAACGCTTGGATGCCGAGGCGGTGCAGTGTCGGCGCCCGGTTGAGCAGCACCGGATGCTCCTTGATGACGTCTTCGAGGACGTCCCAGACCTGGGGACGACGACGCTCCACCATTCGCTTGGCGGTCTTGATGTTTTGCGCCACCTCGAGGTCGACGAGCCGTTTCATGACGAACGGCTTGAACAGCTCGAGCGCCATCAGCTTCGGCAGGCCGCACTGGTGCAGCTTGAGCGTCGGGCCGGCCACGATGACCGAACGGCCCGAGTAGTCGACGCGCTTGCCGAGCAGGTTCTGGCGGAAACGCCCCTGCTTGCCCTTGAGCATGTCAGAGAGCGACTTCAGTGGACGGTTGCCGGGCCCAGTGACGGGGCGTCCGCGACGGCCGTTGTCGAACAGGGCGTCGACCGCTTCCTGCAGCATGCGCTTCTCGTTGTTGACGATGATCTCGGGGGCTCCGAGGTCGAGCAGCCGACGTAAGCGGTTGTTGCGGTTGATCACGCGCCGGTACAGGTCGTTCAGGTCGCTCGTGGCGAATCGGCCGCCGTCGAGCTGCACCATCGGGCGCAGGTCGGGCGGGATGACCGGCACGGCGTCGAGGATCATCGCCTTGGGGTCGTTGATCCGGCGCCCATGGTCGTCACGGCGGTTGAAGCTGGCGACGATCTTCAGCCGCTTGATCGCCTTCTGCTTGCGCTGTGCCGAGAGCGGCTTGCGGCCGGAGTCACCAGGATCGATGGCGTTGCGCAGGCGCACCTCTTCTTCTTCGAACTCGATGCGGTCGATGAGCGCCTTGATGGCGTCGGCGCCAGTCCCGCCCTCGAAGTAGTCGCCGTAGCGATCGCGCAGCTCGCGCCACAACAGCTCGTCGTCGATGATCTGGCGCGGGTGCATGGACCGGAACTCGTCCCATGCCCGCTCCAGCGTCTCGAGCTCGGCCTCATAGCGCTCGCGAAGCGCTTCGATCTCCTTGTCGGCCTCACGCTGCAGCTTCTTGGCGTCGGTTCCGTCGGTCTCTGCGCGCTCGGCTGCCTGCTCCAGCTCCTTGTACCGGCGGTCGATGGCCAGGTTCAAATCGTTCTGGACGGCATCACGCTCCTCGAGATACTCGGCCTCGAGGCTTGGCAGGTCCTCGTGGCGCTTCTCGTCGTCGACGCGGGTCACCAGGTGGGCGGCGAAGTAGATGACCTTCTCCAACTGCTTGGCCTTGAGCTCCTCTTTGGGCTCGATGCCTGCAAGCAGGTAGGCCAGCCACGAGCGGGTGCCGCGCAGGTACCAGATGTGAACGACGGGAGCAGCCAGCTCGATGTGGCCCATCCGGTCACGGCGCACCTTGGAGCGCGTGACCTCGACGCCGCAGCGCTCGCAGATGATGCCTTTGAACCGCACGCGCTTGTACTTGCCGCACGAGCACTCCCAGTCCCGGGTGGGGCCGAAGATGCGCTCGCAGAACAAGCCGTCCTTCTCGGGACGCAGCGTGCGGTAGTTGATGGTCTCAGGCTTCTTCACCTCACCGTGGGACCAGTCACGGATCTGATCGGCGGTGGCCAGCCCGATCTTGAGCTGGTCGAACATGTTGACGTCGAGCATCTGTGGTTCCTTCTTGTTCAGGCGCGCTCGCGCTGCGCGTCCCGGTCGTCGTCGCTGCCGCGCTCAGGGCGCGAGATGTCGATGCCGAGCTCCTCGGCCGCCCGGTACACCTCGTCGTCCTCACCACGCATCTCGATCTCGCTGCCGTCGGTGGCGAGCACCTCGACGTTGATGCACAGGGCCTGCATCTCTTTCATCAAGACCTTGAAGCTCTCGGGCACGCCGGGCTCTGGGATGTTGTCGCCCTTCACGATCGCCTCGTACACCTTGACGCGGCCGAGCACGTCGTCGGACTTGATCGTCAGCAGTTCTTGCAAGCAGTAGGCAGCACCGTAGGCCTCGAGTGCCCAGACCTCCATCTCGCCGAAGCGCTGGCCACCGAACTGAGCCTTGCCGCCGAGCGGCTGTTGGGTGATCATCGAGTAGGGGCCGGTGGCACGGGCGTGGATCTTGTCGTCCACGAGGTGCGCCAGCTTGAGGATGTACATGTAGCCGACGGTGATCGGGTTGTCGTACGCCTCACCGGTGCGGCCGTTGTAGAGCATGGCCTTGCCGTCGAGGCCGACCAGGCGGTCACCGTCGGCCGTCTCGGGGTTGAGGTTCTCGAGGATCTCCTGGATGGTCGGGTGCTTGCCGGCCTGATCCTTCTCATCCCAGTAGGCACCGTCGAACACCGGCGTGGCGATGAACGTGGACGGTTCGGTGTTTGGCCGGGTCTTGGCCTCGATGCCGTAGATCGGCTGGCGGCCGACCTTCTCACCGGACCTGGGATCGGTCCAACCCCACCGGGCGCAGTACCCGAGGTGTGCCTCCAAGACCTGTCCCACGTTCATTCGGCTCGGCACGCCGAGCGGGTTCAGGATGATGTCAACGGGTGAACCATCGGCCATGTACGGCATGTCCTCGACCGGCAGGATCTTGGAGATGACGCCCTTGTTGCCGTGGCGTCCTGCCAGCTTGTCGCCGACAGAGATCTTGCGCTTCTGGGCCACGTACACGCGGACCAGTTGGTTGACACCGGGTGGCAGCTCGTCGCCGTCGTCGCGGTTGAACACCTTGACGTCGATGACCTTGCCGTTCTCGCCGTGCGGCACCTTGAGCGACGTGTCGCGGACCTCGCGGGCCTTCTCACCGAAGATGGCGCGCAGCAGGCGCTCTTCTGGGGTCAGCTCGGTCTCGCCCTTCGGCGTGACCTTGCCCACCAGCACGTCGCCGGGGCCGACCTCGGCGCCCACCCGCACGATGCCGCGATCGTCGAGATCGGCGAGGACGTCGTCGGACAGGTTGGGGATGTCGCGGCTGATCTCCTCGGGGCCGAGCTTCGTGTCGCGGGCATCGACCTCGTGCTCGTGGATGTGGATCGAGGTGAGCACGTCGTCTCGCACGATGCGCTCGGAAAGGATGATGGCGTCCTCGAAGTTGTAACCCTCCCACGGCATGAAGGCGACGAGCATGTTCTTGCCGAGCGCCAGCTCGCCGTGGTCCGTGGAAGGACCGTCGGCCAGGATCGTACCCTTGCGCACCTTGTCGCCCTCGATCACCCGCGGCCGCTGGTTGATGCACGTGTCCTGGTTGGAACGGCGGAACTTGGCTAGTCGGTAGACGTTGCGGCCCTCCTTCTTGTACTCGACGGTGATCGAGTCGCCGGACACCGACGTGACCTCGCCGTCGTCGATGGCCTGAACCAGGTCGGCGGCGTCACGGGCTGCGCGGTCCTCGACACCGGTGCCGATGTACGGCGCCTCTGCGCGCACCAGCGGCACGGCCTGGCGCTGCATGTTGGAGCCCATCAACGCCCGGTTGGCGTCGTCGTGCTCGAGGAAGGGGATCAGCGACGTGGCCACCGACACGATCTGCTTGGGCGACACGTCCATGTAGTCGACCTCCGACGGCGGCACGTAGCCGATGTCGGTCGTGGCACCGAAGAAGCTCTCGGCCTCCAGCATCTTGCGCAGGTCGTCGAGGCTTGCCGCCTGCGGCGATCGGCGCACGAGCACGCGAGCCTCCTTGAACGTGCCATCGTCCTCGATCGGCGTGTTGGCCTGAGCGACGACGTAGTTCTCCTCCTCGTCGGCGGCCATGTACGTGATCTGGTTCGTCACGATGCCGTCGACGACCTTGCGGTAGGGGCTCTCGATGAAGCCGAACTCGTTGATCCTGGCGAACGTCGACAGGTAGCCGATGAGCCCGATGTTCGGACCCTCGGGCGTGTTGATCGGGCACATCCGGCCGTAGTGGCTGAAGTGCACGTCGCGGACCTCGAAGCCGGCACGTTCACGCGAGAGGCCACCCGGGCCGAGCGCCGACAGACGTCGACGGTGGGCCAGACCCGACAGGGGGTTCACCTGATCCATGAACTGCGACAACTGACTGGTGCCGAAGAACTCCTTGATCGCTGCGACCACAGGGCGGATGTTGATCAGCGTCTGAGGTGTGATGGCCTCCACGTCCTGGGTGGTCATGCGCTCACGCACGACGCGCTCCATGCGGGACAGACCGATGCGCACCTGGTTCTGGATCAGCTCTCCGACCGAGCGGATACGCCGGTTGGCGAAGTGGTCCTGGTCGTCGAGCCGGTAGCCGGGCTGCTGCTTGACCAGGTGGAGCATGTAGGTGATCGACGCCAGCACCTCGCAGCGGCTGAGCACGTTCTGGTTCTCGTCCGGCAGATCGAGCAGGTCGGCCGACAGGCCGAACAACTCGCCGAGCTTGGCGACCTCGGATCCGAGCTTGCGGTTCAGCTTGTATCGCCCGACGCGGGAGAGGTCGTACCGGCGGCTCTCGAAGAAGGCGTTGCGGAAGTAGGCGCGCGCCGACTCCACCGTCGGCGGCTCGCCGGGGCGTGCACGCTTGTAGATCTCGACCAGCGCCTCGTCCTGGGTCGGGGCGACGTCGCGCTCCTTCTCCCACTGGCCGACGAGGAAGTCGAAGTGGGCGACGAACCGCTCGAGGAAGCCGGGGGCCTGCTGGTCGTCGTAGCCGAGCGCCCGCAGCAGGGTGAAGATGCCGATGCGGCGCTTGCGAGCCACGCGGGTTCCGGCTGTGACGTCCTTGCCGGGCTTCTGCTCGACGTCGAACTCCATCCACTCACCGCGGTACGGGTGGATCGTGCCTTTGACGAGCTGGTGCTTCGTCAGGTTGCGCAACCGGAACCGCTCGCCGGGCTCGAAGATGACGCCGGGGCTGCGGACGAGCTGGCTGACCACGACCCGCTCGGTACCGTTCACGATGAATGTGCCCTTGTCGGTCATGATCGGGAAGTCACCCATGAACACGTGCTGCTCTTTGATCTCGCCCGTGTTCCGGTTCATGAAGCGGGCCTTGACGAACACCGGCGCGGCGTAGGTCATGTCCTTCTCTTTGCACTCCTCCACCGTGAACTTGGGCGGCGGACGGTAGTCCTCGTCTGTCGGGTCGAAGTCCAGTTCGAGCTGCAGTGTCTCGGAGAAGTCCTTGATCGGCGAGATGTCACGGAACGTGTTCGCCAGCCCCTCGTTCAAGAACCACTCGAAGCTCTCGCGCTGGATGGCGATGAGGTCGGGCAGCTCGAGGGGCTCGCTGAGATTTGCGAACGAATAGCGCTCGCGGGACGTCGAAGAGGCCACAGATCACTCCTGTGTCGCGGATGGATGCGGACAGGCGCGCTGAATCAAACTCGTTTGGCGGAGACGAGACAGGCAACGCACGGCAACGAAAGATTGTACGGCGCTGGACGCCAAACATCAACCAGCGCGATCATCGCCTCGCGGCGTGCTGGCCGGTTGAGTTGCCCGACAGGGTAAAGAACCGCACCGGACGTGTCAAGGGCCCGGCGCGATCGCTCAGTCTGAGAGCACTCTCACGCGGCTCTCATCGAGCGGTCGGTCGCGGTTGGCATCGTGCCCTCGCCGAGCAGCAGGCTGCCGACACCTAGAGCGGTGAGTGTGCGCTTCATGATTGCTCCGATCTTTGGGGGTCGGGCAAAATACCCGATTGGCCTCATGATCGGGGATGGTCATGAGCGGCTCGTAAGGCGGAAGTGAGAAACCTCTCACCACGCGGCCGCCGAAGCGCCTGGAGGCGCCGGCTTTAGTTGACGTCGACGGTGGCGCCGACGTCTTCCAGCTTGGCCTTCGCAGCGTCCGCCTGTTCACGGGTGACCTTCTCGAGCACCGGCTTGGGGGCGGAGTCGACGAGATCCTTGGCCTCCTTCAGGCCCAGGCTGGTGAGCTCGCGCACTGCCTTGATCACCGGGATCTTCTGGCCACCGACTGCCGATAGGACGACGTCGAACTCGTCCTTCTCCTCCTCTGGCTCTTCGCCACCGGCGGCGGGGGCGCCGTCAGCGGCGGCGACGGCGACTGGAGCTGCGGCGGTGACGCCGAACTTCTCTTCGAAGCTGTCGAGCAGTTCCTTGAGCTCGATGACGGACAGGTTGGCGATGGAGTCGAGAATCTCTTCGGTCTTCGACATGATGTGGTTCTCCTTGGAATCGAGATGTTGATGGGTCGTTGGGGTGTGGCGGCGCTCAGGCGGCCGCCTGCTGATCGATCAGGGCCGAGAGCCCGTAGGCGAGATTGCGCGGCAGGGCCTGCAGCAGGCCGGCCGTCTTGACCAAAGGCGCCTGCAGCCCACCGGCGAGCCGAGCGAGCAGCTCGTCGCGCGTCGGCAGGCTAGCGAGAGCCCGCAGGTCGTCAGACGACAGCAGCGCGCCGTCGAGTATGCCGCCCTTCAGCACGACCAGCGGATTTCGCTTGGCGGCGTCGGACAACGCCTTGGCGGCGGCGACGGTGTCGTCGCCGGTGAACGTCAATGCCACCGGGCCGGCGAGCAGCTCGGCGAGCTGGTCGAGCCCGCTGTTGCGAACGGCGAATCCGGCCAGCGTGTTCTTGTAGATCTTGTGCTGGGCCCCGGCCTCGCGCAGCGCGCCACGGAGCTCGGCCATCTGGGGGACGGTCACGCCGCGGTACTCACTGACGAAGACGGCACCGGCTCGCGACAGCTTCTCACCGATCTCTTCCACGACCGCCACCTTGTCGGCGCGAGGCTGGCGTGCGAACTCGTCGCTGGTCGACTCGTCGTTCGTCACCTCATCGTGCGTCACGTCGTTGTTCGTCATGGTGTACACCTCCTCTCGCTACGACTCGGGTGCTCGCAGATGGCGAACACCTCGAGGAGCTGCCGACGGCGAACCGTCGAGCGTCGAGGCAGACACCTACGTTGGCGGATCACTCCATTACCCATCCGGAGATGGACCAACGGTCTCGGGCGAGCAACGTTGTATGTGGGCGATGAATGATACCGGCGGTTAGACGGTCTCGGGCCGGAGCCGTCCGGCGTCGACGTGCACGCCGGGGCCCATGGTGGACGACACCGTGATCTTGCGCAGGTAGCGGCCCTTGGCTGAGGCTGGGCGCGCCCGCTGCAGTTCGTCCATCACGGCGCGGAAGTTCGCCTCGAGTGCATCTGGACTGAAGCTGGCCTTGCCCAGTTGGATGTGCACGTTGCCGTACCGATCGCTGCGGTATTCGACCTTGCCGCCCTTGAACTCGCCGACGGCGCGCGCCACGTCGGTGGTGACCGTGCCGGTCTTGGGGTTCGGCATCAGGCCCCTCGGTCCGAGCACCCGTCCCAGGCGGCCGACGAGCGGCATCATGTCGGGCGTGGCGATGGCGACGTCGAAGGCGAACTTGCCTCCCTCCACCTGCGCGGCGAGATCGTCAGCGCCGACCAGGTCGGCGCCGGCGTCACGGGCAGCCTGGGCAGCGGCGCCGGCGGCGAACACGGCCACTCGCACGTCCTTGCCAGTACCCGACGGCAGAGCCACTGTTCCCCGGACCATCTGGTCGGCCTTGCGAGGGTCGACGCCCAGCCGCACGGCGATGTCGATGGTCTCGTCGAACTTGGCGGAGACCATCGTCTTCACCAGGCCCAGCGCTTCGGTCGGTGTGTAGAACGTGTCGCGGTCGAACTTGGCGAGCGCATCGGTGTACTTCTTGCCTGACATGTGGATGTCTCCCTCGGGTGAGAAGACCCCCGGGCGAGGTGCTCCCGGGCCGGTCTGTGCTGATGTTGATGAGAAGTGAACGCGTGCGCGCTCTGGCGCTCGGACTCAGGTGACGGCGATGCCCATCGATCGAGCGGTGCCACGCACCTGCTCCTTGGCCGCCTCGATGTCATAGGCGTTGAGATCGGGCATCTTGATCTTGGCGATCTCTTCGAGGTCGGCTTCCGTGATGCGCCCGACGGCCTGCTTGCCCGGTTCGGTGGCACCCTTGTCGAGCCCGGCCTTCTGGCGCAGCAACACGGGGGTGGGCGGGGTCTTGAGGATGAACTCGAACGTGCGGTCCTCGTAGATCGTGATCTCGACGGGCACGATCGTGCCGACCTGCGACTCGGTCCGGGCGTTGTACGCCTTGACGAAGTCCATGATCGCCACGCCGTGTGGACCGAGCGCAGTGCCGACAGGCGGCGCAGGGCTCGCCTTGCCAGCCGGGATCTGGACCTTGACGATCGCAGCAACCTTCTTCTTAGCCATGATGTGTTCCTTGTTCGATCGGCGGTGCGCTCAGAGCTTGGCGACCTGGCCGAAGTCCATTTCGACGAGGGTCTCTCGCCCGAAGATGTTGACGAGCACTTTCATCTTGAGATGATCGGTGTTGATCTCGGCGATCTCACCGGAGAAGTCGGCAAACGGACCCTCTCTGACCCGGACGCTGTCGCCCACCTCGTACTCGAGCTTGGGCTTGCGGCGGGCCTGGCGTTCGGGGTCCGTGGCCTTGGCCGAGAGGAAGTTGCGCACGTCGCGTCGCGACAGCGGAGTCGGTTTCTGACCAGGCCGGCTCTGGCCGACGAAACCCGTCACACCGGGCGTGTTGCGGATGCAGTACCACGACTCGTCGTCCATCCGGCACCGCACGAGCAGGTAGCCGGGGAACACCTTGCGCTGCACGGTCTGCTTGCGGCCGTTGCGGAACTCGTCGACTTCCTCCATCGGGATGACGACTTCGAAGATGCTGTCCTCCATGTTCATCGACTCGATGCGCGAGTGGAGGTTGGCGGTCACCTTCTTCTCGTATCCCGACTGCGTGTGCACGACGTACCACTCGCCGGGGCGCGTCCACGGATCATCCTCTTCGATCTCATCCTCTTCGTCGTCGGAGTCACCGTCGACTGCGGTCTCGGATTCGGCCTCGACGTCAGGCGCCTCGACATCGCCGGAGTCCTCGGGAAGCGTCTCCTCGGGCGTGTCGGACGTCGCCGACTCCTCGGGCAGCCTGTCCTGGATCGTCTCGTCGCTCATTGGTACAACCATCCCGACAGGATCCCGAACAGGTAGTCGAGCCCGCCGACCATCGCCGTGTAGACGATGACGGTCACCACCACGATGATCGAGTAGCGGGTCACCTCTGGCCGCTTCGGCCATGCCACCTTGCGCATCTCGTCGCGCACCTCGCCGAGGTACTGACGCGGGCCGGCGCGATCGGCCGTGCGCTGGGGCTGCTGACGGGGCGTGCGCGTCGGTGCGCCCTTCTCGTCGAGGGCACCCATCCGCCGCAAGCGGCGCTTCTGTTCGCGATTCAGGTCGTCAAGTGACATACATGTCCGTTGGATGTGTGGGCAGGGCAGGAGGGACTCGAACCCCCGACCGTCGGTTTTGGAGACCGATGCTCTACCAGCTGAGCTACTGCCCTCAGTCGGACGGCCAGGTTACCAGCAGGTCCGCCGAGGCGGCAGGGCGCCTACCACCTCTAGCGCGTCTCCTTGTGCAGCGTGTGGTGACGCTCGTGTGCGCAGTACTTCTGCAGCTCGAGGCGCTCGCGGTCGTTTATCTTCGACTTCATCGTGATGTAGTTGCGTCGCTTGCACTCGGTGCACTCGAGCGTGACCTTCACCCGCTTGTCGCTCTTCGCCATGACAGCTCGTCCTTTTCGATTACTTGATGATGCGATTACTTGATGATCTTGGTGACGCGGCCGGCGCCGACTGTGCGGCCACCCTCTCGGATGGCGAAACGTAGTCCTTCGTCCATGGCGATCGGTTTGCCCAACTCGACAGTCATCGCCACATTGTCACCAGGCATCACCATCTCAGTCCCAGACGGCAACTCG
>Ga0136632_10000081_pt1 | contig 21278 bp, 20 predicted proteins | sample AntDrymUQ6112106_2_FD_104670 | JGI IMG/M metagenome (GOLD analysis project Ga0136632, IMG submission 104670) | Polar desert sand microbial communities from Dry Valleys, Antarctica - metaG UQ611 (21.06) | ecosystem: Environmental > Terrestrial > Soil > Desert | place: Antarctica: Dry Valley...
GCCCCCAAGCGCGAGGAACGCAGCGAGGTGCTCGACCTGCTGCCCTCGGAAGCTACGTTCGAGCCGGTCACCGAACAACGTGCGACTCGTGACCGGCCCGATCGCTCTCGCGGCCGCTCAGGTCCTCGACGCGAGCGCGGGGACCGCAGTGGCGACCGTGGCGACCGCAGTGATCGTGGGGACCGTGGCAGCGCCGACGGTCGCGGCGCCAACGAACGCCGTGCAGCACCGCCCGGCGGATCCGAAGGTAAGGGTGACCGACGCGCCGCCGCGGGCGAGGGACGTCGCGAGACGCATCGTCATTTCACTCCGCCGCCCGAACTTCCCAAGCGTCCGAAACCCAAGCGTCTGCGCCCTGGTTCCCAACGCCGGACCGAAGTGCTCGACCAGCTCCCAGAGGCCTCGAGGCCGATCGCCGAACTGGCGCTCCAGGGGATCCCGGCCGTCCGCCAGCGGCTGCGAGAGGACAACGAGCGGGCGCGCAAAGATGGAGGCCCGGAGATGCCCGAGGACTCGGTCATCGCCATGGCCGAGGAACTGCTGCCGAAGCTGCGCGTGGCGGAATGGCTGGATCGTGCCGAAGCGGCAAAGCGCCAGATCGAGCACCTCGACCTGCGAGATCTGCGCAGCGTCGTGGTGGCCTCCGATGATCCGTCCGTCGTCCGCGACCAGTCGACGCGGACGCTGGCGGTGGAGCTCAGAGCGGCGCTGGTCACGAAGCAGGATCAGGAGCTGCACCTTTGGTTCGAAGACATCGGCGCCGCACTCGACGTGGGCCGCGTGATCCGGGCACTGCGTCTTTCGTCCGAGCCACCCAAGGCCGGTGTGCCGTTCCCGGGTGAGTTGGCCACCCGGCTCTCAGACGCCACGAACGCATCGCTGCAGCCACAGGACGGACCGGATCGCTGGTCGGCCGTGCTGGAGGCGGCGGCGTTCTCGCCCATACGCTTGCACGTGCAGACGGAGGCGATCCCTTCCGTCGTGTCAGATGAGCTCACGGCCACGGTGACGCGGCTCGGGCCGCTGCTGCCCCAGGTGGCGGCGAAGTTCGGCATCGAGGTCTCGCCGAAGGGCCCGTCGCCACGTCCTCTGCGCCCGACGCGACCGACCAAGGGACCAGCTGGCAAACGTTCAGATGTTCCCGACCGTCCGGGTGCCGCCAGAGCCCGGGCCAAGCCGACGCCCGCCACGACAGAACCGACAGAACCGCAGGACGATCCTCCGGCACCAGCTGCGGACGCTGCGTCGGACGAGGCACCTTCCCAGGAGCCAGCACCCGAGGGCGGCGTCAGCACGCAGCCGCAGGAATAGCCAGCAGGGTTGCGGCGCCGTGGATGGGCGCTCGTACCATCTGCGGATGTCCAACATCGTCACCTACGAGGCTGACGCACCCATCGCCGTCATCACGCTCAACCGGCCAGAGGCCCGCAACGCCGTCAACGGCGACGTGGCGAGGAGCCTGGAGGCCGCCGTGGATCGCCTCGAGGAAGATGACGACGTGTGGGTGGCGGTGTTGCGAGCCAACACGGAGGGCCAGGAACGGCCGGTGTTCTGTGCCGGCGCCGATCTCAAGGCGATCAACAGCGGCCAGGCCGCCGAACTGGCAACCGAGCGCGGCGGGTTCGCAGGTTTCACGTTCCGCAAGCGCCGCAAGCCGGTGGTCGTGGCCGTCGACGGTCTCGCCACCGCCGGTGGGTTGGAGATCGTGCTGGCCTGCGACCTCGTCGTCGCCACGCGCCGCTCGGCGTTCGGTCTGGCCGAGGCGAAACGGAACCTGATAGCTGGCGCCGGCGGCCTCTTCCGGCTACCGCGAGCCATCGGCAAAGGACCGGCCTTGGAGGCCATCCTCACCGGCGAACCGATCCCGGCCGAGCGAGCCTACGAACTGGGCCTCGTCACACGCCTCGTGGACGACGGCGAGGCGGACGGCGAGGCACGACGGCTGGCGGAGCAGATCACGGCGTGCGCCCCGCTCGCCGTGTGGGCAAGCCTCGAGGTGGCAACGGCGTCGTTCGACGCCGACGAGGCCACGCTGCAGCGCATGACGAACGAGGCGTTCGCACGGGTCCTGGGCTCCGACGACACGAGGGAGGGCTTGGAGGCGTTCATCGAGAAGCGCCCGCCGCGCTGGACAGGCAGATGAACCTCCGAGCATCAGATCGGCTCGAGCTCCGACGACACCACGATCAGTCTGGCGGTGATGCGCGCCCGCTCGTAGAGGTTCTTCGTCTCCCTGTCGCCTGGTAACGCTTCGCCCTCGATCCGCACACATGAGCGGCCACGAGCGGCGGCAACCGCTGTTGCCATCATGGCATCGCCGAAGCCGAGGTGCCGGGCTTCGACGAGCACGAAGACCTGGTCGATGCGGGCCGTGCCATCGGGCTCGAACACGACCACCAGGAAACCGACGGGGTAACCCTCGAGATCGGCCACGAACACGACGCGGCCGGGATCGGAGATCTCGCGCCCCCAGCCGTCACCGACCAGGAGGTGCTCGTCCAGCCATCGCCGCCCGCCGCGGGCGTCGAGCAGTGCTGCCCGCGACGTCGACTCCAGCAGGATCAGATCGTCGACATCGTGGTCACGGGCGACCCGGACGAAGGGGTCGATCATGTCACGCCCGCTGCAGCTGATCGATCTTGCCGAGCACCGTCCGCCGGCGGCGATTGGTCTGTTCGAACTGCGCCACCTGGTCGAGCTCGACCGTGTTCAGCGCCGGCAGGCGGGCGACCACCTGGCTGGCAGCGAGACTCTCGTAGTCGGCGATCGGCAGCGCCTCCGGATCGACGGGCTCTTCGCTGTCGTCCACCTGCTCGCCAGCGGCTGTCTCCGTCGCCCGTGGCTCGACCACCGTGCTCAGCGCCTCGAGATCGGTCACCATCACGTCAGCGGACAATCCCTGCGGTACCGACGGCGGGTCGGGCGGCGCGTCGACCGTGCGTGTCCGCAGCTGTTCCGCACCGGCCTTGACGGCCATCTCGCCGATGACCCTCGCCACGGCGATCCTGCCCTCTACCCGTTCCCGTCCAGATTCCATGAGTCGCGGGATGGTCTCGCGCAGCTCGGCGACCAGACCGATGGGTACGAACACGGCCAGTTCGGCGAGCGTCCGGAACGGTCGTCTGCCCATCAAGAGAAGATCGGACAGTCGTCGTCGCCGACGGGGCACAACGGGGCGCTGGCACGCACGAGCAAGAAGCACGTGCCGCAGAGCTGTTCGTCGGAGCGTTTTGGTTGGAGGCGGCCGGCATCCTCGCCGCGGTCGCCGGGCGTGGCATCCTCGACGTCGTCGTCGTCGGCTTCGTCCTGCTCGTCGGACGTGACCATCCGGTCCTTCAGGATGCGATCGAGGTCCGCTTCGACATCGTCGGGAGCAAGCATGTCCTCTTCCTCGTCCTCTTCCTCGTCCTCTGCCTTGCGCCGGCGGGTAGAAGCGGCTTCCTCGGTCTCCTCCTCCTCTGGGGGATCGTCGGTGCTCTCGGTGTCGGTTTCAGGGACGAAATTGTCGTCGGCGACGATCAGGGCCTCAGGATCGGCGATGACGTCTTCTTCGACCAACTCGTCCTCGTCGGGTTCGACCTCGAGATTCTCGATCTCCTCCTCGTCGTCGGCCAGCTCAACTGTTGCGTCGTCTTCGTCTGCCATCGCCCATCACTTCGTGGTCGGATGTGTCGCGGGTTGCGCGGTCGCGGCGGATCATAGGGGGAGCACTGCTCGCCTCCCGGAACACTATCTGTGACAACGGTCACATACGGATGATTACGGGGCAGGCGTCGGCGCCATCGGCGGCTGCCGGCGGGCTTCGGCCCTGCGCTCGGATTCCAGGCGTTCCAGCTCCGGCGCGGCCACGGTGAGATGCGTCATCACCTCGGCGATGACCCGATGCCCAGCGCGTTCGGCGATCAACCGGTGCATCTCGAGGGCCAGGCGGCGATACGCCGGGTGGCCTTGTGGGGACGATCGCAACTCCAACATGTGGATGGCCTCGCGGGCATTGAACTGCATCGTGTACCGCAGTCGGTAAGCCATCGACACGGCATAGCGCGCCTGCTCGGGGAAGTCGCCTGCCAACAGATCGTAGAGCTCGGCCGAGCGCGCCAGGGCGCCATCGAAGCTGTCGGCAACACCCGTCTCGTCGATCAGCGCCGGGCGCGAGTATCCGTGACGTGGTGTCAACGGCTGCCAATCGATGGTCAGCATGCGATGTCGCTGCAGGTCGCGGAAGGCGCCGTAGTCGGACAGGATGTCGAAGCGGTAGCCGCTGCGCTCGAAGGCGCGTCCCGGCTTGTGCCGCCGGTTCGTGCGATCTCCCACGTACGCCTTCAGCAGGGCGATGCGGTCATCCGTGCCGAGCATCCGCACCCTCGCCAAGAGCTGGTCCTCCGGCAGCCGGCTGTGGGGGTAGCACACGGCAGCCAGCAGCTTGTCCTCGGCTTCGGGATCCCAGTCGACGAGTGTCACCTCGTCGGTCGTCGCAGGCCGTTCGTCTCCGAAGAGCCGGTCGACGATGGCCTGGGTGCGAGCCCTGGTGTCGGCGAAGTAGTCGCTCCATGCGCCCCCTCGCTCTGGCAGGTCGACGCGCCGCAGGAAGCTCGGGATCACCTTGCGCAGCTCGTAGAGCATCAGCTCGGCATAATCACGGGCCTCGGGCAAGGGATGGGTGCGCATGCGCAGTAGCAGGGACTCGAAGCCCTGGCCCGAGCCGTAGATGCCGACGTTGGAGAGCGACGCAGCCGGCAGCATGCCACGGGCGGCGTCGAGCGCCTTGGCACGCGTCGCCTGGCGGTAGACGAACTCGCTGTCGGAGGACCCGCGGGGAACGGTCGTGCGCACGTGCTCGGTGACGGCGTCGATCACCTCGCTGTAGGCGTCGAACATCCTGTCCATGTCGCCCACGTACCGCGTGCCGAACCGGCTCGCCAGGATCGTGCCGTCGCGGTAGTACCGGTAGCGTCCGCCGAGCCTGCCGTCGTACGCGATGTATCGGGTGCTCTGTTCCAGATAGCTCATCAGCCGGCCCCACTCGAGCACCTTCGTCAGCAGGTTCGACGCCTGCTCGCACGCCAGATGGACGCCGCCCAACTGCGCCACCGAGTCGTCGCCGTACTCGAAGAACACGCGCTCGTAGAGTTGCTCGGCCCGTTCCAGGCCGATCGTGGCGTCGACCGTATGATCCCCGGACATGTCGAGCTCGCCGACGAACTCATCGAGGAACAGGCGGCGCAGGCTCTTGGGACTACGGCTGTAGCGGGCGAACAGCGCACCCTTCACGACCTCTGGGAGGTTGACGAGGGCGAAGACCGGTCCGTCGAGGTTCGTGAAGTAGCGCCGGAGGATGTCGGCTTCGTCGTCGGCGAACGCTTCGGGGACGTACAGGGTCACGGCTCGCCATGCTAAGAGGCCGGGCCCTTCGCGCTCAGGGATGCCTATGGGTGGCGCAGGACGATCTTGCCGAGCTGCTCGCCTTCGGCCAGACGTGCCAGTGCTTCGGGGTAGTGCTCGATCCCGAACACCTCATCGATGTGCACGTCGAGGCCGCGATCCATCAACTCGGTGACCTCGTCGAACTCCTGGTAGCTGCCCATCGAGGACCCGATGATCTCGTGCTGCTTGAAGAACAGTCGAGGCAGGTTGACCTCCACCGTGTTGCCGGACGTGCCGCCGCACACCACGAGTCGCCCGCCCGTACGCAGGGCGCGGATCGAGCGGTCCCACGTGGCGGGACCGACGCTCTCTACGACGACGTCGGCGCTCACGTTCCAGCGATCGGCACTCGAATCGAGGACCTCGTCGGCGCCCATCTCCAGCGCACTGCGGCGTTTTGTCTCGCTGCGACTCGTGGCGACGACACGTGCGCCCATCCGGCGTCCGAGCGCCAGCGCGGCACACGAGACACCCGAGCCGATCCCGACCACGAGCAGCGTCTCGGACGGTTGCAGCCGAGCTCGGCGCAGCATCCGGTAGGCGGTGAGCGTCGCCAACGGGTAGGCAGCCGACTCCTCCCACGTGCGCGACGCCGGGCGCCGCACGACGTTGCGGGACGGCGCGATCGCATACTCGGCGTGACCGCCCCACCCGTGCTCGCCGTAGATGGAGAAGCCCGGTCCCATCGGACTGTCGTTTCCGAGCGCGACGATGTCCGCAACCGGGGAGACCCCGGGGTTGATGACGACCTCGTCACCGACCGAGATGACCCCGACGGCTTCGCCGACGTCGTCGACGACGCCCGCCACGTCGCAACCTGGCACGTGGGGCAGCGGCGGTTTGGGCATCGCCTTCGTCACCCACAGATCCATGTGGTTGAGGGCGCTCGCCTCCACCCGCACCTTCACGTCGTCGGGGCCGAGCGAAGGCAGATCGATCTCACCGTGCCGGTACGTTCCCGGCGACTCGTCGAGGATCCACGCGCGCATCGAACACTCCTGTCGCTGTCGGTGCCGCCAGTTCAGCAGATCAGGGCGTAGGCGTCGGCCTCGACGGTGAACGTGACTCGCTGCACCTGGTCGTGACGCATACCGTCGACCCAGCAGCCGAGCGGCCGATCCAATTCGATCGTGCCCTCAGCGCGGGGGCGCACCCGGATCTGGGGATGCGGAAGATGCGTGCCCGTCGGAAGGCGTCGGCGCACCTGCAGCCGAGTTCGCAACGTCATTCCGGCGTCGACCTCCACGACCTCGGCGCGACCGTCGTTGGGATGGCCGGCAGGAGCGACGTTCCAACGGCCGATGCTGCCCACGTTCATCACGGCGAACAACGGTCCTGACCACCATTGGTTTCGCAGCACCACGTGGGCGACGGCCACGAAATCACCGGCGTCGGTGCTGATGCGTAGAGCGTCCATGGGCAGCCGTCGCGCCATGGGCGCCCTCCCGGCCGGTCGGCCGAGAGCGCTGAACACGTCACCGCCGCTGACGCCGACCAGAGCGTCCGGATCGGCGGTCACGAACCCGGCCAACTCGGCGTCCGACGCGGCCGTGGCCACGTGCTCCGGCCGGGCGACTTCGTCGCCCCACGGATGACCCTTGGCGATCGTCACCCGGACTCCCCTATGGGTGCCTGATCGCTCTCGTCGCCAACGGCGGCATCGGCGACAACGCCCCGGAACGCAGCCTCGGCCACTTGGCCAGCGGCGCGCCGCACGGAGGGGACTTCGGCGACGACGCCGATCTGGCGGGCGAGGTCGACGAGCTGCTTCATCGTCCGTACGAAGTCGCCGCCGCTGAGATCTTCGTCGGCGACGACCTCTGCGAAGCCCTCCCCTGCGACCCATGCGAACGCCACAGGCAGGAACGTCGGATCTGGGGCGCGGTGGACCACGAGGCCCCTGCTGCGCTCGGCGGCGGCCAACCCGTCGCTGATCCGGGCGATCGCCCGCCACCGTGACTTCACGGCGGCCGATGGGAACCAGGCTGGCGGGGGTGGTTCGGGGCTGCGGTGCTCGTAGACGAAGACGGACAACAGGCCGGCAAGATCGGCGGCGCCGAGCCCCTCGAACAGTTCGGCCTTCAGGCATTCCACCACCAACAGCTCTGTCTCGTGGAACAGGCGGGCCAGCACCGCACCCGATCCGGTGAGCGACCACGTCGAGCCTCGCCCGTCCATCTCGACGTAGCCGTACTCGGTGAGCACGTCGAGCACGGAGTCGAACTCGGTGGCGAGCGAGGCATTGCGCTCGTCGAGGCGGCGTTCGGCTTCGGCTATCTCGCGCCGCACACGCTCGGCTTCCCCGGCGGCGCGGATGCGCTGGCGCAGGTCCGGATCGGTCTCTACCGGATCGACGGCCATCTCATCCGCTGCGCGAGAACGCTCGAGCGACGATGGGCGGCGCCGCCGATCGAGCGTCGTGCGCGCCAGGCGACGGGCCACATCCTTGCGGTAGCTCGGTCGGTCGGGCTGGTAGGCGTGAGGCACGCTGATCGAACCGATGTGTTCGGGCGGAGCCGTGAAGTTGGCTGCCGTGAGCTGCACCAGCGTGGCCTGGGCGGTCACGGCTGCGACCTTGGTGCCCTTGGACCGCGCCGACCGGGACACGACGACTGCTGGGCCTGCGTACTTGCCGCGGTTGATCCAGATCACGGCGCCGGGCTTGAAGGCGTCGAGAGCGGCGTCGATGCTCGTGCGGGCGCCGGCTGACCTCGCCTCGTCCCGAGCCGCCCGGTAGGCCCAGATGTCACCGTACGGGCTCTGCGCCTGTTCCACCAGGTCGTCGATGCGAAGGCGCTGACGTTCGAGACGGGCTTCGAGCTTGACGATCTCGCTGTCTGCCTGGAACTGGGCGAACGACATCTTCAGCAGGTGGCGGGCCTGATCGGGATCGTAGTTTCGTACCAGGTTCGCTGCCATGTTGTACGTAGGCCGGAAGGCGGAGCGCAGATGGAACGAGCGCGACGCCACGAGCGTGGCTACGCGATCGAAGCGCACGAACGGGCTCCAGGACACGACCGCATAGCCGGCGTCATCGATGCCGCGGCGTCCGGCCCTGCCCGTGAGCTGGGTGTACTCCCCCGGCGTCAGGAACTCGTGGTGTTCACCCGTGTATTTGGTGAGCTTCTCGATCACCACGGAACGCGCCGGCATGTTGATGCCGACGGCCAGCGTCTCGGTGGCGAACACCACCTTGACCAGACCCTCGGCGAAGCAACGCTCGACGACCTCCTTGAACGGCGGGACCATGCCGGCGTGGTGAGCGGCGATGCCGGACGCCAGCTGGGCGACGAAACTGGCGTACTCGAGCACCTCCAGGTCGTCAGGATCGATGCCGCTGAGGCGGGAAGTGACGATCTCGGCGATACGGGCCTGTTCGTCGCCGGTGGTGAGCCGCAGGCCCGCATCGAGGCAGACCTGCGCCGCCTCGCGGCACTGCTTTCGGCTGAAGATGAAGTAGACGGCCGGAAGCATCTTGTGCTCGGCCAGCAGCTCGACGGTCTCGACCCGCCCCGGCGTGTAGAGGCGGCGCTCGGATTGTCGCGCTCTCGCCGGGCGGTTGGAAGGGCCCGAGCGGGAGCGGCCGCCGGCGCCGAGCGAGTCGATGCGGGCAGCAGCCGGGTTGGCTTGTCCGTCGACGAACACGGGCAGCAGGTCGAGCCGGTTGCGGGCGCGGTCGCCGACGAGGTAGTAGCTCGTGAGCTCGACGGGGCGCCGCTGCTCGAGGATGGCGACGGCGGGGCCGCGCACGGCCTGGATCCACTCCGTCAACTGCGCCGTGTTGCCGATGGTCGCCGACAAGCACACCAGCTTCACGGCCGGCGGGGTGTGGATGATCACTTCCTCCCACACCGGTCCGCGGTACGTGTCCTGCAGGAAGTGCACCTCGTCGAGCACCACGAGGCCAAGACCGTCCAGGGCCGAGGACCGGCCATAGATCATGTTGCGCAGCACCTCGGTGGTCATCACCACGATGGAGGCGTTGGCGTTGATGACGTTGTCGCCGGTCAGCAGGCCGACCGACTCGGCGCCGTGGAACGCCACGAGGTCTCGGTACTTCTGGTTGGACAATGCCTTGATCGGAGCGGTGTAGAAGCTGCGCTCACGGCGCCGGAGCGCCCTGTCGATGGCATACTCGGCGACGACCGTCTTGCCGCTGCCTGTTGGGGCGGCGACGACGACGTGGGCACCGTCGTCGATGGCCTGCATCGCCTCGAGCTGGAAGCGGTCAAGGCGGAAGTCGTAGCGGTCGGGGGCCTCGCCAGGGCTCACGCGTCGGAGGCCTCGGCCCGTCGGCGGGCGCGCTGCATGAACCATCCGATCAGGATGGCGACGAAGTACAGCACGAGCATCGGACCGGCGAGGGCGATCAGCGAGATCGGGTCGCCCGACGGCGTGATCACGGCGGCCAGTACGAAGATGACGACGATGGCGTACCGCCAGCTGCGCGCCAACGTCTGAGGAGTCACGGCGCCGGCAAGTTGCAGGAACACGAGCAACACCGGCACCTCGAACCCGATGCCGAACGCCGCAACCATCAGCCCGACGAGGCGGATGTATCGCGACACCTGGAACACCTGCCCGACATCCTCGCCGGCGAACGAGATCAGGAACTCGAGTGCCCGCTCCAGCGTGAGGTAGGCGATCGTCCCGCCCAGCAGGAACAGCAGCACCGCGCTGACGATGAACGGGATGGCGTACTTCTTCTCGCGCCCCTCGAGGGCGGGGACGATGAACCGCCAGACCTGCCACAGGATCACCGGGAGGGCGATGATGATGCCGCCGTACGTGCCGACGCGCAGCCTGGTGCTGAAGCCCTCGAGCGGGTCGAGCTGGTTGAGCGGCTTATCGGTTGCGCCGCAGAAGTCGCCTCCCTTCCGTTCGCACAGGTTCAGATACGGCACCAACAGGAAGTCGAGCACCTGGTTGTAGAAGACGATGATCAAGATGGCGCCGAACGCCACGGCCAGCGCCGAGCGGATGATGCGGAACCGCAGCTCCTGCATGTGCTCGACCAAGGTCATTGTCGCGTCGGGCGATTGGGGCGCCGGCGCGCGGAACGGACGTCTCATCGGGTCTGCTCAGTATCCGCCTGCTCGTCGGGACCGGAGGCGTCGTGGTCGGCGTACGACGGGACCGCACCAAACCCGTCGACGGCGCTGGGCGCCTCCGGCACCTCCCCGTCGTCTGCCACGCCGGACCCCTCGGCGTCGTGATCGCGGCCGGGATCGTCGGCGGTGCCGTCGCGGTGGAGATCGTCGTCGGGTTCGATCGGGCCGATGACCTGCGGTTTCGCGGCAGCCGTGTTCGGTGGCGGGTCGGACTCGATGTCGACGCTCATCGCCGCCACAGACTTCGGCTTCTCAACCGACTTCGGCTTCTCAACCTGCGCGGCGCCGATGTCGACATTGCGGCGGATGAGGTCGGCGGTGTCACGCATCTCGCGCATCGGCTCGTCGATCTGGGAGCGGAACTCGTCCTGGAACGACGAGCTCATCCGTTTGAACTCCCCATAGGTGCGGCCCACGCGGCGCATGACCTCTGGAAGCTTCTCAGGCCCAAGCACCACGAGGGCGAGCAGCACGATGAAGATGATCTCGCTGCCCGACATGTTGAACACGCGGCGCAGTCTATGGGGGTGACATCATCGAGTCCCGTGCAGCAGCGGCTTCCGGCCCTCGATGATCGGCCCATCCTGTTCGCCCATCGAGGTGCTCGGGCCCATGCGCCCGAGAACACCATCGATGCCTTCAAGCTCGGCCTCCGTCTCGGCGCCACCGGGTTGGAGAGCGACGTCTGGCTGACGGCCGACGGCGTGCCGGTGCTCGATCACGATGGTGTCGTCAACGGCTGGCGCAAGCGCCCGATTGCTGAGCTCCTGCGCGCAGACTTGCCTACGCACATCCCCGACCTCGAACAACTGCTGGCCGAGTGCGGCACGGACTACGACCTCTCGCTCGACCTCAAGGACCGTCGGTGCGCCACGACCGTGATCGATCTGGTGGCGTCGAGCGCCCCCGAGCTGCTCTCCCGGTTGTGGCTGTGCCACCCCGATCACCAGTTCCTGGCGCAGCTCCGGCCGTATCACGCCGACGTGAGGTTGATCGACTCCACCCGTCGCAAACGGGTGCCGGAGGGATTGGAGCGGCGGGCGGCTTCGCTGGCCAACGCCGGCATCGACGGCATCAACATGCACCACACCGATTGGACAGGCGGGTTCGTGGCGCTCGTGCACCGCTTCGGTCGGCGGGCGTTCGGTTGGGACATGCAGTTCGAGCACGTGCTGCGCCCGTCGATGCGGATGGGCCTCGATGCCGTGTACAGCGACAACGTCGACGTGATGGTCGACGTCGCTCGCGACGAGTTCGGCGATGAGCCATGACAGACGGCGGTCATGGTGTCCAGGCCGGCGACGACCCCGTTGCTCGCGACGCAGTCACCGAGTTCTTGTTGCAGCGGCGCTCGGTGCCAGGGTCATAGCCACTTCCAGCTTCCTGCCGGCCAGAACACGACGAATGCCCTGCCCACGAGATCGTCGTCGTCAATGGCGCCGAGCACGCGGCTGTCCTGCGAACCGGCCCGGTTGTCACCCATCACGAACACGTGATCGTCGGGGACGACCACGGGCTGGAAGTCCGGGTCCGGGCCGCAGTTGCCGGGCGTGACCACCTCCGGGTCGAGGTAGGGCTCCTGCAGCTGGCGGCCGTCGATCACCACCTGGCAACTGCGCATCTCGACCGACTCCCCCGGCAGGCCGATCACCCGCTTGATCAGATCCCGCTGGGTGGCGCCCTCGAGCTGGTGCAGCACGACCACGTCACCTCGCCGAGGATCATGGAGCCGGTAGGAGAGCTTGTTGACGAAGACCCGATCGCCGTCCTCCAGCGTGCTGGCCATCGACGTGCCGTCGACCACGAAGTGTGCCAGCACGTACGTGCGGATGAGGAATGCGGCCAGCAACGCCACGCCGACGACGACCAGCCAGTCGACGAGCTGCCGCCGCCTCGGGTTCTCGTCCTCGTCGCTGGCGCTTCCCTCTGCTTGGTCTCGCTCGCCTGTCGGCTCGCTCGACTGCTCCTCGTCGCTGGCGCTTCCCTCGTCGCCTGACCCGTCACGCTCCAGATCCTGGGGGCCGAAGTGTTGCGCCGTCGTGGTCTCGCGCTCTGGGGGTTCCTCGAGAGCCAGAAGGCCATCGTCGAGCGATTTCGCTTCGGCGCGGGAGGGGTGGAGGGAGGCTTTCCACTCGGTCAGCTCTTGGAGCGCCTTGCGCTGGTCCTCGTTCACGAAGCGGACACGGTAGCGGGGCTCAGAGCGACTCGATCAGTCGTTCGACGCGCTCGTCGCGGCTGCGGAAGGGGTCCTTGACCAGCACGGTGCGCTGCGCTTGGTCGTTGAGTTTGAGGTGCACCCAATCGACGGTGTAGTCGCGACGACGCTCCTTGGCCCTGCGCACGAACTCGCCACGCAGCCTCGCCCGCGTGGTCTGGGGTGGGACGTCGATCGCCGTCTCGATGTCGGCGTCGGTACACACCCGCTCGACCAGGCCCCGGTCCTGCAGCTTGTAGAACGGACTGCGATGCCGTGACACATCGTGGTACTGCAGGTCGAGGAGCTGCACCCGCGGGTGGCCGAGCGGCAGGTCGTGGCGCGCCCGGAACGCCTCGATCAGTCGGTGCTTGATGACCCAGTCGACCTCTCGATCGAGCTTCATCGGGTCGCTCTCCAATGCCGTCATGCAGTGCTCCCACATCTCGAGCGCCCGCTGTTCGAGCGGCGGGAAGCCCTTCGTGTCGGCGTAGCGCAGCGCCCGGTCGAGATACTCCCGCTGCACGTCGATGGCGCTCAGGTCGCGCCCGTTGAGCAGGCGGACGGTGCGCCGGCACGTGAGATCATGGCTGATGTCGCGGATGGCGCGGATCGGGTTCTCGAGTGTCATGTCCCGGAGCACGACCGAAGGATCCTCGAGCATCCGCAACATGCACGCCGTCGAGCCCACCTTGAGGAACGTGGAATGCTCGCTCATGTTGGAGTCACCGACGATCACGTGGAGGCGCCGGTACTTCTCGGCGTCGGCATGCGGCTCGTCGCGGGTGTTGATGATCGGCCGGCTGCGCGTGGTGGCCGAGCTGACCCCCTCCCAGATGTGCTCGGCCCGCTGCGAGATCGAGTACGTGGCGCCGCGGGCGGTGTGCAGCACCTTGCCGGCTCCTGCATAGATCTGGCGGGTGACGAGGAACGGGATCAGCACCTCGCTGTAGTGCCCGAGATCGTCGGCGCGTCGCGTCAGGTAGTTCTCATGGCAGCCGTAGCTGTTGCCCGCCGAGTCGGTGTTGTTCTTGAACAGGTAGATGGTGCCGCGGATGCTCTCCTCGGCCAGGCGCTGCTCGGCGGATGCCACGAGCCCCTCGACGATCCGCTCCCCTGCCTTGTCGTGCACGACGACGTCGTAGATCGAGTCACACTCGGGTGTCGCGTACTCGGGGTGCGAGCCAACGTCGAGGTACAGCCGGGCGCCGTTCTGCAGGAACACGTTGGAACTGCGCCCCCAGCTGACGACGCGACGAAACAGGTAGCGGGCGACCTCGTCGGGGCTGAGCCGGCGCTGGCCCCGCAACGTGCACGTGACGCCGTACTCGTTCTCGAGCCCATAGATGCGCCTCGACATACCCGCACGCTATCCGTACGGTCCCCCGCGGTGGTGGCGTCAGGCGGAAGGCTCGGCCGCCAACTCGCGCTCGTGCTTGGCGATCATGTCGTCAACGACCTGCGCACGAGACCGCTCGATCTCTGCCACGTGCTCCATCGCCCAGCGACAGAGTGCCGCGAACGGTTCGGTGAGGGTCATCCCGAGGGGCGTAAGCGTGTACTCGACGTGCGGGGGGCCACGGTCGATCAGGCGCGTCACTACCCGCCCGGAGTGCACGTGGAGCTGATCCCCTTCTCAGAGCGCGCGCTGCGCCACTTCCTGTTCCCGGAGCGACCCGAGGGTGTGGTGCTCGAGGATTCCGTCGGTGCCGAGGGTCTGCGCGAAGCGCTGGCCCATGCCCAGCCGGCCATGTCGCCGCGGGAGATCGTACCGCGTGGGCAGCAGTTTGCCGCCGCGCGCCCAGGCGGGATCAGCCGACTTTCGCTGGAAGGGGCTGGCGAAGATCACCGACCTCGTAGTGCCAAAGCGGCGCTCGAGCTGATCATGGAGCAGGGAGAAGGGGCGCATGGTGATTGGCGCGCCGCGCACTTCGGGCGATTCCTCGAGGTGCTGCACGAGTACCTGGCGATGCGCGAAGCAGACCCCGATTTCGAGGCCCAATCTGGGTCCGCGGGCGCGTGACGATCGCGTCGGCCGATGGCTTTACTCATGAGCGGGCGCAATTGCAGTGTTCTTCGCGCTGCCTACCACCACGTCCGATGCCGAGTCGGGTATCGATCTCAGCGCGGCGACGGCGCCAACTCGTCCCGCACGACACGACGAGACGCCAGGCTGAACCGCAACGTGCACGTCACGCAGAGGGCTTGGCTGCCAACTCGCGCTCGTGCTTGGCGATCATGTCGTCAACGGCCTGCATGTTGCGCGCCGCCAGCTCAGGGCGGTGGTCCCGGGCGCGCTGGCGAGCGTTGTTCGTGCTCCAGTCCTGACCCTGGAACTGGGGGAACACCCGCTGGGCGATCAGCTCGTAGCTACGGTGCGTGGCCTCGGGATTCGCCCACTCATGCGCCAGCGTCATGTAACAGCCGAAACCGCCGGATTGCTTCTGCAGCCGGTCGATCTGCTCGACGGCGTCGTCGGCCGTACCGATCGACCCAAGTCCCGATTCGTTGACGAACTCGATCAGCTCTTCGACCGTGGTCCCGTCCCCGACCGCCATCTGGGGGAACGCCGCCGTCTTCTGGAAGTAATCGAACCAGGTTCGGATGCCGAACTCGACGTCGCGACGCGCCTGCTCACGGGTCTCGGCGATGTGCATCAGCCCGACCAGCCGCCACTTCGCGCGATCCGCAACGGTGCTGAACGTCTCAGCCCGTTCCTCCATCACGCCCCAGTGCAGACCGAGGGCGTCGAACCCGGCCGACTGGGTGGCGCCGATCGACAACAGGCCGAGGCCGTAGCGACCGGCGAGGCGCGGTCCAGAAGGGGACGCCACGGCAGGCACCGCCACTTCGAACAGCGGGTCCGAGTAGGGCCGCAGGTGCAGCCGGGCGTCTGTGATGGTCCATGTTTTCGTGTGGCTGGTCACGGGCTCGTCGCTCGTCAGCAGACGCATGATGACGTCGACGCCCTCTTCCAGCAGTGGTCGGGTCTCGGTGGGGTCGAGCCCCAGCATCAGGGCGTCGGTGGGCAACGAGCCCGGCCCGAGCCCGAGCATGAATCGACCTCTCGTCATGTGGTCGAGCTGCACTGCCCGCTCGGCGACCATGAAGGGGTTGTGGTACGCCACGCTGATCACGCCCGTACCAAGGTGGATGTGCTTCGTCCGTTCGGCGGCGGCGGCGATAAAGAGCTCGGGCGAGGCGATGATCTCGGTACCGGCGGAGTGGTGTTCGCCGATCCAGGCCTCGTCCCAACCGAGGCGGTCCAGGTGATCGATCAACTGCAGGTCGCGCTCGATGGCGAGCGTGGGGTTCTCCCCAGCCGGATGGAACGGCGCCATGAAGATGCCGAAACGGAGACGGTCGGTCATGCGTACCCCCTGGTGCTGAGACGCCAACGTGTTCACGTGTGGCACCCGCCATCTTCACACGGACTGCCGGGGGGCGGTTGCAGAACTCAGTGAGTCCGATCCAAATTGTCGACAAACGATCGTCGACAATATAGATTGGCTGTCGACGGATCAGGAACTGGGGGTCATCATGGGACGTAGGACGCGAACGACGGGCGTTGCCGCATGCTGGTTGCTGCTTGCGGTGAGCTGCGGTGACGACGAGTCCAGTCGGGACTCGACCGAGGACACGCCGGAGGGGACGACTGCCGTCGTGCCGACTGATGGTGCCGATGGGTCTGTGTCGTCGGTCCCCGCGTCCGACGGGGCGGCGGGCAGCGCTCCGAGCGAGGAAGCGCAGGTCGAAGCTGCGCAGGCGGCGGCACTCGAGGCGGCCGGAGGCGAGGAGATCGGCGGCAGCGTTTCGTTGTTGGGAGTGCTCGGGGGTGAGGAGCTCGACGACTTCCTCCAAGTGCTGGCGCCGTTCGAGGAGGCCACGGGAATCACCGTCGAATACGAGGGCACCCGCGACATCGGCGCCATCCTGCAGACCAGGGTCGAAGGCGGGAACCCTCCCGACGTCGTCTCGACACCAGGGCTGGGCCAGATGGCCGAGCTGGCTGCGCAAGGCGAGGTCGTCGACCTGAACGATCTGATCGGCGCCGAGCAGTTGGCTGCGAACTTCTCACCGAGCCTTATCGAGACGGCGTCCACCGACGACCAGGTCTACGGAGTCTTCTCCACGGTCAACCTTGGCGGCCTGATCTGGTACGACCCGAACGCCTACGACGGACCGACCGATCCGGAATCGTGGGAAGCACTCATCCAATGGTCCCGCGAGAAGGCGGCCGCCGATGGGGTAACACCTTGGTGCATCGGGCTGGAGAGCGGTGCCGCGAGCGGATGGCCCGCCGCAGACTTCATCGACGACATCCTCCTGCGCCAGGCCGGCCCGGAGTTCCACGAGCAATGGTGGCGAGGTGAGGTGCCCTGGACAGCGCCCGAGGTCAAGCGTGCCTTCGAGACGTACGGCGAGTTCGCCACCGACGAGACGCTCACGTACGGGGGCGTCACGACGTCGTTGACGCTCAACTTCGCCAACGGCGCTGACGCCATGTACAGCGACCCGCCGCAGTGCTACTTGCACCAGCAGGCGACGTTCATGGGCGGCATCATCGCCTCCAACTTTCCCGATCTCGAGCCGGGTGTCGACCTCGACTTCTTCCCGGCGCCGACGTTCAATCCGGAGTTCGAGGGCATCCAGTCGGTGTCGGGCGAGATCATCTCGATCCTGAACGAGACAGAGCAATCGACGGCGTTGGCGAGATACATGGCGACGCCGGAGGCCGGATCGCTCGTCGGGGCCACTGGCCGATGGCTCTCCCCGAACAGTCAGGTCGAGGCCGAGATCTACGCAGACCCGTTTCTCAGGCGGGCAAGTGAAGTGCTGCAGGAGGCATCGGGATCCCACTACCTCGGCAACGCCCTGATGCCCACAGCGCTGGTTGAGGCGTTCTGGCAGAGCGGGCTCGACTATGTCGAGAATCCCGACGAGCTCGACCAGATCCTGAGCGGGCTCGACGAGGTGCGAGTCGAGGCCTACGCTGACTGATCGCGATTCGAGCGTCTAGGTTCGCCCATGGTCACGACCCGCCTCGTCCAGACTGTCGTTGCTGTCGTCGCGCTGGCGGTGATCTCAGGGGTGTACCTGAAGGCTGGTGGCCGGCTCATCTCGGGCATGCCGACGAGGCTTCGTGGTGTCGCTGCCGCAACGGTCTGGGTCGGCCCTGCCGTGCTGATCGTCGCCATCGTCCTGGTCGGTCCGGCGCTCAGCACCCTGCGGTTGTCACTGTTTGACGGTGACGGCGACGAGTTCGTCGGTGCCGAGAACTACACCACGGCGGCCGGCAACGACGAGATCCTCATCTCGCTGCGCAACAGCGTGCTATGGGTCGTCTCCCTGCCGGTGTTGTCGGTCGCAGTGGGGTTGGCGATGGCCGTACTCGCCGATCGAGTCCGCTACGAGTCGGTGGTCAAATCGGTGCTGTTCCTGCCCGTCGCCATCTCGGCGGTCGCTGCTGGTGTGATCTGGCGGTTCATGCTTGACTACCGGCCCCCGGGCGCACCCCAGACGGGGACGCTGAACGCGATCGTCACGGCCATTCCTGGGGTGACTCCGGTGGCGTGGCTCGTCGATCGGACGACGAACAACGTCGCCTTGATCGGGGCCACGTTATGGACACAGGCGGGCTTTGCGATGGTGATCCTGTCGGCCGGTCTGCGCTCGATCCCTGGCGAACTCTCCGAGGCGGCGCGTCTCGACGGTGCCTCCGAGTGGCAGCTGTTCCGGCGCATCAAGCTCCCGCTCCTCGCTCCGACGATCGTCGTTGTCATGACGACGATGGCCGTGATCGCTCTCAAGGCTTTCGACATCGTCTACGTGATGACCAATGGCGCGTACGACACCGATGTGCTGGCTACGTCGATGTACAAGCAGTTGTTCTCCGACCGGCACCAGGGCCGAGCAAGTGCGATCGCCACGATCCTGATGCTGGCGGTCACACCGATCATGGTCTACAACGTGCGCGTCTACCGGCGCGAGGCGGTCGGCCGTTGATGACACGGCGGCTCTCGGTCCACGTCACGCTCGCCGTCGTGAGCGTGATCTGGTTGATCCCGGTGCTCGGCCTCGTGATCAGTTCGTTCCGGCCGGCCGCCGAGGTCTCGACGAGCGGCTGGTGGAACGCAGCGACATCGCCCGGCGAGCTCACGTGGTCGAACTACTCGAACGTGCTCGACCGCGGCGGCCTGTGGCAGAGCATGGCCAACAGTGTGCTCGTCAGCGTGCCGGCGACAGCGCTGACGGTCACCGTTGCCGCCATCGCCGCCTACGGATTCTCCCGGATTCGGTTCAGGTTTCGCGGCGGCCTGCTGATGCTCTTCGTCGCCCTGCTCATCATTCCTCAGCAGATCACGCTGGTCCCATTGCTGAGCCTGTACAACGACATAGGTCTCACCGGAACGTTCGTCGGGCTGTGGCTGGTGCATCTCGGCTACAGCCTGCCGTTCGCCGTTTACCTGCTGCACCGATTCTTCGCAGGGCTCCCGGGCGAGCTGTTCGAGGCGGCATCGCTCGACGGCGCTTCGCACCTCCAGACGTTCGTTCACATCGTCTTGCCGGTGTCCCGGCCTGCCCTCGCATCGTTGGCGATCTTCGAGTTCGTGTGGAACTGGAACGACTTGCTCACGGCGTTGGTGTTTCTCGGCGGCAACCGGCAGGTCGCCCCCCTCACCGTCGCCGTCAGCAACCTCGTCGCATCTCGCGGCGAAGGGTGGCAGGTGCTCACCGCTGCCGCTCTCGTCTCGATGGTCATCCCGATGATCGTGTTCGTCGCCATGCAGAAGCAGTTCATCCGAGGGATACTCGCCGGAGCCACGAAGGCATGAAGACTCCGTGGTGGCAGCGGGCGGTGATCTACGAGAACCACCTCCCCAGTTTCCGAGATGGCAACGGGGATGGGGTCGGCGACCTTGCCGGACTGAGGATGGCACTCGGCTATCTCTCCGACACGTTGGGGATCGACGCGCTGTGGGTCGGCCCGTTCTACCGCTCACCCTTGCTCGACCAGGGCTACGACATCACCGATCACTGCGATGTGGAGTCCGTCTTCGGCACGATGGCCGACTTCGACCGGCTCCTCGAAGAGGCCCATCGACGACGCATCCGCGTCATCGTCGACTTCGTTCCCAACCACACCTCGGACCAGCACCCATGGTTCATCGAATCCCGATCGTCGCGCACCAACCCTCGCCGCGATTGGTACCTGTGGCGCGATCCCGCCGACGACGATGGACCGCCCAACAACTGGACCAGCGAGGCCGGTGGTTCGGTGTGGGAGCTCGACCCGTTGACCGCCCAGTACTTCCTGCACTCGCACCTCGTCGAGCAACCCGATCTGAACTGGCGGAATCCCGAGGTCAGAGGGGCGATGCTCGAGGTGCTGCGATTTTGGCTCGACCGGGGTGCCGACGGCGTGCGGATCGACGTGGCGCACATGCTCATGAAGGACCCAGAGCTCCGTGACAATCCCGTCTGGGACGTCCCGCAGGCCAACGAGTACGACCTGCAACACATCGACTTCGCCTCCCAGCACCACGTCCACGACCGGGGTCACCCGGACGTCTTCGATGCGCTGCGCGAGATCCGGCAAGTTGTAGACAGCTATCCGGATCGGATCTGCATCGGTGAGATCGAGGGGATGCCATGGACCGACTGGGCCAAGTACTTCGGCGAGCGACTCGACGTCCTGCACTTGCCGTTCGCGTTCCGCCTCATCGAGACTCCGTGGCGGGCTGGCGCTCTCGCCGACGAGGTTGACGCCATGCTCGACGCCGCGCCGCCGGGCGCCTGGCCGATCCTCGCTCTCGGCAACCACGACCGCTCGCGGCTCGCCACCCGCCTCGGGCCGGCCCAGGCCCGCGTCGCTGCGGTGATGCTGTTGACGTTGCCCGGCACCCCGACCCTGCTGTACGGCGACGAGCTCGGCCTGGAAGACCAAGTGGTGCCAGTCGAACGCCAACGTGACCGATTCGCCCGGATGGCCGGTGGGGCGTCTCGCGATCCGACCAGAACACCTATGCCGTGGACGACCGGGCGCAACGGCGGTTTCTCGGATGCGGATGAGCACCTGCTCTGGTTGCCGGTAGCGAATCGACTGTCCGAACGAGCGGTGACCACACAGCTCGGCGACGATTCCTCGAGCCTGGCGCTCTACCGACGCGTGCTCACGCTCCGTCGTCGCAGCGCGGCGTTGCACGCCGGGGCCTACTGCCGGTTTGTCCCTGCCACGCCGAACGGCGAGGTATGGGTCTACGAGCGAAGCGCCGGTGACGATCGCAAGGTTGTGGCACTCAACCTCGCACCGCAGTGGCAACGGGTCGAGATCGAAACGGTGGGTCGCGTGGTGGTGTCGACTGCCCCCGATCGTGAAGGCCGCACGGTCGCCGGCTGCGTTGACCTCGCGCCGGATGAGGCAGTGGTCATCGATATCGAGGCGCCACGGCAGCGGGAGGAGCCGAGATGAAGATCACGGACATCAAGTGCTGCGGCTTGACCGGAGCGACGCCACCCGGAGGCTGGATCGAAGAGCTCCACCGAGA
>Ga0136632_10000082_pt1 | contig 21170 bp, 18 predicted proteins | sample AntDrymUQ6112106_2_FD_104670 | JGI IMG/M metagenome (GOLD analysis project Ga0136632, IMG submission 104670) | Polar desert sand microbial communities from Dry Valleys, Antarctica - metaG UQ611 (21.06) | ecosystem: Environmental > Terrestrial > Soil > Desert | place: Antarctica: Dry Valley...
CGCTCGAGACGATCGTGACGCGCCTCGGCGCGGGAGCGCGCCAGCGCAGCGTGCTCCTGCACGGCGTTACCGGCAGCGGCAAGACCGAGGTCTACCTGCAGGCCGCCGCGGCGGCGCTGGAGCGCGGGCGCAGCGCGATCGTGCTCGTGCCGGAGATCGCGCTGACGCCGCAGACCGCCGGTCGCTTCGAAGCGCGCTTCGGCCCGACGGTCGCGGTGCTGCACTCGCAGCTCTCGTCCGGCGAGCGCTATGACGAGTGGCTGCGGATGCGCTCGGGCGAGGCGCGCGTCTGCGTCGGCCCGCGCTCGGCCGTCTTCGCACCGCTGACCGATCTCGGGTTGATCGTCATCGACGAGGAGCACGAGGCCTCCTACAAGCAGGAGTCCGACCCGCGCTACGACGCGCGCGCGGTCGCGGCCCGGCGCGCGCGGGAGGCGGACGCGGTCCTGGTGGCCGGCTCGGCCACGCCGCGCCCCGAGAGCTTCGCCGCGCGCGAGCGCCTCGTGCTGCCCGAGCGCGTCGACGGCCGCGGGCTGCCGAGCGTGGAGGTCGTCGGGACAGCCGGCATGGCGGGTCCGCTGCACGCGCGCACCTGGGCCGCGCTGCGCGAGGTCGCCGATCGCCGCGAGAAGGCGATCGTGCTGCTCAACCGCCGCGGCTGGTCGGCCTTCCTGACCTGCCGCGGCTGCGCGCGGGTCTGGGGCTGCCCGCGTTGCGACGTCTCGCTCGTGCTGCACCGCTCGGCCGACCGCCTCTCCTGCCACCACTGCGGTTACGCGGAGCGGGTGCCCGAGGCCTGCCCCGACTGCGGGTCGGTCTCGGTCGCGCGTCACGGCGCCGGGACCGAGCGGGTCGAGGAAGCCCTGAGCGAGGCGCTTGCCCCGCTTGAGGTGATCCGACTCGACGCCGACACGGCGGCGCGGGCCGGCGGTGTGACGGGCGTGCTAGAGCGCTTCGAAGCCGCGCCCTCGGGAATTTTGATCGGCACGCAGATGGTCGCCAAAGGTCACGACTTCACCGACGTGACGCTCGCTGTCGTGATCGACGCGGACTCGACGCTCCGTTTCCCGGACTTCCGCGCCGAGGAGCGCACGTTCGCGCTCGTCTCGCAGCTCGCCGGGCGCAGTGGCCGCGGCGAGCGCGGGGGCCACGTGATCGTCCAGGCGCTCGATCCGGGCGCGCGCGTGCTCGCCCACGCGGCAGCGCATGACGCCGAGGGCTTCCTTGCGGACGAGCTCGAGCGCCGCGAGGCGCTCGCCTATCCGCCCTTCGCGCACCTCATCCGCGTCGTGTGCGCCTCCGACCGCGCGGGCCCCGAGCTCGCGGCGGCATATGCGGTCCGTCAGAGCGTCGTCGAGGGCCTGGAGGGCGCCGGCCAGGTGCTCGGCCCGGCGCCGCTGTTCAAGCTGAAGGGCCGCGAGCGCGCGCAGGTGGTCGTCAAGGCGACCGAGCGGGCGGCCGGCGTGCGCGCCGTGCGCGGCGCGGTCGAGGCCCGCGCCGCCGACCGTTCGCATCATGGCGTGCGGTTCTCGGTCGACGTCGATCCGCAGTAATGGCCGACCGGGGCTGGATAAACTCGCCTTCGTGAGCGAGGAAGACAAGGCGAAGCGGGCGACCGCGGGCATCAACGACGAGGGCGCGCCCGAGGGTCGCGATCACGACGAGCCGCGCATCGATCCTGAGATCGCGGCGCGGCGGCAGGCGGCGCTCTCGTTCGTGCGCCGCCTCGGCGATCCGGTGTTGAAGAGCCGTGCGGCCGAGGTTGACCGCTTCGACGACTCGTTGCGCAAGCAGGCGGCGCGCATGGGCGGGCTGATGGTCGACGCGCTCGGCGTCGGGCTCGCCGCCCCGCAGCTAGGCATCTCACAGCGGATGTTCGTCTACCGGCTCGGCCGCGATGCGCCGCTGGCGGCGGTCGTGAACCCTGAGATCGAATGGAGCAGCGGAGAACAGGAGACGCTCGAAGAGGGCTGCCTCTCGGTCCCCGGGGTCGTCGTCGACGTCGATCGCCCGTTGCACGTGCGCGTCCGCGCGCAGGACGAGCGCGGGGACGAGCGGCTGATCGAGGCCTCGGGGCTCGAGGCGCGCGTGATCCAGCACGAGCTCGACCACCTCGACGGAGTCCTGATGCTCGACCGCGCCTCGCGCGAAGAGCGCAAGCGCGCGATGCGCGAGCTGCGTGACGCCGAGCGCGAGCGCGGGCGCGAAGAAGCCGCTTAGTGGATGGTTGATCCCTCATTCCCGCACCCACGGATGACGGCGCATGCCGTCGCTGGATCGGCGCCTCGGAACTCGCAGGTAGCGCTGCTACCTGCTTCGCCCTCGCCGACCGCCCAGCTCGCCCTGCGCCGCCCCCGCGGGCGCGCTAATTCGGAATCAACCATCTAGCCCATCGCGCGAACCGTCTATCTCGGCACCTCGCAGTTCGCCGTGACGGTGCTGGAGCGGCTCGCGGCGGGCGAGCACCGGCCGCTACTCGTCGTCACCCGCCCCGATCGCCCACGTGGCCGGGGCCGCAAGCGCGCCTCGCCGCCCGTCGCCGAGGCGGCGCGCAGGCTCGGCATCGACCTCGACCAGCCGGACGACGTGAACGCGGCGCCCGCGCGCGAACGGATCGCCGCCGCCGAGCCGGAGGTCGTCTGCATCTGCGCCTACGGCGGCCTGTTGAAGGAGCCGCTGCTGTCCGACTACGAGCTGTTCAACTTGCATCCCTCGCTGCTGCCGCGCTGGCGCGGGGCGGCGCCGATCGCACGCGCGATCGAGGCGGGCGACGAGTCGACGGGCGTGTCGATCATGCGGCCGATCGAGGAGCTCGACGCGGGCCCGGTTTTCTGCACGCGCGCCGCGCCAATCCGCCCTGACGACGACTACGGCTCGCTCTCGTCACGTCTCGCCGCGATCGGCGGCGAGTTGCTCGTCGAAGCGCTCGAGCGCAGGCCGGAGCCGACCGAGCAGCCGGATGCGGGCTCGACCTACGCCGAGAAGATCGGACCGGAGGACCGCCGCCTCGACCCGGCGCTCGGCGCGGTCGAGCTCGAGCGGCGCGTGCGCGCTCTGCGCCCGCACATCGGCGCCTACGCGGAGCTCGTGGGCGGGGATCGCCTGGGCGTGATCCGCGCGTCGGTCGCTTCAGCCGACTCTCAATCGCTCAGCGCCGGCGCATTGACCTGGGGCGAAGGGCGGCTGCTCTTCGGCTGCGCGGACGGCGCGCTCGAGCTGCTCGAAGTCAAGCCAGCGGGTGGACGCGCGATGGACGGCGCAGCGTTCGCGCGCGGCCACGCCCGTGCGCTCACGCGCTGACCGGACGATTCGTCACGATGGTGACGAAGTGGGCAGGCCGGTGTAAGGGAGGACCATGTCCGAAGGGGAGGAATACACAAAGGCGATGGGCGAGGACCAGGAGGTCGATCTCGGCCCGGAGTGCCCAAGTTGCGGCGAGCCGTGGTTGCGCGGCACCAACCTCGCCGGGCGCTATCGCTGCGTCTACTGCCTACGTCGCTGGGAGCTGCGCTCGGACTGCCCGAACTGCGGCGCACACTCGACGATCGCGCGTATGTCGGACTCGGCGAATATGTCGTGCCCGGCCTGCAGCGCGTCGATGCTGCGACCGATCTAGCTAGCTCGAATCGGCCGCCGGCTGGTCGACCGCGGCGGGCTGGGTCACCGAGCGCACGAAGCGCGCCACGTCGCGCAGCGCGGCGTTGGCCTCCGGCACGCGGTCGAGCAGGATCTGGAAGACGTGGATCTGACCCGGCCAGATCTGGAGCTCGCACGAGCCGCCAGCGCCGTTGACGAGCTCGGCGAAGAGCTCGGCGTCGGCGCGCAGGAGCTCCAGGCCACCGGCCTGGAGGAGGATCGGCGGCAGGTCCTTGCCATCGCCGTCGAGCAGCGCGAGGCGCGGATCGGACGCCTCGCCGGCGGTGGTGGAGAGCGCCACCAGCCGGCGGGCGAGCGCGGCGGAGAACAGCGGGTCTTCGCGCTCGCTCTTGCGCGCCTCGGCGACGGTGAACGTGTGATCCACGAGCGGTGAGATCAGCACCAGGCCCGCCGGGGGCTCGAGCTCGTGCTCGCGGCACGACGCGGCGGCGAGGCCGATCGCGAGGTGTCCGCCTGCGGAATCCCCCGCGACCACGATCCGGTCGGGGCTGAAGCCCTGCTTCTGGAGCCAGCGGTAGGCGGCGAGCGTGTCGTCGGCGGCGGCGGGGAACGGATGCTCCGGCGCGAGGCGGTAGGCGGGGACGAACACCGGCAGCCCCGTCAGTCGCGAGAGCCTGCCGACCATGGCGCGATACGTCTTCGGCGAGGCCAAGACGTAGCCGCTGCCGTGCAGGTAGAGGATCGCCGCACCGTCGTTGCCCACGCCGGGCGGACGCACCCACTCGCCCAGGACCTCATGGCCCTCGTAGCGCGTCTGCACCGGCTCGGCCCAGATCCCGCGCGGCCGGCCACCGAGGCGGGTCACGACGTTGATCAGGAAGCGCGCGATCTGCACGCCGAGGGCGCTCGCCGGGATCAGGTCGACCAGCGCGCGAAAGCGCACCAGTCGCAGCACCCGCTCGATGCGGCGCGCCTGCTTGCTCGGCGCGTCGGGAACGACCCCTGCCATTTCGTTAGGCCGGAGCGACCTCGACCGGGATGCCGTTCAGCACCGCGTTGCCCGACAGCGCGTCGAGCACCTGCTCGTCAGCGAGCGTGTTCGAGTTCACGCCCGCGTGATCGCCCGCTACCGCCATCTTCGAGCCGGGCTGGTCGTGGCCCCACCCGTGCGGGATCGAGACGACACCCGGCATGATCGCATCGGTCACCTCGATCGGCGCCTCAATCGCGCCGGCGCGTGAGCTCAGGCGGGCGCTCGCGCCGTCGCTGAGGCCAAGCCGTTCGGCATCGTCGGGGTGCACGTGCATCGTGCAGCGGTCCTTGCCCTTGACCAGCGGCTCGAGGTTGTGCATCCAGGAGTTGTTCGAGCGCAACTGGCGGCGCCCGATCAGGACCATGTGCCCGTTGGCGCGTGTGAGCGAGTCGCGCAGGCGGTCAAGGTCGGCGACGATCTCGGGCGGGGCGAGCTCGATTTTGCCCGACGGCGTGCGCAGCACCTCGGGCAGGCGCGGCTTTAGTGCCCCGAGGTCTACTCCGTGGGGGTTGCGCTCGAGGACGTCGAGCGTCAGGCCGTCGGGATCGGCGCCGAAGCCGTCGCCGTAAGGGCCGGAGCGCAGCATGAAGTCGAGCACCCGCTCGGGGCCCTCGCGGTGAGCGACGGCATCGAACAGCTCCTCGGGGTCGCGGCCCTCGACCGGCGATCCATCGAGTCCGACCTCGCGTCCGATCAGCGTCCGGATGACGAGCTCGTCCAACCGCCCGGTGTCGGCATCGGGGCCTTGGCCGGCGAGCACTCCCGTCAGCCGCAGCAGGGTCTCCCACTCGTGCGCCATACCCGCGTCGTTGGATTCGAGCACGGGTGGTGAGTAGGTCGCGACGTTGCGCACCGCGAGCTGGCGCAGCGCGAGGTCGTAGTGCGACTTCTCGAGCGGATCGGGCGCGGGCAGGATCACGTCCGCGTGGCGCGTCGTCTCGTTGAGGTAGATGTCGATGCTGAGGACGAAGTCGAGCGTTTCGACCGCGCGCTCGAGCCGGCCGCTATTCGGCGTAGAGAGCAGCGGGTTGCCTGCGGCCGTGATCAGGGCGCGGACCTGCGCCTCTCCGTCAGAAGCGCCCTCGCCGGCGGGTGTCTCGATCTCCTCGGCGAGGCAGGCGACAGGAAGCTCGCCGTAGGCCTCGGGCAGTCCGCGCACGCGGCTGTGCCAGCGCCCGAGCCGGACGCCCTTGCCGCTGCCGCCCTTGCCGGCGGCGTTCTTCTGTGCCGCGGCGGCGAGCGGGAACATCGCGCCGCCCTCGCGGTCGAGGTTCCCGGTGACGACATTCAAGACGTCGACGAGCCAGCTAGCGAGCGTGCCGAACTCCTGCACGGTCGTGCCGATGCGCGCGTAGACGGCGCCCTTGTCGGCCGCGGCGAGCTCGCGCGCGATCCGGCGGATCTCCCCGGCGTCGATCCCACATGCGCCGGCCATCGCCTCGGGGCTGAACTCGCGCGCCAGCCGCTCGACTTCGTCGAGCCCGTTGCAGTGCTCGGCCAGCACTCCGGGCGCCGTGAGCCCCTCGTCGAAGAGCGTGTGCAGGACGCCGAGCAGGAGCTGGGTGTCCGTGCCCGGACGGACGAAATGGTGCTCGTCGGCCGCCTCGGCCGTGCGCGAGCGGCGCGGGTCGACGACGACGACCTTGCCGCCGCGCTCGCGGATCCCGCGCAGTCGGCCGCGCATGTCGGGCGCGGTCATCAGCGAGCCGTTCGAGACGAGCGGGTTGGCCCCGAGCATCAAGAGGTGTTCGCAGCGGTCCACGTCGGGCACCGGCACGGACAGGATCGTGCCGAACATCAGGCCCGCCGACACCTGCTTGGGCATCTGGTCGACGGTGCTCGCCGAGTGGACGTTCTGCGAGCCGAGTGCCCGCAGCCAGACCGGGCCGTAGACCATCGCTCCGAGGTTGTGCGCGTTCGGGTTGCCGAGGTAGACGGCCACCGCGTTGCGCCCGTGCTGCTCGAGGATCGGCGATAGGCGCCGGTCGATCTCGGCGAACGCCTCGTCGAAGGAGATCTCCTCGAAGCTGCCGTCCGCCCGCTTGCGCAGCGGCGTGCGCAGGCGATCGGGATCCTCGCGCAAGGCCTTCAGGCCGGTCGCCTTCGGGCAGATGAAGCCGTGGCTGAAGACGTCCTCGTCGTCACCGCGGATCGAGACGACCTCGCCGGCGTTGGTCTCGATCTCCAGCCCGCAGGTGGCCTCGCAGAACGGGCAGGTTCGGAAGTGGGTCTCGGTCGCGGGTGGCAAGTCGTTCCTAGCTGCGACGCACAGCTTAGTCCTCGCCGGTGGACCCGGGATGGGCGATGCCGGTGGGCGTATTGCGGCCCCGCAGCACGGCGGACTCGGTGACGCGCCAGAGGTCGCTCTCCGCATCGCTGGTCCGCGTGAGCGTCGGCTCGGACGCGAGCACGCGCTCGGGCCGCTGCTTCGCCAACTCGGCGAGGCGAGCTGACCCGGTCGCTGACTATCGTGCCGCCGCGATGAATCTGTTCGTGATCGGGTTCGACCGCGAGGGCGGGCTGGCCGCGGCGCCCGCCGAGCGCGTGCTCTCGGCGCTGCGCGAGGAGCTGCCGTTCTTCGGCACGGCCGAGGTCCAGAGTTGGCGCCCGCCGAGCGGGCGCTTCGCCGCGGCCTCGCTCGCGCATCCGGTCGAGCGCACGGCGGGCGTGCGTTACGCGCACTTCGAGCACGAGCGCGCGGGCCTCTTCTCCGGGCGCCCGATCCGCTGGGGCGGCGACATCGCCTACGGCGCCGCGCCGCTCGATCCGCGTCGCTACATGGAGCCTGCGGCGAGCTGGTCCGGCTCGATCGGCGGGCGCTTCGCGGCAGCGCGCATCGACGATCGCAGCGGCGAGCTTGAGCTCGCCAGCGACCCGCTCGGCGCCTACCCGCTGTACGAGGCCGAGAGCTCGGGCGCGCGCTGGTTCTCCAACTCCGCGGAGGCGCTGCGCCGCCTGAGCGACGCCGGCGAGTACGCCCCCGCGACGCTCGCCGGCCTGATCGGGGGCGGTTGGTCGCTCGACGGCGACCCGCTTTGGTGGGGCGTCCAGCGGCTGCGTCCCGGCGTGCTCAGCCTCGACGCCGGCGGTGGGGAGACCTATCGGGGCCTGCTCGACGCCCAGGAGCTGAGTGCGCTGTTCGGGGCGGGATTCGACCCCGACGCCACGGCCGAGCTGCTCGTGGCCGAGTTGCGCGCGCTCGCCGACTGGCCCGGCCGCGCGAACGTCGTGCCGGTCACCGGCGGGCGCGACTCGCGTCTGGTCCTCGCGGCGGCGCTCAACGCGGGCTTCGACTTCACGGCAGTGACCGGCGGCCTGCCCGAGGATCCCGACTTTCGGATCGCCCAGCAGCTCTGCGAGCTCGTCGGCATCGATCACGAGCAGCTGCCCGTCAACCCCGGCGGCGACCCCTTCGCGCAACCGCGCGAGGCCGCGCGCACACTGATGCTGACGAGCGCCGGCACCGCGTCGCTCGCCGATGCGTCCGGCTTCCCGCTCGCGGCGACCGAGGGGTCGCTGGCACTGTGGCACTCCGGCCAGGGCGGCGAGATCGCGCGGGCCTACTACGGCAGCGGCGAGGGGCTCGACGCCGGCGGCCTCGTCGACCACCTCTTCGGAGCATTCGTCGCCCACCGCCCCCGGCGGCCGGAGCTGCTGACCGGAGCCGGCGAGCAGCTCGTCCGCGACCAGCTGGCGGCGTTCGTCGCCGAGCAGCTCGAGGAGGGCATCGAGCCCGCGGACGTCCCCGACGCGTTCTACCTGCGCCGCCGCATGGCCACCTGGGCGGCGCCGACGCACGGGGCGGTCGAATACGCCCGTGACACGACCTCTCCACTGTGGAGCTCGCGCCTGCTCGCGGCGCAGCTCGGGCTCTCGCGCGAAGAGCGGGCGGGCGAGCTCTTCCACCGGCAGCTGCTCGAACGGCTCGCGCCCGAGCTGGTCGACGTGCCGTTCGCGGACGGGACCGGGTGGGGTGGCGCCCACGGGGGTTCGCGCGGCTTGGCGGAAAAGGCGTTCTCCCGCATCAGGGGCAGGGCCTCGCGCGCGGACCAGGCTGACGAGGTGTTCGCCGAAACCCTGGAGCGCATCCGCGAGGGAACGCTCGTCGTCCCCGAGGACGACCCTGCCTGGGATGTCCTTGACCGCGGTGAGGTGGAGCGCCTGCTCGGCAGCAAGCCGCAGGCGCTCGACACGATGAGCCGCTACCGCGTCTGGCGGCTCGCGACGGTCTTCCCCGCCACGGCTTAGGCCCTTGAGCGTCCGGCGCGCGGGCGCTCGCCGCGCCGGAAGAGCCCGTACAGCAACCCGCACAGCACGAGCGCCGCGGCGAGGTAGCCGATCTCGACCTGGAGCACACGGTCGTCGAACTCGAGCAGCACGAGGAACAGCACGAACGCGATCGCCGACAGCGCCCAGCACGCGGCCGCCGGCTTGGTCTGGGCGCGCGCCAGGGCCGCCTGGTTGAGCGTCGCCGCCGACAGGTAGAGGCCCATGCCGATCGCGATCATCACGAGCCCCCCGCGGGCGTAGTCGAAGTCGCCGCCGAAGACGAGCTCCATGAGCCACGGCCCGAGCGCGAGCATCGCGAGCGCGACGAGCGCAGCGAACGCCGCGATCGCCGCCAACGTCACGTGGACGCTGCGCCGAAACGGGTCGGACTCGCCGCCGGCTCGCAGCTTGGTCAGGTGGGGGAGGATCGAGGTCTGGATCGCCTGGAACAGCTGCAGCGGCGCGCGCGCGATCAGGAGCACGTTGAAGACGAAGCCGGCCAGCGCCGCGCCTTCGGCGCCCCCCTCGGTCGCCTTGACCAGCAGCGGACCGGCGTTGAGGAAGGTCTGCTCGCAGAGCATGATCAGCAGGACCGCCGCCGCGAAGCCGCCCCCGTGCGCGAGCGTAAACTCGGGCTCTGTCGAGCCGCCGGGCTCGCCCGCAGCCGCGGCGTCGAGCGCGCCTTCGAGCTCCACCTCGTCGGGCTCGTCAGTGGGGGGTTGGGCGACTTTGGGGTCTATATGACCGGAAACGCGTCGAACCCCCCCTGAGCGCACGCTGCGCCCGATCGCCCACGGCACCACCGCCAGCGAGACGATCGGCGCCGCCGCCATGCCGAGCGCGACGACCGACTGCCCGGACGCGATCCCGACCGCCACCGCCAGCGCGAACAGGAAGCGCGAGGACGCCTCCATCAGCACGAGTCCGCCGTAGAGGCCGAAGCGGTGCTGGCCGGCGAGGAAGCCGCGCGCGAAGTAGCTCGCGGCGTAAGCGAGCACGGCCACGATCAGGATCCAGTAGAGCGTCTCCGAGCCGCCGAAGAGCTCGTCCTGGATCGGGCCGCGGAGCGCCAGGGCGGCGACGGCGAACGCCACTCCAAGCGCGAGCTGGATCGTCGCCGCGACGCGCAGGTGCTCGTGGCCGCGCTGGCCGCGCGCGTCGCGCTCGGCGATCGTCCGCGAGAGCAGTTGCTCGACCGGCCGGTAGAGAACCGAGACGACGATGAAGACGGCCGACCACAGCAGCGTGATGTCGCCGTAGTCGTCCTCGCTCAGCGAATGGCTCGCCAGCGCGAAATAGGCGTAGGTGACGAGCCCGGTGACGCCGATGCCGACCGACAACACCGCCGCCCCGCGCCCGTAGGAGCGCGCGCTCGTCTCAGCCATCAGCCGCTACGGCAACTTGACGAGCAGCATCGTCCACGGGAACGGCGCCCGCGTCTCGACGATCTCGCCGTGGCGCGAGAGCAGCGCGGCGAACGAGCGCTTCGACCAGTGGTTGACGTGCCCGGGCGTGTTTCCGAGCGAGCCCCAGTAGGCGCCGCGCGCCATGTTGAGCCCCCTCCAGAGTGGCTCGCGCGGGACCGAGACGAGCAGCCAGCGATCGGCGACGCGCGCCATCTCGGCGACGGTCGCCTTCGGCTCAGGGACGTGCTCGAGCACCTCGATCGCACACGCCATGTCGAACTCGCCGTCGGCGAACGAAAGCGAGGTCGCCTCCTCGGCGCGATAGGTCAGGTTCGCGCGCGAGCGCTTGGCCCACTCGGCGGCCAGCTTGGGGTCCTGGAGGTCGATCCCCACGATGCGCTTCTCGCCCAACCGCTCGGCCCACTGAGAGGTCAGCACGCCCTCGCCGCAGCCGACGTCGAGCACCGACTCGGCGTCGGCCTTGGCCCAGAGCTCGTCGAGCTGGGTGTGAAAGCCGGCCATCAGCCGCTTGACGACCGGGTTCTGCGAGCCGTACTTGTCGTAGGTATTGCCGGTAGGGACATCGTCCCGACCGGGGACGGCCTCGGGCGCCGTCGCTGCCTCACTCACAGCTTCAACGCCTCGCGCTCCTCGGTCGAGCCCGTCGCGGCGCCGGAGCCCGCGCCCGTCGTCGCGGGCCTGGCGCCGGCGTCCGAGCCCGGTTCGTAGTGCGAGGGCCCGACGCCGAGCTGCAGCTCGACGCGGCGCACCCGCTCGAGCGTGCGCTGCTGGAGGATGCGATTGCTCGCGAGGATGTCGCCGATCACACCGAGCGCGGCGAGCTGGACCGCGGCGATGAACAGCACCGCGCCGAGGATCAGCGACTGCACGTGGCCGGTGTCGCCGCCCTCGTGGACGAGGAAGAAGTAGAACCAGCGCACGAACAGGATCGCCGACAGCAGGCCGACGAGGGCCGCCGCCGCCATGAAGACGCGCAACGGCTCGTAGGTCGAGTAGATGCGGAAGATCGAGACCGTGTTGCGCCGCACATAGGCGCTCATCGAGGGGAACAGCCGCGACTCGCGCGTCTTCGGATTGGTCCGGATCGGCACGTGGTCGACCGCGATCAGCGCCTTGCCCGCCTGGATGATCGTCTCCAGTGTGTATGTGAACTTGGAGACGACCTGGACCTGGATCGCGGCCTCGCGGTTGTAGGCGCGGAAGCCGGAGGTGGTGTCAGGGACGTTGGTCTCCGAGGCGCGCCGCACGACCGCCGAGCCGAGCCTCTGAAGGCGCTTCTTGAGCGGGGAGAAGTGCTCGATCTGGTCGGTCTCGCGGTCGCCGACGACGAGGTCGGCGTCGCCCGCCACGATCGGCGCGACGAGCTTGTGGATGTCGGCGCCCTGGTACTGGTTGTCGGCGTCTGTGTTGACGATCACGTCGGCGCCGAGCTTGAGGCAGGCGTCGAGCCCCGCTTGGAAGCCGGTCGCGAGGCCCTTGTTGTTGGTCAGCTTCACGATGTGGTCGACGCCGTGCTCGCGCGCGACCTCGACCGTACGATCGGTCGAGCCGTCGTCGATGATCAGCCACTCGACTTCGTCCACGCCGGGCACCTCGCGCGGGAGGTCGGCGAGCGTTCCGGGCAGTTGCTGCTCCTCGTCGAAGCAGGGGATCTGGATGATCAGCTTCATCTTGTTAAGGCGGGCGCCGGCGCGCCACCGGGCGCACCAGGCGCGTAGCGCCCCGCTATTCTGCCGACTCTCGCCGGGCGGCGCTTGCGGGCCGACCAGAGCGCTCGATCGACGCGGTCGGTGGCGCCTAGGTGGCGCGCCAGGTGGCGCGCAGCGCCCGGCTCCGATCCGCCGTGTCGCTCACAGACCCACTGATCCAGGCTGCCCCGACCGGCGGCACGATCTCGGTCCCTCCGACCGGAGGCCCCGGCGCGCGCCTGCAAGCGCTCGCCGAGCGGATCGACACCCGGCGCAACGGGCTGATCGCGCTCGCCATGCTGGTCGCGCTCGCCCTGTTCGCGTACTTCTTCCGGCCGACCTACCCCAATTACGACAGCTACTACACGCTGCTCTGGGGCGAGGACCTGCTCGGCGGCGACCTGCCCGACTACGACGTCTTCCGCCCGCCCACCCCGCACGCGCTCGCCACCTGGGTCGCGGCCCTGCTGGCGATCTTCGACGGGATCTCCGACCGCCTGTTGGTGGCGATCTCGGTCGCCTCCTACATCGCGCTCGTGGTGATCCTGTTCCGCTTCACCCAGCAGCTGCTCGGGACGCTCGTCGCGCTCGCGGCGACGCTGTTCGTGCTTTCGCGCACGGACCTGCAGTTCCTGGCGCTGCGCGGGACGGTCGACCTGCCGTTCCTGGCGCTCGTCTTCGGCGCCGCGCTGCTGGAGCTGAAGACGCCGCGGCGCGGCACGGCGGTGCTCGTCCTACTCGGGCTCGCCGGCCTGCTCCGACCCGAGGCATGGGTCTTCGCCGGCCTCTACTTCCTCTGGCTGGCAAGCGCGACGAAGGACCGCGGCGAATTGATCCGCTACGCGGCGCTGACCGCGGCCGCGCCCCTGATCTGGGTCGCCTGGGACCTGATCGTCACCGGCGAGCCGCTCTACTCGCTGACGCAGACCCGCGACGTCGCCAGCCAGGTCGAGCGCAACCGCGGCCTCGTAGACGCGGTCACACTGATCCCGGATTTCATCGGCGGTAGCGAGAAGGTCGTCACGCTAGTCGCCGGCGGGCTCGGGTCGCTGGTGGCGCTCTACCTGCTGCGCCGCCGCGCCGCGCTGCCGGTTGCGCTGCTCGTGATCGGCACCGGGATCTTCCTGATGATCGCGGCGGCCGGGCTGTCGGTGATCCCCCGCTACATGTTGATCCCGTCGCTGGTCGTGACGCTCTGCATCGGCGTCGCGCTGAGCGGCTGGACGCTCGTCGCCGAACGGCGGATGCGCTGGGTCGCGATCGCGATCGCGATCGTCTCGGCGGCGACGATCGCCTACCGCCTGCCGGACTTCAAGACCGACTTCCGCGTGCTCGGCAACCAGGCGAACTTCGTCGAGGAGCAGCACCACACCTTCCAGGACGTCGTCAATGACCCCGAGCTCGCGCGCTACCTCGACAAGCGCACCTGCAACCCGATCACCCTGCCGACGCACTCCTCGATCCCGGTGCTGCGCTACGAGACGGGCTTGCCGAAGCAGCGCATCCGCGCGTCGATCGAACAGTCGCGCGCGCCCAAGCACGGGGTCCAGTTCGTCTCGCGCACGTTCAACTTCGAACCCGCGGCCGCGCGCTCGGTGATTACGATCTCGAGCGGCGCGCGCTCGGCCGAGCGCTACTGGTCGAATCACCCCAACCCGCTCTTCCTGCCCGTCGCCGGCAACTACCGTTGGCGCGCGCTGGTCGACTGCTGATGCCGGTTCCGCTCCTCGGCCACGTCGATGTCGTCGTCAGCTCGCTCGGACGCAGCCTGCCCTTCTACCGCGAGCTGCTTGGACCGCTCGGGATCGATTCCGAGCGGGAGATGGAGGGCGAGCGCGGCGAGCGGATCATCTACTTCTCGGGCGAGGGCTACCTCGGCGCGCTCGGCCTGCGCGAGAAGCAGTCCGATGCCCATCCGGTTCCGTATGACCGCTACGGGGTCGGGCTTCACCATGTCGCGCTGCTGGTCCGCTCGCGCGAACAGATCGACGAGCGCGCCGATTGGCTGCGCCGCCACGGTGCCGAGATCGAGTCAGGCCCGCGCGAGTACGACTACAAGCCCGGCTACTACGCGGTGTTCTTCTACGACCCCGACGGGATCAAGCTCGAGCTCTTCCACTGGCCGCGCTGAGGGGAGCTTTGCGCTTCGCATCCACCCCGCAGACGCAACTCGCCAAGGTTCGCTAGCCGCAGTCGCGCAACTCGTGGATCTCGACGATCGGGCCCGGGCGTGAGTAGGAGTCGGGCTGGTAGTTGAACGATTTGTCGAAGTTGAACTCGGCCGGCTCCTCGTCGCCGGCGAACGGCGAGAACACCTGCGTGCGCTTCGACTCGCGGCCGAGGCGCTCGTAGTAGGCCTCGGCGCCCGGGAGTCCTTCCTTCAGGCCGCGCTGCTTCTGCGTCGAGCCGACGACGACCCAGCAGAAGCCGGCGCGCCTGTAGCGATCGATCAGCGCAGGGGAGAGGCGCTTCTCGTAGGCCTGGAACGGGCGCTGCGGCTTCCAGCGCACGTACCCGAGCGGGTCCTCGCCGCCGATCGGGAGGTAGCCCTTGTTCGGTATGAACGGCTCGACGACGATCTTCTGTCCGCCGGGCACGTTCGTCAGCAGCCAGTCGCGCGCCTGCTCGCGGGTGTCGTCCTTGGCGAGCACGCGGTCGACCCGGATCGAGGACATCAGGCCCTGGGCGACGAGCGCGCCGGCGATTACGGCCAGCACCACCGGCGCGAACGCGCGCCCGGCGTTCGCCGGCTTCGGGATCGCGTCGGCGAGCCGTACCGCCGCGTAGCCGGCGAGCACGACCAGTGCCGGGTAGGCGGGCATCAGCCAGCGGCCGAAGTAGCGGCCCTGGAAGCTCAGCACGACGAACAGGATCAGCGGGAAGGCGATCAGCAGCAGCCCCTTGCGGCGCTCGTCCTTGAGCGCGAGCACGGCGCCCGCGGCGGCGGCGATCGCCGGTAGCCAGCCGAGCCCCCAGGTCAGCGTCCAGAGGTAGTAGACCGGCGCTGGTACGTCGTCCTGGCCGAGCTTCGCGTTCGCGCCCTGCGCCGACTGTCCGCCGAGCTGCGACTTGAACTCCGAGAAGTCGAGCAGCGAGAACGGATTCAGCACCAGGAACGCGGCAGCGAAGACGACCCCCGCGAACAGGAGGCCTTCGATCGCGGCGCGCCGGCTGTCGCTCTCGTCGCGCACGCGGAAGAGCGCCGCCAGCGCGAGCAGCGCGAGCATCCCGCCGGCGGTGTACTTGACCGCGGTGGCGAGGCCGATGACGCCGCCGGCGATCAGCCAGTCGCGCCGGCCACCGCGCTCGTAGACGGCGAGGCAGGCGACGAGGGCGAGCGCGACCGGAGCGAGCGTGACGACGTCGTTGAGCGCTTGCTTGGAGTAGAAGACCGGCAGGAAGCTGAACGCGATCAGCGCCGCGGCGACCAGGCCGACGCGCTTGTCGAAGTAGCGCTTGCCGGCCCACCAGGCGAACGCGACGACCGAGGTCCCGATCAGCGCGACCACGACGCGTGCGGTGATGAACGCCGCCTCGGGGTCCATCCGGAAGGCGCGCACGAAGTCGCCGTCGCCGAACGGGAAGCCGTCGGTGAAGCGCAACCGGAAGACGGCGTTGAAGAGATAGGTGAGCGCCGGCGGGTTCTCGAAGTAGCCGGGGTTCTGAGAGCCGCCGATCATCTCGACCGCGCGCGGGACGAAATGCAGCTCCTCGTCAGGATTGAAGACGTACGGCAGGCCGTGGTTGATCGCCCACAGCCGCAGCACCAGAGCGACGGCGAGGAGGGCGACCAGGATCAACTCGGTCGGGCCGACGGCCTTGCGCACACGGTCCATGGGGCGCGACAGCGTAGTGGCAGCTGCGGGATGAAGGATCGCGCCGCTGGTAGAGTTGACTCGCGAGTCAATATTGACCCGCAGGGCCCCGAAGGGACCGAGCCTATGGGCCACGCAACCGCGACAGAGCGCGACGCGCGCCATCTCCAGAGGGCGATCGAGCTCGCCGCCGAGGCGCGCGGGCGAACGAGTCCCAACCCGCTCGTCGGTGCCGTCGTCGTCAAGGCGGGCAACGTCATCGGTGAGGGTCTGCACGCCGCGCTCGGCGAGCCGCATGCCGAACGAGCGGCGCTCGAGGCCTGCAAGGAGGACCCCGCGGGGGCGACGCTCTACGTCTCGCTAGAGCCATGCGCTCACGAGGGCCGCACGCCGCCTTGCACCGAGGCGATAGCCGCCGCCGGCATCGCGCGCGTCGTAATCGGCTCCGACGACCCGACGACGAAAGCCGCCGGGCGCGGGCCCGGAGTCCTGCGCGACGAGGGGATCGAGGTCGCCTTCGCTGATGGGGACCTCGCCGCCGCGGCGCGGCTGCAGAATCAGCCCTTCCGCAAGCACGCCAAGACCGGTCGGCCGCATGTGCTGCTCAAGTCGGCGATGACGCTCGACGGCAAGGTCGCGACCCACACCGGCGACTCGCAGTGGATCTCGGGCGAGTCGAGCCGTGCGCGCTCGCATCGCTGGCGCGCGGAGGCCGACGCCGTCGTTATCGGCCTCGGCACGGCGGTCGCCGACGATCCGCAGCTGACAGCCCGTGTCGACGGGGTCTACCGCCAGCCCCAGCGCGTCGTCTTTGACTCCGAGTGCCGGCTCGGCAGCGACAGCAAGCTCGTCCAGACCGCGCGCGAGGCGCCCGTGGTCGTCGTCTGCTCGCGCGCCGCGTCGCGCCGCGAGCGGCGCCGGCTCGAGGCCGCCGGCGTGGAGATCCTCGTCGCGCGCGGGGGCACCGAGGCCGACCGCGTCGCCTCGGCGCTGGAGCAACTCGGCGGCCGGGAGATCCAGGCGCTGCTGCTCGAGGGCGGCCCGCACCTCGCGGGCGCGTTCTTCGATGCCGGTGAAGTCGACGAGCTACGCCTGTTCATTGCGACCGTCGTGGCGGGCGGGCGCGAGGCGAAGACAGCGCTCGAGGGCCAGGGGGTCGAGACGATCGCTCGCGCCCAGCGGGCGCTCAGCACGGAGGTCGAACGGATCGACGCAGACGTCCTGATCTCCGCCCGCCTCGAGGAATGGTGATGTTCACCGGCCTGGTCGAAGAGACGGGTTCGGTGGCGGCGGTCGAGCGCTCCGGCGCCGGAGCGCGTCTCAGCATCGAGACCCCGCTGGCCGGTCAGCTCGCCGCGGGCGACTCGGTCGCGGTCGACGGCGTCTGCCTGACGGCGGTCGATCCTGGCGGCGCGAGCTTCGGAGCGGACGTGATGGAGGAGACGCTGCGGCGCACCGCGCTCGGGCGGCTCGAGCCGGGCGCGCGCGTCAACCTCGAGCTGCCGCTGCGTGCGGCCGACCGGCTCGGGGGCCACATGGTCCAGGGCCACGCCGACGGTGTCGGCGCGGTCGAGTCGATCAGCGCGGAGGGCCTCGCGCGCGTTGTCCGCGTCGGTGCCTCGCCCGAGCTGCTGCGCTATGTCGTCGAGAAGGGATCGATCGCGCTCGCGGGCGTCTCGCTGACCGTTGCCGAGGTCGACGACGAAGGCTTCACGGTCTCGCTGATCCCCGAGACGCTCGCGCGCACGACGCTCGGTGCCGTGCAGGCCGGCGACAGCGTCAACCTCGAGGTCGACGTGCTCGCGAAGTACGTAGAGAAGCTCGCGGTCCACCCGACGAACGGGCACGCAAAGGGATGACCTCGTCCCCCTTCAGCACGATCGAGGAGGCGATCGAGGACGTCCGCGAAGGCAAGATGGTCGTCGTCTGCGACGCGGAGGACCGCGAGAACGAGGGCGACCTGACCCTCGCCGCCCAGTTCGCGACGCCCGAGACGGTCAACTTCATGGCCACCCACGGCCGCGGCCTGATCTGCCTCGCCTTGACTCCCGACCGCTGCGACGAGCTCGGCCTCGACCTGATGGCGGCGAAGAACGAAACCCGCTTCGAGACCGCGTTCACGATCGCGATCGAGGCGCGCGAGGGCGTGACGACGGGGATCTCCGCGAACGACCGCGCGCGCACGATCCAGGTCGCGATCGACCCCTCGAGCGGACCCGACGCCCTCGTCCAGCCCGGCCATGTGTTCCCGCTCAAGGCCAAGCCCGGAGGAGTGCTCGAGCGCACGGGCCAGACCGAGGCCGCGGTCGACCTCGCCCGGCTCGCCGGCCTCAACCCGTCCGGCGTCATCTGCGAGGTGATGAACGACGACGGGACGATGGCGCGCGTGCCCGACCTCGAGCGTTATTGCGCTGAGCACAGCTTGAAGATGATCACGGTCGCCGACCTGATCGCCTTTCGCACGCGCAAGGAGCGCCTCGTCGAGCGCGTCGTCGAGACGAAGCTGCCGACCGCCTTCGGCGAGTTCAACGTCGTCGGCTTCCGCTCACTGGTCGACGAGAAGCATCACGTCGCGATGGTCAAGGGCGAGGTCACGGGCGAGGACGACGTGCTCGTGCGCGTGCACTCCGAGTGCCTCACCGGCGACGTCTTCCACTCGCTCCGCTGCGACTGCGGCCAGCAGCTCGAGGACGCGATGCTGCGGATCGAGGAAGAGGGCCGCGGCGTGCTCCTGTACCTCTCGCAGGAGGGGCGCGGCATCGGACTGCTCAACAAGCTGCGCGCCTACAAGCTGCAGGAGGAGGGCCTCGACACCGTCGACGCCAACATCGAGCTCGGGCTGCCGGCCGACCTGCGCGACTACGGCATCGGCGCACAGATACTCGTCGACCTGGGGCTGTCCTCGATCCGGCTGCTGACGAACAATCCGCGCAAGATCGTCGGCATCGAGGCCTACGGGCTGCACGTGACCGACCAGCTGCCGATCGAGCACGCGGCCGGCGAGCACAATCGCGAGTACCTGCGCACGAAGGCCCAGAAGCTCGGCCACCTGCTTCACCACCAGGGCTTGGCGCTCGACGAGCAGATGATCCACGAGGAGCGCACGCGCGACCGCAGGCGCGAGCAGGGCGAGCGCGAGGGCGAGCCATCGCGCTCCGAGGACTGATGGCCGACGCGGCGCCGCGTTACGCGATCGTCGTCGGTCGCTTCTACGAGGACCTGGCCGAGAAGCTCGTCACCGGCGCGCGCGGGGTCTTCGAGGAGGCCGGCGCCGAGGTCGACGTGCATGACGTGCCGGGCGCGTTCGAGCTGCCACTCGGAGCCAAGTACTGTGCCGATTCCGGCCGCTATGCCGGCGTCGCCTGCCTCGGCGCGGTGATCAAGGGCGAGACCGATCACTACCTGTACGTCTGCGACGAGGCCGCCCGCGGCGTCTCGCGGGTCGGGCTCGACAGTGGCGTCCCGTGCGCCTTCGGGGTGCTGACCGTGGACACGATGGAGCAGGCGCTCGCGCGCGCCGGCGGCGGCAAGCGCCATCAGGGCGTCGACGCCGCGCGCGCCGTGCTGCGGATGGCGGAGTTGCGGAACGCGCTCGCCTCCGCCGCCGGCACCCCCGAGTGACATACCTTCGCGAGGACCGTTGCTGGCAGGCGCTGGTGGGGATCGCCCTGCTCGCGGCGCTCGTGCGTTTCCCGACGCTCGACCTGCAGAGCTTCTGGCACGACGAGGCGGTCACCGTCAACCGCATCATCCAGCCAGGCCTCGGCGACACGCTGTCCGCGATCCCGGACAACGAGTCGACCCCACCGCTGTACTACCTGGTCGCGTGGTTCTGGACGAAGCTGTTCGGGACCGGCGAGGTGGGCCTGCGCTCCCTGTCCGCGCTCTGCGGGGTGTTGTGCGTGCCGGTCGTCTACGCGGCTGCGGCGCGGCTGGCCGGCGCGCGCATCGGACTCGTCGCGGCGGCCCTGGTGGCGGTCAACCCGCTGCTCGTCCACTACTCGCAGGAGGCGCGCGCCTACGCACTGCTCGTGCTGATGTGCGCGGTCTCGTTCCTGTTCTTCGTGCGCGCGCGCGAGCGCGGGGAAACACGCGATCTCGCCCTGTTCGCGCTCTCCTCGGCGCTCGCGCTCGCGACGCACTACTTCGCCGTCTTCGTCGTCGCCCCCGAGGTCGTCCTGCTGCTGATCGCGCGTTGGGAGCAGGGCCGGGCGGCGGCCCTGTGGGCGATCGCGGGGGTCGGCGCGGCCGGCGCGGCGCTGCTGCCGCTGGCCCTGCACCAGCAGGACAGCGCGAACAACAACTGGTTCTCCGACCTCGCGCTCGGCCCGCGGCTGACCGACGTCCCGAAGGCGTTCCTGATCGGCGAGCCGGGAGCGCAGGTGAGCCGGGCGCTGGCGCTGGCGGCGCTCGCGGTGGCGCTGGCGGTCGTGCTGCTGGCGCTGCGCGCCGACGCCCGCGAGCGCCGGGCCGCGTTGATCGCGTTGGCGGTCGCCGCCGGGGCCGCCCTGATCCCGCTCGCGCTCGCCGTGCTCGGGAGCGACTTCTTCATCCACCGCAACCTGCTTGGGGCGCTGGTGCCGCTGCTCGTCGTCGTGGCGGTCGGGTTCGGGGCGAGCAGGGCAGGCTGGGTGGGACTCGCCGGCGCGGGCGCGGCCTGCACGGTCGCGCTCGCGATGCTGGTCGTGATCGCGCGTGACGAGGAGCTCCAGCGCGCCGACTGGCGCAGCGTCGCGGCCGAGCTCGGCCCCGCGCCAGGCGGACGCGCGATCGTCACGGCCTTCCTCGGCGACGATCCGCTCGAGGTCTACCTACCCGGCACCGGCAAGCTGCCGCGGCGTGGCGCGCGCGTTAGGGAGGTGGCGGTGATCGCCTACTCGCGCCCCACGACGCGCCGGCCCGCGCCCGGCTTCCGGCTCGTCGAGCGCCGGAGGGTGGAGCGCTTCACGCTGCTGCGCTTTCGCTCGCCCACCCCGCGACTTGTCCGGCCCGCGCGCCTGCGAGCACGGCGGCTCGGAGCGGAGCGCAACACCGTCCTGTTTCAGCCACCCGCGGGCGGGCGCGCAGCGGCCGGCAGCCGCTAACCTCCGGCGATGGCCAAAATCTGCTTCTCCTGCGGGAAGGGTCCCGCGTTCGGACACAGCCGCAGCCACTCGATGGTGGCCACCAAGCGGCGCTTCAGCCCGAACCTCCAGAAGGTGCGCATCCGCGTCGACGGCGCGCCGCGGCGCGAGTATGTCTGTACTCGCTGCCTCAAGTCCGAAAAAGTCACCAAAGCCGCCTGAGGCCGCGCTTGCGCGTCCGAGGGTGTAGAACCCTCCAGTGACGCCCTCCGACGCCG
>Ga0136632_10000084_pt1 | contig 20834 bp, 17 predicted proteins | sample AntDrymUQ6112106_2_FD_104670 | JGI IMG/M metagenome (GOLD analysis project Ga0136632, IMG submission 104670) | Polar desert sand microbial communities from Dry Valleys, Antarctica - metaG UQ611 (21.06) | ecosystem: Environmental > Terrestrial > Soil > Desert | place: Antarctica: Dry Valley...
CTGTGCGATTCAACTGGTTGTTCAACGGGTCCGACGGGATCAATGAGTTCAGTGGTCCGTTCCGCGACATCGGCAACGACCTGATCGCCCCGCAGGCCAACCAGTACGGGCCTTCGTGGACCGTCCCCGGTATCGGCTGGACGATCGACGTGGAGTTCACCGGGCGCCAGATGTGGACGTTGCTCGTGGGTTGGGCCCTCGTGGCCGCGTGCGGGGCGTTCGTGTTCCTCGTCATGCGCAGTCCGTGGGGTCGCGTGCTGAAGGGCATCCGCGAGGACGAGAACGCGGTGGCCAGTCTCGGTAAGAACGTGTTCGGTTACAAGATGTCGTCGCTGATCATCGGCGGCATGTTCGGCACGTTCGCCGGCATGATGCTGGCCCTCGATCGTGGCTCGGTGCAACCCGACAACTACAGCCGCGACGTGACGTTCTTCATCCTGACCGCCCTCGTCCTCGGCGGGCTGGCGAGCGTCACTGGTTCGATCGTCGGGCCAATGGTGTTCTGGGCCGTGTTCCAGTTCGCCGACGTGTTGCTGCGAGAAGCCATCGGCGGTGAGGCGATCTCGATCGGCAACTTCCGGTTGATGGACTCGACGCAGATCGGTCCCACGAACCAGGTCATGATCGGCATGCTGCTCATCCTGTTGATGGTGTATCGACCCCAGGGTCTGTTCGGCAATCGCAAGGAGATGGCGATCGATGCCCGCTGAAACAACCACGAACACGTCCGCAGCGGCGTTCGATGGCGTCTCTGCCGAACCCGGATCGGTCAAGCCCGATGCGGTGCTCGTCGCCGACGACGTCCGTCGGCATTTCGGCGGCGTGGTCGCCGTCGACGTGCAGCACGTCGAGTTCCAGCGCCGCTCGATCACGGCATTGATCGGCCCGAACGGAGCCGGCAAGACCACGTTCTTCAACTTGATGACGGCGTTCGACCAGCCACAATCGGGCAACTGGTCGTTCGACGGCGACGACATGCGCGGCGTGAAGCCCTATCGGATGGCGTCGCGGGGCATGGTGCGCACGTTCCAGCTCACCAAGAGCCTGGCCAAGATGACAGTGATCGAGAACATGAGGCTCGGCGCCAAGAACCAGATCGGCGAGCGCTGGTGGACGGGCCTGATGTGGCCCACGTGGCGGCGCCAGGAGCGCGAGATCACGATCCGGGCCGATGAGCTGCTGGAGCGATTCAACCTGGCCCACATGCGCGACGAGTACGCCGGCAGCCTGTCGGGCGGTCAGCGCAAGCTGCTGGAGATGGCGAGAGCGTTGATGACCGAGCCGTCGCTGATCATGCTCGACGAGCCGATGGCTGGCGTCAACCCGGCGCTCAAGCAGGTGCTCAACCAGCACATCAAGACGCTGCGCGACGAGGGCATGACCGTGCTCTTCGTCGAGCACGACATGGACATGGTGCACGACATCTCCGACTGGGTCGTCGTCATGGCCGAGGGCCGCATCATCGCCGAGGGCCGCCCCGATGACATCGCTGCCAACCCCGCTGTCATTGACGCCTACCTCGGAGCTCACCAAGGTGAGTCGCTCCTGGAAGGCGAGATCGACGACGGTTTCGGCGAGGCGCTCGATGCCGGGCTGACGCTCGAAGGCGGGATGGGCACGGCACTCGACGACGACGCCCGGGTGGACGAAGGTCGTGCGTTCATCTTCGCCGACCGCAAGGAAGAGATTCTGTCCAAGAACGACGACGAGGATCGAACACATGGCTAACGCAGCCGCAGATGCGCCCGACCAAGCAGTGCTCGAGGTGCAGCACCTCGAAGCAGGGTACGTGCCAGGGGTGAACATCCTCAACGGCTGCGACCTGGTCGTCGGGGCGGGTGAGTTCGTCGGCATCATCGGGCCGAATGGCGCCGGCAAGTCGACATTGCTCAAAGCGGTGCTCGGTCAGTGCCAGGTGCGCGACGGGACGATCGAATACGAGGGCCGCAACATCGTCGGGACGGCTGCGTACAAGCTCGTCAAGCTCGGCGTCGGCTACGTGCCGCAGTCGGACAACGTGTTCCCGACGCTCACGGTCGGCGAGAACCTGGAGATGGGTTGTTACCTGCGCCCGAAGACGTTCCGTAAGCGGTTCGCCGCAGTCACCGAGTTGTTCCCACGGCTGCGGGACCGGACCGACACGAAGGCCGGATCGCTGTCGGGTGGCGAACGGCAGATGGTGGCGATGAGCCGAGCGCTGATGCTGGAGCCAACGCTGCTGTTGCTCGACGAACCGTCGGCAGGGCTGGCGCCCCAGCTGCAGGACGAGGTGTTCATCCAGTGCAAGCAGATCAATCGCACCGGCGTTGCGATCCTCATGGTGGAGCAGAACGCCCGCCGCTGCCTGCAGGTGTGCGACCGCGGTTATGTGCTCGACCAGGGCAAGAACGCCTACACCGGTCGTGGCCGGGAGCTGCTGCACGACTCGAACGTGATCGAGCTCTATCTCGGCACGCTCGCAAGAGCCTCTGGAGGTTAGACCCTGGCGTGACGCTTCGGCCCTGGGATGTGAACGGCTCGGGGTCGGGTGCCGAGGGAAGCGCCAGCGACGAGGCACAGTCGAGCGAGCGCAGCGAGCGAGACCACCAAATGGGCCCCGGATCGCTCCGGGGCCCATTCGACTGATTGTCCTGACTGTCAGGTGTTCGGCTCAGGTGCCGCCTTCGAAGTTCTCACCGAGGGCGTTGCCCATGTTGCCGTCGACGCCGTAAACGGCCTTGGCCGTCGGTCCGATGCCGATCTCGTCCATGGCCCGCAGGATGCGGCTGCCCTCGTCGAACGTGATCAGGACGATGGCGTCCGGATCGGCGTCGGCGATGGCCTGCACCTCGGAGTCGAAGCTTGCTGCCAGCGGGTCGTAGATGACCGTGTCGAGCACCTCGACGCCTGCCTCGGTCAACGTTGCTTCCGTCGAGGCGGCAAGGCCGGTCCCGTAGGCGTCGTCGAGGGCCAGGATGTAGGCCGATGCGTTGCCGTCGTCAACGACGAGGTTGGCGACCGTCGGGCCCTGCAGGGAGTCCGGCGGGGCATTGCGGAAGTACAAGCCACTGTCGTCGTAGTCCGACAGTTCCTCGGACGTGTTGGCGGGGCTGAACTGAATGACGCCGGCCTGGGTGATCTTGTCGATCACGGTCAGCGTCACGCCAGACGAAGCGGCGCCGATGATGGCGTCGGCGTCGCCGGCGATCAGCCGGTCGACGGTCTGGCTGGCGGTGTCGGTGCTGGTATCACCGGAGTCGCCCTGCTCCACCTCGACATCGTTGCCGAGCACGCCACCTGCCGCGTTCACGTCGGCGATGGCGAGCTCAACGCCGGCGAACTCGGGTGGTCCGAGGAACGCCAGCGAGCCCGTCTCGGGCAGGATCGTGCCGAACTTGAGCGTGCCGTCACCCTCGCGATCGGCCTCGACCTCGCTCAGCGGGACCTCGGCCTCGGCAGGGGATTCCGCCGTCACGTACTCCGTCACGGCGTCGTCGATGCGGTTGTCCTCGCCGAATGTCAGCACGCCATAGCTGGCGACGAGTGGCTCGCCGTTGCCGTTGAACTCCATCGGGCCGGAGGCACCGTCGTAGTCGATGTCGGTGCCTTCCTGAACGAGCGCCATGCAACCGGCGAAGTCGGTGCACTTCTCACCGTCGCGGGTCACGCCGACGATCTCCGCAGCCGCGGCGCTGCCGTCGGTCTGGGCGATCTCTGCGGCGAGCGCGATGACGATCACGGCGTCATAGCTCTCTGCGCCGTAGTTGAGGTCCGCCAGCTCAGCGTTGCCGAGGTCGGTCCAGCACGTGTTGAGACGGGCCACGAAGTCCTCTGGCAGGTCGACGAGCGGGGTCGTTCCCTTCATGCCGGCTAGCGCGCCCGGCTCACCGCCGGCCTCGGTCGCAGGCGTCGTGGCGCCAGGCGCTGGAGCCTCGGTCGGGGCGGTCGTGGCGTCGGTCTCTGGGATCGCTATCTCGCCTGAGCACTGCCCGATTCCCGAAGGAGGTACGGAACCGCCGGTCGATGGTGTGGTGTCGCCGCCAGTGGACGGTGTGGTGTCGCCGCCAGTGGACGGTGTGGTGTCGCCGCCAGTGGACGGTGTGGTGTCGCCGCCGGTCGATGGGGTGGTGGCGCCGCCGCCAGTGGACGGTGTCGTTGCACCGCCGCCGGTGGTCGTCGGTGTCGTGACCGTGGTGTCATCGCCGCCGGTGCTCGGAGTTTCGTCATCATCGCCGCACGCAGCGGCGATCAATGTCAACCCGACCAGTAGCGAGCCCACGCGCCGTACGCGTGATCTCTGCATTCTCTTGTGTCCTCCCCCGTCCTGTGAGGCGGATGTGCCTCCTCATTGGGTTCGCGACAGGCTAGAAGACCTGACGCGAACTCACAAGCACACTACCGTCGCCTCCCGTGGCTGTTAGCGCGCCAAGGGATCCGTTTGCGGTGCTGGGACTGCCCGTCGATGCCCCAGCGGACGTCATCCGGGCGGCCCGGCGGCGCATGGCCAAGGCGCTGCACCCCGATCACGGCGGCGATGCGCGGCGGATGCAGGAGCTGAATCAAGCCACGGCCGACGCCCTCGCCATCGCCACGATGCCGCCAGCGCCCGCGCCGGCGGCGCCTGCGGATCCGTCGCCATTCGTGCCGACCGATACCCCGGTGCCGCGAGCGGGCTCGCCGGTCGTCGAGGACATGCCATCGTTCGTCGTGGAGGCGTTGCCGGCGGCGGCCTTCGAGGCGCTGATGGCGGTGGGCGGGCAGATCGGCGTGATCATCGATGACGACCCGCCGTACGTGCTCGACACGGTGCTGCACGCCCCGTTGCGGTGCTGGTGCCGCCTCGAGGTGCTGCCCGAGGCCGGTGCGTCGTCGGTGGGTCTGCTGCTCGCCGGCCTCGACGGCCATAACCCGCCCGACGTAGAGGCGGTTCGCGACGCGTGGATCGCAGCGTTGAACGAGGAACCCGTCCTACCCACGGCCTGAGGCTCTGGAGAGCCGGTCGCGGATGGCGTGGCCCAGGCCCTCGGCTGGGGGCAGGACGGCGACAACGACCTCGATGCCAGCATCGTCGGCGGCACGCAGACGGTCGTACAGCGTCCTGGCATATGCGACGGGATCGGGGTCGTGGAGCACGAGCGCCCGACGTCCCGTCTGCGTCAGTTCGGCGGCTCGCCGGTCGGCATCACCGAGGTAGTCCACCAGTTCGATGGCGCACCGCGGGGAGTAGTGGCTGACCAGCATGCCGGGAGCGCGGCGAGGCCCAGACGCCGGGGCCACCGCGCCGACGATGGCGGCGACCTTTTCGGGCGAGATGGCGCCGGGTCGCAACACCTGGGGGATCGGACCGGTGCAGTCGACGATCGTGCTCTCCATGCCGACAGCACACGCGCCACCGTCGAGCACGACATCACGCTCTGGGTCGAGCCGTGCGCCCAGGTCGGCGAGCACATGTGCGGGAGTCGTCGGGCTCACGTGTCCGAAACGATTTGCCGAAGGCGCCACGAGCGGCCCGCCGAACCGAAGCAGCACCTCGCTGGCGAGGGGATGCGCCGGCACACGCACGGCGACCGTGTGGCGACCTCCCGTGACGGCGTCGAGCACCCGATCGCTGCGCCGCAGCACGAGCGTCAGCGGTCCAGGCCAGCAGGCATCGGCCAGGCGCGCGGCCGCATCAGGGATGTCGAGCACCCAGTCGGGCAACCAGGCGGCGTCGCCGAGATGCACGATGAGCGGGTGGTCGGTCGGTCGCCCCTTCACCTCGAAGACCCTGGCGATGGTGTCGGCGTCGGTGGCGTCGGCGGCCAGCCCGTACACGGTCTCGGTGGGCAAGGCGACCAAGCCCGCGCTGCGCAGCGCTGCGCAGGCGACGTCGACGTCGACGGTCACGGGGACCATGGGCACGGTTCGTTCGCCGATGCCGAGAGCGTATGGCCGGCTGGGACGCCGTAGCCTGGGGCGGCTGAAAGGCGACTGCTCACGATGCGAATGCTCCACTCCGATCCCGGTCACGACCTGACGTACAGCGACGTGTTCATGGTGCCAAGCCTGTCCCAAGTTGGCTCCCGGCTCGATGTCGACCTGACGACGCCAGATGGCATCGGCACCCACATTCCGGTCGTGGTGTCGAACATGACCGCAGTGGCCGGTCGTCGGATGGCCGAGACCGTGGCCCGCCGAGGTGGGCTGACCGTGCTGCCCCAGGACATCCCACTCGATGTCGTGTCGTTGGTGGTGAGCTACGTGAAGGGCCGCCACCCGGTGTACGAGACGCCGATCACGCTCACGCCACACGACACGATTGGTGATGCTCTGGGGCTGATCCACAAACGGGCTCACGAGGCCGTCATCGTCGTGGACGGCGACGAGCGACCGCTCGGTGTGTTCACGGAAGACGACGCCGCCGGCTTCGATCGCTTCACGCAATTGCATGCCGTGATGAACACCGACGTGCAGACGATCGCCGCCGGGCGAGAGCCCGACGCCGTGTTCGAGCAGTTGTCCGACCCGCGCAGCGGCGCCGTGCCGGTGGTGGACGACGAAGGCCGGGTGCTCGGTGTGATGACGCGCACCGGCGCCCTGCGCTCGATGATCTATCCGCCAGCCGTCGACAACAGGGGCCGCCTGATGCTCGCCGTCGCCGTTGGCATCAACGGCGACCCGGCGACGAAGGCCAAGGCCCTTGCGGCCATGGATGTCGACGTGCTCGTGCTCGACACTGCCCACGGGCACCAGCAGCGAATGCTCGACGCCGTGGCGGCGGTGCGGTCCGCCGTGCCCGATGTGCCGCTCGTGGCCGGCAACGTTGTGACGTCCGCCGGAACCCGCCAGTTGATCGAGGCCGGCGCCGACGTCGTCAAGGTCGGAGTCGGACCCGGTGCCATGTGCACGACGCGCATGATGACCGGCGTCGGGCGCCCGCAGTTCTCGGCGATCGTCGAGTGCGCCGACGAGGCAGCACGGTTGGAGAAGCACGTCTGGGCCGATGGCGGCGTGCGCTTCCCACGCGACGTGGCGCTGGCACTCGCCGGCGGGGCGGCAAACGTGATGTTCGGCTCGTGGCTCGCAGGCACCTATGAGTCGGCTGCGGACACGCTGCGCGATCTCGATGGGCGGTTGTACAAGGAAGGCTTCGGGATGGCCTCCAACCGGGCGGTCAAGAACCGCACCCGCACCGAGGCCGACGTCGTGCGGGCGAAGAAGGAGCTGTTCGAGGAGGGCATCAGCGCCTCGCGCATGTACCTCGACCCCGAGCGGCCCGGTGTGGAGGACATCATCGATCAGATCGTGGCCGGGCTGCGATCATCGTGTACGTACGCCGGGGCATCGACGATCGCCGAGCTCCACGAGCGCGCCGTCGTCGGGGTACAGAGCCACGCCGGCTATGACGAGGGACGTCCGCTCGGTACGTCGTGGTGAACACGACTGTCAGCGTGGGCGAGGGCCTGTTCGTCATCGCCATCGATGGTCCGGCCGGCGCCGGGAAGAGCACCGTAGCGAGGGCGCTTGCGGATCGCTTGGGCCTCGAATATCTCGACACGGGGGCGATGTACCGGGCGATCACGTTCGCCGCGCTGGCGAAGGACGTCTCCGTCTACGACATCGACGCCGTGGCGGCGCTGTCGCCGCACGTGGAGATGACGGTCGAACCCGGGTCGGTGACGGTCGATGGCGTGGACGCCACGGCCGCAATTCGCGGACGGGATGTCACCGAGCGCGTGAGTGCGGTGGCGGCCAACAGCGCCGTGCGCGCCGATCTCGTCGCTCGCCAGCGCCAGTGGGGCGTCGAGCGAGGCGGCGGGGTGATCGAGGGCCGCGACATCGGCACGGTCGTATTCCCCGACGCTCGCCTCAAGATCTACGTGACGGCGACGCCACGCGTGCGCGCCGAGCGCAGGGTGGGGGAGATCGGCGGTGACGTGGACGATGTCGAGTCGGCCATCGTCGAGCGCGACCGTCTGGATTCCACCCGATCCGACAGTCCGCTACGCGAGGCTGACGGATCGCACACGATCGACACCAGTGGCCGCGCCGTCGCCGACATCGTGGAGCAGATCATGGAAATGTTGCGATGAAGCAGCTCTCGGTATCAACCGCTGGTCACACGAGCATGGCCGGTCGCGGTCTCGCCAGCCGCGTCCTCTACACGTTCGCCCGGTCCATCATCGCTGCGTTCGTGCGGCTTTACACGCGGATGCGGATCGACGGGTTCGAGAACCTGCCGACTGGACCGTACGTCATTGCTCCGATCCATCGATCGAACTACGACACGCCAGTGACGGCGGCGCTCACGAAGCGGCGGCTGCGCTTCATGGGCAAGCACACGCTGTGGAGGCGGCGCCCGATCGGATGGCTGCTGTCGGCGTTCGGCGGCTTCCCCGTCACCCGTGGCACCGCCGACCGCGAGGCGTTGCGCCGGTGCATCGAAGTGCTCGAGGGCGGTGAAGCACTCGTGATGTTCCCAGAGGGCGAGCGGAAGTCGGGCCCCGACGTGCATCCACTGAAAGACGGCGCTGCCTACGTCGCTGCGAGGGTCGGCGTGCCGATCGTGCCGGTTGGCATCGGCGGCACCGAACGGGTGATGCCCGTCGGGTCGAAGTTTCTCTACCCACGTCGCGTGCACGTGGTCATCGGGCGTCCGCTCGTCGTGCCAGGAGGCCACACAGGGAGAATCGCCCGCAGCGACATCCGCGAGACGACGGCCCGGCTGCACGTCGTGCTCCAGCAGCTGTTCGACGAGGCGCAGACGAGGGCGGGCACACCGAACCGCCGAGAGTAGCTGCACCCGGATCAGCCGTCCGAGAGGTAGGCCACCAGCGCGTCGCGCAGGCGCGGCGGGTCGAGGGCACCGCACAGCTCGCGCGCAGAGTGCATCGAGAGTTGGGCGACGCCGACGTCGGCGGTGTCGATCCCGAGACGGGTGGCCGTCAACGGTCCGATCGTCGAACCGCAGGGCATGTTGTTGCGCGACACGAACACCTGGGCCTCGCATCCCGCCGTCTCGCAGGCCCGTTGGAACCGGGCAGCGGTCGCCGCCGACGTGGCGTACCGCTGGTTGGCGTTGACCTTGATCACGGGTCCGCCGTTGACGATCGGCCCGTGGGCCTGGTCGTGACGCTCGAGGTAGTTGGGATGCACGGCGTGGGCACCATCGGCCGAGATGCACGACGAGGCGGCGGCGATCCTGGCTCGGTCGTCCACGTCGCCGCCGGCGGCCCGCACCAGACGGTCGAGCACCGTTTCCAGCAGCGGACCCGCAGCTCCCGTCGTGGAGCCGGAACCGACCTCCTCATGATCGAACAGTGCCACGAGGGACGCATGCCCGTCGCTCGAACCAGCGGTGAGCAGCGCCGACACGGCGGCCCAGCACGACACCTGGTTGTCGATCCGGCCACTCGCCAGCAACGAGCGGTCGGCGCCGAGCACCGTCGCGCCCTGCGTGTCGTAGAGGCACAGCTCCCACCACTGCGGCGTGCCCGTGCCAGCCTGCTCACCCACCCACGAGGCGAAATCATCGTGCCGGCCTATTCCTGTGCCCCACACCGGGCGGACATGGGCATGGCGGTCGAGCACCAGCCCGCGCTCGTTCACGTCGCGATCGAGGTGGATGGCGAGCTGGGGCACGCGGGCGACCGGCTCGTCGACGCGCACGAGGTGCTCCGAGCCGTCGCCAAGCACGAGGCATCCCGCCACCGCGAGATCGCGGTCCAACCAGCTGTTGAGTAGCACGCCGCCGTAGATCTCGACGCCGAGCTGATCGAACCCGGCCAGCCTGGAGTCAGGTCGTGGCGTGACGCGCAGGCCAGGGGAATCGGTGTGCGCACCGACGAGCCGGAACGACGACGCCAACCGGTCGGGAAGCCGCCAAGCGACGAGGGCGCCGCCACGCATCACGTAGCCGCGATCGGTCAGGTCGTCCCAGCGATCCTGCTCTGCGACCGCCTCCCAGCCGGCGTCGTCGAGCATTCGCGCCGCCGTGGCGACGGCGTGCCACGGTGACGGCGAGGCATCGAGGTAGGCGACGAGATCGCCGAGCAGATGACCGTCGGCGGGCGAGGTGTCCATCGACCGACTAGATAAGCACCCATGCGCCGTCGTACAAAGATCGTGGCCACCCTCGGGCCAGCCAGTGAGACGCCAGACACCGTGCGTCAGCTGATCATCGCCGGTGTTGACGTCGCGCGCATCAACCTCAGCCACGGTCCGCTCGACCAACACCTCGGGCGGCTGGCCACCGTGCGCCGGGTGGCCGATGAGATGGGCAAACCGGTGGCGGTGCTGGCCGACCTACCGGGGCCAAAGATCCGGGCAGGCTCGTTCCCGCCCCAGGGCACGATCCTCGCCACCGATGACCTCGTGCGGCTGGTCCCTGGCACGGGTGACTCGGATCACGAGGAGATCAACGTCGACTACCCGGCGCTCCTCACCGACGTGGGTACTGGAGAGCGGGTCATCATCGGCGACGGCGCGGTCGTGCTCGAGGTGCTCGACGTCGACGACCACGCTGTCACGGCAGTGGTCCGCAACGGGGCGCGAATGCAGGGGAGTCCCGGTGTGCACCTCGTGTGCGAGGCGCTCATCTCGCCGACGCCCGAGGACTGCGTGCTGGCCGACGCCGTGGCGAATGCGGGCGTCGACTTCATCGCCGTCTCGTTCGTGCGTCACGCAGACGATGTCTCCAAGATCCGTGACGTCGTCGGCGCGCGGGCTCGGCTGGTGGCGAAAGTCGAGACACGAGCAGCCGTGGAGAATCTGGCCGACATCGCCAAAGCTGCCGATGCCGTGATGGTCGCTCGCGGCGACCTCGGCATCGACTGCCCGCTGGAGGACGTCCCGCACATGCAAAAGCGGATCATCCGTCACTGCGTCGAGCACGGCGTCCCGGTGATCACGGCAACTCAGATGCTGGAGACGATGGTCAACGCATCGTCGCCGACCCGAGCCGAGGTGAGCGACATCGCCAATGCCGTCTTCGACGGCACAGATGCGCTGATGCTGTCGGCCGAGACGGCTATCGGGCACGACCCGGTCCTCGTCGTGCGCACCATGGCCAGCATCGCCGCCAGAGCCGAGGCGGAGGCGTCGTACCACAGTTGGGGAGAGCGGCTGGCGTCTGTTGAGCGCCTGGCGCACCTCGACGTGCCAGGGCGCACGGCAGCGGCGATGACGCACGCCGCCTGGCAGGCCGCCCGCGACATCGATGCGGCGGCGATCCTGTGCTGCACCAGGAGTGGGCGCACGGCCATCGCCATGGCTCGCTTCCGTCCGGAGGCGAAGTTGGTCGGGCTGTCACCCGACCCGGCGACGGTGCGGGCCTTGCAGTTGAGTTGGGGCGTTACCCCCATGCGGGTCGACACGTACTCCTCGACCGACGAGATGGTGTGGTTCGCCACCGAACGCGCCACCGGCTCCGTCGTGATGGCAGGTGACCTCGTGGTCGTGCTGGCCGGCGCGCCTGGTGGGCCGGGGGACTGGTCGACGGACGTGCTGCGCATCGTCAAGGTGCTGTGAGTGTGCTGTGAGCATGCCGGTATGGAGCACAGAGGTAGGCGATCCGGAGCGTCCACTGGTGGTGCTGATCCACGGTTCGATGGACCGCTCGGCTGGATTGTTGAAGCTGTCGCGCCGGCTCGACGATCGGTACCGGGTGATGCGCTACGACCGCCGTGGCTACGGCCGCTCTCGGCCCCACGACGGACCGTTCACCATGGATGCTCAGGTCGCGGACCTGCAGCAGCTGCTGGCCGGGCGAACTGCGGTGCTCGTTGGCCACAGCTATGGCGGTGATGTGGCCTTGGCCGCCGCCCAGCGGCTGGGACCGCCGCAAGTGCACGGCGCCGTCGTGTACGAGGCGCCGCTGTCGTGGCGCTCGTGGTGGCCCGGCTCCACAGCGGGCGCCGCAGTCACGCAGGGTGACGTCAGCGATGTGGCCGAACGGTTCATGACGCGCCTCATCGGCAAGCACCGCTGGGTCCGGCTGCCGCCGAGCACCCGGGCTGCCCGGCGTGCCGAGGGCCCAGCTTTGGTGGGTGAGCTCCTGGCGTTGCGCGCCGGTGCCCCGTGGGAGCCCCAGCGGATCTGCGTGCCGGTGCTGGCGCTGGCCGGGAGCGCCGGGGCCGATCACCACCGGGCCAGCAGCAGAGTGATCGCCGGGGAGATCGCCGGCGGCCGCTTTGCCGAGCTGCAGGGCGCCCGTCACTTCGGGCCGAACACCCATCCCGACGACGTGGCGGCGCTCATCATCGACTTCATCGACAGCTTGGACTAGCGGTCTGCCGTCGCTTCTTGGCGGCCCGAGCGGCGCCTGGTGCGCTTTCTCAGTACGACTGTACCGGGAACAACTGTTGCTCGTCGGGGCTCAGCGAGATTATGGTTCGCCCAGCGAGGGCGGCGCAGCGTCACCCGCGCCTACCATCATCGGGGAGGAAACCCATGGATTGGAAGCGTCTTGATCGGGTCCGTCACAATGTCGGCCCAGTCCACCTGGATCTCGTGGAGTCGTACGCTCAGGGCAAGATCAGCCGCCGCAGCTTCGTGCGCAGGGGTGCGGTCATCGGCCTGTCGATGCCGTTCATCGGCGCCGTGATCGCGGCGTGCGGCGACGACGAGGGCAGCGGCGGCGGCACCGCCGGCAGCAACGCTCCCGGCACGTCGGGTGCGCCGGGCACGGGTGCTCCCGGCACGGCTGCGCCCGGGACGACTGCGTCGTCCGGCACGGCGTCGGGCCAGAAGGGTGGGATGATGACCGTCGGGTCGCAGATCCCTGGCGCCCTCGACCCGATCGCCATGCAGGACCTCGGCGCCTACGGGATCATCGCCCAGAGCTTCGAGTTCCTCGCCACGCTCGGCGACGACGGCAGGATCGCCCCCGGCCTGGCCGAGTCATGGGAGGCCAACGAGGACGGCTCGGTGTGGACGTTCCAGCTCCGCAAGGGCGTGAAGTGGCAGGACGGCAAGGACTTCTCGTCGGCCGACGTGGCCGCCACCATGGATCGCCTCGTCGAAGCGGCCAACTCCGGCCTCGCCGGCGTGATCGAGGCCGGCGCCGTCGACACGTCCGACCCCAACGTCGCCGTGTTCAACCTCGCCAACCCGAACGGCAACTTCCCAGCGTTGGTGTCGTGCTTCAACGCCCAGACGGCCATCACCCCGGTCGACTTCGAGACCGGGACCACTCTCGACGCCAAGCCGAACGGCACCGGACCGTGGAAGCTCGACCGCTTCGACGCCGCCACCGGGTGTACCTTCGTGCGCAACCCCGACTGGTGGGGTGGCAAGACCCCGCTCGACAGCACGGAGTTCTCGTTCTTCGACGACCTCGGCACGATGCTCACGGCGATGCAGGGCGGCTCGGTCGATGCTCTCGTCCAGTTCTCGGTCATCGGCGGCGACGCGCTGTTGAACAGCCCCGACTTCAAGGTGCTCGAGATCGAGTCGGCGACCCACCGCCAGATCTGGATGCGCACCGATAAGGGCACGTTTGCCGACAAGCGGGTGCGCCAGGCGCTGGCCTACACGTTCGACCGCGAGCAGATGGTCGAGACGCTGTTCCGAGGTAGGGCCAGCGTCGGTAACGACCACCCGATCGCGCCGTTCTTCCCGTACTTCGACGACTCGGTGCCGCAGCGCACCAAGGACATCGACATGGCGAAGCAGTTGCTCACCGACGCCGGCGCCGAGGGAGTGAGGGCCACGCTGCAGATCGTGCGACTGCAGGAGATCCCGGAGCTCGCCCAGCTCATCGTCGCCGGCGCCGCCGAGGCGGGCATGAAGATCGAGATCGCCCAGGAGAGCACCGAGACGTTCTACGGCAGCCAGTGGTGCCCGGCCGAGCCCGCCGACCCTCCGTGCTCAGGAGCGGCCGAGCTCGGCATCGTCGACTACGGCGACCGTCCGACGCCCGACATCTACCTCAACGCGGCGTTGAAGACGAACGGCGTGTGGAACTCGTCGCAGTACTCGAACAAGGATCTCGACGCCGCCTTCGCCGAGTTCCAGAGCTCGGTCGACGTCGAGTCCCAGCGAGCGGCGTGCAAGTCGATGGAGACGATCCTCAACGACGACACCCCGATCGGCCTGCCGTTCTTCTACAACTTCCTGTCGGGGCACTCCACCGAGTTGCAGAACGTGCGGGTGACGGCGATCGGCCAGATGTTCCTCGAGAAGGCGTCGAGGGTCTGACGCTCGAGCGTCCGAGCGGGCACGGCGAGGTTCCGGGGGAGGTCTGATGGGCCGATACGTCCTCCGGCGCCTCGTCCTGTCGGTCGTCACGCTGTTCCTGCTCGTGACGATCGTGTTCCTGATCGTCAACGTCTTCCCGGCCGACCCGGGCCGTCAGATCGCAGGTCCGTTCGCCCCGCAGGAGCAGGTCGATGCGTTCAACGAACGGCTCGGGACCAACGACCCGCTGCTGGACCAGTACGGGCGTTTGGTGCGCAGCGCGGCGACATTCGACTACGGCGAGTCGTTCCAGCTGCGCCAGCCGGTGAGCGAGCTGCTGTGGCCGGCGCTCGGTCGCTCCGCCAAGCTCGTCGCCTACGGGCTGGTGTTGACGGTTCCGGTGGCGATACTCGCCGGCATGTTCGCCGCCCGCCGGCGCAACACGTTCGCCGACCGGTCGATCGTGACGCTCGGCGTGGCGAGCTCGTCGATCCCCGAGTTCGTTTCGGGCGTGACGCTGCAGTACCTGATCGGGGTCAAGCTCGGCTGGTTCGAGGAGCTGGCGCTGGCGCCGCGCGGATCGAACCTGATCACCGAGCTGAAGCACCTGACGTTGCCGGCGTTGGCATTGGTGGTGGTGTACTTCGGCTACATCGCCAGGATGACGCGTGCCGGCACGATCAACGCCCTCGACTCCGACTACACGCGCACCGCGGTGATGAAGGGCCTCCCGAACCGTCGCGTGATGCGCAGCCACGTGATGCGCAACGCGTTGCAGCCCACGGTGTCGGTCGTCGGCACCCAGATCGGCTATTTGTTCAGCGGCCTGATCGGTCTCGAACTGATCTTCAACTACCCAGGCCTCGGACGGTTGATCTACAACGCGGCGACGAGCAAGGACTTTCCGATGCTGTCGGCGGGCGTGATCCTCGTCGGGATCATCTACATGATCTGTACGCTGCTGGCCGACCTGATCATCGCCTGGATGAACCCACGGGCCCGACTGGAGGCGGTGCATACATGATCGAACTCACGGGAGGCGGGACATGAGCATGAACGTGCCGCCGCCGGACGCTTCGGGCGCTGCTGCCGCCGTCGAGGTCGAAGCCGCCGTTGCCGCCGGTGACGACGTGATCGGTGAGGCAGGACCTGGCACAATCGCCCCGCTCGACATGCGCGCAGAACGGCGCCAGGCCGCTCGCGAGCGACGGCGGCTGCTGCTGCGCCGGCCTGGATTCATCGTCGGGGTCATCATCCTGGCGTTCTGGATCGTCTGTGCCGTCGCCGGAGACAGGATCACGCCGTACGACCCGCTGACCCCCGTCGACACATCCAGCTTGAGGCCAAGTTCCGATCACCTGATGGGGACCGACCAGGTCGGTTACGACGTCCTGTCTCGTGTGATGGCAGGCGCGCGTGACGTGCTCGTCGTTGCCCCCATCGCCGCCACGTTGAGCATCGCCCTCGGTGCGCTGCTCGGTCTCGTCATGGGCTACTTGCGCGGCTGGGTCGACGAGATCCTCAGCCGCCTCGTCGAGGTGCTGCTGTCGATCCCGGTCGTCCTGATGGCATTGCTCATCACGGCCACCCTTGGTTCGTCGCGGATCGTCTTGATCGGCACGGTGGCCGTGCTGTTCACTCCCATCGTCACCCGCACCGTGCGCGCTGCCGTGCTCTCCGAGGCGCAGCTCGACTACGTGACGTCGGCTCGCCTGCGCGGCGAGAACGGTCTGTTCGTGATGACCCGGGAGATCCTGCCGAACATCAGACCGACGATCCTGGTCGAGTTCACGGTGCGCCTCGGGTACGCCGTGTTCACGGTCGCCACCCTCTCGTTCCTCGGTTCGGGCATCCAGCCGCCATCGCCCGACTGGGGCCTAGCCGTCAGTGATACCTACTTTCTGATCCCGGCCGGACAATGGTGGCCGACGTTGTTCCCGGCGTTGGCGATCGCCAGCGTCGTCGTCGCCACCAACCTGGTGGCCGATTCGATCGAGGCGGTGCTCGCAGCATGAACGAGCGCAGCATGAGCGTGGCCGAGGCTCCACGCACGACAACGGGGACGGATCACGCTCTCGCCGTCGAAGACCTCGATCTCGCCTACAACGTTCGTGGCATCCCTCGTGAGGTGCTGCGTGGCGTGACCTTTCACGTCCGCCCGGGTGAGGCGTACGGGCTGGTCGGAGAGTCGGGTTGCGGCAAGTCGACCACGGCGTACGCGGCGCTGCGCTACCTGCCGTCCAACGCCGTCATCACGGGGGGTCGTATCCTCGTCGGCGGCAATGACGTGACGAAGATGTCCAGCAAACAACTGCGCCGCTTCCGCTCCCGTGAGGCGTCGATGGTGTATCAGGACCCTGGCTCGGCGCTGAACCCGACGGTCAAGATCGGACGCCAGGTCAGCGAGGCGTTCTCCATCCTCGGCGTCGGCGGCAAGGAGGCGACGGAGCGTGCCCGGTCGGCATTGCAGCGGGTGCGCATCGCCGATCCCGATCGAGTGATGCAGCGCTACCCGCACCAGCTGTCCGGCGGCATGCAGCAGAGGGTGGTGATCGCCATGGCTCTGGCCTGCGATCCGCAGCTGCTCGTGCTCGACGAGCCCACGACGGGGCTCGATGCCACGGTCGAGGCGGAGGTGCTCGACCTCGTGCGGATGCTGCGCCAGGAAACGAGTGCTGCCATCTTGCTGATTGCCCACAATCTCGGTGTGATCCGCTCGATGTGTGACCGGGTCGGGGTGATGTACGCCGGCAAGATCGTCGAGGAGGGCGACGCCGTTGAGGTGTTCGAGGCGCCGAAGCATCCGTACACGCTTGGGCTGCTGCAATGCCTGCCCCGCCATGGCGTGCGCAAGAGCGAGCGTGCGCTGTTCACCATCCCGGGCACGTTGCCCCAGATCGGCACGAAGCTTCCGACCTGCGTGTACGTCGACCGCTGCGCGCTCGCCGACGATCTGTGCCGCACGGAGGTCCCGCCTGTCGTCCACGTCGACGTCGGGCACACCGAGGCACGGTCAGAGGCCGCCCACTTCTCCCGCTGCCACCACATCGACCGGTTGTCGCAGATGCCCGAACCAGCGAGCGACGACAACGACAACGTCCTCGGCGGCAAGGTCGTGATCAAGATGCAGGACGTCTCCAAGACGTTCCACCAGCACGGCCACGACGTCCCGGCTCTCGTCGGGATCCAGCTCGACCTCGGTGGCGGCGAGACGCTCGGACTCGTCGGCGAGTCGGGATCGGGCAAGAGCACGCTGGCAAAGGCGATGCTCGGCATCCACGAACCCGACGCTGGTAGTGAGATCGAGCTCGACGGCCACCTGCTCGAGGGCAAGTCGTCGAACCGGCCGACCGAGGACATGCGGGCCATGCAGATGGTCTTCCAGAACCCCGACAGCGCGCTCAACCGCACGTGGACGGTGCGCCGAATACTCAAGCGCACGATCAACAAGCTCACCGGCGTCAAGGGGGACGAGGCCGACACGCGGATCGAGAAGCTGGCCGAGGCACTGCGGCTCACACCGCGACATCTCGACATGCGTCCACGGCAGTTGTCGGGCGGACTGAAGCAGCGCGTCGCCATCGCCAGGGCGTTCGCCGGCGACCCGCGCATCGTCATCTGCGACGAGCCGACGAGCGCCCTCGACGTGTCGGTACAGGCGGCGATCTTGAACCTGCTCTCCGACTTGCAGGCGAAGGAGTCCACGAGCTACCTGTTCATCAGCCACGACCTCGGCGTCGTGCGCTACCTCGCCGACCGCATCGTCGTGATGTACCTCGGGCGTCTGCAGGAGGAGGGGACGACCGACCAGATCTTCGACGGGCCTCACCACCCCTACACCGAGGCGCTGCTGTCGGCCGTGCCGAGCGTCGACGGCGAGCCGTCGCGGCGCATCCGGCTGTCAGGTGAGATCCCGAGCCCGGCCAATCCGCCGTCGGGGTGTGTGTTCCACACCCGATGCCACCGGTTCATGGAGGGCACCTGTGACGTGATCGAACCGCCGGTCGTCGAGATCGAGCCCGGCCACCGCATCCGCTGTCATCTCCCTGTCGAAGAGCTGGGACGCACCCAGGTCGCCGCCGGATGATGGCGTTCCCCGGCCACGCAGGCCGTTTGTGGCCGCTCGCTCGCTGGCGCTCGCTCGCTCGCATCGGCGGTATCGATCTCACATGACGGCCAGGGCGGGCGGCCGGCGGGCGAGGATCGAGGCCCGCACGGGAGCCGGCGCCACGCCCGCCGCTCCTGCGTTCATCCGCCGCCAGATCCCGACCTACGAGCTCGTGGGGGAGGAGGGACTGGCGCTGATCGAGGCAAAGGCCGATCAGTTGCTGGCCGAGATCGGTATCGAGATCCACGACGACGTCGCAGTGAAACTGTTCGCAGATGCCGGCGCCTCAGTCGACGGCCAGCGCGTGCGTTTCGACCCTGGCCACGTAAGTGCGTTGTGCGCCACCGCACGGCGCACGTTCACCCAGGTCGCCCGCAACCCGGCCCGCTCGGTGGAGATCGGAGGCGACGCCGTCGTGTTCGCCCCGGCTTACGGCTCGCCGTTCGTGCGCGACCTCGCAGGGGGACGGCGCTACGGGTCGATCGTCGACTTCGAGAACTTCGTCAAGCTCGCTTGGTCGATCCCGTGGCTGCACCACTCCGGCGGGACGGTGTGCGAACCGGTCGACGTGCCAGTCAACAAACGTCACCTGGACATGGTCTACGCCCACCTGCGCTACAGCGACAAGCCGTTCATGGGGTCGGTCACCCAGCCGAACCGTGCAGAGGATTCCGTCGAGATGGCCCGCGTCGCCTTCGGCGCTGGCTTCGTAGATTCGAACTGCGTGATCCTCGGCAACGTCAACGTCAACTCGCCGCTCGTCTGGGACGGGGCCATGACCGGCGCCATCCGCGCCTACGCGTCGGCCAACCAGGCGCCCGTCGTCGTGCCGTTCATCCTCGGCGGCGCCATGGGGCCGGTCACGCTCGCCGGCGACATCGCCCAGGCGCACGCCGAGACGATGGTCGGCGTCGCCATGGGCCAGCTCACTCGCCCCGGTTCGCCCGTGATCTACGGGAACTTCCTGTCGTCGATGGCGCTGCGCTCGGGCGCTCCCACGTTCGGTACGCCCGAGCCGGCGATCGGATCGCTCGCCGTCGGCCAGCTCGCCCGCCGCGCCGGCCTGCCGCTGCGGTGCTCGGGATCTTTCACGACGTCGAAGGTGCTCGACGGGCAGGCGATGCTCGAATCTGCGATCTCGATGCAGGCGGCGATCCTGTGCGGTGCCAACTTCATCCTCCACTCCGCCGGTTGGCTGGAGGGCGGGCTGGTGATGGGCTACGAGAAGTTCATCGTCGACGCCGACCATTGCGGAGCGCTGCACACCTACCTGAGCGGGCTCGACCTGTCCGACGACCAGTTCGCCATCGACGCCTTCCACGAGGTCGGCCCCGGAAAGCACTTCTTCGGTTCGCAGCACACGCTGCGTCACTACGAGCACGCGTTCTGGGACAGCTGGACGGCCGACAGCTCGAGCTTCGAACAGTGGCGTGACGGTGGTGAGCGTCGCGTCGAGGAACGCGCGGCCGACAAGTGCACAGAGCTGCTCGCCGCCTACGAGCCGCCACCGATCGACGACGCCGTCGACGAGGCACTGCGCGACTTCGTGGCCAGACGCAAGTCAGAGATGCCCGACATGTGGGTCTGAGCCAATCAGGCGCTCAGACCCACATGTCACCATCGATCTACGCAGCCTGGCGGACGAGGTGCTCGAGACGGTCGTAGGAGACCTGCATGCCGCTCTCCATGCCTGAGGCGAGATGGGCGTCGCGATGCTCCTGGCACGAGTGCTGGACCAGCACCATCATCGTCGTGACGCCTTCGACCTTGTCCAGCGTCATCGTGTCGAGCGCCGCGCCGTCGGGGTCGGGGAAGCCCTCGTACACCTCGGTCGACACCAGTCGGTGCGGACCGGCGATCTCCCGGTACTCGCCGTGGAAGCCGACCTCCATCTCATCGTCTCGGATGACGTAGCGCCACTGACCGCCCTCGCGCAAGTCGATGTCGCAGACCAGCCACTCCGACGTGTCGAAGCCCCACCAGCGCTTGACGAGCCCTGGCGTCGTCCACGCCTTGAAGATCAGATCGGCAGGTGCGTCGAAGACACGGGTGATGAGGATCTCGGTGTCCGATGGCAGGGTGATGACGGCGGAGCCGTGACGGTCGCTGACGGTGTTGTTGCTGTTCATGGCGCTTCCTCCTGTGATTGGAGCTCGACGAGCAGGTCGTCGAGCCGGTTGAGACGGACGTTCCAGGTGCGTTCGAACGTGCGCACCCAGTCGTGGATGGGCTTGAGCGCCGGTCCGTTGACCCGGTACCAGCGATGCCGACCGTCCACGCGGACGAGCACGAGGCCGACCGCCCGCAACACGCCGAGGTGCTTGGACACCTGCGGCTGGCTGAGGCCGAGCCGGTCGACGAGCTCGCCGACCGTTGCCTCCTCGCTGCCCAAGGCATCGAGGAGATGGCGTCGACTCGCTTCGGCGACGCCGTTGAACGATCGAACTCGTGTGAAGGAGTGCAGAGCGTCGAGACTGGCGGTTGTGGCTGCGCTCTCAGACGATCCGCTCCTCCAGCCGTTCGACCTGCGCCACGTGCGCCTGCGCAATCGCGTGTTCTCGTCATCGCACGAGCCGGCGTACTCCGAGGA
>Ga0136632_10000086_pt1 | contig 20689 bp, 21 predicted proteins | sample AntDrymUQ6112106_2_FD_104670 | JGI IMG/M metagenome (GOLD analysis project Ga0136632, IMG submission 104670) | Polar desert sand microbial communities from Dry Valleys, Antarctica - metaG UQ611 (21.06) | ecosystem: Environmental > Terrestrial > Soil > Desert | place: Antarctica: Dry Valley...
CCCCCACTCCCCGCTTCACCCGCCTCGACCGCGACGAGCGCCGCGAGCAGATCCTCATCCACGCTCGACGGCTGTTTGCCGAGCGCCACTACGCGGCCGTTTCGACGGGCGAGATTGCCGCCGCTGCCGGTGTCACCCGCGGCCTCGTGCATCACTACTTCGGGACCAAGCGCGAGCTCCACCTCGAGGTCGTTCGCGATCTGGCGAGGATGCCCCCTCCGCCGTTGCCCGAGCTCACGCAGGGCAAGTCGCTCGAGGAGGTGCTGAGCGAGTCCGTGGACCTGTGGCTCGACGTCGTCTCGGGCGAGCGCCACACCTGGCTCGCGGCGATCGGCGGCGAGGGCTTCGGCCGCGACCCGGAGCTCGAGGCGATCCTCGAGGAGGCCCGCGAGACGACGATCGACCACCTGCTCAGGGTGCTGGGAGTCGAGGGCCCGGCTGCGCGCTCCCCCCGGCTCCGCGCCGTGATCCGCGCCTACGGCGGGATGGCCGAGCAGGCTACCCGCGAGTGGCTCGAGCGCGGGCGGCTCGAGCGCGCCCAGGTCCACCGGCTGCTCGCCGAGACCCTGCTCGCGCTGGTCCGCGAGGTGCTCCCGGCGATGGTGGCGAAGTGAGCGTCGACGCCCCTGCTCGGGTTTCGCTCAGCGCGACCCGCCGCCTGATCGATGACGCGCTGGCTGAACGCAGGGCCGCTCCCTATCCGCCGGGGCAGAGCAGCTTCAGCCTCGCCCGGACTACCCGGATGGCGCGCGATCCGCTGCCGCTGTTGCTCGAGCTCTACCGCGAGCACGGGCCGATCTTCACCACCCGGCTGCTCGCCGTGCGGGTGATCTTCATGCTCGGCCCGGAGGCCAATCACTTCGTGCTCGTCGGCCACCCCGAGAACTTCCACTGGCGCGAGTCGAGCTTCGGCGACCTGATCCCGCTGCTCGGCGACGGCCTGCTCACCATCGACGGCCGCTATCACGACCGCGCCCGCGAGGCCGTGGTGCCGGCCTTCCACCGCGAGCAGATCGCTGCGGCCGTCTCGACCATGGTCGAGGAGGCGGGGGCGGCACTCGGTTCTTGGCGTGCCGGCGAGACAGTCGAGGTCTACCGCTGGATGCGCCGTTTGGCGATGCGGATCGCGATGCGCGCCCTGCTCGGCCTCGACCCCGACGACAAGGAGTCCGGCGCCGCCGCGGCCGAGCACTTCGAGCGCGCGCTCTCCTTCTACGGCGGCGATTACCACTGGCGCCTGCTGCGCGGGCCGGGCTCGCCCTGGCGGCGGATGCTCCGCTCGCGGCAGGTGCTCGACCGGATCGTCTTCGAGGAGATTGCCCGCCGGCGGCGCAACGGGGTTTCCGCCGCGCGGCCCGACATCCTCGCGATGCTGATGAGCGCCAGCGACGAGCAGGGCTCGACCTTCTCCGACCGCGAGCTCCGCGACCAGCTGATGACCCTGATGTTCGCCGGCCACGACACCTCCACCTCGACGCTCTCCTTCCTGCTCTACGAGCTCGCCCGCCACCCGCAGGAGCTCGACCGCGTGCTCGAGGAGCTCGACGAGGTGCTCGCAGGGCACCCCCCGACCGCGGCGCAGCTCGAGCGCGAGCTCCCCCGCCTCGAGATGGCGCTCGACGAGACGCTTCGCCTCTACCCACCGGCCTGGATCGGCCCGCGGCGCGCGGTTCACGACTTCGAGTTCGCCGGCCATCGGGTCGGCGCCGGGGCCTACGTGAACTACTGCTCGTGGGCGAGCCACCGCCTGCCCGACGTCTTTCCCGACCCCGACGCCTTCATCCCGGAGCGCTTCGGTCGCGAGGGCAAGGCGGCCCTGCCGCGCGGCGCCTACGTCCCGTTCGGCGGTGGCTCGCGGATCTGCGTCGGCAAGCGCTTCGGCCAGATCGAGGTCAAGGCCGTCGCCGCGATGGCGCTGCAGCGCTTTCGCCCCGAGCCGGCTCCCGGCTACGAGCTCGAGGTACGCCAGATGCCGACGCTCTCGCCGGCCCGCGGGATGCCGCTCGTGCTGCGCGCCCGCTGAGCCCGTCCGCTCAGACGCTGACGCTCTCGCGCGCGAGCCGCGCGCGCGTCTCGTCGTCGCAGGCGGCGAAGAAGGACCCGACCGCGTCGACCAGGTGCTCCATCGACTCCGCCGCGAAGAGCACCGGCTGGTACTTGGTGATGTCGTAGTCGAGCGTCGCCATCGCCGCGAAGTCGAGCGGCCGGACATCGGCGCCGCGAAACTCCTCGATCTCGCCGTAGGAGGAGAGGAGGCCGGCGCCGTAGGCGCGCAACTCGCCCTCCTCGCGCAGCACGCCGAACTCGATCGTGAACCAGAAGACGTCGGCAACGAGCTGCAGGCCCTCCTGCGTCTCGACCCGGCGCGCGGCCTCCCCGGCGAGGCGGTTCACCTCGGCGAGCTCGGGGTCGGCGAGCAGGTGACCGTGGCCAATCACCTCGTGGATCAAGTCAGGCTCCGGCGTATAGAGCGGGGCCGCGTCGTGGCGGACGTACTGCGTCGAGTGAAATCGCCGCCCGGCGAGCGAGCCATAGAACTCCTCGAGCGGGACGATCCCCGCCGCGGGGATGTACTCGAAGCCGGTCAGCTCGCGCAGGCCGGCGGTGACCTCGTCGAGCTGCGGGATCCGCTCTCGGGGGAGGTCGAGCGCGACGACGGCGTCGCGGAAGGCTCGGCACCCGTAGCGCTCGTGCTTCGGCGCGAGCTCGCGGCAGACGGTCCGCCACACCTCCTGCTCGGCCTCGGTGTACTCGATACGCGGCACCGGCTCCCCGGGGCTCCAGGCGAGCGCCGCGGCGGCGATCTCGTTGCGCCGCTCGCGGTAGGCGGGGTCGTTGACGCCAGGGTGGTCCTCGCTGAGCTCGACGGTCACCTCGCCGTCGGCACTGGTCGTCACCGGCGAGTAGAGCTGAGCCTCCTCGAACATCAGCCCACCGTCGTCATCTCGGCCGGGTCGCCGTGGTACCAGGAGAGCGCGTACTCGGGCTGGTCGAGCTCGCGCGCCAGCGTCGTCAGCCGCAGTGGCCGGAAGGTGTCCCACATCACCGCGAGCTCCTCGGTGCGCCGTGCTCCGAGGGAAGCCTCGACGAGTCCCGGCTGCGGGCCGTGAGGGAGGCCGCTCGGGTGCAGGGTGATCATCCCCACGTCGACGCCCTTTCGCGACCCGAACTGGCCCTCGACGTAGTAGATCGCCTCCTCCGATTGCACGTTGGAGTGGTGGTAGGGCAGCGGGATCGCCTGCGGGTCGTAGTCGAGCTCGCGAGGGCAGAAGGAGCAGATCACGAACCGCTGCCCCTGGAAGGTCTGGTGCACGGGCGGCGGCATGTGGATGCGGCCGGTGACCGGCTCGAAGTCGTCGGCGTTGAACGTGTAGGGGTAGACGTAGCCGTCCCAGCCGACGAGGTCGAACGGGTGATAGTCGAGGAGGTAAGTCTGGAAGCCGTCGCGCACCCGGACGGTGAGCTCGAACTCGCCGCGCTCGCGGTGGGTCTGGAGCGCTGCCGGGGGGTGGAAGTCGCGGTGGGAGAAGGGAGCGTGCTCGAGCAGCTGCCCGTACCGGTTTCGATAGCGGTTGGGCGTCTCGATCTCCCCAGGTGTGGAGAAGCAGAGCCAGACCTGGCGGCCCTCGTCCATTCGCACGCGGTAGGTCGTTCCGCGCGGGATCACCACGTAGTCGTGCGGGCGGTACGGCACGTCGCCGAAGATCGTCTCCACGGTGCCGGTGCCGTGGTGGATGAAGAGCACCTCGTCACCCTCGCCGTTGCGGTAGAAGCCGTCGCGGTCGTCGGTCGGCTTGCAGATCGAGACCTCGATGTCGCCGTTGAACTGAAGCAGCCGGCGCCCGTCGAGCCAGTCGCCGCCCGGCTCGATCGGGTTGGTGTCGGTGAGCCTGTGGACGTGCGTGTCGGGCACCCACTCCTCGCGCACGATCGGCTCGAAGCCGCCGACCTCCTTCACCCGGCAGGGCGAGAAGAGGTGGTAGAGGATCGACTCGTTGCCGCTGAAGCCCTCGAAGCCGATCACCTCCTCGGTCAGCAGCGTCCCGTTCTCGCGGAACTGGACGTGGCGCTTGGCCGGCACCTTGCCGAGCGTCGCGTAGCGCATCAGAGGTTCCCCCTCAGCTCCTGCTCGCGTTCGATCGCCTCGAACAGCGCCTTGAAGTTGCCGGCCCCGAAGCCACGCGCGCCATGGCGCTCGATGACCTCGAAGAAGACCGTCGGCCGATCGCCGAGCGGCTTCGTGAAGATCTGCAGCAGGTAGCCCTCGTCGTCGTGGTCGACGAGGATGCCCTGGCGGCGCAGCTCGGAGAGCCGGTCCGCCACCTCGGGCACGCGCGCGGGGACCTCCTCGTAGTACGCGTCGGGGATCGCGAGGAAGCCGACGCCGCGGCGGCGCAACTCGGCCACGGTGGCGATGATGTCCCGGGTCGCGAGGGCGATGTGCTGGGCGCCGGGACCCTCGTAGAACTCGAGGTACTCGTCGATCTGCGAGCGCCGCCGCCCCTCGGCCGGCTCGTTGATCGGGAACTTGATCCGGCCGTTTCCGCTCGCCACCACCTTCGACATCAACGCGGAGTACTCGGTCGAGATCGCCTCGTCGGAGAAGTGGATCATCTCCACCATCCCGAAGACGTCCTCGTAGAAGCGAACCCACTCCTCCATGCGGCCAAGCTCGACGTTGCCGACGATGTGATCGATCCCGAGCAGCAGGTCCTCGGCCGGCGTGGAGGCCGCCTCGCGGCGCGCGAAGCCGGGCATGAATGCCCCGTCGTACGCGGAGCGGTCGATGAAGCTGTGAACCGTCTCGCCGTAGGTCGCGATCGTCGCCCGCCAGACCGAGCCGTGCTCGTCGACGAGCTCCGCGGGCCCCGCGAGAGAGCGCGCCCCGCGCGCGACCGCATGGGCATGGGCGCGCTCGACATCGGGGACCGACAGCGCGATCACCTTCACTCCGTCCCCGTGGCGAGCGTGGTGGCGGGCGATCGGGGTGTCGGAGCGCAGGCTGCCGGTGAGGACGAGGCGAATCCTCCCCTGCTCGAGCACGTGCGAGGTGCGGTCGCGAACTCCGGTCTCGAGCCCCGCGTAGGCGACCGGGCGGAACCCGAAGGCGTGCGTATGGAAGTAGGCGGCCTGAGCGGCGTCCCCGACATAGAGCTCGACGTGGTCGATGCCGTTGATCGGCATCGGGTCGACGCCGTCGGCGCGCGGCGTGGGGGCGGGCTTCGTGGTCGTCGCTGGCGGCAAGCCTCTCGTCCTCCCTCGGGGGCTTCTTTATGATTCTCTACTTCAGCCGCGCGGACAAGCTCGATCCATTGCGTAATTACACTCAAGAGCGATGAAACTTGATGAAATCGACCAGCAGATCGTTGCGTTGTTGCGCGAGAACGCTCGCCGCTCCTTTCAGGACATCGGTAGGCGCGTCTCGCTGAGCGCCCCGGCGGTGAAGCGCCGCGTCGACCGGCTCGAGGCCACGGGGGTGATCCGCGGCTACTCCGCCGTACTCGACCACGGTGCGCTCGGCTGGGTGACACACGCCGTCGTCTCCCTCTTCTGCGACGGGGGGATGTCGGCGCGGGAGATCCTCGCCGCCGCCGGGCGTCACCCCGAGGTCGCCTCCGCGCACACCGTCGCCGGCGAGGCGAGCGCCATCCTCCATCTCCACGCACGCGACACCGAGCACCTCGAGCAGGCGCTCGAGCGTCTGCGCGACGCGCCCGGGATCACGCGGACGCAGACGCAGATCGTGCTCTCAACCCTGTTCGAGCGCCCGGTCGAGTGATCGCCGCGCTCAGGCGATCGGAGTCTCGAGGGTCCCGAGCCCCTCGGCGCTGATCGCCACCACGTCGCCAGGCTCGAGGAAGCGACCGCCCTCGAGGGGGCCGAGCTCGAGCAGGCAGCCCCGGTTGAGCGTGCCCGATCCGATCACGTCACCCGCTCGCAGGCGAGTGTCGCGTGCGGCATGAGCGACCAGCTCCTCCCAGGAGAAGTGCTGATCGGCGGCGCTCGCTCGAGTCAACTCGCGGCCGTTGACGGTCGCGGTGGCCTCGAGCTGAAGGCGTCCACCCGTCTGAGGCAGCTCGTCCGGCGTCGTCAGCCACGGACCGAGAGAGAGCGCGAAGTCTTTGCCCTTGGCCGGTCCCAGCCCCACGGTCATCTCCTCGCGCTGGATGTCCCGGGCGCTCCAGTCGTTGAGCAGCGTGAAGCCCGCGATCCCCCCAGCCCCGTCGATCACCGCGGCGATCTCGAGCTCGAAGTCGAGCATCTCCGTCGCCGCCGGGCGGTAGACCGTCTGCCCGGGTCCGTGGATCGCCGCGGGGTTGGAGAAGTAGAAGGTCGGCGCCTCGTACCAGGCCCGGGGAATCTCACCGCCGCGCCGGCGCCAGCCGGTGGCGACGTGTTGCTCGAAGGCGTAGAAGTCGCGCACGCTCGGTGGCTCGGGGACGGGCGCGAGCAGCGTGACCGCGTCGAGAGAGTGGACGGTGTCTGCATCCTCGCGGCCCTGACCCCGCAGCCAGTCGAGCATCGTCGGCGCCCTCAGGGCCATGACCTCCGAGCCGTCGACGCGTCCCGTGCCGACGAGGCCGGCGCGGTCGCGAAAGGTGACGAGCCGCATGGCGGCGCATGCTTGCATGGCGCGAGCCGCAGGGCCCGGTGAGCGGCGACGGCGCGCTTCCTTGACCTCTGCTTCCGGGTGACGTTAGGCTCGCACGCGCTCAGCGGCGAGGAAAGAGAGGGGATCGTGAAGCTCGTGATCGGGATCGTCCGCCCGGAGAAGGCAAACGACGTGCTGGAAGCGCTCTACCGCGCCGAGGTGCGTGGCGTATCGATGAGCCGCGTCCAAGGCCACGGTGGCGAGCTCGACCGGGTCGAGACCTACCGCGGCACGACCGTGAAGGTGGGTCTCGCCGACAAGGTGCGCTTCGAGATCGCCGTCTCCGATGAGTTCGTCGATCCGACGATCGAGGCGCTCGGCTCGGGGGCGCGCACCGGCGAGGTCGGCGACGGCAAGATCTTCGTCGTGCCGCTGGAGCGCGCGGTCCGCATCCGCACCGGCGAGACCGACCACGGCGCCGTGACGCCGGTGGGCGCGTGAGCGGGCTCTCGGACCTGGCGCTCGTCGCCAAGCTGGATACGGGCGACACCGCATGGATGCTCGCCGCAACCGCGCTCGTGTTGATGATGACGCTGGCGCTCGGGCTCTTCTACGCGGGCCTCGTGCGCTCGAAGAACACGCTCAACACGTTCATGATGTGCGTCGCGGCGATCGCCGTCGCCACCGTCACCTGGGCGGCGGTCGGCTACTCGTTTGCCTTCGACGAGGGCAACGAGATCATCGGCGGCTTCGGCCACGCGTTCCTCAACGGCGTCGGCCTCGAGCCCCGGGAGGGGGCGACGATCCCGCACCTGCTCTTCTTCGCCTTTCAGGCGACCTTCTGCATCATCACGACGGCGCTGGTCTCGGGCGCGGTGGTCGAGCGGATGCGCTTCGGTCCGTTCCTGGTCTTCGCGGCGCTGTGGTCCGTGCTCGTCTACGCGGTGCTCGCGCACTGGGCGTTCGGGCCCGGCTGGCTTCTGAACGGGGGTACGCTCGACTTCGCCGGCGGCGTGGCGGTCGAGATGGGCTCCGGCTTCTCGGCGCTCGCCGCGGCGCTCGTCGTCGGGGCGCGCAAGGACCACGGACGCCAGGCCCTGCTGCCCCACAACTCGGTCTACGTGCTGCTCGGCGCCGGGCTGCTGTGGTTCGGCTGGTTCGGCTTCAACGGCGGCAGCGGGTTCAACACCGGGGCGAACTCGACGCTCGCGTTCGCGAACACGCTCCTGACCCCGGCCTGCACGCTGCTCGTCTGGTTCGCGCTCGACGCGATCCGCGGCCGCCGGGTGACGGCGATCGGGGCCGCGACGGCGATCATCGTCGGCTGCGTCGGGATCACCCCCGCCGGTGGCTACATCAGCCCGGGCTACGCGATGTTGCTCGGCGCGCTCGTGGCCCTGCCGTGCTACGGGGTCATCGTCTACCGGGCGCGGACCCGGGTCGACGAGACCCTCGACGTCCTCGCCGCCCACGGGATCGCCGGCTTGACCGGCATCCTCTTCATCGGGTTCTTCGCCCAGATGTCGTGGAACGGCGTCTCGGACGGCCTCCTCTACGGCAACGCCGCCCAGCTCGCCGATCAGGCGCTCGCCGCGGTCGCGGCCCCCGCCTACGCCTTCGGGGCCACGTACGTGCTCCTGCGGCTGATCGGGCTGCTGATGCCGCTGCGCGGGGCGGAGCGCGACGAGGCGCTCGGGATGGACGTCGTCCACCACGGCGAGGAGGCCTACGCGACGGGCGAGGGGGCGATCCTCGTCACGCCGGAGGCCGGGTTCGAGGAGGAGGAGGTGCCGGTCGCGAACCCGGTCTGAGCGACTGAACGCTTTGGGGGGTCATAGACCCCACAACCGTTCATTCGGCGTTCGGGACCGGGCTTGGCGGGTATCCGGCTGGCGAAGGGAGGTCGTCGCATTGGCCAAGGCCGCCTCGAAGAAGGGCGGCAAAGGCTCCGGCGGCGGGGGCCCTCCGGCGGCGGATCGAAGCAGGGCCAGGGCAAGGGCGGCCACACGGGCGGCAAGAAGTCCTCCTGAGCGGGTGAGGGCGGCACGGCCGCCGCCCGGTCCGTTCAGTCCTTGGGCGCCTGGCGCGGCTCGAGCGCGATCGTGCGCTCCTCGGGCACGCCGGACTCGAGCTCGCGCGAGCGCTCGAGCTCGGCGTTGAGCTCGGCGCCGAGCAGGATCGCGACATTCGTCAACCAGAGCCAGACGAGGAAGACGATCACCCCGGCGATGCTTCCGTAGGTGGCGTTATAGGAGCTGAAGCTCGCGACGTAGAGCGCGAACAGCGCCGAGGCGAGCACCCAGACGACCAGCGCCAAGATCCCGCCCGGAGTGATCCACTGGAACGCCGGCTGCTTCACGTTCGGGGTCGCCCAGTAGAGGATCGCGAACATGGTGATCACGATCAGGACGATCACGGGCCACTTCGCGATGTCCCAGGCGGTGACCGCGGCGTCGCCCGCGCCGACGAGGTTGCCGACCTGCTCGGCGAGCGGCCCGGTGACGACGACCGCGATTGCGCTGACCGCAAGCAGGATGATCATCACGAAGGTGATCGCGATCTGCCACGGCTTGTTCTTCCAGAACGGGCGGCCCTCCTCGACCTCGTAGATCGCGTTCGAGGCGCGCGAGAAGGCGCCGACGTAACCGGACGCCGAATACAGAGCGCCCGCGATCCCGATGATCAGCGCGATTCCGGCGGAGCCCTGGCTCGAGGAGATCTCGTTGATCGCGTTGGTGACGATCTCGCTCGCCGGGCCCGGAGCGACCTGAGAGATGTTCTCGATCAGCGGATCGGTCGCGGAGTCGCCGATCAGGCCGAGGATCGAGACCAGCGCGATCAGCGCCGGGAAGATCGCGAGCACGGCGTAGTAGGTGAGCGCGGCGGCCCAGTCGGTGAGGTTGTCGTCCTGGAACTCCTTGACGGTGCGCTTCAGGGTGTCCCACCAAGAGCGCTTGTCGAGGTCGGTGGGCTCGTCGGGGCTCGCCGCCGACCCGCGCGGCGCATCGCGCTCCACGGGCTTCGCCTCGGCCACCGCTCAGCCCCGGCGGCGCTTGACGAGCTCGCCGAGCGTCCTCTCGACATTGGGTGGGCGCGTCATCTCCAATTCTCCGCGTTCGCTCCTCATTTGCTCCGTCCCTGCGCTACCCCACGGGGTCAGGCGAAAACCGCGCGGGGTGCACGTGCGTCACTCGTCGGCGGCGAGGAACCGCCCTGCAAGCCAGGCGGGGAGCGCCCCGATCCCCTCGCGCCCGGCGACGCGGCGCTGGCGCTGCGCGCCGTTCTCCTGCGCGAGTCGCTTCGCCCGCTCGAGCTCCGGGGCGCAGCCGAGTCGCTCGGCGACCGGCGCGAGCTCGTCGATCCGGTCCTTCAGGGACGCGCGCGTCGAGACCGGCTCCCCTGTCGTCAGGTCCGCAAGCGTGCCCTCGAGCCCGTCGCGCGCGGCGGAGAAGCGGTTCTCCGCGATCCGCCACGAGGGCGCGGCGGGCAGCGCCTCCCCCGAGCCGTGGCGCTCGGCGAGCCAGGCGACCAGGCAGTGGACGAACGCGGCGACCCCGGCGGCCTCCGCCACCGTGGTCTGGGCGTCGGGCACCCGCAGCTCGAGCGTCCCGAACCCCGGGTGGGGGCGAAGCTCCCACCACCAGACGGCCGGCTCGGGGACCGTGCCCGAGCGAGCACCCCACTCGAGCTCTCGGGCGTAGGCTTCCCAGCTCGGGATCGACGGGGGGACGCCCTGCCGGGGCAGGAGCTCGGAGAGCTGCGGGCGCACCGAGGCGAGCCCGGTGTCGGCGCCCGCATGAAAGGGGGCGTTGGCGGCGAGCGCCGCGATCTCGGGCAGGTGACCGCGCAGCGCGTTGTGTACGGGGAGCGCGGTATCCGCATCGCCCGGTGCGACGTGGACCTGGAGGGCGAAGACGAGCTGGCGTCTGGCGATCGGCCCGTAGCGCTCGGCGGTGCGGTCATAGTGCTCGCCGCGGTTGAGCTCCCCCTCCGGCGCGGAGCACGGATGAACCCCGGCCGAGGCGAGGCGAACGAGGCCCTCGGCGGCCGCGGCCAGGACCCGCCGCGATTCGGCGAGCTCGGCAACCGCGTCGGCGACCCGCTCGGTGGGCGCGACGACGATCTCGAGCTGGGCCGCCGGCAGCTCGGGCTTGAAGCGCCGATCCCCGTCGAGACGCGCGAGCAGCTCGGGCGCGAGCGGAGCCAGGTCCAGGGTCTCGGGCTCGAGCAGCATCAACTCGTCCTCGAGTCCGACGGTGAGCGAGCCAGCCGCGTCGAAGGCGGCCCGCAGGGCCTCGGCGTTGAGCGGCTTCGCGGTCAGGATTGAGACCCCGGCCGGCAGGATAGTCGGAGGGCCGTGAGGCTGATCACCGTCCCCGGCGTGTTTCGCCCGCGAAGCGACAGCCACATGCTCGCCGCGGTCGGCGCGGAACGCGTGCGGCCCGAGATGACCGTGCTCGACCCGTTTACCGGCAGCGGGATCCTCGCGCTCAGCGCGGCCCGCGCCGGGGCGCGAGCGGTGAGCGCGGTCGACGTTTCCCGACGTGCGGTCGCCTGCGCCTGGCTCAACGGGCGCCTCAACGGGGTTCGCGTCCGCACCCTCCGCGGCGACATGTTCGCCCCGGTGCGGGGCGAGCGCTTCGACCTGATCCTCGCCAACCCGCCCTACCTACCCGGCGAGGAGGGCTCAGGGCCGCGCGGCGCGACCCGCGCCTGGGAAGGGGGCCGAAACGGCCGCGCGCTGCTCGACCGCCTCTGCGACGAGGCGGCCCAGCAACTGACGCCCGATGGCGTGTTGATACTCGTGCAGTCCTCGGTCTGCGGGCTCGATACCACGCTCGACCGACTCGCGGACGCCGGGCTCCGCGGCGAGGTCCTGATTCGCGAGCGTGGCCCGCTCGGGCCGCTGCTCGCGGCGCGGGCCGAGCAGCTCGAGCGCCGCGGGCTGATCGCTCCCGGACAGCGCCAGGAGGAGATCCAGGTGATCCACGCGGCGCACGCCGGCCACGGCAGCGGGGTCCGCCGGCGGGTCGCGTAGGTGCTCGAGGTTCGGGTAGAGACCGGGCAAGCTCACAAGAAGTACGACGAAGGGGAGACGAGATGGAATCCAGTGGTGAGACGGGCCAGGTCACCGCGACCAAGGACAAGGACTACAACGTGATCTGGTTCACCGAGCAGTGCCTGAGCAACGTGCTTCGCCTCGAGCAGTACATCGAGGACGCCGATCGCGACGGCGACTCCGAGCTCGCCGACTTCTTTCGCCGCGCTCAGAGCGAGAGCAAGAAGGGCGCCGAGCAGGGCAAGACGATGCTCCGCTCCCGCCTCGCCGGCTGAGCGCAAGGCCCCGGTCACTGACAAGGGCGCCGCGGCCGGAGCGCGAGCCGCGACCGGCTCGAGTGTCAGGGGCCTCGTTGCTGACGCCCAGCGAGACCGGCGAGCGCGAGCGCGATGGCGAGACGGAGCCGGTGTTTCCCGACTGGGCGCTCGATGGCCTTGCTGACCGCTGGAGCATCGATCGGCGTGCGCGGGTTCCGGCGATGGGGTTCGAGATCCGCCGAGACTGAGCCGGACCGCTCTCATCGTCCCTTCATCGACGGTCGCCTACAACGCAGGAGGTGCAGTCCAACGACCCAGGAGGTAGACCGTGAACAAGCGAAACAAGGTCCTGATCGTCGGTTCGTCCGTGGTCGCGCTCGCCGCCGGCGGCGCCGGCGTCGCAGCCGCAACGGGCGGCGACGACGACGAGCGCCCGATCACCGGCTCGGCGCTCGAGAAGGCGGAGACAGCCGCGCTCGAACACACCGGTGAGGGCAACGTGACGGAGACGGAGACCGGCGACGAGGAGAGCTTCTACGAGGTAGAGGTGACCCTCGACGACGGCAGCGAGACCGACATCCAGCTCAACCGCGACTTCAGCGTCGTCGGCGAAGAGTCCGACGCCGGGGAGTCCGAGGAGGGCGCGGGCGACGACTGAGCCGCCTGCCGTCCGACGCCGAAGGCCCGTCCCGCAGCCCGCGGGGCGGGCTTTTCGCTTCAAGACGCCGGCCCGGCTCGAACCTGGCACTTAACGCCGTCTGCGCAGCTCCTCGCAGCGGCGCCAGCGGTCCTTCGCGGGATCGACGAACGCCTGGTCGCGACCCGGGCCGCAATCGATCCGGTCGCGCGCGCCCCGCGCGGCGCGGATGAGGTCACGCCCCGCCCCGCCCCGCAGCCGATCACGACCGCGCCCGCCCCGGAGCTTGTCGTCGCCGGCCCTCGCGGACAGCCGATCGGCGCCGCCACGACCGCGCATGCAGTCATCGCCTGCGGTGCCGCGAAGGCGATCGGCCCCGCCCTTTCCGCGGATCGGATTGCAACCGCCGGGGGACGGCCACGCGCCGTTCGTGAGACGCACGCCGTAGAAGCCGCTGTAGCCGTCCGAGTACCAGATCTCATCGCGTTCGGGGACGAACGACGGGCTCGACATCGCGTAGTTGCTCGCGTCGGAGACGTCGCGAGGCGTCACCGGGGCATTGAAGTAGGCGATCTCGCGGGGGTTGCGCGGGTCGCGGATGTCGAACACCCGCAGTCCCGAGAGAATCATGCTGCATGCGACGATCCCCGGATCGGTGCGCCGGGGAACGCTGCAGTAGTGGCCGGCGTAGCCCTGAATCGGACTGGAGGTGCCTGGGTCGCCACTCAAGCGTTCGAAGTTCTCCGGCTGGTGGACCTCGAGCCGGAGGTTGGAGATCACGCGCGGCTTCGTCTCGTCGTCGATGTCGATGATCCGCCCGGCGCCGACCTCGTCCAGAGAGCCGAACTCGTCGATCTCGACGACGTAGCGGTGATCGTCGATCGTGACCGGGATCGCGTTCTGGGGGATGCTCATCGAATCCCATGTGAGGCGCGTGACCTCGCGCACGCTCGGGTTCGGAACGCGCGCCTGGATCTCGGAGGTGTCGAGGATTATCAGGCCGGAGTCGACGCCGGCGACGTAGGCGCGATTGCCGTCATCGCTGATCGAGAGGCCGTGAGAATCGTAGTTCCCGACCCAGAGCGGCGTCGGGGTCGAGGGATCGTCGAGATCGACGGCCACGATCGTGCTCGTCGCCGGCGACGCCGAATAGAACGTGCGGCCATCCGGCGCCATGCCGCTCTCGTGTCCGAAGACGCCGATCGGCGAGGATGCCCTCAGCACCGGGTGCCTGCAGTCCTTCGAGATGTCGTAGACGTCGACGACGCCGACGTTGAAGGCCGGGTTGCCGAGCACCGCGGCGAGCAGGCCACGCTTGGCACTGAGCACGAGCGACTCGTGAGGGGATTGCATCGCCGGGCTGAGGAGGGTGTCGGTCAGCGTTGGCTTCGACGGATTCGACATGTCGAGCACGTTGACGCCGGCGGTGGCGTCGAAGAGGTTGGTCGGGAACAGCAGCGTCGTGTCGTAGTAGGCGCAGTCGTGGCCGTCTGCGTCGACATAGCGCTCCACCTTGTAGCCGCCGACCGTGCCCTGGGCACCGGGCTCCGCATAGGACCCCACGAGCTCGGTGTTGCAGGTGAAACCCTTCGCCGCTCGGCCGCTGGCATGGTCCTTGCTGCTGACCCGCCCCTGGATTCCGGTCTCGGGTCGGGAACCAGGGCCGCAGTCGGCCCGCGGGACGGGTTTCAACGCTGGCTCGAGCGCCTTCGTTTCCGGGAGCGGCTGGGCCTGCTGACGCTCGGGCGTCGGGTGGGCGCTTGCACGACCGGGGTCGGAGATGAGGCCCAAGCACGCCACCAACGCACCGAGGGCGAGGATCCAGCCCTGGTTCACCCGAGTCATCCTACGCGCGAAAAGTTCTGGCAGACGCGAGAAGGTCCACCGGGACCGGCTTGAACGGGAGCCGAGACGCCTCGAGAGAGCGACCGGCCCCGCGGTCGATCCTGTGCGCCTCTGAGTCAGTTGCCTTGTCGCGTTGAACGCGTGTCGGCGTACCACCGCTCGGAGGCCAGAATTATTGGCCGCGAGGCCAGATACGAGAAGTCTACTCCTCTGTAGCCTCTCTTGTGTGAAAGGCCACATGCCCACCACCACCCCCGGTCCGGAGGGCGTGATTGACCGGCGTGGGGCGATGGAAGCTCATCTCGAGCTCGATCCCGACCCGAGGAGGCTCCGTCAGTCGCTCCAGCGGGTTACCGACGCCTTGGCGCAACTCGAGCCGGAGACGGCGCGAAAGGTACGGCATCTGGTCGTGGAAATCATCGCTCGTTCATTCGATCGCCATCGTCCAGCGGACGCGCAGATTTGCCTCGACATCTGTGTCCTGCCGACGGCCGTTCGGGTCGAGGCCTCTGGAGGAGCCATAAGCACAGAGAGCTGGGAGAGAGGCGGCGGGCGCGAGTCGGGGTTCCCGACATGGGCCGTGGATGATCTTGTGGAGCGCGGGGCACTCGATCGCCGCACCGAGGAGCCGTCGCTTTGGTTCTTGGTCGAGCGGGAGGCTTGACTAAACGCGCGGCGGGGATAGCGGGGCGCCGAGCGCGTAACGGGAGCCTCGGCCCTGCCGCTTGACTTCACCTAGGAGGGCAACGCCGGAGACGACAAGATCAACTCGGTCGGCGCGAAGGTCGACCAAGGCAACTGCGGCGGCGGTGATGACAGGGCGACCGTCGACCCGATCGACAAGGTCTCCCGGAACTGCGAGGCCAGGCGATGTTCGGGCCCTGACCGCCCCCGTCTCGTCGAAGCTTTCGTAGTGCTCGAACTCGAACGGAAATCAGGAGTTACGTCTAGGCGGGGCGATCAGGGTCACTAGGCCTGATTCGGTGCGTGTGGGTGCGCTCAGTTGCTCTGAGTTGCGGGTAGTTCGGGACACGACCGAACGCACGGGGCGGGCCAGGTCGACCTGCCCCGTTCGGTTGGCCTGCTCGCTGGGCCTTAAGGGGTCAGCAGCACGCAGCGGCGCGCCCCGAGCGCGTAGTTGATCTGACCGGAGAAGTGGTCGAGCTTGAGGATGACCCGCCGGCGACACTGCTGCTGGGTGCCGTCGGACATGTTGATGTTCAGGAAGATCTTGCCTTGCGCCTTGTGATTGGAGAGTTTTTTAAGGTTTCTCTGACCGTACGCGTAACAGCCGTTGGTGTTCTGGCACTCCTTCTTGGCGACCTCCTTAGCCGCCCCCTGAGCGGTATTGCGGTCCAAGTTGTTCGCGCTTGCGACGCTCGCAAACACGACCCCGAACACCGCGATAGCCGCCAAAACGAGTCCGATTCGCTGGGGTACCCATCGTGAACGCTCCTGCATGCAAATCCTTCCTATCGTGGGGCTGATCGCAGCAACCTAGCCACCGCCTCAGGCGATTGCAACCACGCGCCACTAATCCTTCAACCCCGGAACCGCTCGCGCAGGTATGCGGGCGAAGCCCCGAGTCGACGGCCGTGGGACACGCGAAGGCGTTGGCCGTTCTCGGGACACATTCGGGACACGCTTCGGGAACGTGCCACATCCTGCAACGGCGAAAGCCCCGCAAACGCAGGGCTTCCTGAGGCACCGCTACGGGGATTCGAACCCCGGTTTCCGGACTGAGAACCTGCTCAGACGGTTGCGGCTGTTTCCGGCTGTTCGAGGATTCCGGCTTGCAAGGCCAGTTCGGGTGACTGGGCGGCATATCCGTTTGCGGCTGTTACCGGGTGGCCTGTTGCCCTCGGTGTTGCCCTGACTGCCTCGTCCATGAACGCTGCGTCACCGATCCCCTCGTCCATCAGGTGGACGTAGGTGCGCAATGTGAACGCCGGATCTGCATGGCCGAGCCATTCCTGTACCTGCTTGACATTGCGACCGGCGTCGAAGAGCAGCGAGGCGCACGTATGCCTGAACGTGTGGAAGCCGGCCCAATCGAGCCCGACGCTCTCCGCCACGGGGCGCAACACCCGCTCCCGGACCTTTCCCGGAATGAGCTCCGTCCCAACGGACGAGGCGAACACCGGGGTCTCCTCGCCTCGGTAGGAAGCCCCCCGGAGCGCCAAGAGCCGGTCGGCTATGGCAGGTGAGAGCGGAATGTCGCGGCGGGCGCTTCGGCTCTTGAGCCGCCGTCGCTTGCCGCGGTAAACCTGCTCTCGGACCTGGACACGCGGGTTCTCGCCGAACTGGATGTGCGCCCACGTCAGGCCAATCGCCTCCGAGATCCTCAGCCCCGAGTGGGCGAGGAACTCGAAGAAGAGGCGCCAGTCAGCCGGCAGTACTGCCAGAAGGAAACCGAGCTCGGCCCGCGTCAGCACCTTGGCGTGCTCGCCGTCGAGCTCCTCCTCCTCGTGCGGGCCAGCAGGAATCCGCACGCCGGCAACCGGGTTGGCACGCAACAGCCCATCGTCCACGGCAGTCGCAAACATCGCCGAAAGCGCCGCCCTGAGCTTCTTGATCGCGGACGTACTCGAGCCTGCCTTCCGCACCGCGCCGAATAGCTCGCGGACGTCACCCGGCTCGACGTCGCCAAGCTTCCAGGCGCCCCACCGGGGGAGCGCGTGGGCCTCGATCGGGCGCCGATATTCCGGGCGGGTCGTTTCGGAGAACCCTCGATGGGTGCGACCGGCGTAGGACTCGATCCACTCGGCGAAGTAATCCTCCACCCGCACCTTGGGCGTCGGCCGCTTGTCGCCCTTCGTAGAGCTACGGCTTGCCTTCGCCTCACGTGCTTCTTCGTAGGTGCGGAAGAACTCCTTGTGCTGCGTTCCCCGGTGTCGCCACGTAGCGACATAACGGTTCCCTCGCTTGTAGACGCCGGGCGTTCGCGTCTTGACCATGGGAGCGGCCATCAGGCCGTCACCGCCTGGCGGGTCAGCTTGGTGGCACTCATCCGAACCTCCTCCTCTGCCGAAGGGGGCTCGGTTCTGACGGGTTGGGAGGCAGATAGCCTCCGAGCCGCGTCGGAGCTAAGACCTCCGGCGCCGGCCCCCGGCCTGTTCCACCAGGTGCGGGGGCATTCATTTGGGTCGAGCGCGACCCTAATCGCTTCGGCGGTCGGCGTCAACGAACCAATCACGAAACGTCGGTTCGCGATCGGACCATGGCTCATGGCCGCTTTCCTCCGCCAGCGCGCATCCACGCATCGAGTTCGGAGCGCTTGGCCACCAGCGTCGAACCGTCGCGGTGGACCGAAATGCGCTTCGGGGTGCAGGTAGCGAGGGCGTACACGCGGCTCGGGGGAGCTCCGATGTACTCAGCAATCTCCTTCGCGCCTCGAAGCCAGCCATCGCCCAGGGCTTCGGTTCGTTCGGCGAGGATCTCGGCCGCACGGATGGCGATGGCCTCGATCACTGCCGGCGGGAGTTCGAGCGCAGGCCCCATCACCGGAAGTCCCCGTCGTAGAGGGAAGCACCGGGGTTCGGCACCTCAGCGGTGTCGGGGTGACATCGGCTCTGCGTTGCGGTTTCTGGCGGTTTCGTCGGGGTGGCAGGAATTGGCCCGTCACCCTGGCCCAAAGCCCGTTCTGCGCTTGATCGAGCCGTTGTCACCTTGTCACCAGCGGGAACGCCCCGCGGGGGGAGGTAGCGATCGAAGACGTCCCGGAACTGCTCAAGCGCGTAGCCCCGTGAGCGTGCATCAACGTCGCGGACGGTTCGCGTCTTGATCCCGAACGGCCGCAACAGCTTCGAAAGCGCTTGGCCACTGAGGCCGTTGCCGTGGCGCCACTCCGCCCAAGGGCTTTCATCCATCGCGACTAGGGCATCAATGAGTCGCGAAGTCACCATGCGATTCGCGTCGGCTTCTTCGAAGGCGCGCCGGATGTCCGAGAGGAGTTGGGTACCGAGCGAGGGGTCTTCTCGCTTCTGGCCGGAGAGCGCCGCCGCCGCCGCTCTCGCGCGCTCAGGCCAACCGCCCCCCGCATGTTCGGCAATGGCCAGTAGGGGCTCCCATCCGTCGAAGGCCCGCGGGGAAAGCGTTTCAAGGTCCGCCGGTTCGATGGCGCTGAGCTCGTCGACGTAAACCCCAGCCCACTCCGCCGCGAGATCGCGCAGCCCTTGAGCTTCCGGCTCGAGCTTTCGCCATCGCGGGCGCTCGATTTGCTCATGCGCGGCCTTGCGATGCAACTCGATCACGATCGCGCGGTTACGAATCGTGTCGGGCCACCGGGAAGCATCAATTCCCGCCAACGCCTTAGGACAGAACGTCGAGAAATCGCGAAACTCCCAGTCGCTCCCCCTCGGAATCAGACGCGGGACGGTGGACCCGCGGCGGTTGCCGCCATTGAGGATCGCGGTGAGCGGCTCAACCCGGTCCTTGCTTGATCCGAACAAGCGGTCCACCTCATCGAGCAGGACCGTCGGCTGATCTCGGTCGATGCGCCGGAAAAGGACGGCTTCGGTGGGTAGCCCGTCAAGCTTCCAAGCCATCCGAGCAAGCAACTGGAGTACTTCCTCAAGGACCGTTTTCCCACATTCTTTTTCCGGGCTCGTGATAACGAGGTAGGGGGTCGCGTACGCGGCATCAAGAGCGTAGGTATGGGCAAGCCAGAGAGCGAGAGCATCGGCCTGAGCATCTGATCGCAAGACGACAAACCGGAGCAGAAAACTACGGAAGGCATTGAGGAGAACCGCAGTAGCCGGCGGGGGCACGGGCTCGCTCGTGGCGACGCTGCTCACCGCAGCACCGCCGCGTCCTCGCACTTGGGACAGCTTGGGCCGCGACGCCCTCGTTCGAGGAAATCGCCACATTCAGCGCAGCACTTGTGATCGGCCCTAGGAGTGACGCCTGCGGGAACTAACCGCGTATGCAGACCAGCTCCTACGGGCGGAACCAGGAGCTCTCGCCCGTTCCGCTGATTGCCGGGAACGTGGCGCATCGCGGCGCGGACACCACGGGCGACCGCGAGCTTCCGGCCACGAGGTGCCTCGACCACCCTGACGCATTTCAGACAGTAAGGGTCGCCATCTTCATCGAAGACGGTCAACGGGTGCGGGTTGCAGGTGCAGGCCTTAGCCTTGGCACCGATCGGCGAGTAGGGCTCGACTGGGGGCGCGCTCGTGATCCGGTTCTCGGAGCGCGCCTCCGGCTTTGGCGCGGCGCGCTCCGCCGCGAGCAGACGCGAGTACTCCCGCCGACACCGATCGGAGCAGGTTTTCGCCTGCGGGCGCCTTCCCTCCATCGACCCGCTGCAGTACTTGCACGGGGGGCGGCCGCTCATGGCCGCCACCGAACGTGTGAAGGCCTCCGGCCACTCTCAGCCGGAGGCGGGGGTTCGCCGGGTTCTTCGCCTGGGCCGGCCCGTGTCGCCCGCGAAGAGCCGCGCCGGGTGGTGCGGCAATGGCTTCGCTTGCCGCGCGCCCGTGGACGCTGGGGGGGCGGCCGGTGCAGGTGCGAGAGGGTTGCGCGCACCCGAATCCGCGTCGCCGCTCGATGGCCAACGTCCCCCCGACGCTTTCTGAGGTGGTCCATCGCAGCCTCTACATCAGCGAGGTCAGAGGCCCTTACACGAAGCCTGCCGGTCCCAGGATTTGGGCGAGTTCGCGGGCGCAGGAGGATCTGAACAAAGCGGTTCGGTTCCGCCTCGGCGAAATACGTCAAGACGCACGCGCGACGATCTCGGTCGCAGCCCAGCTCCGTGAGCCGAGCCTGTATATCGGGCGCGAGCCTACGTCGCCCGGAGGCCATGTTCGATGCAGGTAGACACGTTTTCTCTACCTCCGATTTAATCAACCGGGGCGGCGGGGCCGCACACTTTTCCTCGAAGTGCCCCTTAGAACAGAAAACGGGCAGTGCGTTCAAGCACTGCCCGTCTCCGAGAAAACGAGTCTCTACACCGACTCCATTCCCATGGTAGGCGGCGCGTCACCGTTCACGCACGGTTTCAGCCACTCGTTGTCGCCCGCGTTCTTGAGACGTGGGCGTCGGCGGGGAGGGCGTCGTTGACGATTTCGTGCCAGAGCGATGCAGACTCAGGGCACTTGCCATTGCGTCACGCGTGACGTAATGCTCCGCGAACTGGCGGCGACGCTGCAACTCCCGCTGGCTCTTCCCCGTCGCCTCCACCAACCGCTCGAGGAACCCGTCAGCGCCCTTTGTTGCCGTGCGAAATCTGATCCAGAGGGGCGCGCCTTGCAGTGCTGCGGATTTCAGAAGCAGGCCAGTATTAGATAGACGGCAGC
>Ga0136632_10000088_pt1 | contig 20335 bp, 34 predicted proteins | sample AntDrymUQ6112106_2_FD_104670 | JGI IMG/M metagenome (GOLD analysis project Ga0136632, IMG submission 104670) | Polar desert sand microbial communities from Dry Valleys, Antarctica - metaG UQ611 (21.06) | ecosystem: Environmental > Terrestrial > Soil > Desert | place: Antarctica: Dry Valley...
AGGTCAAGAAAGCCTCCTTACAGTTAGTGAGATCGCTTCTTGCAGCTAGGAATAGCTGCAACATGACAGAGAAAAGCGGGTAGCGGAAGGGCGGCGTTGCCGGTCAGGCTCGTGGGGTGCAGAACGCGCGAGAGCAAGGGGATGGCCGCCAGGCGTTCGGGAAGGCTGTCCGTCGCCTCCGCCGCCAGAACGAGCTGTCGCAGGAAGCCTTGGGCGCGGCGACTGGCCTGCACCGCAACTACGTCGGCCAGCTCGAGCGCTCCGAGATCTCCCCGACCCTGCCGACGATCCTCCGTCTCGCCGCCGCCCTCGAGGTAAAGCCCTCCGAGCTGTTCGCCCTCGCAGAGCAGCTCGGCCTGCTCGGGACGGCCCCGCCGGAGGGGGACGCGTGACCTTGTGGCCTCCATCGCGGCGACAGTAGGAGGCGACCCGGCGGATCAACGGCCGCGAATTTCGACGCACGCCACGGAGCTCACGTCTCGACGCTAGGCGCGAGCTGCCGGGGTGCCCGCGCTAGCCGCTCGAGCCAGCGATGAACGCCTCGGTGTCCGGGTGCATCGCCCCAGCCGGAAACGGCCGCTCGCCGTAGTGCTCTGCGTCCGTTTCACTCGTAACGATCAACTCGAGGTCACGGGCGATCCTCGGCGTTCCGTCCTGAGTGACTCGGTAGCCGTTCCCGCTCGTGATCGTGCGGGCGCTCCCGTTCATCTCGTGCTTGTGCAGTAGGGAGAGCAGGTTGCGGCGGGAGAGGACGACGACAGCACTCGTTCCCCTCCCGGTTTCTACGAGGGTGAGTTGCATTCGCCGAACGTAGGCAGGCGGCCCGCGTTTCCCCGGCGCTCTCGCGCCCCCATGACCAGGGTCTTCGGATTTTCTCTGCCGTTGCGTGACTCGGATCCGATAGGCCTCTAGAGCGCGTTTGGCCGTGTTCGGCGGGTCGTCACTCCGGGCCCCGGTCGCAGGCGCTCTCTCCTGCGGGTGTCTCGTAGTAGCTAGCAGCGAGCTCGACCGCCGAACGCTCGAGATTCAGCGACGCTGACGGTGCCAACGGGTCCCGGTGCCGGCCTCGACAGCACTCTCTTCAGGTCGCACACGATCTCATCCGTCGGGCCGCCGACAGCTGCGCGAGCGGCGCCCGACACTGTCTTCCGTCTCGGTCTTGACTCAGCCCGGCGACGGAGGGATCTAGTGCAGTCGCCCCAACCGCTCGGCCTCGTCCAGCGATGGGCGGGCACGACCGCCCGGCTCACGCATCTCGACCAGATGCTCGCGCGACCGGTCGCCCCGATAAGGGGTTTGCCTGTCGGAACCACGGAAGCCAGGGAACCTGCTCACCAGGAAGCGGCGGCTGCAGAGAGCGGAAGAGCGTGACGTTCCGGTCAGCGGCGGCGTTATGTTCAGTGCAATGGTTCGCGCTGCTCCACTCGCTCTCCTCACCGTTCTTGCGCCGGTTGGTAGCTGTCGGAGGCCAGATACTGCGGAGCAAGCGTCGCCGGCGGCACGCTTCAGTCGCGCAAGAGCGATGGCTCAGTGAGCGTGGCCTGCCACCCTGGAAAAGGCGCAGGATGGTGAAAGCTGTAGCCACTGCCGCAATCCTGGGAATGCTGGCGACGACCGCCTCGGGATGCGCCGCCGTAAAGGCGCCGGCCGCAGCCGCAAATACCGCGCGTCCGACGATCAAGACGACGATTTACTTCCTGACGGCCGACCGCTCGGCGCCGCTCGGCGTGCGGCGCACGATCACGAGGATGTCTCCCTTTGCACTTCCGGCTCTCCGCGCGCTTCTCGCCGGGCCAACGCAGGCGGAGAGGCGGCGCGGCGTCGAGACGGCGATCCCTGGCGGAACGAAGCTCCTGTCATTCCGCATTGCCGGGACCGACGTGGCGATCATCGACCTGTCGGGCCTGGCTGCGCGCGGCGCGCCGACCGATCGAGTCCGAGTGATCACGCAGGTGACGCGCTCCCTTGTCGGGCTCTCGGGGATCAGGCGAGTGCGATTGCGCAACGACGGACAACCGTGGGGCCTCTATCGAGTGAGCGGCGGCGTGGCCGACATCGCTTACGGCTACGACAATCTGCTCGGCTTCGCGCAGGTCGGCGGAGCGGGCGGATCGTTCTCTGCTCTTCCCTGACGTCCCCGTGGCCACGCTCGCGCAACCGTGACGACGGCGCGTCGCGGACGAGGGACATCTATTCACGACTCAGCGCAGACCGCGCATCGTCCGTGCACGTTCTTCGTCCGAGAGGACACCAGCGAATGGCGAGCTCTGCCGCAAATGCCGAATCCGCTCGCTGTCCTCCACCAGTGCGTCGAGGACCTGCCGACGAGCCGGTGCACCTCGATGCTGCGCAGCTCGGCTGCCGGTCGCAATGCGTCAACGTCGCTGGCCTGACCTTGCGCCGGCTCCGGGGGGTAGTGCTCGCTTTGCCTCGGCCAGAAAGGCCCCTGGCTCTAGCACCGAATCGCGCGTCTCCGGTGCCCCGTCGAGGAAGGCGTCAACCTCCGCCCCGACCTCGTCGAGCCAGTCCGGTGCGTCGCAGAGGGCACGCTGGATGAGCCGCCCGCCAACCTCGTACAGAGGACGCTTGCGGTAGTAGGCCGCCAGGCGGAGCACCTCACGGGGCCTCAGGCGCCGCTCTCGCCCGCGTTCGACGGCGTCGAGCGTATCGAGGCGCGATAGCGTCGATGGCTGCACACCGATTAGCTCCGCCGCAGCGCGCAAGGTTGGCCAGGCAGCGAGAAGTCCGGGATCGATGTGACTGGGATGCTCGGACGTTGTCACGGCCGAAGCGGAAGCGTTCCTTGGATTTGGCATCGACGTAACTCCTTCGCGTAGGCGGCTCAGCGGACTGTAGCACAACGTGGACAACGAAAGCAACGAATTCGCAACGTCAGCAACATCCGCAACATACTCTAGCTATCGACACGACGGCAAACATCTTGAGCGAGACCCTGCGGCCCGATCAGCGGAGTGGCGAGAGCGTCCGGAGTCGCTGAGAAAGCGCGATCAGCAGCTTTGAGGGAAAGCAGCTTTGATGTCGGCCGCGCCTGCGCGTGCACGAGCACGACCTCCCGCGCCCCCGCGAGGCGTGCGGTGCGGCTTTGGCAGGCACGGCCACCGCGCGCTACAAAGCCCTGGGCGGCGCGCGGCGCCGCCTCGGTCGCTACGCCAGCGCAGCCAGCCGTTCGCGTACACCCTCGTAGTCGGAGTCCTCGGCGAGGATCCGCTCTAGATCCTTCCGCGCCTGGCTCTTCTTGCCCTGGGCAAGGTAGTTCTCCGCTCGCTCGGCTAGCGCGAGATGGCGGATCGGGGCAGCCCGTGAGCGTGAGCGCAGCGCTTCCTTCAGCGTCTCGTGGGCCGCCTCGTGGAATCCCTGCTCGCGGAATGCCTGCCCACGGAACACGCAGAGCAGTGCCGCAGCATCATCTTCGTTCATGATCCCCTCGGTGAGCTCGATCACGTCCTGCGCGCGCCCCGCCTGCGCATAGAGCTCGGCCAGCGAGACGGCTGCGTACGTGGTCGGCTCGAGTTGCTCGACCACGTCGATTGCGCCGTCGAGATCACCATCGGCCTGCCTCAGCTCGGCGAGTGCGAGTCCGACGGCATCCCGGTTGATCGGCAGCTCCGCGGTGACGCCTGGCGCGACCGAGAGCTCGAGCGAAGTGGAAAGGTAGGTCACGACGAAGCGATGCGTCGCCGGGTCTCCGCCCGCGCTGAAGGCGTCAGCGAGTAGCTCCTTTGCTGTCGTCGGATCGTCGTTCAGCAGCATCAGCCCAGAGATGCTGTAGGCGGGCAAGCGGAGGTCGGGATGATCGTCGCCGACACGCTTGATCGCCTGCACATTCTGAGCCTGCACCGCCTTGTAGAGCTGCTTTTCGCCTTTCTGCGAACAGCCCCGGCTTCTTCGACGACGGTGGCGCCATCGGAGCCGGCGGGGCCGTGCTCCGGCGACTCCCGCCTTTCCGGCCTCCGCCGACGTTCTTCTGGTACGAGACGCCGGGAATGCCGGTGCGGGCCGAGACGGTCTTGCGTCCTGACGAATGCGCCGAGTAGCGCACGCCGCCTGCGCCCACGGACGCTCCGACGCCGCGGCGCGAGACGTTCAGCCGCACGCCGGGCGCGAGCTTGATCGACTTGCGCATCCGGAAGCCCATCGTCTCCTACTCCGTCGCTCGTTCTGTCGGAGGCTAACGGGCGTTGCGCGCATATGCGGAAGCCGGGACGTGCCGGAATCAAAGCGCTCAGCGTCGCAGGAGAAAAGCAGGAGCGCCTGAAGCCGCCTCAGCTCTCCCGGCGCAGGCGGTCATAGACGCGGTCGCGGAAGTCGCCGTCCGTGAGGACGCGATCGATCACGAACCCGGCTCGGGCTTCCGCGAAGTAGTCAGTCGGCAGCCCGAGCGCCTCCGCGATCCGAACGGCGATCGCTGCCGTCGGGCGCCGCGCGCCGCTGGCACCCTCACGAAGGATCCGCGAGAGGTAGGACTGGTTGACGCCAACATCGGCAGCAAGGCTGCGCAGGGACTTGCCGCGCTGCTCGAGCAGCGCCGGCAGCTCGTCGCGCAGGGCACGGGTAGTGCGCTTCTTCATCAGATGAAGCAATTCGCGCCGACGCGCGGCTCTCTTTCTTGCTGCGTTCGAGTAGCCGCAGTAGTTCCTAGCGCCGTCTCAGTCGCGCGTCAGACCTGTAGAGACAAGGCGCGCCGAACCTCTGACTAGCCGAACCTTGGCTCGGACGAAGAACTGACGCCGACCATTTCGAGGCGGTCAGTCCGGCCTCCACGTCGATTCGCCGGCGCCGAGCCAGGTCGGGCGAGCTCCGCCAGCTCCACCTTGCCTTTCACGCTCTAGATCGTCTCAGACGGCGCGGAGGGCGCGGTTGAGGCGCGTCGGAGCAGCTGGCACGGCGGAGCAGTCGGATCGGCTTCCTCACGTTGGCCCGTTAGCATTAAGGCATGAAAGACCGTAGAACGTCCGGTGATACTGCGCCGTGGAGTACTGCGGAGTTCACCTTCGCATTCGCGGTCGCGGGGCTGATAATCGCGTCCGTCGTCGTGCCGCCCGGATGGCCGTTCTGGGTGCGGGTGGCTGTAGCCATCCTCGCATTCCCAGCGACGGTGGCTGTAGTCGCTCGCCTCGCGCCGATCCTCATCGCGACGACCAGGTTCCTGGCGGGGTGGCCCCTAAAGCCACTTCAGGAGGAAGATCTTACTTCCGAAGAACAACTAGAAGGCGTCGAGCTCGAGCCGACTGCCTGGAACATTGTAGCCGTAGAACTCGACGGGCACCTAACCGTCCTCGAATCTTTCCCGCCGCTATCCGATGCCGATCCGGCACTCGTTCTCCAGGACGCCCGCCAGCGTGTCACACGTCCGGTAAGAAGCCTCCGACTCGTTCACGGCACGAGCGAGATTGCAGCGTGGCACCCGCCGCTGTGGCGACGGCTTAGCCTCGTTTGGCGCCTCCGAGACACCGTCCATAGAAGAACGCATCGCCTGGGGGCAATCATCGCTGGTATCGCGGCCTTGGGCGCAGGGTTCATCATCGTCTTCGCGGTGGTTCTGCCCTCGGAGTCGCCCTTCCAGATCGAGGAGCTAGTCTGGCCAGGCAACGAGGCGAGCAAGTTCATCTACGTGGCGAATATCAGCGATAGGAGTTTGCTCTCACGCACGGTCTCCGCGAGTGCGAACGATGAACTCCTCGTACGCATACGTCTTGCGCCTGGCCGGGCTCCCGCCTCATTTCGACTCAGAACACTCTTGCGTGCAGCGCGAGCGCACTCATCAAGTGTCTTCGTCTCGTCGGCTAACCAGACGGTGGGCAAGAGTCTAAAGACGAGCTTCGACGAGGTGGCTGTAAAAGTGCCTCCTGAACTTCGTTTGCGTGCTGTGCCCGGCAGCACGATGCTTAGAAACGCGGCTGGGGAAGTCGTGAGAGTGCTTCCTGACGCCCTATCGCGCCCTCGTGGGCTGTTGGTTGAGCGCCCGTCGTTAGGCGGGCACTTCATCGACACACAGATTCGCGTATCACGCGCAACCTCCGCCGATAAGGGACAGATCGCTGAGGCGACCTTCAGCTGCAGAGACACGACGCAGTTTGCGAGGTCGCAACCTGTCCGGGTGTTCAACGGATCTGTTGTACTGTGTCGTGTTCCACTGAGAAACTGGGGGCCCCGGACGCTCCCGTCTGTCACGCTCCGGCTGAACGTGTCTCAAGCGAGAACGACGAATGATCTGAATTTGGTCGTGTTGGCGCGGTCTAGGGAGGCATCTCCCCTCACCACACGTCTTACAGCAAGGTTAGAGCGAGCCTACTCACCCAAGCAGAGCCTGCTATTCATCTCCGGCAGGGTCTTGAGCCAGGATGGCCTCCCTGGCGCGGTGTGGCAGGACGACCCGCTCATTGAGGATGTTAATGTGGGGCTTCTGTCTCCTGGTAAGGACGGCTCTCTTATCGCGGTCATGAAGTTCGTGGTCGGCCCCTCGACGGGCTGGCGTCCTGACCGTCCAATCACCGTTTGGCCGAAGCCTGCGCCGTACCTAACCTTCAACGCGATCATAGGCACGCCGCACTATGGTGACGAGCGCGCGTTTTACAAAGTCTCGACCGTTGCCAAGGGCGGATGGACGGCTGCGCTCGACAATCTGTGGGTGCATGAGGGTGATAAGCTGAAGCTTGAGGTCTTCTACGAGAACAGCGCGGCTTATAGACCGGCGCAAGTTGCCAGGAACACGAGGTCGCGATGCCGTTGCCGACAGTGGCAATGAGGAAGATGAGGCTCGAAGCGGCTATATCAACTGCTAACGCGAAGCCTCGTATTATCTACGACGCAGTGGGCTTAGCCGGGGAGCGACCGTTCACCCTTACGTTCGTGCGGGGTAGCGGGAGAACCATCACCAATGCAGAACGGGAACGGCCAGTTAGTGACGCCGTAGCCACGGAACGGGGCGCCCTGATCGGCTTCGAGAGGAACGACGGACGGGTTTCGAGCGGTGATGATGGCTCAGCCGGATGGGTGTCGATGATCGTGCGTGTTCGTATGAGGCCGCGGTAAACGCCAGCCACGCCGGGACGCGGGACGTTCCCAGGTAACGGCCCCGGTCGAACCTCGCGCGCGCTGCCGGCGCGGCCCCATCAGCTTCGGCAGGGCCGCTCTCCTGATCAGATGGCTCTTCAGGACGTAACCGGCTCGGTCATGGGAGAAACCGCGATGGGGGAGAGCGGGCACGCGGAAATTCGCGATGCCCTGCGCCGGCGCTCGGCGGTTTCGCTGATTGCCGGGGCATAGGCAACGGCTGTCAAAGGTGGCAAGCTGCACAAGCAGTCCCCTCACGGAGGGAGTTGGGATGGATCGCTGGGTTGGCTACGTCCTCCTCGCAAGTGCTGCTCTGCCCGCAATCATCGGCTGGCCCCTGTCAGTGAAAGGTCTCAGCAAGATCGGACGAGGCAGCATCGACCGTGAAGCTGGCGGCGCTGGAGACGCTCAGCCAGGTTCAGGTGGCGTCGCAGACCCTCGCGACCGCCGCGGTCACCGATCCAGCGGCGGTGGTCGGGGCAGTCCAACAGAACGCGCAGGCGACGGCTCAGATCAGCGCCGTTCACGGGCAACGTGCGTTGGTTGAGGAGGCGCTAAAGGCTTTGACCGGGAGGCTCGCGCCAGCGAGGGTCGCGTTCGCCCTGGCGACGGTGCTCGTCACGGCTGCTTTGTTCGCGCTCGGCGTGATTACAGCCTCGGCTGGCAGTCCTGAGGATGGCCCGACAACGCCAACGACAACGACAGCGCCAACGACATTCCCGCCGGCTACGACAACGAGGTAGCGCCGCGATGCCGTTCTACAGGCTCAGAGATGATCGCGAGGCCGACGTCATCATCAAGCAGCACGGGGACAAAAGCTGGGAGGTGAGGCAGGAGTTTCGCTACGTGACTCCCGACGGCCAGACCTACATCGTCCCGAAACGCTTCTGCACCGACCTGGCATCCGTGCCGTGGTTCTTCTGGTGGCTGGTTGCCAGCTACGGGCGGCATACACGTGCCGCGCTCGTCCACGACACCCTGATCGGCCCCGATGCAATCGTCAAAGTTGAACGCAAGTACGCCGACTGGATCCTGCTGACTGCTCTGGACGATACGCCCGAAGGAGAGCGTCGCGGCAGTTGGTGCCGCCATCAGTTGATGTGGGTCGCAGTCTGTCTGTTCGGGACGATGCGGCAATGCTCGAAAGCGCTACTCGGTCTCTTCCTGCTTCACGTTGCGGTTTTCTGGGTCTCGTTCGCTTCGGTGCTTCTCGGCTGGTCGCCATTTGGCTGGCAGGCCGTTCCCTGGGTTGGCGTCGTCGCGGTCGGCGCGCTGGGGTTCGCATGGACGTTCAACCCGCAGGCTGACCGGCGTCTCGCGTCTCGGCTCTGGCCCGTGGGTGCTGTCGGACTACCCTTGGTTCTCCCTGCGGTGTTGCTCGTGGGCGCGACTGCGGTCGTGATCTGGGTGCTGGACGTGATCCCGGCGATCGTTCAAGGTCGCGGAGTGCCTCCGATCGGCCCGACGCGCTTCCCAGCGTAGGATCGGGCCTTGGAGGAGCGCGGTCGCCAGTTTGAGGATCGCGTAGACGCCAGACGCCCTGGTTGCCGCGCCTTGCTAGCCGTCTGAGCCGGCGATGAACGCCTCAGTGTCCGGGTGCATCACGCCAGCCGGAAACGGTCGGTCGCCATAGTGCTCCGCGTCTGTCTCGCTCTTGACGATTAGCTCGAGGTCATCGGCGATCTTCGGCGTACCATCCTCATGGACTCGGTAGGCGTTCCCGGTCGTGATCGTCCGGGCGCTCCCCTCCATCTCGAGCTTGTGCAGCAGGCGGCGGTTGAGCTCGCGGCACCACTCAGAGACGGTCATCCCCTCCAGGGCTCCCGCGAGCCGGCCCTCGTGCAGGGGGTGCTGGTCACGTAGGTTCCAGGCCCGCTTGCGGCCGATCTCGGCGTTGAGCTCGACCGTGGCTGCCTCGAGATCGTCGACGAGGTCGACGGCGGCCCCGTAGGCGCTGTCAGGATCGCTGCCGTCGTCATGGCGGAAAGCACGGCGCATTCTCTCGCGCCAGCGCCTCGAAGGTCTCGTCGAGGCGAAGGATCGGAGCCAGATCCTTGGGCGCGAACTCGGGCAGCAGCGGGACATCGGCCCAGACGGTCGCGCCGGCCCTTCTACCGCAGCGGTCGACCAAGCGCGGTCGAACCTCCTCGATGCGGCGGATTGGGGAAGGCGCGCTGGGCACAACCGGAACCGCGGGGTCGCCTCGTGGGCGGCCAACGTGGTCGTAGGTGCGAGACGGGCTGCTGGGCGCTCGCCTGAGGGCGTGCCTCCCGCGACAGGCGCCTGACCAGTCGCCGTAGGGACCCGCACAGGCGCTCCTTGGCGGTCGGCGGTTCAGGTGAGGGGCCATGCCTTCGAACGCTTCACGATGGGAGCGGTGGACCGGGGACGATCCGGCGTGCTGGTGCAGAACGCGCGTCGCCGCCGCGCGCGCGGACGCCGCGCGCAGTCACCCGATCTCGAGCGCGAGGACGTTCTCGTCCGGCGATAGGAACAGCAGGACTGCGCCGAGGCGACGGGACGCCGCGATGGTTCGCGGTAGCCGAGATCGCCAGGCGCGGTCCGCGCCGCCGACTCGACCATGTCCCCGCCAGCGCGGCAGAGGTCACCGTTCGCTCACTGCGGCTGAGGCTGGCCAGGCCCTACTGCGTGACGCTCCGGATGCGCTCGGGTGAGGACGAGTGAGGTGCGCCGCCGGTCGTCGCCAGCCGCTCTACGCCTGCATCGCCGGCGGTTCCTCCTTCAAGCCGGGCTGCGTGGGGCACGACCAGTTCGTTGGGACGCGATTCGGTACCAGAGCTTTCTAACTACAAAAGGATGGCTGATAACGTACACTCTGATGCTACCCGAGAAGACTCAACAGTCGCACGGGCGGGGGCGTGGCGAAACGACCTTCGCGAGTCACGGCGTCGGCGCCGCAGGCGTAGAGCGGCTGGCGACGACCGGCGGCGCACCTCACTCGTCCTCACCCGAGCGCCCCCGGCTTCACGAAGCGCTCAGGGAACTTCCGGTCGCGCTCGTCGAGGCAGTCACGGAAGGCGTCCGGCTGTACGTTCCGGCCGCCGTCGGCGGAGGTCTCGCCTTCTCAGGAGCTGCTCTAACGCACTACGTCTTCGGACTCCAGGACTGGATCAGCGCACTCTCCTTTGCGGCCGCCACCGGTTTGATCTGCGGCCGCCGGCTCCCGGCGAGGCGGAGGGGGTCGCAGTGAGATCTGCGGACATCGGTGCTCTGGAAGAGGCTCGTGCGCATAATCTACGTGACGTTCTTTATGGCACGCGTCGTGTCGCAGTGCCCATCCGGGTGAGTTTTCTGCAGATTCGCGGGACGCCGCCAGAACCTGGGCCTCTTGCCGAGATCGTCCGGAAGCGCTACCACCATGCGCTCGATCTCTACCTCTTAATTCTTGCGGCGACGCCCGTCGCACCGCACCGGCTTTTCGTGAATCCTGACTTCTGGGCAACGCTCGTGCGTAGGCCATTGCAGTCGAGGCGCGCGGCGCGGCTGGCTCTGTCTCGGAGTCTCGAAGTCCTAGGGTCGCTCGATCTCGTCAAGCGAGAGACGCGACTCGGCGTGCCGCTCATCCAGCTTCTCGAGGAAAGTGGCGGCGGCGAGCTTTACACCCACCCCGCAGAGCGGGGTCAGCGATACATAACGCTTCCGCACCAATACTGGGAAGAAGGCTTCGATCGCACCCTAGATCTCCCTGGTAAGGCAGTCCTACTTCTCGCTCGATCGCTACGCCCTAGAGGATTCACATTGCCGCTTGCCCACGCAAAGGAGTGGTACGGCATATCTGCCGACACGCTTCGCCGAGGAATGAATGAGCTCGTGCAAGCAAGGCTCGTTCGGTATTCAGCGAGCGACGTTCCTGCTCCGAAAGCCCCCCGCGGAACCACGGTAAGGCGTCTCTACACGCTCGCAGGCGCTATGGCACGCTCCGCTTCGTAGTCTTGCGCCGGGATCTCATTGGCTTAGAAATGACTGTTGGCTTGGAAGCGTCAGCGCGCAAGGTCCCAACCCTCAACCAGCTCCTGCTGGAGCTGCCTTCTACGGCTGCGGTTGACCAGGCGCGGTTGAACCTCCTTGAAGCTGAGGAGTGGGGAAGACGCGCCGAGCACAACCGCAAGGGCGGGGTCGCCGCGTGGGCGGCGAGTGGGGAGGTCGGTAGGTGATGGCCGCCGGCGAACACGCAGCCCCTCCGACTGCTAGTCGGAGGGGGACTTGTCGGTGTCTCCCACGAGCCCGCGCATGGCTGAAGAGTGATCCGGCCCTAATCGTCATCGTCGTCCCACGGCCGGCCCGAGGATCCTTCCGCGGAAGGCTCGAACACCGAAACGGAGTTGAATCGTGAAATCAGAAACGCGCGCGGCTAGCGTGGGCGCGAAAGCAAACAGCATCCGCCGGCGCGCGTGTATGACCGACTTGTGACCGGAGGGCAGCAAACCACGAATACGGGCAGCCCTCGAAGGCAGGACGCCGAGCATCCCGGTCAAAGCACTCTCACACCGACCAGCCGACCGGTTGCCGTCGACGCAAGACAGGCAGATGTCGAGCTACGGGATCGTCTCCGCGCGCTGGTGGCGGCGCTGGTCGACAGAACCGAGACGAAGCTGCTGCTCGAGGAGTACCTGGCGGCGTTCGAGCGCGCGGTCGAAAGGGAGGGGCTGAGCTTGTCTGAATCTTCGTGGTCGCAGCGGAGCCACTGAGCGGCTCCCTACCGTGTCAGTTGAGACGTCGCCACCCGAGCCGCTCGCGTGGGTCGATCGCCCTGGGTCGCGAGCACGATTCTCGAATTCCGCGTTTCGGGAGTCCGCGGAGCCCGTCGAGCTCGAGGAGGCGGCCGATCGTCGGGCGCGCACGGATGATCGTCCAGCTGGCCCCGGAGCGCGGTTCGCGCCGGAGCGTATCGACCCCTAGCGCGTTCGCCTCGTCTGCATCGTAAACGATTGTGGTCGAAACGCGACGCTCAACCCCCGCGTCTCGCATCGCAATTTCCGGGTCATCGAGAGGTTGACAGATGACGATAGCCGTTGTAGCCTTATGTCAGCGACGGCAGGAGGACGCTGATGGCGTCGGTGGCGGGAATGTTGCTGCGGCGAAGGGCCGAGTTGGCCGAATCCACTCGATCTCATCGGCGCCTCGCCAGGCGAGGCAGCAGCAGCTCTGGACTTTCCGCTGCGAGTGCTGATCGGGAACGAGCGCAACCAAGGTGACGGTGTCCCAGTTCTTCCTGACCGTAGGAGCGGGATCTCTCGGAAGCTTGCTCGGCCTCAGCGGTGGTCAGAAGATCATCTCGCCCTTCCCGGCGTCTCTTGCCATGGTGCGTTTTGGGCTTGTCCGGCGGGTTAATCCGGCTTTTGGACGTACGGCGGGAATCGTCGAAGCGCTAGTGGCAGTCGCTCTCTTAGCCGCGCCAACCTCGCCGTGGCCGTTGCTCGCCGCTGCGGGTCTCGGCGCCCTCTTTATCGTAGTAGTCTCCCGCAGTCTCTTCGCTGGCAAGAGCTTCCCCTGTGCCTGTTTCGGGAATCGCAGTGAACCGATCTCAGTAGCGACACTCGTTCGCGCAGCGTGCGTGTTCCTTGCCGCTGCAAGTCTAGCCATCGTCGCGAGTCTCGGGCCCCCAGCGCCGCCGATGACGGCCTCGCTAGTCGGCCTCGCATGCGGTGCGACTCTTGCATGTATTGCCGCGGCGATCGCAGTGCTCCACCAAACGCGCCCATTTCAGAAGCGGCCGATCGTTGTGGAGGCTACATAGGAGGATGGTTGTCCAGCTCGCGTTGGTTGCCGCTTGGCTCGCCGTTCTGTCCGTCGTCGCTCTCGCAGTAAAGCGTGAGACGCTGTTCGTCGGCTTATCCGTCTTACGAAGTGACGCCGTGATAGCGGGGCTCTCAATAGGTGACGCCGCACCCCGCGGCCTCTCGTCCGGACGTGGCTACCGCTTAGCCCTCTTCTTGTCGTCGGACTGCCCCCCTTGTCATGAGTTCGCTGACTACCTGAACGACGAGAGCATTCATACACCCCTAACCGTCGCAATCTCTGGACCGCCAGACCTGGCTAGTCAGCTCGCCGCGCGAATTCCGAGGGCAGCCGATGTGGTGATCGGTGAAGCCGCTGACACGATCGTGGCAGCGGCGCGCGTGACATTCCAGCCGTTTGCGCTTCTCGTTCGCGACGGTATCGTCGCAGGAAAGTCGTACCCGACCAGCCCGCGGAGCCTTGAACTAATGATCACGGGAGCGGAGTGAACGCAGAAGCTTCCGGAAGTGCCTCCCGCGGGGCAACCGGGCCGCGGACCGCCAGCTTAATCCTCGCGATGGCGGTCGGCGCAACGAGTGCTGTCCTCGGCGTGCCGACGCAATCGCTCACACTAGCGGCGCTTGTTGTCGCTGCGCTGTTAGTCGGCGCGGCACAACAGGCGCTGCCTTGAGCTCCTAACGTGGCCGTGATGGTCGCGCACTCTGGCGTGTCCAGTAGTCGCAAACGTCGGTTCTTCTCCTCGGCCGGTCTCGTCGCCGCTGGCGCTGCAGCTGCCGCAGCTGTCGGCGGCATGGTCGGCGCTCTCGGGGCCGTATTTCCGCCCGTCCCACTCGCTGTCCTCGTGACTCTAGCGGCCTGCGCCCTGCTTGCAGGTATATCGGCCTCTGAGCGGCCTTGGCAGATCGATCGAGAAACGCCTGGAGTGTGGTTGGCGTACCACGATTGGCGGACGATCGCTCTTAATGGTGCCGCACTAGGCGCTGGCTTCGGGACGAGGATCGGCTATTGGGCATGGTACCTGCTGCCACTCGGTGCGTTCGCGCTCGCGAAGCCACACTACGGAGCGGCAATCCTCTCGATCTTCGCGGTTGCGCGGCTCGCGCTCTCCGTCGGCGTTACTACGCGTTTAAGGCCCGGATCAGTGACGGCTTGGCGAGAGCGCTTCGCGGGCGCCTTGGATCCGGTTGCGGTTCTCTTGCTATCCACTCTGCTCTTCAGCACCTGGCTCGAGGCATTGTCAACAACGTAAAGGGGGTACGGCATGAATGCAATGACGCGCCGAGAGGTACTGCGCAGAAGCAGTCTTCCTCTCGTTTTCACGGCTGGCGCCGGGGGCGTCGCGGCTGTGGCACGCGCGGCGATGGCCAGCAAGTCCAGCGGAAACATCGTGTTTGCAGATGTTGTTTCGGCGACGGAAACGTCGGTGACCGTCACACCTAACGAAGGCGAGACGTTGATACTGCCTCTCGTGCCCGGTCGTCCGGGCGTCGAGCAGCGAGGGAACCCGTTTCGCTCTGGCGACCGTGTCGTCCTCGAGTTTGACACGGATAGGAGAGTCATCGGCATCGAAGCTTTCTCTGACCTGGTTACTGGCGTCGTCACGGAACACCGGGAGAACCGATTGACACTCGGCGACTCGGTTCTCGCCGTTGATGGATGGAGCCTTGCTCGCCTCGGAGCGGGAGCCGGGCGCTCTCGTGTCGTTGCGCTGCAAGGCGTGGCGCTCGCCGCGGGCACACAAGTCGGCGTGCTCGTACGTCGTGGTCGCGTAGGTGCTATCCCGCGAGTTGGAGCTGTATTCGTTCATGAGGAAACGAAATGACTCCGGAGCAAGTCGTCCTGCTCCTGCTGGTGGCGCTCAGCGGACTGCTCACCGTTGTCCTTCTCGGGTGCCTTCGGACACTGGCCGACCTGCGCCTCGAGCTCGGAACGGGACGACGGCAAAGGATGTCTGGTGAAGCACTCGCCGCCGGTCGACCGGTTCCCGACTATCTTCTCGACGCGCTTCCCTGGGGGAACGAGGATGGCCTATTCCTTTTCGTTTCGTCTGACTGCCCGCTCTGCGCGGAACTCATTGCGGCTCTCCCACGACTTAGGATCGGAAACGTCGCTATTGCCCCGCTTGGGGATCGGGACGAGGTGCTCCGCGAGCTGGGCGGCGACGGAGTTGTTGTTCTCGCTGAGAACACAACAAGGTCTGCGGCTGAGCACTTCGGGCTTGAGTACGTTCCTCTTGGGGTCCATATCAGAGACGGCGTCATCATCGGCTCGATTCACACTGAGGCTCTGGCGTCGACTGAGGAAATCGAGCGCTTCTGGCAATTCGGTGGCGCGAGACTATTGGAGGTTGCAGCGTGACCAATTTTGCCATCCCTGAGAGTCCCATGACGAGTACGCGCCTTGGGCGCAGCAGGTTTCTCGCGGGCGTCGGCGCCGGCCTTGTCGCAGCGGCGACGCGGGCCTGGTTCCCAGAAGCGGCCCACGCGACCCATTCTGGCCCACCGCCTCCGTGTTTCGGCTATGGCACATGCCATGCCTGCAGTGGGTTCACCTGCACCTTTGTGGGGTGTCGCCCAACCTGGCCGGACTGCGGCGAGCAGTCATGCCCGAGTAGTAGCGGGACCTACGCACACCAATGCTGGACGTCGTGCTACCAAGGAAGCTACTATCGGTGCTGTGATTGGTATACAGAATACTGCACTGGCGTCATATGCATCTGTCGTGGCTTCCTCCACACATGCTAAGACGGATTCGAAGCAGGTCAACAATGCCGTGCAGCAGTCGCGCATGTGGTATGTTGAGCCAAAAGGGAGCACCAATGCTGTTTAGCAGTCGCAGGCGAGGTCCGACAACGGCCGCTGTCTCCATTTGCATCTTGGCTCTTGTTTCGGCGGGAGCGTCGTTAGCGAACGAAAAGCAGACGGCGAGGCTGGCACGAGCGTTGCCAGTCGCCGCGCAGCCCGGTACTAGCGTCGAGGTGCGGTGGTCGATCGTTCCTTCTGGCGATGACGATCAGCATCAGGGGGAGCGAACGTTCGTCCGGCTACTGAGCAAGCTCGGCGGACCACCCGTGACTGCATTCGGCGTCCGAGCTCAGCGAGTCGGCCACTACACCGCGAAGGTTCGCGTTCCGGCTGGTGGAATCGCCGGCATCCGGATCGGCATTCAGGATGGCCGCGAGACGATCGTCCCACTCAGCAACGACCCGTTCGTTTCCGAGAGTGGCGTACGGTGCGATGTCGTTGCCCTCAGGCAGGTTCTGACGGCTTTCGTTGAAGCGTACAACCGCGGGGACCCCGCGCGCATCGACACGCGCTTCTCGCGCAAGCGGTTCTTCTGGTACGCCTCGAGCGAGCCGGGAGCGCGGTCACTACCCGAGGCGAGGCGGCGCGACACGCTACTCGCGTACTTCCGAGGGAGGCACCGTCAGAGAGACCACCTGCTCCTCCGATCATATCGGTTCAACGGTTTTGAGGAAGCGCGGCAGCTCGCCCACTTCCAGCTAGAGGGCGAGCGGCGTGCTGACGACTTTCGGTCGGGTCGACGGTTTTCGTTCAGTGGAAAGGGAGCCCTGGACTGCTTGCAGCCGCAGACTCCCATTGCCGTTCTGTTCATCGGGGGTCCCAAGGAGTAAGCGAGACCCTAAGGTGCGCTGACCCAAGTTCCTAACCTGTCGGCGGGGCGGGCGAGTTCAAAGAGACCGACGCACCCGCGCGCGCGGTTCAGCCTCTGCAGCTGTAGGCGAAAAGCTTGATGGCCCACCAGCGTCACCTAGGCGCGGCGTTCTTACACCTGGAGGCGGGCGAGTCGGTCGACGCTCATGATCGCCTCGGCGAACGCATCAAGAACGGCTGTGTGTGTGTGTGATAGGGCGCAGGTCGTTGATCGCGAAGACTGCCTCGGCAGCAAGCTTGAGAGCGACTCTCGCCGGTTTCACAGCGGCCATGGACGTTTCGCGCCGGCGACTTGATCGTCAAGCAGCGCAGATCTCAGCCTTGGTGGCGGCAGGTGATCGCTTCGTGCCCTTCCGTTACGGCGGCATCTCGGATCCGCAGCCCGGAGATGATCCGGAGCGGATGTACTGGGTAGATCGCGACGGGATTGCCGGGCGCATGGTGACAGTCTCAAAGGGCGAGCGGGCAACCCGCCTCCTCTACGCACCGTGGAAGGAGAGCGGCTAGGAGCCTTCGGGAAAAGCCTGGCGGTCGTGATGTAATGTCGATGCGTGGGTTGGACTTTTCCGCGTCTTGGCACGTAGAAGGGGCGTGAGCGCGATTAATCGCACGCTATGCCTGGTAACTGTGCTTGCGATCGTGGGCTCCTCAGCGGCAAATGACGCCGGAACAGCAAGCGTCGATTGACGTCATGCTCGAGGGCGCCGGCTTCGTCGACCCCGACTCCGCGGTCGACCGAGACGTGGCCATAGGGGCGCGTGAGGCGCTCGGCGCAGACCCGTGCGCCTGTATCTGGGCGCTGGAGCTGTCGGCAGAGCCGGTTCTTGACTAGCGACAAGACCTCTGCTTTACTAGTGGCACGTCTAGGAACTCACGCGTTTTCGTGCCGTAGGTCAAGGAGGAGACGTGAGGACTCGCGTAGCAGTCTTTGCAACGGCTCTAGCCGGAGCTACGATCGTAGCTCTAGGATTGGGTGTCGCTAGTGCATACGCTTGCAATACCAACTACTGGAACGTTAGTTGCCAGTACTATGCGCCGCAAGAAGGTCATACCAAGGCGCAATTCTTAGGCTCCTACGGTGAAGCGGTGAACACCACCTTCACTGTGTACTCCACCATTCTCGCAATTTCCGTGACTAATGGGGGCAGTTGGTATGGTTCGCAGTCTATTAACTCCGGCGGAACGGTCTACTTCTATCCTGCCGCCGATAAGGTCGGCTGCTTCAACAATAACGGCGGCACCACCTGGGTCAACTGTCGGCACTTTGACTGGTAGGAGAGAGAACATGAGCGACAGAGGCAGCACCGAGGAATCGTCCGCACGAGGGCCCCACGTCAGCCTTGCCAAGATTCTCGCTGCTCTTGCGGTTGTGACTGCAGCTGCCGTTGCTGGCGTGTTGTATCTCTCCGCGAGCGGAGCAGCAGGCACTTCTGTCCGAGTCGCACTGCTTAGCTCCGCCAAGCTTGACCCAGCCGTTCGTGCCGGGCTGGTGCGCGCCGCCAGAGAAGTTGGTGTCGACGCCTCCACGCTCGTCGAGATCAGCGCAGTAGGGGGAGGTCTCAGCGAACGGGCGGTGATAGCGGGTAAAGGCGAAGGCGGAGCGCTCAATGTCGCCTTCTTCGGCGGTCGCTCTCACACCGGCTTTTCACCGGCCGGTGAGCTTGTGAACTCCGGTAAGGCGCTCTTCATCAGTGTCGCAACGGCAGGTGAGCCAACAACGGTTCGGCAGGTCGGAGTGATTGGGTTGGTGCGCTCCGACGTAGAGCGCATAATCGTGGACAGCACCGATGGTGATTCGACAACAATCCCGCTAACCCGTTGGGGCCCGGACGGCTACGCGTTTTTTGCCACTGACTCCTCTGATCCCCTGTCGTTTCCGTCCCTAGTTCGTGCCTACGGACCTGACGGCGCGTTAGTCGGCGAGCAGAAGGTGAATATCGCGCCCCCATGCCCTCCGGCCGATCCAGGTTGTTTGAGTGAATGAGAGAGCCCGAGAGCTGCTGCTGACTAGCTCTGTTAACGCTTATGAAGGCGGAGTCGCGGGTCGAGGAGATGATCGACAACGACGTCGAGACACTAGGGCTCGACCTCTGCTGATCGATGGCTGAGCCGCCCGACGACCTCTACCTGCGCCTGGCTGAGCCTGCGCCCGAACCGGTCGAGCCGGGGCAGACGCGGAACACAGCGGCCAAAGAAACACTCGACAACGACCGCGAAGACCTGTCGCTGGCGCTACTCGAGATCGGGTAGTTGCTCGCGCGGTCGTCGTCGCCCCGCGCGACGACGAGCACGCCGAGCCGGTCCTGGCCGAGCTCGCGCGCTGCGGCGTGACTGCTCTGCAGCTCGATGCCTCGTCGCTCGAACAAAGCGAGTACCTGCTCGCGGACGAGTGCTTGATCGTCGTCGACGGTGAACGTGAGGTTGTCGTCGAAGGCGACGGGGTAACGCGCGGTTGGATCCGCCGGATTGCCCCGCCCGACTGGCGGCGCCTCGATGCGCCAGTCACGCACGAGGGTGCTGTCCGCGCGTCGTGGGTCGCGCTACTGGTCGCGATCGCGCGCGGGCTCAGCGTCGAATGGCTCAGCGATCTTGAGCGGCTGTTCGTTGCCGAGAACAAGCTGGTGCAGCAGGCGGCGGCGCGTGAGCTCGGGATCGCCATACCGCCCTCGGCCGTGACCAGCACCCGCGAGCGAATCCCGCCCGACCTCGGCGACTCGTTGATCGTCAAGCCACTCGGGCCGGGTCAGTTCGTTGGCGATGAGGGCGTCGCTCAGATGCTCTACGCCCGTGAGCTGGCGCGCCAAGCCCCCGAGCTCGACGCGCTCGGGGGAGCTCCGTTCCTAATCCAGGAGCGGCTGGATGCCGACCAGCACCTGCGGGTCGTAACCGCCGGCGCTCGCGCCTGGGTCTGCGCACTCGAAGCCGGCGCGCTGCCGGTCGATTGGCGCCGCATCGACGAGGCCCACGACGCGTTCGTCTCGAGCGACGAGCACAACGATTTCGCCGAGCAGGCGCTGCGCCTGACCGCTCGGCTCGACGTCCGCTACTCGAGCCAAGATTGGCTGATAGCCGACGAACGGCCTTACTTCCTCGATCTGAACCCAAGCGGGCAGTGGTTGTTTCTGCCCGAGTCGGTTGCGTCCGCCGTCACTGCTGAAATCGCCACGTGGCTCGCTGGTGAGAGCTCCGCCAACGCTCCTGGGGCTGGCTGAGAAGGCCGCCCGGCGTCGTGATGCGAAACTTCCGCTTGTTTGTCCGCGGCCAGTGGATCTATCTCGTCCACGTGCTCGCGCTGCTCGTGCCGGGCCGCGAGGTGCCAGTGCTGCCAGCCCATCCGACACCGGCGCAGACGCTGACCGACTGGAACGAGGACGAGCTCAAGTTGATGCTCGACGAGGCTCGCCGCCAGGGTGACCGCCAAGTAGCAACGCTTGAGCAGATCCGCGGCCGCGCACAGTGGCTGTTCACCTTCGGCGCGCCGTTGGTCGTCGCGGTGGCGAGCGTCTATCCAGCGATTGGCATGAACGACAGCGACTGGTGGACGTTGGTATGGCTGGTGAGCCTGCTCGCCGTGGGCTACGGGGTCGTCGGCGCGGCGGCGATCATGACCGTCCGCGCCGACATCAACATGATCGACAGCGCCGTCCTAAGCGGATACGTGCGGCCGATACTCGAAGCACTCGCAGCTGATTGCGCCGGGATGATGCGCGATGGAGAGAACACGGTCGCGACGCGGCTGACACTGTTTCGCCAGGCGGTTGTCTGGGTGATCGTCGGCGGCTACGGCGCGTTGATCACCTGGCTCGCTGTCCGCTAGCCGGCTAGCG
>Ga0136632_10000089_pt1 | contig 20093 bp, 21 predicted proteins | sample AntDrymUQ6112106_2_FD_104670 | JGI IMG/M metagenome (GOLD analysis project Ga0136632, IMG submission 104670) | Polar desert sand microbial communities from Dry Valleys, Antarctica - metaG UQ611 (21.06) | ecosystem: Environmental > Terrestrial > Soil > Desert | place: Antarctica: Dry Valley...
GGGCTGGAAGCCGACGAGCGGGTCGACGTGGACCTTGACGATCGCGTTCGGGTCGGTATCGGCGATCTCCTCGACGTCCATGCCGCCCATGCGCGAGAGCATCGCCATCGGCGCGCGCGCCGAGCGGTCGAGCAGGATCGCCGCGTAGTACTCCTCGTCGATGTCCGAGGCCTTCTCGATGTAGAGCTCGTGCACCGTGTGGCCGCGGATGTCCATTCCGAGGATCGTCTCGGCGGCGCGCTCGGCCTCGTCGGCGTCGGCCGCGAGCTTGATCCCGCCCGCTTTGCCGCGCCCGCCGATCAGCACCTGCGCCTTGACGACAACCGGGTAGCCGAGCTCGTCGGCCTGCTCGACGGCCTCCGTGACGGTGCTCGCGGGTCGGCCCTCGGGCACGGGCACGGCATGCGCCTTGAAGAGCTGTTTGCCCTGATATTCGAGTAGGTCCAAGGCGGCTGGTCCCCGGTCGTCCTAGAATCCCGCGCTGCGTGCGCCGAGTCGCCCTGCCGGGGCAGGCGCGGGCACCCTACCGAAACGCCCCCCAAACGCCACAGCGAGGAGCTACGTGCCGTTACCGAAGGACGTGCAGTTCGTCACCTTTGACGTCTACGGAACCCTGATCGACTGGGAGGGCGGCGTTCACAAGGCCTACCAGGACGCCGCCGACGAGGACGGCTTCACGGTCGACAAGGACGCGCTGATCCCGCTCTTCCTGGAGATCCAGCACGAGATCCAGGGCGGTTCGTACGAGCTCTACGCCGAGGTGCTGCGGCGCACCGCGGTGCGCTCGGCGAAGGAGCTCGGCTGGGATCTCGAGCCCTCGCGCTCGGGCTTCCTCCCGGCGAGCGTTCCCGAATGGGGCCCCTTCCGCGAGACCAACGCCCAGCTCGAGCGCTTTGCGAAGAAGTACGAGACCGGCCTGCTCTCGAACATCGACGACAAGCTGCTCGGCGCCACGCGGCGCCACTTCCGCGTCGATTTCGACCTCGTCGTGACCGCCCAGCAGGTACGCAGCTACAAGCCCGACGAGGCGCACTTCAAGGAGTGCGCGCGGCGGATCGAGAGGCGCAAGAAGAACTGGGTCCACATCGGCTCCGGCTATGAGACGGACGTCGAGCCGTGCCTGGCCAAGCGGATCGCGGTGATCTGGGTCAACCGCCACGGCCAGAAGCTCGAGCCGAACCAGAAGCAGCCGACCGCGGAGGTCAAGACCCTGCGCGAGGCGGCGAAGCTGCTGAAGGTGTTGTAGCTGGAAGCAGTCGCCGTCCACGCCGACGTCGTCGTCGTCACGAGCAGGCTCTGGCGCACGACCTCGACCTGCATCCGCCGCGGCGACGAGGCGGCGCTGATCGACTCGCCCTACTTCCCCGACGAGCTCGACGCGCTGCCGGCGCTGATGCGCGACGCGGGCTTCGAGGTCAAGGGCCTGCTCGCCACGCACGCCGACTACGACCACCTGCTCGGGCGACTCGCCTACCCGGAGCTGACGCTCGGGGTCGGGGAGCCGACGATGGAGCGGATCCGCGCCGAGCCGGGGGTTGCCCAGCGCGAGCTGCGCGACGCCGACGCCCGGCAGTATGTCGAGCGCGGCGCGCCGCTCGGGCTCGGCGCGACGCAGGCGCTGCCGGTGCCCGGCTACGTCGAGTTGGGCGATACCGAGCTCGAGCTGCACACGGCCGAAGGGCATACCGTCGACGGGACCGCCTTCTGGGCGCCGTTCGCGAGCGTGCTCGTCTGCGGCGACTATCTCTCCGACGTCGAGATCCCCTCGATCGAGGCGGGCGGCTCGCTCGCCGCCTACCGCGCGACGCTGGCGCGGCTCGCGGCCCTGCTCGAGGGCGATCGCGCCGCGACCGTGGTCCCCGGGCACGGCACCCCGCGCGCGCGCGAAGGCGCGCTGCGCACGCTCGACGAGGACAGCGACTACCTCGACGCGCTCGAGCGCGGCGACGAGCGCGCCGCGCTCCCGCCCGGGCGCGACAGCGCTCGCCAGCGCGAGCTGCATGCCGCCAACCTGCGCGGGCTCGGGTAGCGCGCGTCGAATCGCTCCGGCGCGGGTAACGTGCCCGGCATGGGCGACGACGCGAGCAAGACCGTTTCGGAGGCCGGGCGCAAGGAGACGGAGGAGGAGCGCGACCAGCGCCGGCTGATCGAGCTGCTGAACGAGCTGCGCGTCGCGCTGCCGGGCGTGCAGGTCCTGTTCGCCTTCCTCTTGATCGTGCCCTTCCAGCCGGGGTTCGCAGGCGTGACGGATTTCCAGCGCGGCGTCTACTTCGCGTCGCTCCTGTGTGCGACGGCGTCGACGGTGCTGCTGATCGCGCCGTCGGCCTACCACCGGATCGTCTTCGCCCAGGGGCAGAAGGGCCGCGTCGTGCGGACCTCGAACGGCTTCGCGATCGCCGGCCTCGCGTTCCTCGCGCTCGCGATCGTCGGCGTGCTGCTGCTGATCACCGCCTACCTGTTCGGCACCGAGACGGCGGTCTACGTGGCGACCGGCGCCGCGCTCGCGTTCGCGTTCTTCTGGTACGCGCTGCCGCTCTACCGGCGCTTCCGCTCCTAGAACCGGGTCGCCTGCGGCTCACTGGCGCTGTAGTGGTAGCCCTCGCGGTCGAAGGAGTAGGTGGTGTGCTGGTCGTTGCCGGAATAGACCGAGAACCCGGAGGCAGAGTTGTCGAGATAGCGCACGAACTGCTCGTCGACCTGGAACGGGATCTGCTCGAAGCGGTTCGCCGAGGAGCTCCAGCGGTAGCCGAGCAGCCGATCGGTCGGCCTCCCGTTGCGTCCGAACGCGGAAGGTTCGCCGCTCAGTCCGGCACCGGCTCCGGTAGCGGCTCGCGCGCACGCCGGGGAGTCGCGTGCTCGGGATCGCGCACACCCGTCAGCAGCAGCGCCGAGATCGCCATCCCGGTGAGGATGACGAAGCCGAGCGCGCCGAAGCCCGCGAGCGCGAGCACGGCGCCGCCCGCGCTCGCCCCGATCATGTAGCCGAGCTGCGCGCTGGCGGTGCGCGCGCCCATCATGCTGCCCGGGCGCTCGGGCAGTTGGTCGAGCCCCAGCAGGCTCGAGCCGGTCGTGCGCAGGCCGGCAAAGACCGCCATCACGCAGAAGACGGCGAGCGTGAAGAAGACCGACGGCGTCACGTTGAGCGTCAGCGCGACGAGCGAGCCCATCGCGAGCGCCGACGCGATCACGAGCGGCCGGCGCGGGTAGCGGCCGAGCCAGCGCGGCGTGGTGATCGTCGTCGCGAGGAAGCACAGCGAGCCGATCGCGAGCAGGAAGCCGACGGTCGTCGTGCTGCTGTCGTAGGTCTCGATGTAGAACGCGCCGATGTAGGTGAGGTCGGCGGTCCAGGCGGCGTAGGCGACCAGCTCGGAGATCGTCCAGCGGCGCGCTGAGGCGTCGCGCAGGACATCGCGCAGGCCGAACGCGCCCGGCGCGCTCGAGCCGGCGGCCGGCTTCGGAGCCTGCGTGGGCGCGAGCGTGAGCGCCGCCACCAGCGCCGCGAGCGCCGCGAGCGCGGGCAGCGCGTAGCCGAGCCGCCACGAGACGCTGTCCGAGAGCACGCCGATCAGCGGCGTGCCCACGATCCAGGCGATCGACTGCGCGCCGACCACGTAGCCCATCGCCCAGCCGGTGTCCTCGTCGCCGAAGAAGGCGCCGACGCCGGCGAAGCCCGCCGACAGCAGGCAAGCGACGCCCGCGCCGGTCATGAGCTGGGCGGCGAAGAAGACCGGCAGCGTCGGCGACAGCGCGCTCGCCAGCGCCCCCACGAGCGCCAGCGCCGAGCCGCGGACGATCAGCGGACGGACGCCGATCCTGTCGATCAGCGGGCCGACCGCGAAGGCCGCGAGCACAGCCGTGCCGGCCATGATCGTGCGCGCCTGACCGACCGCGCTCACCGACGCGCCGAAGTCGCGCCCGATGTCGACCACTATCGGCGCCAGCACGACGATGCTCGCCTGGGTGGCGGTCGTCGCCAGCAGCAGAGGTGTTAGCGCGCGCCGGCGGGACATCGCGGCAGCATCGCAGCACTACCCTGGTCGATCCGCCCATGCGCTCCCGTTTCGCCGCCATCTTCATCGCTTCGCTGCTCGGTTTCCTCGCCGTCGGCGCCGTGCTGCCGATCCTGCCGCGCTTCGTCAAGGGCCCGCTCGACTCCTCCGATCTCGCGGTCGGGATCGTGGTCGGAGCGTTCGCGATCGCCGCGGTCGTCACCCGGCCGCTCGCCGGTCGCGCCGCGGACGCGCGCGGGCGCCGTGCGGTCTTCACCTGGGGGACGCTCGCGGTCGCGCTCGGCGGCGCGCTCTACTTCGTCCCGGGCGGCATCCCGAGCCTGCTCGTCGCGCGGCTGGCGCTCGGCGCCGGCGAGGGCCTGATCTTCACGGCCGGGATGGCTTGGGTCGTGGACATCTCCCCCGAGGATCGCCGCGGCCAGATCATCGGGATCTTCGGGCTGTCGATTTGGACCGGGCTGTCGGCGGGCCCGGCGATCGGCGAGGGCCTGTTCGCGCTCGCCGGCTACGACGCCGTCTGGGCGTTCTCCGTGATTTCGCCGCTGCTCGGCGCCCTGGTCGCGCGGAGGATCGTGGACGAGCATCGCGGGGCCGTCCCGGACCAGCGCCGTTCGCTGTTGCCGCGAGCGGCGCTGCGTCCCGGGATGGCGCTCGCGCTGGCGGCCGTCGGGAACGCCGCCGTGGTCTCCTTCATCGTCCTCCACCTCGAAACGCGCGGCGGCCACGGCACGGTCGCCTTCATCTGCTTCGCGGTCGCCGTGGTGGGCTCGCGGCTGCTCGGGAGCCGCATGCCCGATCTGTTCGGTGCGCGCCGCAGCGCCGCACTCGCCGCGCTGGTCGAAGCGATCGGCCTCGCGATCATCGCGCTCGCCGGCGACTGGCCGGTCGCCGCGCTCGGCGCCGCGTTCGTCGGCGTCGGGTGGTCGCTGCTGTTCCCGTCGCTCGCGCTGATGGTGGTCACCGACGCGGGCGAGCGCCGGCGCGCCGAGGCGCTCGGCACCTACACGGCCTTCTTCGACATCGGCTTCGGCATCGGCGCTCCGCTCTGCGGCGCGGTGATCCTGATCGGCGGCTACCCGGCGGCCTTCTGGGTCGGGGCGGGATTCGCGATCGCCGGCGGGCTGATGACGCTCGCGGGAGCGCCACGAGTTCGCGGTGCCCTGGCACGTCCGTAGCGGCCGGGGTAGATAGCCAATCGAGCATACAAATAGCCAATTAGGTATCATTTTCTGCCCATGGATCCTGGAGATCTGATCCGCTCCGCGCGCGAACGCAACGGCCTCAGCCAGGCACGACTCGCGCTGCGGGCCGGCACCACGCAGAGCGCGATCAGCCGCCTCGAACGTGGCGAGCGGTCCCCCTCGCTGGAGACGATCGACCGGCTGCTGTCGGTGATGGGCGAGGAGCTCGTCGGCGAAGCGCGCCCGATCGGTCACGACTACGACCGCGTGCATCTGGCGGCGGAACAGCGCTTGACGCCAGCCCAGCGCGTCGAGCGGGGATTCGCGTGGAACCGTTTCAACGACGCCATGCGTGCCGCTGGGGCAGCGGCTAAGCGGGAGCGGGCATGATGGGGGCGGAGGAGTTCGGCGACAGGGGCGACAGCGATCCGGCGCGCGTAATCGACGTCCTCGTGTCCCACGGCGTTGACTTCGTGGTCATCGGCGGAGTCGCGGTGATCTCTCACGGGCACGTTCGAAATACCCGCGACCTCGACTTCGTCGCGTCCACCGCTCCGGACAACATGCGGCGGCTCGAGGCCGCCTTGCGCGAGCTGGAAGCAGGGCTGTGGGGCGTCGACGCACATCTCCTCGGCATCGATCTCGACGCAGAGACGCTGGCCAACGGCGCGAACTTCACTCTCATCACACAGGCGGGTGGCGTCGACTTCTTCAACGAGGTCCCCGGTGGGGCACCCTACGAGGAGCTTCGCGAACGCTCGCTGGAGCTCTCGCTCGCGGGCATCCCGGTCCGCGTCGCCGGCTTTGACGACCTGATCCGCATGAAGCGCGCGGCCGGCCGCCCGCGCGACCTCGAGGACATCGCGGTCCTGACAGAGCTCGAGCGGAAACGCCTAGCCAATCACGGCGATTGAGTCGCCGGTAGTAATCGCGGCGCCCTCTGAGACCCCGAGCTCGTTCACCGTGCCGGCGACCGGCGCGGTGATCTCGTTCTCCATCTTCATCGCCTCGATCACGCAGATCAGCGCCCCCTCCTCGACCGCGGCGCCCTTCTCGACCGCGACCTTCAGCACGGTGCCCTGCAGAGGAGAGATCAGCTCGCCGGGAGCCCCACCGCCGCCCGCCGCCCGCTCCGAGCGCTTGGGCGGCCTGCGCGCTGCGGCCGCTCCGCCCCCGGCGCCGTTGGGGGCGAACGCCGAGCCGATCACCTTGACGTCGAACTTGCGCCCCGAGACCTCGACCGCGTAGGTGCGCTCGACGGTCTCCTCGTCCTCGTCGTCGGACCCCTCCGGCGCGGAAGCCTTCGGGAACGCCAGCGCCTTCAGCCACTTCTTGTCCTCGACGAGATCGCGGCAGGTCTCCCCGTTCGCCCACTGATCGGTTGCCAGCAGCTCGAGGTGGAACGGGATCAGCGTCTTCAGCCCGCCGACCTCGAACTCGCCCAGGGCACGTTGCATGCGCGCGGTGGCAAGCTCACGATCGTTGTCCCAGACGATCAGCTTGGCCACCATCGGGTCGTACAGCGGCGTGATCTCGGAGCCCGCCTCGACGCCCGAATCGACGCGCACGCCGGGGCCCGAGGGCTCGTCATAGGTGGCGATCGCGCCGGGGGCCGGGGCGAAGTTCTTCGATGCGTCCTCGGCGTTGATTCGGCACTCGATCGCGTGGCCGGAGATGCGCACGTCGTCCTGCGCGAGCGACAGCTCCTCGCCCGAGGCGATCAGCAGCTGCTCGCGGACGATGTCGACGCCGGTCACCATCTCGGTGACGCAGTGCTCGACCTGCACGCGCGTGTTCATCTCGAGGAAGAAGTACTCGCCGTCGGAGAGCAGCCCCTCGACCGTGCCCGCCGAGCGGTAGCCGACGGCCTTGGCGGCCTCGACGCCGATCTCGCCGATCCGCGCCCGCAGCTCCTCGTCGACGGCCGGCGCCGGGCTCTCCTCGATCAGCTTCTGGTGGCGGCGCTGGACCGAGCAGTCGCGCTCGCCGAGATGGATCACGTTGCCGTGCGCGTCGGCGAGGATCTGGACCTCGACGTGGCGCGGGTCGGGCAGGTAGCGCTCGACGTAGACGGTCGCGTCGGAGAAGAACTTCTCGCCCTCGCGCGCGGCGCCTTCGAAGGCGGCCTCGAGCTCGTCCTCGGTCTCCGCGACGCGGAAGCCCTTGCCGCCGCCGCCGCCGGCTGCCTTGATCGCCACCGGGTAGCCGACCGTGTCGTCGATCACCTTGCGCGCGTCCTCGACCGTCTCGACCGGGTCGGTCGTGCCGGGGACGATCGGCACGTCCGCCTCCGCCATCAGCTCGCGCGCGCGCGTCTTCGAGCCCATCGCGTCGATCGCGTCGGCAGGGGGGCCGACGAAGACGATCCCCGCTTCGTCACACGCGCGCGCGAAGGCGGCGTTCTCGGCCAGGAAGCCGTAGCCCGGGTGGATCGCCTCGGCGCCCGCCTCCTTGGCGACCTCGAGCAACTTGTCGGTGACGAGGTAGCTCTCCGCTGCCGGGCCCGGGCCAACCAGGTAGGCCTCGTCGGCGCGGCGCACGTGCAGTGCGTCGCGATCGGGCTCGGAGTAGACGGCGATCGTGCCGATGCCGAGCTCCTCGAGCGCGCGCATGACACGGATCGCGATCTCGCCGCGGTTGGCGACCAGGACCTTCGAGAACATCGGCGGACAGATTATGCGTTCGTGGCGGCTTGCGCCGGGAGCGCATCACGTACACAATGGGGCCCGTGCGACGGCTACCCCTCTCGATCGCCGCGGCCGCCGCCGCGCTGCTCGCCTGCGCCGTCCAGGGCGCCCTGCCGGCCGCGAGCCAGGCGGCGCTGAAGTTCGAGAAGTGCCAGAAGGCGCCGCTCGGCGAATGCGCGACGCTCAAGGTGCCGATCGACCGCGCCGGATCGCTCCCCGGTCAGATCCCGCTCTACATCGAGCGCGCGCGCGCAGAGCGCAGGGGCTCGACCGGCGCCGTGGTCGCGCTTGCCGGCGGTCCGGGAGAGGCCGCCGCCGCCTTGACACGCGACTTCGCCCGCGCGCTCGAGCCGGCCCTGAAGCGCCGCGACCTGATCGTGTTCGACCAGCGCGGCACCGGGCGCTCGGGCGCGCTCAGCTGCAACGCGCTCGAGCGGGCTCCCAACCCCTTCCGCGCCGACAAGGCGGTCGAGCGGTGCGCCGCCAAGATCGGTCCGCGCCGCGCCTTCTACACCACGCGCGACAGCGTCGCCGACATCGAGGCGATCCGCGCCGAGCTGGGCGTCGAGAAGATCACGCTGTTCGGCGTCTCCTACGGCACCAAGGTCGCGCTCGCCTACGCGCAGGCGTTCCCCAACCGCGTCGAGCGCCTCGTGCTCGACTCCGTGCTCGACGTCGACGGGCCCGATCCGCTCTACCTCGAGAGCTTTCAGGCGATCCCGCGCGTACTCAGCAACCTCTGCGGTAGCGGCGCCTGCGAGGGCATCACCACCGACCCCAACGGCGACCTCGCCGCGCTCGTGCGGCAGCTGCAGAGCGGCCCGTTGAGCGGGCCGTTCATCAAGGCCAGTGGACGCAGGACGACGTCCAAGGTGCGCCGCTCGGACCTCTTCTCGATCCTGCTCGCGGGCGACTTCGACCCCTCGCTGCGCGCTGCGCTGCCGGCGGCGCTGCGTTCGGTCCAGCTCGACGACCCGGCGCCGCTGCTGCGCCTGCGCCGGCGGGCCTTCGGCGGCTTCCAGGACGATGGGCCGCCGGCGTTCAGCGACATGCTGTTCGTCGACACGATCTGCGAGGAAGCGCCGCAGCCGTGGCCGCGGACGACGCCGTTCGCACAGCGCCTCGGCCTCGCCCGCGCCGCCGCCGCCGGGCTACCCGACTCGCGCTTCGCGCCCTTCGACCGCGACACCGCGGTCGGCGGCAGCGACATCATCCAGCTCTGCGAGCACTGGCCGACAGGGCCGAACGCCCCCACCCTCGCGGGCAGCACGCTGCCGGTCGTGCCGACGCTGATCCTCAACGGCGAGGACGACCTGCGCACCCCGGTCGAGACGGCCCAGCGGGTCGCGGGACGAATCCCCGGCTCCCGCGTGCTGAAGGCGCCGGACACCGGCCACTCGGTCCTCGCCGGCGAGGCCACGGGCTGCGCGACGCGCGCGCTGGACCGCTTCTTCCGCGACTCTCCGGCGGTAACGACCTGCCGCGGCGGCGAGCGGCTGTTCCCGCCCACCTCGCTGGCGCCGTCGGCGCTCTCGAAGGTCCCGCCGAAGGGCGCCTCGGGCCGGCGCGGGCGGACGCTGAAGGCGGTCGAGCTGACGATCGAGGACCTGCGCGCGGAGCTGACCGGCCAGCTGTTCGCCGGCTTCGGCGAGGAGGACGACCGCCTGCGCGCCGGCGGCCTGCGCGCCGGGAGGTTCGTCTTCGACCTCGGGCTGCTCGAGACCCAGATGACGCTGAAGGGCTTCTCGTACGTCCCCGGCGTGCGGCTGACCGGCGCGCTGAAGGACTTCGACATCGAGCGCAACGGGCGCGGCACGATCGTGGTCTCGGGCGGGGCGGCGGCTGAAGGGAAGCTGAAGATCCGCGGCACGCGCGTCACCGGCGAGCTCGACGGCGAGCAGGTCAGCCTCGGCCTGCGCAAGCCGCCGGCGCTGCCGTCTCAGGCCGCGGCCGCGCGCAGCGCCGGCCCGATCGCGCGGCCCCCGGGGCGCTGAGCGCAAAGCTCCCCGAGCTCGCGGGCGAGCGCCTGCTGCTACGTCCGGCCACTGATGAGGACGTCGCGGCGCTGCTGGCGATGACCGCCGAGCCGGCGGTCGGGCGCTGGTTCGGTTCCTACGACGCGGCGCGCGTGCGCGCGGAGCTGCTCGACCACTACGTGATCGAGGTCGGCGGCGAGTTCGCCGGTTGGCTCGGTATCGAAGAGGAGACCGCGGAGGGATTCGAGCACGTCGGGCTCGACATCGGCCTGGTCACGGTATTCCAGAACCAGGGCTATGGCCCCGAGGCGCTGCGGCTGGCGATCCGCCACCACATCGACGCAGGCCACCGCCGCTTCACGATCGACCCGCGTGTCGACAACGCGCGCGCGATCCGGGTCTACGAGCGCGTCGGCTTCCAGCCGGTCGGCGTCATGCGCGACTACGAGCGCGGCGACGACGGCACGCTGCACGACGGATTGCTGATGGACCTCCTGGCCGCCGAGTTCGAAGGCTGAGGCGTCGGTTAGCGCTCGGGCTGTATGACCGGCCGCGGCGGGGCGGGCGGGGGGCGCGTCCCCGACTGGCGCGCGAGCTGAACGGCAACGATGATCGTCAGCACGATCGGGACCGCTGCCAGCAGCGGCGCCGGAACGTCGGCGCCCGCCTTCGTCGCCAACCCGAGGCCGGCGCCGACGAGCACGACGCCGAGCGCCGTGCGCAGGGTCGCGGTCGGGATCCGGATCGAGAGGTGGCTGCCGACCCAGACGCCCGGCACCGAGCCGAGCAGGATCGTCCCAGCGAGGGCGAAGTCGACGTTGCCCGCGACGACGTGCGCGAGCGCGGCGGCCCAGAGCAAAATCGCCGCGTGGAAGACGTCGGTGCCGACGACGCGCGTCGGGATCAGGTGGAAGACCAGGATCAGGGCGACCGCGATCAGCGCGCCGCTGCCCGCGGAGGTGACGCCGAGCACGAAGCCGACGAAGACGCCCACGACGATCGCCGAGATCTTGTGCTTGCGCTCGAGCACGAACGACTCGCGCTCGCGCTCGACGAGCTTCGGCAGGAACAGCGAGCGCGCGAGCACGGCCACGCCTGTGAACAGGAGCGCGCCGGCGAGCACAGCGAGCAGCAGCTCGTCGAACGAGTCGCCGTAGGCGCGCTCGACCGCTTCGAGCACGTAGACGCCGACGATCGCGGCCGGCACCGAGCCGATCGCCATCCACAGCGCGAGGCTCGTGTCGACGGTCTTCTGGCGGAAGTGTTTCCAGCCGCCGACCGTCTTCGTAACCGAGGCGTAAGCGAGGTCGGTCCCGACCGCCACGACCGGCTTGACGCCGAAGACGAGGATCAGCAGCGGCGTCATCAGCGAGCCGCCGCCCATGCCCGTCAAGCCGACCAGCAGACCGACGCCGAGCCCAAAGACGATGATCAGCGGGTCCACGGCGGGCCGTTCCCTACGCGGTCGCGGGCTCGCCGGCGACGGCCTCGATCAGCACGTCGGCGACCTCGGGACGGGTGAACTCGGGCGGCGGGCGCTCGCCGCGCGTGAGCATCTCGCGCACCGCCGTGCCGGATAGGAAGACGCGGTCATCGGGACCGGACGGCGAGGTCTTCGCCGTCGCCATCCCGCCGGTCAGCTTGCAGAAGAACGAGTGCTCGAACATCAGCGGCTCGATCCCCAGCTCGCCGGGCTCGAACTCGTCGAATATGTGCTGCGCGTCGTAGGTGCCGTAGTAGTCGCCGACGCCGGCGTGGTCACGGCCGACGATGAAGTGCGTGCAGCCGTAGTTGCGGCGCACGAGCGCGTGGAAGATCGCCTCGCGCGGGCCGGCGTAGCGCATCGCCGAGGGGTTGACCCCGAGCACGACGCGCTCGGAGGGGTAGTAGCCCTCGATCAGCGTCTCGTAGCAGCGCATCCGCGTGTCGGCGGGGATGTCGTCGTCCTTGGTCTCGCCGACGATCGGGTGGATGAAGAGCCCGTCGACGATCTCGAGCGCCGACTTGGTGATGTACTCGTGCGCGCGGTGGATCGGGTTGCGGGTCTGGAAGCCGACGACGGTCTTCCAGCCGCGCTCGTCGAAGCTGGCCTTCGTCTCGGCCGGCGAGAGCACGTAGGGGGCGACGGCGTCGATGTGGCTCGGCAGCGCCTCGGAGGAGATCGGGCCGGCGAGCGTACGCGCGCCTTCGCGGCGCAGCGCGGCAACGCCGGGGTGGGCCTCGTCGCTGGTCCGGTAGACGAGCTCGGCCTCGCGGTCGAGGTCGCGCTCGTAGACCTCCTCGACGGTCAGCGTGCCGAGCGCGGTTCCCTCGTGGCCGATCAGCTCGAGCGTCTCGCCGACCTCGCCCTGGTCGCTGCTCGCGAGCGTGACCGGGATCGGCCAGGGGCTGCCGTCGGGCAGGCGCATGTCCGCTACGACCGACTCCCACGTCGCCGCGCCCTGAAAGCCCTCGAGCGGCGCGAAGCCGCCGTTGGCGAGCAGCTCGAAGTCGGCGGTTTGGCGGGCGCTCAGCTCGAGCGGCGCGGCGGTCATGCGCTCACCTCGGCGCCGATGCGCTCGGAGACGAGCGCCAGCACCTTGGCGGCCGACTCCTCGGGGGTCTCTGCTTCGGTGTCGAGCACGAGCTCGGCCGAGAGTGGCTCCTCGTAGGGATCTGAGACGCCTGTGAACTCCTTGATCTCGCCCTTGAAGGCCTTCTCGTAGAGGCCCTTGACGTCGCGCCGCGCGCACTCGTCGACCGACGCCTTGACGTAGACCTCGAGGAAGCGCTCGCCGATCAGCGCGCGCGCCTCGTCGCGGATCTCGCGAAAGGGCGAGATCGCCGCGGTGATCGCGACGACGCCGTTGCGCGAGAGCAGGTCGGCGACGAAGGCGATCCGGCGGATGTTGGTGTCGCGGTCCTCCTTCGAGAAGCCGAGGCCCTTGGAGAGGTTGGTGCGCACGACGTCGCCGTCGAGCACCTCGACCTTCTCGCCGCGCTCGCGCAACTCGCGTTCGACGATCTCGGCGATCGTCGACTTGCCGGCCCCCGATAGGCCCGTGAACCAGATCGTCTGCCCGCTTGTGGCGCTAGCCATGCAGACCACACTCGGTCTTCTCGTGCTGGGCCCAGCGGCCGCCGCGCCCGTCGGAGGGCTTGGTGCAGTGCGTGCAGCCGATCGAGGCGTAGCCCTGGTCGTGCAGGTCGTTGTAGGGGATCTCGTGCGCGGCGATGTAGCTCCAGACGTCCTTCTCCGACCAGTCGGCCAGCGGGTTCGCCTTCCACATTCCGTGGCGCGGGTCCCAGATCACCTTCGCGGTGCCCTCGCGCGCGGGTGACTGGTCGCGGCGCAGCCCGGCGATCCAGGCGTCGACGTCGGCCAGCGCCTCGTTCATCGGGGCGACCTTGCGGATGCCGCAGCAGGCGTCGGGGTCACGCTTCCAGAGCTCGTCGCCGTGGACGTCGGCCTGGCGGGCGAGCGTCATGCCCTGGTAGACGTCGACCTTGACGTCGTAGCGCTGCTCGAGCGCGCGCCAGGTGGCGTAGGTCTCGGAGAAGAGCACGCCGGTGTCGAGCGTGAAGAAGCGCGCCGCGGGCTCGATCTTCAGCAGCATGTCCATGATCACCGACGCTTCCTTCTGGAACGAGCAGGCGACGTACAGGCGCGGGTGGAAGCGCTCGACCATGTACTCGAGCACCTCCTGGGCGCTCTTGGCCTCGAGATCGGGTGCGGCTTCGGGTGCTTCGACGACGGCCATCAGACGGCGCATTCCCCTTCGCCGCGCTCTACCTTGTACGGCGAGTCGCGGTTCCAGTCGATGAAGTGGTTCATCGTCTCGAGCGAGAACTCGATCGGCAGAGCAAGCTGCCTGACCTCGTCCTCGAAGCGCTTGCCCTCGACGCGCTCGGCGTAGGCGTTGAACTGCTCGCCCTCGTTGCGCTCGGCCTCGTACATCCGCAGCCACAGCTCGATCGCGTCCGGCACGCGCTTGGCGGGCAGGCGCACCTTCAGGCGCGTGCCCATCACGACCTCGCCACCCTCGTAGTTGCCGCCGATGTGGGCGACGTAGGCGGGGATCGTGCGCTCGCCGACTTTGATCGAGGCGCCGTAGAAGCCGATGTTCGCGATGTGGTGCTGCGAGCAGCCGTTCGGGCAGCCGCTCATCTTGATGTGGATGCGCTTGGTCAGCGGATCCTCGATCTGCATCTGCTCGATCCGCTCCTGGACCACCGCGTTGAGCCCCATCGAGCTTGTGATTCCGAGCTTGCAGCTGTCGGTGCCGGGGCAGGAGACGACGTCGGTGATCTCGTCGGCGCCGGCCTCGCCGAGGTCGAGCTCGGACAGGCGCTGCCAGACGTCGTAGATCGACTCGTCGCGTACCCAGCGCAGGACGACGTTCTGCTGCACGGTTACGCGCGCATAACCGCCGGTGTAGTCGCGCATGATCTGCGCGAGGCCGCGGAATTGCTCAGGCGTGAGGTCGCCGCGCGTGACCTTGACCTCGACGGTCGAGAAGCCCTCCTGACGCTGCGTCTTCACGTTCGAGGCGGCGAAGCGGTCGAACTCGCCGTGGTCGCCGTTCGGCGAGCCGAAGACCTCCGCCGGTTCCGGCGCGTTCTGCTCCTCGTCGTGCTCGAACAGGATCGGGTCGATCGAGAAGTCGCGCTCGGCGACCCAGTCGCCCTTCAGCTCCTCCTCGACCTGCTTGCGGAACTCCTCCGCGCCGATCTTGTCGATCAGCACCTTGATCCGGGCGCGGGCGCGGTTCTTGCGCAGCCAGTCCTGACGGTTGAAGATCCGCAGCGCCGCCTCCGTGACCTTCAGGTACTCGCCGTCGTCTGCGGCGACGAAGTCGTAGATCGTCGGAGCGACGCGCGGCATGATCGAGGTGCCGCCGCCGACGCGGAACTCGAAGCCGCGCACGCCGTCGCGCACGCGCGGGATGAAGGCGACGTCGTGGATGCCCGTGATCGCGCGGTCCTCGTCGGTCGCGGTGAAAGCGGTCTTGACCTTGCGCGGCATCAGCTGCGTGGTCGGGTGGCGCACGAAGTAGCGCACGTAGGCGCCGGCGTAGGGGGTGGGGTCGAACAGCTCGCCCTCGCAAACGCCCGCCCAGGGATCGCCGGTCACGTTGCGCACGGTGTTGCCGCAGCCCTCGCGCGATGACAGGCCGGAGTCCGAGATCTCGCGGATCAGGTCCGTCATCTGATCGAGCGGGATGTGGTGAATCTGGACGTTCTGGCGCGTCGTGATGTGGCCCTTGTTGAGCGGCGCGTACTTCTCGACCGCTGCCGCGAACGCCTCCATCTGCTCGGGCGTCACGCCGCCGAAGGGCAGCTTGATGCGCACCATCTGGACGTCGGCCTGGCGCTGGCCGTAGACGCCCTGCTTGAGGCGGAAGCCGATGAACTCGGTCTCCTCGGTCTCGCCCGCGAGGAACTTGTGCGCCTCGGTGTCGAAGTCGTCGAACTCGCGCTCGATGATCGGGATCACGTGCCCGGGCACGTTCTCGTAGACCTCTGGGTTCTCGAGCGAGCCCTGACGTCCCTTGCGCTTGGCTGGGGCGTCGGTGCCCTTCGCCGATACGGGCTCCATCGGGGTGGTCTCCTTGTCGCGGGGTCGCGGCCCGGCGGTTCGGGGGAAGCCGGCCGCCAGGTCAGGTCAGTAAATGTAACAAAACCCGGTCGCCTTTAAGGAGATTATCCCGAGCGCCCAGGTCGGGATGGCGGTCTTCAGCGGCCCCAGGGCTCGGGATCGCCCCATGGGGCCGGGCCTCTCGGGTCGAGCTCGGCCTGCTCGAACAGGGAGCTGCGCAGCCACGGGCTGACCGCCAGACCGGCGTTCGGCGCGGGCGCGGTGTCGCGCAGGAACTGCTCGATCCCCGCCGCGATCGCGGCCGCCTGCTCGGGCGAGGCGCTCGTCTGCGTCAGCTCGATGCGCGGACGGCGGGGGGTCTGCTTGCCGTTGCGGGACACGGTCGGCCGGAGGGTATCGTCGGCGACCTTGGCAATGTCCGAGATCCCCGTCTTCGACCACGACGCAGTGCTCGGCGCGGTCACGCCCGAGGAGGCGATCGAGCACGTGCGCTCGGGCTTCGTCGAGTTCGCCGCCGGCGAATGGACGATGCCGCCGAAGGTCTACCTCGACGCGGCGCCGCAGGGCGACTTCCGCGCGATGCCGGCGAGCGGCTCCGGCCTGGCGATCCTCAAGTGGGTCACGTCCTTCCCCGGCAACCCGGCCGCCGGCCTGCCGGTCGTGATGGGGGTGATCTGCGTGTCGAGCTCCGAGTCGGGCGAGCTGCTCGCGCTGGTCGACGCGCGCGCGGTGACGGCGCTGCGGACCGGAGCGGTGGCGGCCGTCGCGGCGCAGGAGCTCGCGCGCGAGGACGCGGCCAGCGCCGGGATCGTCGGCTGCGGCCTGCATGGCGCTTGGGCGGCTCGCTGCCTGGCGGCGGCGGAGTACGGGCCGGGCGTCTGCTTCGACCGCGACCCCGAGGCTGCGGGCGCGCTCGCCGGCGAGCTCGGCTGGGAGGCGGCCGCGCGCGAGGACGCGCTCGCGTGCGACATCGTCACCTGCGTGACCCCGGGCGCCGAGCCCGTCGTGCGTGGCGGCGACGTGCGGTCGGGTGCGCATTACTCGCTCCTCGGTGCAGACGGACCGGGGAAGGCCGAGGCGGAGCTGGCGGCCGTCGAGCGCTGTGCGTTGTTCTGCGACGAGTGGGAGCAGGCCTCGCACGGTGGAGAGCTGACCGGGGCGGTGGAGGCCGGGGCAGTGAAGAAGGAGGATGTGACGGAGCTGGGAGCAGTCCTGACGGGCTCGTCACCCGGGCGGCGAGATGCGGAGGCAGCCACGCTGTTCGACTCGACGGGCCTCGCGATCCAGGATCTCGCGATCTGCCACGCGGTCCTCGAGGCCCACCGCCGCGGCGCCGTCAAGGCGCCGAAGATCCGGATATAGCGCCGCTGGGGCGTTCTACCCGTGCTATGCCCCGGAAAAGCGACACAGCGCCCCGAAAACTAGGCGACGAGGTCGAGCGTCAGCGCGCCGAGGGCGCCGAGCTCGACGCGCACCGAGTCGCCTGCGCTGACCGCCACGGGCGGGGTCAGCGAGCCGGCGATGATCGTCTCGCCCGCCCGCAGCCGCTCGCCCGCCTCGGCGAGCAGGTCCGCTACGAGGCGCACGACCGCTGCCGGGTCCCCCGCGGCCGCGGCGTCGGGAGCCTCGTGCTCGACCTCGCCGCCGCGCTCGACGCGCACGCTGACGCCGCCGAGGTCGCCGCCGGCGCGCTCCGGGGCGGGATCGCCGAGCACGACCGCGCGGTGGAAGACGTTGCCGGCCAAGATCGGCTCGACGTCGTCGAACGGCAGATCGATGTCGACGACCTCGATCGCCGCGCCGATCGCGCCGATCGCCGCGCGCGCCTGCTCGTCACCGGCGCCCGCGCCGACATCGGCCGCGATGTGGAGCGCGACCTCAGGCTCGATCGCGACCATCGTCGTGCCACCGGTCGAGTAGCTCGCGCCGCTCGCGAGCAGCCCCGCGTCGGTCATGAACCCGATCACGGGCGACGAGATGCCGAGCCGCTCCTGGACGAACGGCACGTTGAGCCCGATCTTCCAGCCGATTCCGCGCTCGCCGGCGGCGAGGCGCTCGCGGCGTGCGGCGAGCTGGGCCTCGAGACCACGCAGTACGGCCGACTCGGTCATCGCCGCAGCAACAGTAGGCCCCCGGCGGCGAGCACGGCGGCGCCGCCGAGCGATGCGGGCAGCACCCAAACGGGCACAGGCAGCCAGCCGCGCCCGCCGCCCTGATCGGTCTCGCGGCGCGCGCGGATCGAGTGGCTGACCGGCCCGGCGCGCTCGAGGCGCACGGTCGCGCGTGCGGCGACGAGCTCGCGGTCGCAGCAGGAGGCGAAGCCGTCGACGAGCTCGACCGCTGCCGGCGCCGGGTCGGTCGTCGCGCTCGACCGCTCGTCCGCCGCCCCGCCGGAGCGCTTGCGCGCTTGGGCGTGCGGCAGGAAGGTCTGGAACTGGACGCGATCGCCTGCGCGGCCCGGGACGCTCACGCGCACGCCGTCGGAGAGCGGCTCGAAGCGGAACTCCACGCCGTCGCGCAGGACGCGCCCGCGCGCGGTTCGAAAGCCGCCCACGACCGTCACGACGCCGGACTTCGAGACGTCCAACCGCTCGCCGAAGGGGAGGCCCCGTTCGCGCCCGGCGAGCAGGATCGGGCCGGCGGAGTCGGCACCCTGGGTGAGCGGGCGCGGGCGCAGCAGGTCGATCCAGCGATCGCCGCGTCGCTGCTTGAGGGCGACGAGGCCGAAGTCGTCGCGCAGGTCGGCGCGTTGCTGGCGCTCGTGGACGGCGAACCAGATCGGCCCGCGGCGGACCGCCGCGAAGCGCGCGCGGTCGCGGTCGACGAAGTGCCCGTCGCGGTCAGCCTGGAGCTTCGCGCCGGTCGCGGGCGGCGCCCCACGCCGCGCGCCGGCCGTCGCCTCGTCGGCAGCCAGCTCGAGCGCGAACAGCGTGAGCCCGTTGTAGACGACGGTGTTGGCGTAGTGGTCGATGCCGGCGTAGCCGCGCGAGCCCTTCGCGCCGAGTCGCGGGGCGATGTTGACGCCCGAGGGGCCGAATCCGTTGGCCTCGACGAGGCGCTCGAGCCCACGCTGGGAGAGCGCGTCGAAGCGCGCGGCGGCCGCGGCGGGTCGTGGCAGCCGCCGCGCGGCAGCCGCGCCGGCGAGGGCGGTCATCGCGGGCGCGAACGCCTGCTGCTGGCCGCGCCCGATGTAGGAGACGTCGCCGTCCGGGCCGGCGAACGCGGCGAGCGTCTCGGTCGCGCGGCGCAGCGCCGCGAGCGCGCGCGGCGGCGCGGTGTCGCCGAGCTTCACGAGCGCGCGCGCGAGCATCGCGGTCGAGAGCGCGTGGTAGGCAAGCGGGTGCGAGGGCGGGTCCGAGAGAACCCCGAGCGGGATTCCGTCCGCGACGCCGCGTGCGCTTGCCCCGCGTCCGATCTCGCTCGGGACGAGGCGCCCGACCGCGTCGAGCGTGGCCCGCCGCAGCGCCGCGCGGTCCGCGAGCTTGGCGCCGGCGAGGTCGGAGGTCAGCCCGCTCTCGAGCAGCTCGAGGTTGCCGAGCGCCTCGACGAGCTTGAGGTTCGTGAAGCAGCCCGGGTCGGCGAAGCAGCGCGCGGCGTCGGGACCCGTGCGCGGGCGCGAGTATGCGCGCAGATGACGCTCCCAGCCCGCCCGCGCGCGAACGAAGGCCGGATCGCCGGCGAGCTTCGCGCGCGCGAAGTTGTACGCGCTCGCGAACGCGAGCAGGTCGAACGAGCCGCGCTCGGCAGCGGGCAGGTTCGTCGCGGCGTCGAGCGCGCGCACGCCGGCGTCGATCCGCTTGCGATCGCCCGTGCGTGCGCCCGAGCGCAGCAGCCCGTAGCCCAGCATCGTCACCCCGTAGCTCGAGGGCGCGCGCCCGCTGAGGTAGTCGCGAAAGCGCCCGTCCGTAAGCTGGCGCTCGGGCCAGGCGGCGGCGATGCGGTCGGCGACCGAGCGCGCACGCTCGGGGTCGAGCGCATGCGCGTCGGCGGCAGGCAGCGCCGCGAGCGCGCCCGGAAGGGCACAGGCGAGCAGCAGCGCGCCCCGGAAGACGGACCTCTGGACCACGGACCTCAGGTTGCCAGGTGGCGAACGGCGCCGTGCCATCCCGCTAAAGCGGGATATTCCCGTGCTTGCGCTTCGGCCCCTCGACGCGCTTGGTTTGCAGCGTCTCGAGCGCGTGGATCAGGCGGGGACGGGTCTCGTGCGGGACGATCACGTCGTCGATGTAGCCGCGCTCGGCCGCCGAGTAGGGGTTCGCGAAGCGCGCCTTGTAGTCGTCCATCAGCTTTCCGCGGCGCTCGTCTGGCGTCGGCGAGCCGGCGATGTCGCGCCGGTAGATGATGTTGACGGCGCCCTCCGGGCCCATCACCGCGACCTCGGCGGTCGGCCAGGCGAAGTTGAAGTCGGCGAGCATGTGCTTCGAGTTCATGACGTCGTAGGCGCCGCCATAGGCCTTGCGCGTGATGATCGTCAGCTTTGGCACGGTCGCCTCGGTGAACGCGTACAGCAGCTTCGCGCCGTGGCGGATGATGCCGCCCCACTCCTGCTCGGTACCGGGCAGGAAGCCGGGCACGTCGCAGAAGGTGACGAGCGGGATGTTGAACGCGTCGCAGAAGCGCACGAAGCGCGCGGCCTTCTCGGACGATTCGATGTCGAGCAC
>Ga0136632_10000092_pt1 | contig 19778 bp, 17 predicted proteins | sample AntDrymUQ6112106_2_FD_104670 | JGI IMG/M metagenome (GOLD analysis project Ga0136632, IMG submission 104670) | Polar desert sand microbial communities from Dry Valleys, Antarctica - metaG UQ611 (21.06) | ecosystem: Environmental > Terrestrial > Soil > Desert | place: Antarctica: Dry Valley...
CTTCTTAAGCAGCTTGGCCGCGGTGGCGTCGTAGTCGTTCAGACTTGGATCTGCGAAGAGGTGGCCCGAGCCGGGATAGAGGAAGAGTTCTGCCGTGTCTATCTCCCGGACCAAGTCCTTCGCCACATCACGATCGTCCTCGGCCCATTCGTCCGCGTCCATTATGTGGATCTCGAGCGGGAGCCCCTTTGGCCAGGAACCGTCGAACTCTGATGTCGGCGCGCAAGAGTGAAAAAGGATCGCCCCTTTGGCCCCCGATCGTGTCTGCGCCAGCGCCTGAGCCGGCAAGCCTCCGAGGGAGAAACCTGCATAGACGATGTCGGCCGGCAACTCCATGGCCGCCTCCGACCCGCGGCGGATGATCTCTCCAAATCCGACTTGCTCAGCGTGGGCGACACCCTCGCCCAGGTCCTGGAACGTCTTTCCCTCGTAGAGATCGGGTGCATGGACTGTATGGCCCGCCTCCCGCAGCTCGTCGGCGAAGTCGAGGAACCCGGCCGTCTGTCCCTGGGCGTGATGAAACAGGAGCACCGTCGTCATGCCGGTACCTTAGCGCACGAGCGTCAGCCTCAACCGCGCTCAGTGAGACTACTTGAGGGTGCGCATGACGCGTGCCTCATCCAAGCTCTTCGTGCTTTGCTCCAGAAGGTGCACTGCGCGCGCCAGATCAGCGCGCGGTGCCTCATGGGATCTCGATGTGGGTCTGACTGCTTTGGCTTGAACCGCCAAAGACGCTGAGTCGGCGGCAGCGTCCGTTGGTAGGAGTACGATTCGAGCATCGAGGGTCAGAATCTTAAGGCCAAGCAATCTGGCTCGAGCGAACGCCGCAATAACCATCCCCTGGTCAGCCCGGTTTGCCTGAGAGGGGCGCGCCCCACCGGGGGAGGCGCCTCCACCTTCAGAGCTTGTTCTGGCCACGGCTGCGCCTATCCGCCCGGGAAGCGCCCCATGCAGTACTGCGGGGTTGGTTTAGGGCGCCATACTCATCAAGTCGCTTCGCAGCTGCTTGAGCCATCGCGGCGATCTGGTTGTAGCGCTCGCGACCGGCCTTGGTTCCAAGCACGTAGCCTGCTCCAAAAACGAGCAGCTTGGACAACATCACTCGTCATCCTGTCGTCTCACTGAAGAGACGATGGCACTTGCGACCGTCGCTATCACTAATCCGCCAAGTGCGCGGGAAGCAGGCTTGCGAATAGCATCAGGGCTAACAGCCTTGCCATTGACCGTGAGTGTCGTGCCGTTCACCCTGCTTACGATTGGCTCCACAATCCTTTCCCACCGGCTCTTCTTCTTCAGTGCGATCTTCATGCGTCGTCCTCTCCTATCCCGATCCGGCGCCACGATTTATCTGGTTTCCTGCAAAGCCTCGACGAGTTCGGCCTTGTTCATCGCGTAAGCGCCCTCGAGCTCCACCTCGGCGGCCAGCTCCAAGAGCTCCTTCTTGGTGAGCACCTCGAGGTGATCCTCACCACCGTTATCACTCACAGCTGCGTCATGGGTTCTCTGGGCTGCTGTCGTCAGCTCCCGCGCGGTCTCCTCGGCGACGGCGGCGGCGCGTCGTCTGACCTCTTCAGCCTCGGCGGTGCGCTGCTCGGCGGCTTCGGCCCGCTGCTGCGCCTGGCCTGCGAGGCGCTCGGCCTCCCGGCTGGCCTCAGCGGCGGCCTCCCTGGCGACACGCGAGGCTTGATTGGCCAGATCCCGGGCCCGTTTGAGTGCCTCACCGGCCTCCTCGATGGCCTCCTCGGCCCTCTTGCCGGCGGCCTCGGCCTTCTGCTGTGCTCGTAGGATTCGGACTCCGTTTCCCTCTGGGACTTTTCGATCGTCTCTTGGGCCACGGCGGCGGCGGCCCGGCGTTCCTGCTCCAGGTGCTCGTCGGCGCGGCGTCGGGCCTCTCGGAGCCGTTCCTCTGCCTCCCGCGTCGCGTCGGCCACGATCTCGGCGGATTCTCTCTTGGCGGAATCCACTCGCGCCAAGGCCTCTCTTTCGGCCGTCCGTTCTGTCTCTCGAGCACGCTGATGTGCCTCCTGTGACACCGTTCTGGCTTGATCACCGGAGGCCTTCGCCTCCTCGGCCAGGGCAACTGCTCGCTCTTCGGCGGCGCGGGCATCTTCCGACGCCTCGTCCGCTCGCCGCATCAGCGATTCCACGGAGTCGTGACCGACGATCGGCATGTTGTCGGCAACCGAATCCACAACCCTGCTTGTTCTGTTCTTCACCTTGAGGGCGGCCACCCCGACGGTGTCGCCGGCGCTCGAAGCCGCATCGGACACCCCCTCGACCACGGGCTTGGCCGGCTCGAACGCCTTCGAAAGCACCCACGCAGCATTGCTTGGGAGGTCCTTAAGACCCGACTTCGCCTTATCCGACAACCAAGTGACCGGACTCTTACTGGACATGGACTCCTCCTTGTACGCTGCCCCGGCTTCACAACCCCTTTGGCCTGCAAGTGAGGTATTGCCCCCGAAAGGACTCCTAAGCAGGGATTGCCCATTTGGCCCGCTAATGCCTAACGGGGACTCTGGGGGGAGCGGGGCCACCAGGAAGGATTTGGGTGTTACTCGCTTCGGCCCCCCGTGAGCGCCGATACCAACCGGTTCACGACGTTGGTCAGGCCGAAGTGTTGCGCCGCTGTGTGTACTTCTTGAGGAAAGTCGCGCGGCCTCGTCAGGTCGACGTCTCCGAGGGGCAAGGTCGTGGGGATGGTCACCACCTGGACCGCCCGTTCGAGGTAGGAAAGATCTCGGCGTACCTTGTCCAATGCGATCCCTCCTCCTCCCCCCTCTACGGCCGTCACGATCGCGTCAAGGCTCCCGTACGTGCTTACCAAGGAGGCGGCCATCTTCTCGCCGATCCCTCGTACTCCTGGAAGTCCGTCGGATGAGTCGCCTCTCAGAATTGCATAGTCGAGATAGGCGCGCCCCGGAATGCCAAAACGCTTCTCGATGTAGGTCTCATCCACTCGGTCGACGACACTCACTCCTCGCTTCGGATAGAACACCTGCACATCGGGGTCCCGCACAAGCTGAAAGAGATCCCGGTCGCCGGACACGATTGCAACTCGACCCGTGACGTGGCGGGCCAGCGTACCGATGACATCCTCGGCCTCGTGATCGGCGTAACCGACCACGCTGACCCCGCAGAGCTCCAGGATGCCGAAGATGATTTGAATTTGCCCGGCAAGCCGCAGATCCGTTTGCTGTTGAATGCTGCCGGGCTCTGTGCGGTGCGTCTTATAGGTGTCGATGAGCCGCACCCGCCACTCGGGCCTCCAACTCTCGTCCGCCGCACAACAGATGCGGTCGGGATCGTGATCTTCTACGAGCCGGGCGAGCATGCCGAGGAAGCCATAGGCCGCGTTGATCTCAGTTCCGTCGGGCGCGCGCATGGTGTCGGGCGTGGAGAAGTAGGCCCGATAGATGAGGCTCGAGGAGTCGACCAGAAGGGTCAGATCAGTCGTCACCCAAGAACGCCCTGCCTCGAACGTGCGTTTGATCTCTCGCGGCTCGCATCGCTTGCCAACTAGCGTATTGTGAGCAAGTGAGTGCAAATCGTACCCAGAAGTACCCAACTGGGGTGACTCCGCCTCGGTAAACGGCACCCAGAGGGGGGTGGTCCACATGATCAAGACTTGCCGCCGCAAGGCTCGGATTCGGACCCAGAGGGACAAGCGGCTGGAGGGGACGACCAAGGCAAGCTCGACAATCAAGCTGACGCTCGTCGCCGCATTGGTCGCAAGCGTTGTCGCTCCGGGCACTGCGGCCGCCGAGGATCCTGCCTTCGTTCCCTGGTCGGAGCTCGCTCCCGGGCTCACGACGGAGTATGACCCGTCGAGCTCCAACCTGTGCAACAGGGGCGACACGCGCTGCGTCGACGCCGTCATCACCGAGATGCGCCGCCGCTTCAATCCTCTGGCGAAATCCTGCAATCACAACGCCGTCTTTGCGCTCACCTACCTGCGGACCACCGAGGAGTACCGGCGGACGATCAACGATCCGACTTTCTTCAAAGACACCCCATTCGTCAATCACGAGGACGCCGTGTTCGCCTCCTACTACTTCCAAGCGTACGACAACTGGTCCAAGAAGGCCCAGCGTGGGAGCGTTGCCCCTGCGTGGAAAATCGCATTCACGGCCGCCGACAACCATGGCGTCTCGGGCACCGGCAGTCTCCTTCTCGGCATGAGCGCGCACATAAATCGCGATCTTCCATTCGTCCTCGCCGCCATTGGACTTGTCGACCCTCAAGGTGACAGCCGCAAGGGGGACCACGACAAGGTCAACAAGTTTCTGAACCGAGTGACCGAATCCGTCATCGAGGAGACGTCGCGCCGATTTGATCCCCGCATCTCAGACGCCTCGATCAAGGCCACAACGGCGGACGAAACAGGGTTGTTCCAGCTGGTAGCGGGCTGGAGGGAAAGGGCGTGGCGAAATGCCGAGCGCTTGGTTGCGGCCCGGACAAGCCAAGAGCGACAGCTGGTGGCCGACAGCATCGAACAGGCGGCGCTCCTTGATGCTCGATATCTCGAGGCGGAAACCGCCTATCATCCTCCTTTGACTTCGAGCTCGGCACGAGATGCATACTGCGCCGTGCACTGGAATGATTGACGAAGGAGTCCCCCTCTTGACCTCTATCTGCCTTCTTGCTCAACGAACGCCAATCCATGAGTGCTAATGCCGGCTGACCGAGCGCGCAGGAAAAATGTGGTGGCGCCCATGCGCGTCGTGAACGAAGGCCGAGCCACCACGCCCGGCGACGAGGGGGGTCATCGAGACGTCCTTGACAGCCTCAAAGAGGTTGTGTTCCAAACCGATCCTGTAGGCAACTGGACCTTCCTCAACAACGCTTGGACCGAGATCACAGGCTTCGGCCTCGAGGAGACACTTGGGACGAACTTTCTCGAATACGTTCACCCCGATGAGGTAGAAGGCACCCTCTCTTCCTTTGCGGCGGTCGTCTCGGGCGAGACCGACCAATGCCATCACGAAGGTCGCTATAGAACGGCCCACGGCGGCTGGCGCTGGGTTGAGCTGCGCGTCGGGTTGATGTTCGATAACGCAGGGCGAGTCACGGGCAATGCCGGAACCATCTTCGACATCACCGATCGCCACATCGCTCAAGAGCTGCTATCGGAGCAGACTCATGTGCTCGAGCTCGTGGCTCGAGATGCGCCCCTCGTGGAGACCTTGCAGTCCCTTGCCGGATTGATCGCGCAACGCTCCGGGGGGGTTGTTGGGATCTCAGGCTCACCCGAGCCGGAAGCTGCTGCCTCCCACCGCATCCGGGGCGGGGAGCTCAGCACGCCCGGCGGTGGATCGCCTGGCCGTGAATGGTTTCTCGCCGTCACCGAAGGCGGCTCAACTGAGGTCGGGCTCTCGCGGATTGAACTCGATGATCTGGCACGCGCCAACGGCCTGACCGGTCATCTGGAGCTTCCGATTACCTCGACGGCGTCGAAGACCGTGCTCGGCAAGTTCATGATCTATCACCACGGCCCCGACATTCTCGAGGATCTCGAGAGCGTGCTGATTCACCGCTGCACCGACCTGGCCGCCATCGCAATCGAACGTGCGCGCGCGCGTGAGGATGCGAAGCATCAAGCGAACCATGATCCGCTCACGGGCCTCCCCAATCGCACAGTCATGGTGGACAGACTGCAGCGTGCGCTTACCGTTGCGCAGCGCAACGGTACACCGGCGGCGGTGCTGCTCGCGGATATCGACCACTTCAAACTCGTAAACGACACCCTCGGCCACGACGCCGGCGACGAAGCGCTCCGCCACATCGCCGCCAGAATGAACAGGGCACTGCGCGACGTTGACACCGTGTGCCGTCTCGGCGGTGACGAGTTCGTCGTGGTCCTTCCACAGCTCGCGCAAGCCGCCGACGCTGAAAGGGTTGCGAGCAAGCTGCTGCGCGCCCTCGAGCACCCCTTGAGCTTGAGCGGTGAGATCGTCCGTCTATCGGCAAGCATCGGTATTGCCCTGTACTCCGGCTTCGGAGACGCACGTGCTCTTCTCAAGCAAGCTGATGTGGCTATGTATCGCGCCAAGCGGTTCCGAGGAAGTCACGCTGTTTATGAGGCGGCATCCGATGAAGATCGGCTGACGGGCCTTGGCGTTGCCGCAGAGCTCAGGCACGCGATCGAATCGGACCAGCTAGTTCTTCATTACCAACCAAAGGTCGACCTGCGTACCGGGCGGGCCTCGGGCGTCGAGGCGTTGGTCCGTTGGTGCCATCCAGAACGCGGCCTCATGCTGCCGGCCCAGTTCATCCCGGTCGCCGAGACAACAGGACTCATCGTGCCGCTTTCACTCTGGGTTCTTCACAACGCGATTGCCGACGCCTGCTCCTGGTCTGAAGAACTCGACGTGCCGGTGCAGGTCAACCTGTCGACTCATGTCTTGCACGACGTCGAGCTTCCCGGCGCTATCGAGCAGACGCTTGCCTCGTGTGCGCTCTCGCCCGAGCACCTCGAGCTCGAAGTCACTGAGAGTGCGGTAATGGCCGATCCCGAGGGGGCCATCCGGGCAATGACCAAGCTGAGCTCGGCGGGAGTGTCGTTCGCTCTCGACGATTTCGGGACAGGCTATTCGTCACTGGCCTACCTCAAGCGCCTGCCCGTGAGTGTTCTGAAGATAGACAGTTCGTTTGTCTCCGACCTCGCCGTCGATGAGCGCGACGCATCCATCGTGAGCTCTGCGGTCGACCTGGCCCACAACCTCGAGATCGAGGTCGTTGGAGAGGGCGTCGAAAGCAGACGCGTGTGCCTGCTGCTCAGAGAGCTTGGCTGCGACCACGCCCAGGGATATTACCTAGCGTCACCCATGCCGGCTTCGGAGATTCGGGGCTGGCTTCTGGCCCACCTGGACGCGGACCCCTTCAAGGAGCTCGGGCTCAACCCCACGGCGCTTCCGTAGGCGACCCGCAAACCTTCTGAACCGCCCGGTCGCCGAGCGTCTCATTCCCCACGGCGCTCCCGCGTTGGCGCTTCGGTGGTTGCGATCGATCTGGCTCCTGCGTCCAGCTCCACCCTCACTCCAAGCGGGAGGGTAAGCATCGGATCGGTGTGACCGACGTCGAAATCCGCAAGCACAGGGACCCCGGCCGCCGCGGTGTGCTCCTCGACCAACCGCCACAGCGTGGCAGCCTCTTGCGCTCCGTACTTATAGGGCCGGCCGACGATGAGGCCGGCGATTTCGTCGAAGACGCCGAGGAGCCTGAGATCGGTGAGGTAAGCATCGGCGCTGGCCGGATACGGCGACTCCTCTGATGTCTCGATAAAGAGCACGGCGCCGGCGAGGTCGAGCCATTCCGTCGAACCCTTGAGGTGCATGCCGATGGTCTCGAGGCAGCCACCAAGTAGAGGGCCGCTCGCCGCCCCACTCCTTATGGTCTTCCAGCCGGACGCCGGCTGCATGACGCGCGCTCTCGTGAGATCGGCTTTGGCATCAAAGTCGAGTAACTCGTGGGTCCACTCGGTCGCCGGTTCGAAGGCCAGTGGCTCGTCACCGAACCAGGCAGAGCGCAGCCACCCGTCCGTGTGAGGGAGCACCTCCGGATACTCGGCCAGAGCGAGCGTGAAAGCAGGCCCGTAGAACGTGCTCAGCCCTGCATGCTTCAAGAAGGCCCAGTGCAGCACGGTCATGTCCGAGAACCCCTGAAAGATCTTCGGATGATCGGCGATGAGCTCGTAGTCGAGATAGGAAAGCACCTGGTTCGAGTGGTTCCCCCCAATGCTGGCAAGCACGACCGCCACGTCGTCATCCGAGAAGGCGGCGTGCAGGTCGTCGGCGCGCGCCTCGGGTGACGCCGATACCCAGCTCTCGCTGCTCGCAGCGTTCGGCATGATCCGAACCCGCAATCCGAGGGATTCAAGATATGCGGTGGCGCGCTCGGCGCGGTGCGGCCACCGACCGACGGCTCCGAATGAGGGCGAAACGACCGCGACCGTGTCACCCGGTCCGACGCGCCAAGGCTTGTGCGTCGCCACGCTAGCCATCGAGCACTATGTGGCTACGAGCAGCTCGGCGATCTGCACGGTGTTGAGGGCCGCCCCTTTTCTAAGGTTGTCGGCGACGCAGAAGAGCTCGAGCGCGTGGGGATCGAAACGGTCGGCGCGAATGCGCCCGACGTAGCAAGCATCCCGCCCCGCCGACTCGAGGGGCGTGGGGTATACCGCTCTGGCCGGGTCATCCCTTAGCTCGACTCCAGGCGCTTCGGCCAGGATGGCGCGGGCGTCGTCGGGGCCGATGGTCTCGGAGAACTCAGCGTGGACCGCAACGCCATGCCCAACCACAACTGGAACCCGCACACAGGTTGCGCTCACGGGGAGGTCAGGGACCCCGAGTATCTTTCTGGACTCGTCGCAGAGCTTGAGCTCCTCGCTTGTGTAGCCGTCGTCCTTGAGGGATCCGCATTGCGGGATCACATTCATCGCAATGGGATGCGTGAACGTGTCCCCTGCGACGAGGACGTTCCTGGCAAGGCCCTGTTCGACCGCGTCGCGTTCTTTGGCGGCGCGCTCGGTCTGGTCCCAGAGCTCGTCGATGCCGGGTTTGCCGGCGCCAGAAGCGGCCTGGTACGAGGCGACGATCAGGCGCCGGAGACCGGCGTGCCGGTGCAGCGCGCCGAGCGGGACAACCATCGCGAGGGTCGTGCAGTTGGGGCTGGCAATGATGCCGAGCGGGTGGTCGGCCACTGCAGCGGAGTTGACCTCAGGGACGACAAGCGGCACGGATTCGTTCATCCTGAAGGCGGCCGAGTTGTCCACGGCCACGGCGCCCCGCTCCGCCGCAACCGGCGCCCACTGCCGGGAGATCTCGTCGGGGACGTCGAACAACGCTATCTGCGCGTCATCGAAAACCTCTTCCGACAAGGCAACGACTTCGATGCCCTCGCCTTTGTAGGGAAGCCTCCGGCCGGCGGAACGCTGCGATGCAACCGCTATGAGCTCGTCGGCCGGAAAGTCGCGCTCCTCGAGGATGGTAAGCATCTCAGTGCCCACGGCCCCCGTCGCCCCTACGACCACAACCCTCATTGAGTACCCCTGCTCTCCGACCCGGCTGCATCCGGGCGTAGGGCGCGGATCTGGCCCGTCGCGGTTAGGGGATGCTCCTCGCGCACTACTGCCTCCTGCGCCAAGTCGAACTTCTGGTGGACGGTGCGGACGGCCCGCTCGACCTCCGATGCGCGCACGACACATGAGATTCGAATCGAAGAAGTCGAGATGATCTCGATGTTGATGCCGGCGTCGGCAAGCGCATCGAACATATCGGCGGCCACGCCCGGATGCGTCTTCATGCCTGCACCAACAAGAGAGATCTTTCCAATCGAGGAGTCGGTTTCCACGCCGGACGCGCCGACGCGATCAGAAATCGCATCGAGGATCGGCCCTGCGCGCCGAAGATCATCTTTCGGCAGCGTGAAGGAGATATCCGTGCGGCCGTCCGCCGAGCTGTTCTGCACAATCATGTCAATGTTGATCTCGCTGTCGGCGAGGGGCCGGAACACGCTCGATGCCACTCCCGGAGTGTCTGGGACACCCACGATGGTCACCTTGGCCTCGGACGTGTCGTGGGCAACTGCTGAGATGATTGCCTGTTCCATCCGCTCGTCCTCCGCTCTCACCCACGTCCCGTCGCCGGTCGTGAACGACGAGCGCACGTGTGTAAGCACACCATAGTTGCGAGCGTATTCGACCGAGCGCAGCATGAGGACCTTTGCTCCGGTTGCGGAAAGCTCGAGCATTTCCTCGTAGGAGACGGCATGGAGCTTGCGGGCGTCGGGGACGATGCGGGGGTCGGCGGTGAACACGCCCTCAACGTCGGTGTAGATCTCGCAGGCGTCTGCACCGAGGGCGGCCGCAAGCGCCACCGCTGTGGTATCGGAGCCGCCGCGCCCGAGCGTCGTGACGTCGAAGTCGGTGGACACACCCTGGAAGCCGGCAACGATGACTATGCGGCCGGCGCCGAGCGCCTCGAGCACGCGGCGCGCCCGAACGTCGACGATGCGCGCCTTGCCGTGAGACGTATCCGTGACGATGCCCGCCTGGGAGCCCGTGAACGAGATCGCCTCGTGCCCAAGCTCGTTGATCGCCATGGTCAGGAGCGCCATAGAGATGCGCTCGCCCGCCGTGAGGAGCATGTCGAGCTCACGTCCGTGCGGGGTGGGCGATATCTGGCCGGCGAGGTCCGTGAGCTCGTCGGTCGTACGCCCCATTGCCGATACCACCACGCAGACCTGGGCACCGGCGTCGGCGGCCGCCACAATTCGGCCTGCGACGCGTTTGATGCGCTCGGCGTCGCCGACCGAAGTCCCGCCGTATTTCTGCACGATCAAAGCCATGGAACCAACCTAACCGGACCTCACAACGAGTGGAGGGTTTCGGCCGTCGCTCTGAGCCCGGCGCGGCCCCCGGCTATGAGCACAGGGGGCTCAGCCCGACATGCGTCGCCGGCCCTCGAAAGCGCGCCCGAGGGTGACCTCGTCCGCGTACTCCAGGTCGCCGCCGACGGGTAGGCCACTCGCCAGCCTCGTCACCAGGATACCGAGCGGGGAAATCAGCCTCGCCAGGTACATCGCCGTGGCCTCCCCCTCGATGTTGGGGTTCGTAGCGATGATGACCTCCTCGACGTTGGCATCCGGGTCGTTCGAGCCCGAGCCGAGGCCGTTCGTTTCTTGTCCGTCCTGGGGGGAGGAAGGTGGAATCGTCTTTAGCCTCTCGAGCAGCTCGGCAGTCCTCAGCTCAGCAGGGCCGATGCCTTCGATCGGTGAGATCGCCCCCTGAAGCACGTGATAGAGACCGCGGTACTCGCGCGTTCTTTCGATGGCGACGATGTCGGGGGGCTCTTGCACGACGCAGATCGCCGTTGGATCGCGGCGCGCATCTCTGCAGTACTCACACAGCTCTCGATCGGCGACATTGAAGCACCGGCGGCAGAGACGCACTTTGTCTTTGACCTCGATAATTGATTCAGCAAGGCGCCGGGCATCAGACGGCGTTGCCTTGAGCAGGTGGAAGGCGACGCGCTGGGCACTCTTGGGGCCTATGCCGGGAAGCTGTGCAAGCTCATCGATGAGATCCTGGATCGGACCGGCGTACATACTCAGGGCTCCGCCGCGTCCGGCATAACGATGGTCGAGCTAGGCGGCAGTCCTCGGTTCGGCCGGGCACCCACCTACATACCGGGGAGCCCCATGCCGCCCATGCCACCGGCGAGGGGGCCCAATGCCTTCTCTTGCATGTCGTGCGCTTTGGCCATCGCATCGTTGACGGCCGCCGTGACGGTGTCGCCAAGCATCTCGATGTCATCGGCGTCCGGGGTGCCTTCGAAAAAGTCCGGGTCGATCGTGATTCCGACAAGATGCTGATCACCCGTGACGACCGCCTTGACCGCGCCGCCGCCGGCCGAGCCCTCGACTTCGACCTCGGCGAGCTCTGCCTGAGTCTTTTGCATTTCGGCAGCCATCTTCTGAGCCTGCTTCATCATCTTCTGGACGTCTTTCATCGTTCTCCTATCTCCTCGACGACCTCGGCGTGCAGGCCCTTCTTCACCAGCTCGATCGGGTCGTCGGCGGGGACGGGGGTGTTCGGCGCCTCAGAGTATTCTGCTGCCGATTCGCTCGGTTCGGGGGCCGGGCCCCCGTCCTTTCTCAGGACGGTGAACTCGAGGCTTGGCCTGATGCCGAGTGCGGCATAGAGGGACTCGGCCACGATACTGCGATTGCGTTCCTCGCCCATCTCCGCTTGATGCCACGGCGACTGCACCTCGACGACCACGGCGCCATCGTTGAGCGCCACGGGCCGGGACGGGTTGAGCATGCCCCAAACACGCTTGCTGCGTTGCTTGACCTCCTGCAGGGTTGCCTGCCATGAGCTCTTTATCTCGCCGAGCCCAACCTGAGCTGGGACGCCGTTGCCGGCCCCAGTCACATCCTTGGGGCCGGCGGCGGGCCCCTCAACGGCCGAGGGCGGCGTGGCGACGGCCGGTGAGGGTGCGGGAGAGGCCTCACTTCCGGCCGCCGGCCGGCGACCCGTCATCGAGTCCTCCTTTGCCCCGCCCGACCCGCCGGGCTGCCGGGAGGGAGCCTCGAGAGGCTGGTCCTGGCCTCGCCCTGCCACGGGCGCGGGGATCTCGAGGGGGCCGGGGACCCCTGGCTCGATCCCGAACCTGCGCTCTAAACGCTCGATCCGGCCGAGCAAACCGTTGGCCGAAGGGTCGGTCTCCGGTGCGCCCGCCCTCACGAGGGCGACCTCGAGCAGCAACCTGTGGTCGGGTGCCGTGCGCATCTCGGTGATCGCCTTGCTGATGAGGTCGATCGTCCGCAGCAGCGCTGCGGCCGTGAAGTGCTCTTTCTGAACCTGGAGGACCGCAAGGTCCTCCTCGGAGGCATCGAGCAGAAACTCGGCGTCGGGAGCCGTCTTGAGCAGCAACAGCGAGCGGGCGTGCTCCATTGCCCCCATCGCGGTCTGTCGCAGATCTGCCCCGCGCGCAACCAGGGCCTGCGTGGAGCCAAATATCGCTCCAAGATCACCCGCAGCTATAGCGTCGAACAGCTCGGTGAAGGCGTCCTCCCGCCGGTCGCCGAGCAGCACCTCGGCGTCGGCGGCAGACAGGTTGCCAGCGGCGCTTGCCAGTTGGTCGAGCGCGGAGAGGGCGTCCCTGACGCCGCCCTCGGCGCGCCGGGCAATCTCGGCGAGGACCGTTCGGTCGATGGCGATGCCCTCGGCCTCTGCGATCTTTGCCAGGTGCGCCTCGAGCAAGTCGGCGGGGACACGCCTGAAGTCGAATCGCTGGGTGCGGGAGATTATCGTGTCGAGCACCTTGTGCGCCTCTGTCGTGGCAAGGATGAACAGGACGTGGGCTGGAGGCTCCTCGAGCGTCTTGAGCAGCGCGTTGAAAGAGCCGGCCGACAGCATGTGGACCTCGTCTATGACGTAGACCTTCTTCGCGCTGCCCGCAGTCGCCAGCGGCACCCCCGCAAGGATGTCCCTCGTCTCGTCGACCTTGGAGTGTGAAGCGGCGTCCATTTCGATGACGTCGAGCGAGGAACCGTCGGCGATCGCCGTGCATGAGTCGCACACGCCACAGGGGCGCGGCGTCGGTCCCTGAGCACAGTTGAGGGCCTTTGCGAGGATGCGGGCGGTGCTCGTCTTACCTGTGCCGCGCGGCCCGGTGAAAAGGTAGGAGTGGGCGACACGGTCCTCGACGATGGCGTTGGACAGCGTCGTAGAGACGTGGTCCTGACCCACTATTTCGTCGAATGTCTGGGGCCTGTACTTGCGGTAGAGGGAGAGGTAGGCCATCTCGATCATCCTATGTGGAGGGTGTGACACCCCGGCTCGGAGCGCGAAAAAAGGCCGTGCGGCTCGCCCTTGACCTCTGGAGCACCGGCGCCGGTCCGGTAGCCGGCTCCGGCCGGGTGCCCCTGCGGCACTCCCGGGACGCCGCTTACGGCTGCTCCCTTCCGGGCCTGACCGGGTTCACGGTTCCGAGTCGCGCAGGACTCGACCATCAACGCTGCTTGCCGGGGACTGCCCGGTCCTTCAGCGGCCGCAAGCGAGTATTCAACCCGGCGTGTCGGGGGTTTCCGGTATAGGGGACCCCGAGCCCCCCGTCTAGCACGGCCACCACCAGGATAGCCTCCGGGGGCGAAGCCGGCGCTCGCCAACTTGGAGGAGCGGAGACGAAGGGATTTGAACCCTTGGGCCCTTTGAAGGCCACGCGATTTCCAGTCGCGCCGATTCGGCCGCTCTCGCACGTCTCCACCCCTGAATCTACCGTTCAAGCGACGGCCTCTTTCGTGCCCTGCGGCGCGGTTAGAGCGGCGGCACGGCGGTGGCGCGCTCGGGAGATGACTTGTACAGCGGGCGCAGGCTCAGGTCCTCCCTGCGGTCCGGCCCTGCTCGGCCGGGGGGCTCATCGGCCGGGGGGCGTTCCATTGCACGCATGCCGGGCAGGAAAAACGCCGCCATCGTGACCCCTGCCCCAAGGACACCAGCCCCCATTAGGGTCGAACGCGCCCCGAATGCTGCGGCTGCAGGGCCTGTGAGGGCGAATGAAAGCGGCAGCAACCCTATCGAGATGAGCCAGTCGATGCTCGACACGCGTCCGAGCAACGCGATGGGAACAAGTCGCTGCTTGGTGGTGATCCACACGATTGTTCCTGCCGTCTCGAGGAAGTTGAAGGCAAAGCTTGCGGCCATCAGATGCCACGGGAGGTTTGCAAGTCCATACCCGCCGATTGCCAGTGTCGATAGCGTCCACGCCCCGTACATGAAAGTGATGTTTCGCCGCGGGAACTGTGAGCTGCTGACGGCGATCGCAGACAGGATCGATCCCACGCCCCCGACAGCGAAAACCAGTCCGAGATCAGCGGCGGAGCCTCCCATGTCCTCCTTGAGGATGAATGGGAGCAGGACCTCTGCCGGTCCCATGAACAGCAAATAAGCGACCGCCGCAGCGACGAAGGTTCCCCACAACCACACCTCCCCGAGAACAAACGCGTAGCCGGAGCGAAGCTCGGCGACGAACGACCTCCCGGTCCAGGCGGGGCGTTCCACCGAGCTCATCATCAAGAGAGCCATCGCAGAGAATGCGAACGTCGCCGCATCGACGCCAAAGGCGGCGCCGGGCCCCCACGCTCCAACTATCAAGCCCCCGAGCGCAGGGCCGGCGAGGCGAAGCGTGAGCGGTTTGACGAGCTGATCCAGCGCATTCGCCTGGGGAAGGAGACGCTCGGGGACGACGTCGGGCACGATCGCGTCGAAGGCAGGGCCGAAGAACGCGGTGCCAGCACCGTAAAGGGCGGCAAGTGCGGCAAGATGGACAAGCTCGAGCGCTCCCATCATGGACAACACGGCGATCGCACCTATCGCCACGCCGCGCACGACATCTGCGCCGAGCATGACTTTCCGGCGCGGGAAGCGATCACTGATGACTCCGCCGAACAACAAGAAGACGACGTGTGGCACGGTCATGGCGACGCCCACCAGTGACAGCGCGGTCGGCAGGCTGGAGAGCTCGTACGCCTGCCACGTCACCGCGATCAAGAATATCCCGTCACCGAGGAGCGAGATCGACATCCCCATCCACAGAAGGCGGAAGTCGCGCCCTTTAAGTGGAGAAAGCATGCCGGAACGATCGAACCCGCCCGCGCGATCGAGTCCCTCGTAGGTGCCGTGCACAGGGCGTTAAGCGCGCGGAGGCGCCCCGTTGGGAGCCACCGTGGACGACTCCGAGGCGAGGTACTCGAGAGTGGCGTCGATGTTCATGGGCTTCGAGTAGTAGTAGCCCTGGCCAAGGGGACATCCGAGCTGCGTCAACCTGTCCGACTGCTCGGGCCGTTCTATCCCCTCGGCCACAGTTTGGAGACCAAGCGCCTCGCCAAGCTTGACGATCGCGGCAATGAGGACCGAGCCTGGAGCAAGCCCGTCGATCTGGCTTACAAATGTCTGGTCGATCTTGAGTACGTCAACAGGGAAGCGGCTGAGGTAGCCAAGCGATGAGTATCCCGTTCCGAAGTCATCAACGGACAGCCGCACACCGAGCGCTTTCAGCTCGTGGAGCTTGTTTATCGTCGCCTCAGTGTCGATCATGAGCACGCTCTCAGTGATCTCCAGCGTCAGGCACGACGGCTTGACGCCGGCGGCGGCAATGGCCTCGGCTACGGTCGCAACCAAACCCGGCTGCTGAAGCTGCTTGACAGAGATGTTCACCGCCATGGTGAGACTTGGCGGGGCAAGAGCCAGATCCTGCATGAACCTTAGCTGGCGGCACGCCTCGCCAAGAATCCACTTGCCGAGCTCAACGATCATGCCGGTTTCCTCGGCAAGCGGAATGAACTCGCCCGGCATGACAATCCCCCGTTGAGGGTGGTGCCAGCGCACCAGGGCTTCCAAACCCTTCACGCGCCCCTCAGGCAGGTCCACGATTGGCTGGTAGTAGAGCTTGAGCTCCTTGCGCTCTAGGGCCTTCTCCAGCGCGCCCTTCATCTCGAGATGCTCGAGGACACTGGCATGCATCTGGGGCTCAAAGACCCTGTAGTGGCCCTTGCCCTCGCGTTTTGCCCGATACATCGCGACATCAGCGTTGCGCATCAGCTCGTCCGCCGCCGAGGTCATCGCATCTTCTCCGTCGATCAAAGTGATCCCGATGCTCGCCCGAATAACGACGTCGTTTTGCTCGACGCGGATGGGCGCGCTAAGCAGCTCGAATATGCGATCCGCGACGGCGGCCACCTCATCCAGCCTCTGGACATCCTCTACCAGCAGGGCATACTCGTCTCCGCCGAAGCGCGCCACCGTGTCCATCGGCCGCACGCAGCGCGTCAATCTTGCGCCGACCTCGGCGAGCACGACGTCGCCTGCAGCGTGGCCGAGGCTGTCGTTGATCAGCTTGAAGTCGTCGAGATCGACAAAAAGGACGGCGAGACCTCCCTCGTCCCTCGTCTGCCGCGCAAGCGCATGCTCCACCCGGTTGGTGAAGAGAGCGCGATTTGCGAGGTTGGTAACGTCGTCGTGGAAAGCCTGGTGGGTCAGCTGCTGCTCGAACTGTTTTCTCTCGCTGATGTCGCGTGCGTTCAGTACGATCCCCGCCACGTTCGGGTCGTGGGACAGGTTGGTGCGCAGGATCTCAAAGACGAGCCACTCCCCGTTGGCATGACGAAGCCGGCATTCGACGACCTGATCCGAGGCCTGGGGGCTGTCCACGTCTGCTATCAGGGCCAGCACGTGATCACGTTCCTCAGCGTGGAGGAGCTCGGCGAACGACGAGCCGACCAGCTCATCGGGCTCATATCCAAGCACGCGCTCGATTGAAGGGCTCTGATACTCGATCTTCGAACCGGGCCCGATCACCGTGATGACGTCGCTCGAGTTCTGAACCAGTGACTTGAACCTCGCCTCGCTCTCACGCCGGTGGAGATCCTCGGCGAGAATCGCACTCTCGAGCGTCAAAGCAATCTTTACGGCCAGAGTTTGCATCGCCGCCTTCATTGGCTTGGGGAACGGCGCCGTGCCCGCAACGAACACAAGTCCTCTGAGCTCTTGTCTGACGAACAACGGGAACAGCATTGACGCCTTCGCCTGATCCGGGAATCTGAGCGACCTGCGAACGGTGCTACCGTGGAGGTCAACTTCGAGGGCACCCAGCTCGCGCAGGCTCGCCGCATCCAAAGAAGTGAGGTCCGCAGCCCGAACGAGCCATTCTTCTTTGCCTCCGTCAACGTCCAAAGCTTGGGCTCGCAGCTCGCCCGAGGGCGCCAGGAGCGTTAGGCGCACCCAGTGGTCAGCTCCCACGAGGCTTCGCATCGAGCTCAGCGCCGCACGGTGAACCTCGTCCAAGCTGCTCGCCCCGATAAGGGTGCGTGTGGCTTCGCGCAGGCTCTTCTCCTGAGCCGCGGCGCGCTCGGTCTCGCGAAGGAGTCCTGCCATTCGGGCAATCACGAGTCCGAACACGATTACGGATGTGGCGATAACGACCGGGAGCTCCGCCGGGGCATTCCTGATGGCCTGGACCGCTTGAACGGCAGGGGGCATCAGTGAAGCTGCTGTTAAAAGAGCCAGGCGCTGCCTCGTGAGCCTGCCGTCGGGGTTGCCTCCGTGGCGCTCGAGACCCTTCATCGAGGGATGGAGCGCAGCGGCGCCCCAGAAGACGTAGTAGGTAGCCCATCCTGCATCCAGCAGGCCGCCCTCGTTATAGCCGCCGTTGAGGGTAAGCACTCCCAGAATCGCGTCGGTGGTGAGCAAAGCCACGATGCTCAACAGAAGAAGGCCAAGCGACCTCTGCCTCAGGCCCCCATCCACGGACAAACGGATGGCCACCGCGAGCAGGCACACATCCATCAACGGATAGGCGATCGAGAACAGCTTCTCCACCAATGAGAGCGTCGAGTCATGGGCGTAAGGCGCCATGAGAAAGACCCACGACACAAGGGCGAGCCCTGTCGTTAGGATGAGCGCATCGATCAGCCCGGCCCGGTCACCGCGCGGGTTCCTTCGCCGTACGAGGATGAGGACGCCTCCGATCAGCGCCGGATAGACCGCCAGATAGAAGATGTCCCCCAAGGATGGAAATGAGACGTCGTGGTGGAACACGGCGTCATAGCCATAGTAGAAAGCGTCGCCCGAGACAAACAAGAACTGGCCGAGGGCGAACAGGTACCATGCCAGGCGACTTTCGGGCTTGTGCAATCGAATGCCGAGCAAAATGGCTGCGGTCGAAGAGAGACCTACGAGGTTGAAGACCAAACCGCTGCCCTTGAACGGAGGCACAAGGTAATAGAGCGCCATTGCGCCCGCTCCCAACCCCACGTAGATCTGCCAGATCCTCCTCCGTGCCGGGGCCGAAGTGTAAGGACTCGTCGTTGAGGCCATATCAGACCCGCCCCGCCGGCCTGCTCGCGCCTTCCCACCATCTCACGATGGTTCCGGCAGTCTGCAGGCGGAACTTCTCTGAAAGGTCCGCCAGTACACTTGTGAGGCACTTGATCTGAGCGTCATCGTTGGCAGCAGTGATCTGGATTCGGAATCCCACCTCGGATTTGGGTACGAGCGGATAGGCCGCGATCGTTGTATAGACGCCTTGATCGAACAAGAAGCGGCCTACCTCGTCCACATCCTCGTGCTTGGCCAGCGGGATCTCGATGATCGGGAGCCCAGACGAGTTGGGCGTTGTGATCTCTAGATCCTGCAGGCAGCTCAGCACGGTTTGCGTCTTCTTGTGCAACTCTCCTCTGAGCACATCGCCTCGCTTCTGATTAACCTTGAAGCCGGAGAGCACAGTGGCAAGCGAAGCCACAGGCGAGGGCCCCGAATACAGATACGGCGGCGCGGCAACTTTGAGCAAGCTCTTGAGTCTCGTGGGACAAGCAATGAACGCGAGAAGAGACGAATACGACTTCGAGAAGCCTCCGACGAGGACGATGTTGTCGTAGGTTTCTCCGACGTGGCGGACAATGCTGTTGCCACGCTTGCCGTAGCTGCAGAGCTCGTCACCGCCGCGTTCTCCGATGACACCAAAGCCGTGCGCATCGTCGATGTAAAGGATGACATCGTACTTACGGGCGATGGCAGCAAAGGCGGGAATGTTGGGGGCATTGCCGGTCATGCTGTTGACCCCGTCCATACATATCAGGCGCGGAGTGGCTTTGTCGCTCTTGAGCAGGGCCTCGAGGTCATCCGGATCGTCGTGCGCGAAACGCTTCACCGTCGCCCCGTGATGGCGAGCGAACTGGCAACCGTCATAGACGGTCTTGTGGGCTCTTCCGTCGAGGAAGATCGTGCCGGCGCCGGCCAGAACAGATATGACCGACATGTGGATGTGGGTGATGGTCGGAAGAACCAGCGAGTCCTCCGCTCCAAGAAGAGCGGTCAGCTCGTCCTCGATCTGTTCGTAAAGAACGGGACTCCCAAGCAGCCGGGACCAGCTTGGATGCGTCCCCCAGTCATCGAGGTAACCCTTGACGGAGTCGATGATCTCGCGGTCGAGGTCGAACCCGAGATAGTTGCAGGAGGCGAAGTCGGCCAGCCACCGTCCATCAACCTTGATCATTCGTCCGTCGACCGCATCGATCACCGCATCCAACATGGGGTGAGAATCCTTGAGCCGGGCGAGGTCGGAACAGGTGTCAAGCCACCGGTCGAGCCACGTGCGCGGGACGGCAGGGCGGGCCGAACGCGCCCGCTTCGCTCCCGTAACGCTTTTTAGCGCGGTGACGCCCGGCTTAGTGGTGGCCATACAAGTTCATCGGAGATGGGAGTCTTTTCCTTGAAC
>Ga0136632_10000094_pt1 | contig 19681 bp, 18 predicted proteins | sample AntDrymUQ6112106_2_FD_104670 | JGI IMG/M metagenome (GOLD analysis project Ga0136632, IMG submission 104670) | Polar desert sand microbial communities from Dry Valleys, Antarctica - metaG UQ611 (21.06) | ecosystem: Environmental > Terrestrial > Soil > Desert | place: Antarctica: Dry Valley...
AGAGCGGCCGTCCAGGCGAACCGGTCTCCGCCCTGTCCCCGGCCGGTGTCCGGGGAGTAGTGCTCCCAGAAGCCGCCGCCTCTCGCCAGCTCGACGATCGCGCGGCGAACGTCTGCGGCGAGCGCCGCATACCCGTAGCGATCGAGACCGCGCTGGAGGACCCAGTTGAGAATCGGCCAGACGGGGCCTCGCCAGTAGCGCGCCGCCTGAAACCCTGGATCGCTCGGAGCCAGGCTCGTTACCGCCCAGCCGGAACGACCGACTGCGACCCGCGAGTCCGCCAGCAGCTCGACCATACGCTCGGCCCGCGCGCGGGCGGGCACTCCTGCGTAGAGCGGCGCCAGACCGGCGGCAGTCCGGGCAACGACACGCTCTCCGGCCTCGACGTCGTAGTCGACATACATAGCGCGCTCGTCGTCCCAGAGCGTCTCTTCGAGGGCAGCCGCAGTGCTCTCGGCGCAAGCCTCGAACGGCTCCGGGTCGGCGCCGACGATGCGAGCGATCTCGGCCAGGTCCCGGTTCGATTGGACGAGGAGCGAGTTGAACAGAACCGGCTGGAGCGCGAACGGCGTCACGCGTTTGATGCGTGAGGAGTCGTAGGCGAGCTCGCGAAACATGCTCACCAGGTAGACGTAGCGATCGTACTCCCCGTCGGATGGGCGCTCGGTCACCTCGGCGACGTCGACGTCCACCCGCTCGTACTCCGGCAACAGCTCGGGATCGAACGACATGCGCTCGAGCGCGATGTCCCAGAGCGGGGAGTTGTCCATGCCCGACTCCCACGGATGCCAGATCTCGACGAGACCGCCCTCGACTCGCGCGCGCTCGCGATACAGGTAGGCGTGCCAGGCGGCGAGCTTCGGCAGGAGCTCCTCGAGGAAGGCGGCCGCCCGTGCCGGGTCGCTCGCCAGGCGATACACCTGCAAGGCCGCCGTCGCGTGGATCGGTGGCTGGACGATTCCCGAGGTCCTCGGAGACTCGGGGGCGTCAGGAGAGCGCTCCGTCTGCCAGAAGTCGGGGCCGGGGAAGTACCGAGCCCCGTCCGTGAACACGATGTGCGGGAGGAGGCCGTCTCGCCACTGTCCGGAGAAGAGCGAGCGAAGCTCGGTCTCCGCGCGCTCCTGATTCCAGGAGGCATAGCCCATCGCGATACAGGCCGCGTCCCAGCTCCATTGGTGCGGATAGAGACGACGGTTGGGGGACGTCGACTGGCCGAGCCAGTTCGCCTGCAGCACCGCCTTCGCCTCGTCGATCAGCTCCGCGTCGTCGGCGGGCTCGGGTACTTGTTCGGTCTCGAGCAATCCGTCGCTCATTGTCGTCCCTTCGCATCGTCCCGCATATTGCAATCGTCAGATAACAAAATGGTCGCCTCCAAGTCAATACGCCGCTTTGCTATCGTCGTGTGGCAAATCGTATTCCGCTGACGTCGCCTCGACCTGTTCTCCCAGCCAGACTTCCGTCGCGCGTACCTGGCCAACGCCGTCAGCCAGCTCGGAAACGCCTTCCAGTTCGTCGCGTTGATGTGGTTCGCCGTCGTGGCGGCCGGACCGCTCGGCGTGATCGTCGTTCGGCTCGTGGATGGGCTGCCTGCGCTGCTCTTCGGGCTCCATGGCGGCGCGGCAGCCGATCGCTGGGATCGGCGCAAGACGATGATCGTCGCCGACCTCGTCCGGGGTCTCGTCCTCGTCCCGATCGCCGTAGTCGGTCTCGTCGGAACGCTCCCGCTCTGGGCCCTCGTCGTCACGGCCTTCGTCCTCACGACGGCGGCCAGCTACTTCACGCCTGCCTTCGGCGCGTTCCTGCCCTCGCTCGTCGGCAGGTCGAACGTCCAGCGCGCGAACGGGTTGGTGACCGCGGCGAACGCCGGTCTCAACGTCACGGGCTGGGCGGTAGCGGCAGCCCTGCTCGAGATCGTCTCCGTGGGGGCGTTCTTCGCGATCAACGCGGCCTCGTTCTTCGTCTCGGCTGCGCTGCTCATGCGAGTCAGCCCGCGACCTTTCGTGAGCCGGCCGCAGGCAGAGCCGAGACGCCGTCTGCGTCATGGCTTCGAGGATCTTCGGAACCGGACCGGCCTGCCGGCCGCGGTGGCGATGCTCGGCGCCGGGATGACCGTCATGACCGGTGTGTGGACCGTCGGCGTCGCCGAGCTCGCGCACTCGACGCTCGGGAGGGGCCCGACCGGCTTGGCGCTCATGCTGGCAGCGACAGCGCTCGGGACGATCACGTCGACGTCGCTTCTGACCTGGAGGCCCGTGCGCCGGAAGGTTTTCATGAGCTGCCTCGCCTGGACTCCTGCGCTGCCGGGCTACGTGTTGCTCGGCTTGGCCGACTCGCTTCCACCCGCGCTTGTCGGGACGTATTTCGTGGGATTCGCATCCGCCGCAGCGTTCGTGCTCGTGACCGCCGCGACACAGGAGTCCCTCCCCGAGGAGCGGCTGGGAAGCGCGCTCGGCGTCGTCTTCCTCGGCCACGCCGGCACCAAGCCGCTCGGGCTGGTAGCGATCGCTCCCTTCTACGCCGTGTTCGATCCGAACGTGATGTTCGTCTCCGGAGGCATCGCGGTGTTCGTGCTGGCGCTGACCGCGGCGGCCGTCGTCCGCGCCGCGTCGGCGAGCGCGATCGCGGCCCGAGTGGCAACGTGAGGCCGTGACGCAGCGCGCCAAGCTCACCGTGAAGGACATCTTCGAGCTGAAGGGCAAACGCCAGCTCACTGAGGTATACGTGAGCACGCCCGAGGAAGCGCGCGCCTGCGAAGCCGCGGGAATCGACCTGATCATCACCTCGGAGCGAAACGACACGCGTGCGATCAGATCCGCGGCGCCGGAGACGTTTCTCACGATCGGCCTCGTCTACGGCGATCACGCGACCGCCGGAGACGCCGTCCGTGGCGGGTTCGAGGCGCTGAGCAAGGGCGCGGACGCAGTGTACGCCGGAGTCGGCTTGCACTCGGTGCGAGCAATGGCCGAGGAAGGGATCCCGGTCATCGGCCATGTCGGATTGATCCCCTACCGCAGCACCTGGTCCGGCGGCTTGAAGGCGGTGGGCAAGACGACCGGCGAGGCGCTCGAGGTCTATCGCCGGACGCTCGCGTATCAGGACGCCGGCGCGGTCGGCGTCGAGATGGAGGTTGTCCCCCACAAGGTCGCTGCCGAGATCGCCAGACGCGTGAAGATCGTCGTCCTCTCGATGGGTAGCGGCACGGGTTGCGACGGCCAGTACCTCTTCGCCACCGACATCCTCGGCGCCAATCCAGGACACGTGCCGCGCCACGCGAAGGTCTACCGCGACTTCCGGGCGGAGCACGACCGTCTCTACTGCGAATCGGTCGCCGCTTTCGGCGAGTTCAAGGCGGACGTCGACACGGGCTCGTACCCCGAGGCGAAGCATCTGGTCGAGATGGACGACCGCGAATACGACGCGTTCGCGCGCACCCTCGAAAAGCATGTTGTCGCGCCGGAAATCCCCGAGGCGGCCGAGTAGAGTGCGGATTCTCTCGAACCCGATCGAGGACGCAATGGCGATCGATCCGCAGCAGCCGATTCCGCTCTATTTCCAGCTGAAGACCCTTCTTCTGGAGGAGATCCTGAGCGGGCATTACGGCGGCCCCGACCACCGGCTTCCGACCGAGCACGAGCTCTGCGACCGCTACAAGCTCAGCCGAACCCCGGTCAGCCGTGCGCTCTCCGAGCTCGCGGACGAGGGCGTGATCCTCCGCCACCGCCGGCGCGGATCGTTCGTCAACCCGCACTGGCTCAGTCGCAAGCCCGACCATCCCGAAGTCCGCGTCATCGTGCCGACCGAGGGGCCGTGGGCGCGGATGGTCCGGGATGCGGCCGGCGCACGAGACCAGATCAGCATCGTCAAGGTCCCGCGCCAGTCTCTCCACCAGACCCTCACGCATGCGGTCGCCGAAGGACAGGCGCCCGACCTGGCGGTGATCGACTCGGTCTGGGCTCCGGAGTTCGCGGCTGCCGGCTTCATCCACGCCCTCGAGGAGTTGAACGAAGTCTGGGTCCGGCAGGAGCACGAGGTCGACTTCCTGGAGCCACTCGTGCGGGCGAACCGGTACGAGGGGAAGACCTTCGGGGTCTCGCCCTTTGCCGACGCGAGCGGACTCTGGTACAGCAGGCGCAAGCTCGAGTCGCTCGGCATCTCGCCACCGATGACGTGGGCGGAGCTGCGAGCGGCCGGTCACGCGCTCGCAGCGGACGGCGTTCGCACTCCCATGGTCATGCCGGGCGGCGGCATGGCCGGAGAGACGACCACGTACTGCCTGATTGCCGTCTTGGCTTCCAACGCCGCCCACGTCCTCGAGCCCGAAGGGGTGAGCCTCGGCTCCCGAGCGACGGCCCAGGCGCTCCGCTTCCTCCGCAGGCTGGTCGAAGAGCACATCGTCCCCTCGGAGGTGGTGGGGTACGAGTGGGACCACGCGGTTCGACTGCTGGCCGAGGGGCGCGCTGCGTTCAGCCTCGGTGGCATCTACGAGGCCCAGACGCTCGCCGAGGCGCTCGGCGTCCACCACCACGATGTCTGGGACCATTTTTGCTTCACACGTGTGCCCGCCGGCCCCAAGGGAACGCCGGCAAGCGTGGCCGGCGGGATGATGTTCGCCATCTTCCGCCAGGCGGCGCAGCCCAGGCTCGCGATGCAGCTTCTCCAGCGCGCCGTCGAGCCGAGCGCCCTCGCCCGGGTCGCACGCTCCACCGGGCGGATACCTTCCCGACGATCGGCGATCGAGCTCGTCGCCTCGGATCTTCCCTTCCTCTCGGAGATCGCCGAGATCATCGAGCTGGCCGTGGCGAGGCCCTGGATGCCCTCGTACCCGCGGGTTTCCGTGCAGCTGCAGACGATGCTCGAGGCGGTTCTCACCGGCCGTCTCAGTCCAGCCGCATCCGCACAGCGGACCGCGGAGATGATCGGGGCGATCACCGGTCTTCCACTCGTTCACGAGTTGGAAGGCGCGGCGGCCGCTGCCGCAGCCTGACCACGTGGAACGTCGCGCGCGCCTGATCGAGCAGGCCCACGCGCTCCTCGCGGCCAACGACATGGGGCCGTTTGTGCGGCCGGGGAAAGAGCTCTACCCGCACCAATGGAACTGGGACTCGGCCTTCATCGCGCTCGGGCTGGCACACGTCGATCCCGAACGCGGGCGAGCGGAGGTGCGATCGCTCCTCAGAGGCCAGTGGAGCGATGGGATGGTCCCGCACATCGTGTTCCACATACCGGCGCCCGACTACTCTCCGGGACCGGAGTTGTGGGACTCTGGAGCGTGCGAGCAGGCGCCCGAAGTCCCGACGAGCGGCCTCACCCAACCACCTGTCCTGGCCACCGCCGTCCGCGTCCTGCACGAGGCGGCGCCCGACCGGTCGTTCCTGGAGGAGATCGTTCCTCGGCTCGAGCAGTGGCACGCGTGGCTGCACCGTGACCGGGCCCTCGACTCGTGGCTCATCGCGATCGTCTATCCGTGGGAAGGAGCGGACAACTCGCCGCGGTTCGACCGGGCGCTCGCCCGGCTGGAGGTGGGAGGCGAGCTCGACATCAAGCGGACCGACAATCACGAGATCGACGCCTCAGAGCGGCCGACCGATCACGACTATCTGCGCTACCTGTACCTCGTCCGGCGGCTGCAAGCGCAGGGCTACCGACCGGCCCTCGAGAACTGGCCGTTCGTTTTCGTCGATCTCACCTTGAACTCGATCCTCGCCGCGGCCGAGGACGACCTCGCCTGGCTCTGGGGTGAGCTCGGCGGGGACGGGGCGCGGGCGAGCGTTGCCGCCGAACGCCTGCGCGAGGCGCTCGCGGACCGTTGGGACGAATCGAGCGCAGTCTATGTCGAGCACGACGGTGACCCGATGATGGGTGACGAGACCATCGACGCGATGTTCCCGCTCTATGCCGGCGTTCCGCAGCCGGCGCAGGCGCGTCGTCTGTTCGACGCGGCCCTCTGGTCGCCGACCCGGTTCGGCCCCTCGCCCGAGGCCCCCTGGCCGGTGACCTCAGCCTCGAAGGCGAGCCCCGCGTACGACCCGCGACGCTATTGGCGCGGCCCGGTCTGGGTGAACATCAACTGGTTCTTCATTCAGGGCCTCGAGCGATACGGGATGCGGGCCGAGGCGGACGAGCTACGGCGGCTGACACTCGAGCTCGTCAGCCGGTCCGGGTTCGTCGAGTACTACGACCCGAGGACCGGCGAGCCCCTCGGCGTGAGTGACTTCTCCTGGAGCGCGGCCTTGACGCTCGACCTCCTGCTGCGCAAGTGAGCAACGCTCGCCTACGACTCGCGTTCGCGAGGGAAACCATGTTTCCCTCGCGTGCTCCCTTCTTCTCGAGAGCGCAGGGAACCTCCCGGTTCCCCACACCCCTCCCCGCTCATGGGCCAAAGATCGGCCCATGAGCTACGACCCGAATCCTCGCTACTCACTCACGGAAGGCGTGGTCGAGGACGGTTTCGGCGCGCTGGCTGACGCGGTCGTCCGCGAGAGGCCTCGGACGCTCGCGATCGACGGCCCGGCCGCGCTTTCCTGGGGCCCCCTCGTCGCGCGCCTCCGCGACGCGCTCGCCGAACGGGACGTCACGACGGAGGTCGTCGATGCTCGCAACTCTCTCGCGTCCTGGGATGAAATCCAGGGACGCACCGACGCGAGCTTGCTCCACGGCGACCCTGTATTCGGCCGGGTCTTCGAAGGGTCGCTCGCGGATCTCTTCGACGAGCTGCCGCGCGAAGGGCGAACCGACGGAGACGTTCTCGTGATCTTCGGCCCGGGCAGCGCCCTCGTCGAGCACGACCTTCTTTGGTACGCCGATCTCCCGAAGCGGGACAGCCTCGCAGCCGTGCGTCGAGGTGAGGCCGCAAACCTCGGGCAGCCCATCGGCGAAGCCGCCTCCGAGCAACGTCTCCTTTTCGTCGACTGGCCCGTGCTCGAGCGGCACAAACAGGAGCTCCTGCCGCAACTCGACCTCTACATCGATCTGAGCGAGCCCGAGATGCCGCGCTCGCTCGCCGGAGAGACGCTTCGGCGCTCCCTGAACGAGCTCGCCGGCAGGCCCTTCCGCACCCGTCCGACCTTTTTCCCGGGGCCTTGGGGCGGCCAGTGGCTCCGCGATGTCCTTGGAATCTCGACCACTGCGCCGAACCTCGCTTGGTCGTATGAGCTGATCACCCCCGAGAGCGGGATCCTCCTGGGCGCAGACGATCCGGTCGAGGTCGGATTCGAGCTGCTGATGGCGGCCGAAGGCGAACGCGTTCTCGGGGCCGAGCTTGCCGCGCGTTTCGGGGTCTCGTTCCCGATCCGGTTCGATTACCTGGACACGCTCGGGGGAGGCAATCTCTCGATTCAGTGCCATCCCACCGAGGAGTACATGCGCGAGACCTTTGGACTTCCGTACACGCAGCACGAGACGTACTACGTCGTGGACACCAAGCCAGGGGCCGAGATCTTCCTCGGGCTGCGGGAGGATGCCGACGTCGAAGCCTTCCGAGTCGAGGCGACCCGCGCGGAAGACCCGGGACTCGAGCTGGACCCCAAGCGCTATCTCCAGTCGCATCCGGCCGTTCAACATCGCCTGTACTTGATCCCCGCCGGCACAGCACACGCGAGCGGCGCCGACAATCTCGTGCTCGAGATCAGCGCCACCCCGTACCTGTACACGTTGCGCTTCTACGACTGGCTTCGCCGGGACCTGGAGGGCGAGCTGCGTCCGGTGCACCTGGCACACGCGTTCTCGAACCTCGATCCCCTCCGCTCGGGCGACTCCGTCCGCCGAGACCTCATTCCGGAGCCGAAGCCGGTCCGGCAGGGAGCGGACTGGGTCGAGCTCGAGCTCGGCAGGCTCCCCGATCTCTTCTTCGCCGTGCATCGGCTCGACTTCGAGCAGGCGATCGAGGACGACACCGCGGGGCGGTTTCACGTGCTCAACCTCGTCGCCGGTGAGCGGATCGAAATCGAGTCCGGCGTCGGTGAGGTCCACGGACTCGCGTACGCGGAGACCATCGTGATCCCGGCGGCGGTCGGTCCGTACCGGCTGCGGCGGGTCGGGGGAGGCGCCTGCAAGGTCATCAAGGCCTTCGTCCCGTGACGAGGGGCGACATCGTGGGTGCCCTCGACATCGGTGGCACGCATGTCTCAGGTGGACGGGTGAATGTCGCCTCCGCGTCGCTCGAGGCTCGGAGCCGCGCATCCGAGCCGCTGCCGTCGGCGGCCAGTCGCGCCGAGCTGCTCGCGGCCATCTCACGAGTGACGCGTTCGATCGCAGAGCCGGGTCTGACGAGTCTCGGCGTGTCCGTCCCCGGCCCCTTCGACTACGCGCGGGGCATCTCCGAGATCACTCACAAGCTCGAGGGCCTCCATCGGGTGGACATGCGTTCGGAGCTCCATGCAGTATCCACTCTGGATCCGACGGCCATCCGCTTTTTGAACGACGCCGAGGCCTTCCTGCTCGGAGAGTGGTGGGCCGGCGCCGCGCGCGGGCACGTTCGCGCCGTCGGCATCACGCTCGGAACCGGGCTCGGGTCCGCGTTCAGCGAAGAGGGCGAGATCGTGCGCTCAGGAGTCGGCGTTCCTGCGCGCGGCGAGCTACACACTGTTGAGTTCCACGGTTCCCCAGTCGAGCAGACGATCTCGCGCGCGGCTCTTCTCGCCGCCTACGGCACGAGCTTGGATGAAGGCATCGACGTGGAGCAGCTCGCGCATCGCGCGAAGCTCGGCGACCCGCCGGCGCGTCGTCTTTTCGTCGACTTGGGGACGGCCCTCGGAGAGTTCCTGACTCCGTGGCTTCGAGCCTTCGAGCCGAGCTGCCTCGTCGTCGGAGGCTCGATCGCACGTGCCTGGGATCTCTTCGAAGACACCCTGCGGGCCGAGCTCGAGCCGATTCCGGGACTGCAATCCGTAACGGCCGCGGCGCAGCTGGAAGATGCGCCGCTCCTGGGCGCCGCGTACTACGCGGCGCAGCGGCAGTGAGCGCTGGAGGGCGAGGCAAGCGTCGTCCCTACGTGGCTGGACGCCCGCTCGATCCCCAGGTCGAGGCGTACCGTCTCGAGCGACATACCGCCGGAGCGCGCCCGGTGCACGAGCTCTCCGTCGCCGAGGCGCGCGCGGCGGAGCTCGCCGAGCCCCCGCCTGCGCCTCCGGAGCACGTCGCCCGCGTACTCGAGCGCGTTGTGCCCGGTCCTGGCGGTGAGATTCCCGTCCGTGTCTATGTGCCCGCAGCCGATCGTCCGCTGCCCGTCCTCGTGTACTTCTTCGGCGGAGGCTGGGTGCTCGGATCGGTCGACGCTGTCGACCCCGTCTGCCGACGGCTCGCGAACGCGACGCCTTGCGCGGTCGTCTCGGTCGCGTACCGACGAGCCCCGGAGAATCCGTTTCCCGCCGGACTCGAGGACTGCTACGCGGCAACGTGCTGGGTCGCAGACCATGGCCTCGAGCTCGACTTGGATCCCGATCATCTCGCCGTCGGCGGCGCCAGCGCCGGTGGCAACCTCGCCGCAGCGGTCGCGCTCCTCGCGCGCGAGCGCGAAGGCCCAGCGGTGGCGCTCCAACTGCTCGTCTATCCGCCGCTCGACCATCGCGCCGATACCCCGTCGATGCACGAACCGCTCGATCCTCTCTTCTTCGGGCGCGAGGACCTTGCGTGGTGCTGGTCCCACTACCTCGCCGAGCCCGATGACGGTGACAACCCCCTGGCCTCACCCCTCCGCGCGCACGATCTTCGCGGACTCCCTGCGGCGCTCGTGATCACCGCCGAGCTCGACCCGCTTCGCGACCAGGGCGAGCTCTACACCGCCCGCCTCAACGAGGCAGGTGTGCCGGCAGAGCTCGCGCGCTTCGACGGCGCCGTGCACGGCTTCTTCTCGAAGGGCGACCGGTTCGACGCGGCCGCCGAGGCGCAGGCGCTCGCGGCATCTGCGCTTCGGCGCGCGTTCGGGCGACTCCCCTACGGATAGGGATCGTCGCCGGTGCTGGCCGTCGTTGTGGTGGATGTCGTTGTCGCCGGCGGCGGGACCGTCGACCCTGCCCGGATCTGGCCGCGGATCTCGCCAGGGGGATTCCTCGCCGTGTGCACGTTCACGTAAGCGCTGCCCGTCAGCAACGCCTGCACGGTTCCAGCCCGTGTCTTCACCGACCCGTGAGCACCGCTCCGGCAGGGACCGCAAAGGGCGAGAGAGACCGGCCCCGCACGACCTCGCTTACCTAGGTGCACGTGTGCGGCAGTCGCCTTGCCGCTCAACTCGCGAAACGTCAAGCGCCAGGTGAGCGTTCCCGCATCGCCTTTGCGCTCGAGCATCGCCACGAAGCTTCCGCGGGCGTTCGCGATCGCGCCTTTCGGGCTGGGAACTTCCTGTCGGGCATCGAGCCCCGCCGTCAGTCGAACGGCCTCGGCGGCCGCGCTCGCCTGGCCGCCCGCAGTGCCGATCCCCGCCCACAGACCCGCTGCGAACACCGGTGCCGCGACCGCGCACCACATGAGCCTTCGCACCTCGAGCATCGTGATCGACCTCCAGTGTGGTTTCTTTCTCCAACTCTTCGCGAGAACCCGCTCGACCGGATTTCCGTAACGTGAAGTGGAGCACCTGTCTAGCATGACTGCGTGCCCGTGGTCGCATGGATACTCATCGGAGGGCTCCTTGGGGCGCTGGCGTTGGCGGCGCTCCTCTGGCGAGCGCTTCGCCGCTCGCGGGCACAGTCCGCGCGCACGGATGAGCTGGTCACGGAGGCTCGCAAGGCCGTGCGGGCCGCGGCAGAAGAGGAGGCGACGACGCAAGCCGGGCTGCTCCGGGTTGCGGTAGCCCGAGCGCACGCCGACTCCCTCTCCACCTACGTGGCCGAGGAACGGCGGCTCTCCGACCAGCGTCGTGGAGAGCTCGGCGTCCGCGAGCGGGAGCTCTCCGAGCGCCTGGCCGAGATGGTGGCTTCGGTGGAGCGGCGCGTCGAAGAACGGTTGCGCTCATGGGAGGCCGACCTCGAGCGAGCACAGCGGGCGCTCGAAGGCGAGGTTTCCGCGCTCGAGCAGCACCAACAGCAGCGGATCGCCGTCGTCGAAGCGCGGATCGAGGCGGAGGCCGGCGAGCTAGGGACGGCGATCGAGCAGCAGCGTGCTTCGGCCATCCGTCTCCGTGAGGAGCTCGAGCGGACGACCAGAGACGCTCTCACCGAAGCCCTGGAGGAGCTGCAAGTACAGGCGGACGACCGCCGCCGGGCAATCGAGGACGTCACCGAGCGCTTGCGCCAGCACGAGCACGCCGTGGCCGAGCAGGTCGACCACGCCGAGGGCGAAGCGCGGACACGAATCGAGGTCGCTTTCGCAGAGCTCGAACGGCGCCAGGTGGCGGAGCTAGAGCGGGCGACGGCTCGCGAAGTCGACCGGCTCTCGGAAGCAGGAGCGCTCGAGTTCGAGAACCGCATGCGCGCCATTCGCGAGGAGGCCGCGAGCCGGCTGCGTGAAGAGCTCGACCGAACGGCAGAGACTTTCCTTCGGCGGGCGGACGGCATCATCGCCGACCAGCTCCAGCAAGCCGCGACGGCGGCGGCCCAGCGCCTCGACGACCGGATCGTCGAGCTCGCCCGGCGCTACGAGGCCGTGCGCTCGTCCGCTGACGTCTAAGAGAACTGGCCGGGCCAGTGCGTGGTCGTAGGGACCGGGCATGCCCGGTCCCTACTGCCGAGGTTGAGCGGATATTCGGAAAGGATTATCTCGCGCAACTATTCTGCGGAGGGAACGTCTCTATGACACCGAATCCCACGTCCATGGCCGAGACGACCGAAGCCCCACTCTGGAACGAGAACGAGCCCGCGAAGGTGGAGAGCTGGCGCCTGCACATCCTGCTCGAGGCGGGATATCCGGTTCATCTCGCCGAGCGGATCGCCGTGAGCGAGGTCGATCTCCACTACGCCGTCGAGCTCGTGACGCGCGGCTGCGACGCCACCACAGCGGCTGAGATCCTCCTTTGATGGCAGGGGAAACCTACGGTTTCCCCCACCGACCCCTTTCCCTCCGGTCTTGGTATCGAGTAACGATGCGTCAGGCCTACGGGCGAGTGAATCGCCCTTCGGCCGTCGACGTGACGCCGACCCCGTCAGTCGGGGTCTGGCTTCAGCCCGACCCCGACTCCCGCTCGTGAGCTGAAGAGCCGGGACGCCGAGCGAGGAGTCGCCCGTTACCCTGCGCCGGTGGCGAAGATCGAGCCGGTGCTCTACGGAGATCGCAAGGTTTACACCGTCTCCGCGTTCAACCGCGGGGTCGCGAGCTTCCTCCGCCGCCTGCCCACGGTCTGGGTCGAGGGTGAGGTCCAGGAGCTCCGCCGCAACGCGGCCTGGGCGAACGTCTTTCTCACGTTGAAGGACCCGAAGACCGGGGCGACACTGAAGATCACGATCGGCCGCGCGGCGTTCGACCACCTGCAGCTCGGGCTCGCGGACGGCGAGACCGTCCACGCCTCGGGACGCGCGGAGCTGTACGAGCTCAAGGGGGAGCTCGGACTACGGGCGAGCACGCTCGAGCGGGTGGGCGTCGGTGGTCACCTCGTCGCGCTCGAGCGCCTCAAGCGTGAGCTGGCGGCGGAAGGGCTGTTCGCGCTCGAGCGCAAGCGCCCGCTCCCGCGTGTGCCGCGCGCTGTGGGAATCCTCACGGGAGCAGATGCGGCCGCGCGCGGGGACTTCGTCGCGGCGATCAGCAGGCGCTTTCCAGCGACGAAGGCCGTCGTCTGCGAGACCCGTGTCCAGGGCCGAGCAGCGCCCGAGGCGATCGTCGCCGGCCTGCGGGCGCTAGCCGCCCATCCGGAGGTCGACGTCGTGGTTCTCACGCGCGGCGGCGGCAGCTTCGAGGATCTGCTGCCTTTCAGCGCGGAGCTCGTCGTTCGCGCGGTGGCCGCGTGCCCGGTACCGGTCATCTCGGCGGTCGGACACGAGCAGGACTCGCCCTTGTGCGACCTGGCGGCGGACGCCCGCGCGGCAACCCCCACCGCCGCAGCGGCGCTCGTCGTTCCTGACGAGCAGGAGCTCCGGGCCAGTCTCGAGGCATGCAGGCAGCGCCTCGCCGTCTCGATTCGCACGCTCCTCGAGCGCGACGCAGCAAGTCTCGAGCGACAGGGAGAACGGTTGCGCGCTGCGCCCCGCCTGCTCTTCGAGCGACGCCGCGCGGCGCTCGACCACTCGGGCGCTCGGCTGCAAGCGTTGTCTCCGCTCGCGACGCTCGCCCGCGGGTACGCGATCGTCCGCGCGGGCGGGGAGGCGGTGCGCGCAGCGGAGTCGGTAGGTACCGGCGACCGGCTCGAGATCGAGCTCGCGGCGGGTGCACTCGGCGTCCGGGTCGAGGACGTGAGACCGTGAGCGAAGAGCGGACTTTCGAGGAGCTGCAGAGAGAGCTCCAGGAGGTGGTTCAACGGCTCGAGCGGGGCGACGTCGCCGTCGACGACGCGATCGCGCTGTTCCGACGCGGCGAGGAGCTTTACCGCGCGTGCGTCGAGCGGCTCCGGGCCGCCGAGCTCAGGATCGAGGAGCTAACGGCTCCTCCCGCGTGACAGCAGACCCCTGCTTCGTGTATGAATCGCCCCATGGCGAAGCCCACACCTGACCTGCTCCGCAAGGTCCCGCTCTTCGCCGGGCTCGACGACAAGGAGCTCACGAGCCTGGCCGACGAGTTCAACGAACGCAGATTCTCGGCCGGAGACCGTGTCGCTCTCGAGGGAGAGGGCGGCCTCATGTTCTTCGTCGTCGATAGCGGCGAGGCGACCGTGGAGGTCCACGGCAAGGAGGTCGGCACGCTCGGCCCCGGGTCCGCGTTCGGCGAGATCGCTCTGATCGACCGCCGGCCGCGCACAGCCACCGTCACTGCGCAGTCCGAGCTACGAGCGTACGGCCTGCCCGTATTCGTGTTCCGCCCCTTCGTGGAAGCGCGGCCACAGGTCGCGTGGAAGCTGCTCGAGGCGATGGCGGACCGGCTCGCGCTCGCCGAGTCTCGCTAGGACGTCTGCGAAGGGCGAGGCTAGCCTCGCCCTTTACGCGACCAACGACCGACCCAGTTCCTCGAGGTCTCGTTCTGCCCGATTCGGGTCGCCTGACAACGCGATCGTCTCCGCGCCCTCGACCTCCGCTAGCAGGCGACCCCCGAATACAACACAGCGCACACCCGCGGCGGCGGAGCGAGCTGCGATTTCCCCTGGAGCCTTCCCTTCAGCGGTGGTCTGGTCGACCTCGCCCTCGCCGGTAACGACGAGATCACAGCCCGCGAGCAGCCGGTCGAAGCCGAGCAGATCGAGCACGATCGCGGCTCCGGGAACGAGCTCCGCGCCGAGAGCGGCGAGCGCGGCGCCGAGGCCGCCGGCCGCTCCTGATCCCGGGAGGCTTGCGTAGGGCCGGAGCTCCTCCATCGCTTCCAGCCTGAGGGCGAGGATCTTGACGTCCGCGGCAGACGCGCCCTTCTGCGGCCCGAACAGCCGTGCCGCGTCGCCGAGCCTCGTCTGCACGTCGCAGAGCACGATCGTCGGGACGGGCAAGCTGGCGACGACTTCGCGCAGGCCCGCACCTCCGTCCACCGTCGCGCTCCCTCCGAGGGCGAGCACGAGCGAATCCGGTGAGCACTCGAGCGCGGCGAGAATGAGCTTTCCGAAGCCGCGGCTCGAGGCGCGCAGCGGATCGCGCTCGGCCGGCGCAAGTTGCGGCAGCCCGATCGCGGCCGCCGCCTCGATGACCGCACGTCCATCCTGCAGAAGTAGCCAAGACGCTTCGACCGGCCTGCCGAGAGGATCGGAGACGCGCGCGCGATGCCAGTTGCCGCCGAGCGCAGCCTCGAGCGCTTCGGCAGTTCCTTCGCCCCCGTCCGCAACCGGGAGCACGACCGCCTCGGCGCCCGCCTCCTCGACCCCTCTCGCGAGAGCCGCAGCCGCCTCCCGCGCCGAGAGAACCCCTTTGAGGCTAGCGGGACACAGAAGCACCCTCACGGGTCGCCTCATGCTCGAGATCGTCCACCAGATCGCCGACTTCCTCCACCGCGTTCTCCGACGACTCTCCCTCCTCGTCCTGCATCCGCCGGAGCACCGCGACGGAGATCCCCTCACGCGCAAGCGCCAGGAGGCCGAGCAGGACTCCGCAGGCGATCTCGATCGCCTGCAGCGCGAGACCGAACGCGAATCCGGTCGCGTACGCAACGCCGTAGTTGCGGAGCGGCAACGCCACCGCAGCCTGGACGAGCCCGAAGTTGCCGGGCCAGAGCGGAATGATCGTCGCGACGTTCATCAGCACGAGAACGAGACCGGCCGCCGGCAGCGGGGCGTCGATGCCGAACGCCTGCATGGTCACCCACACCGCCATCAGCTGGAGCACCCAGCCCAGGCACTGGAGGAGAATCGCCCCGGCGAGCGGCGCGGGTGACTTCAGCACCGACAGCCCCTGGCGCGCCATGCCCAAGAGATGGCGAATCGTCCCGACGGCTTGGAGATCGTGAGCCACCGAGCGCTGCTGCCGTCGTGCGCTCATCCAGGCAACAGTGAAGAGCGTGAAGCCGACGGCGACGACGATCAAGAGCGCGGTGACCGCCCAATGCGGCACCTCGGCCGTCAGCAGTACCCAGACCACGAGCAGCGTCGCCGGAACAAGATCGAAGAGCCGGTGCGCGAAGACCGTCCCGACGAGCGTCGCTGTCGTGCCGGGCGGAGCATTCGGGAGATGGCGGCGCAAGGTAGCCACGCGCGCAAGCTCGCCGAGCCTTCCGGGGACGATCGCATTGGCCAGCAGTCCGACCCCGAACGACGAGTAGACGTGGATCAGCCGCGGCTGGTGCTTGGGAGGCAGCGCCTGCGAGATGGTCAAAGACCACGACAGCGCGCGGAACATCGTCGAGGCGACGTTCAAGAGGAACGCGAGCACGATCCAGCTCCAGATGACGAAGCGGAACGCGTTTCCAACATCGTCCCAGTCGGGCCCGCGCCACCAGAGCAGTACGAAGGCGAGGACGACGGCCAGGAGGAGGACGGCTGCCTGTACCCAAACGTTCCGCCAGGCTCGCATCGTCGCAGTCATGCGGCCCGTGCTTCATCGCGGCCGATTCCCGTTACCCGGCTGTAGATCTCCTCGAGCCGGCGGGCGAGCACCGGCCAGGAGTAGTTGGCGACGGCAAGCTCCCGTGCCGCCTCCCCCATCGCCTGCCGGCGCGGCTCGTCGGCGACCAGGTCGCAGACCCCGTCCGCGAGCGCGCGAGGGTCACCCGGTTGGATCGTGACCGATGTCGCGGGGTCGACAACCTCGCGATAGCCGGGGATGTCGGAGGCGACGACAGGCAGCGCACATGCAAACGCACGGGTCAGCACCATGCCGAAGCTCTCCTGACCGAGGGACGGCGCGACGAGCGCCTTCGCTCCGAGCAGGGTTCTCGTGAGCTCGTCCTGGCTCAGGAAGCCGACGACATCGAGTCCCTCGTCGGAGACGCCAAGCCGCGTGAGGAGAAGCCTGACCGCGAGCGGATCGGCCCCGGCGACCGTCAGGCGAAGGCCACTGCGGCGATGGATCTCGGGCCAGGCCCGGAGCAGCACCTGCAACCCTTTGCGTGGCTCCTGGCGCCCCGCAAACACGATGCGGTGCTCGCGCTCTCCTGCGGGCGCGGACTCAGGCACGAGCACGCCGTTCGGAAGCACGTCGTATTCGCCGGGCAGCCAGCGGTTCTGGGATACGCGCGCGCGCTCCGAGACGGCGATCCGGTAATCGATCCTGTCCATCAGGAATCCCCATACCGGGGCACCGAACCGCAACCAACCGAGCTCCCCCGAGGCGTGGAAGGTCGCGACCAGCGGTGTCCTGGCCATGACGAGGACCGTTGTGCAGATCGCCGGTGTCATCGGCTCGTGCAGGTGGAGGACGTCGAATCGCTCGCGTGTGAGGGCGCGATGGATCCGGGCGTAGCTCCTCGGCGAGAGCACGATGTTCGGGAGAGAGCCGTTCGCCGGCACGATGACCGAGCGACCCACGGGGATCACGTTCGGGGGTGGATTCCCATGCCGCCCCACCCGCGGGTGCAGAACACGCGTGAACTGACCCGGCGGGTCGTTGCCCATGATCAGCCGGACCTCGTGGCCCAGCTCCTCGAGCGCGGCCGCCTGGAGCTCCGCATGCTCGACAACAGCCCCCCAGAACGACCACGAGAACGGGACGACGATCCCGATCTTCACGGGCGGGACACTACAGCCCTGGTTGTGCGCGAAGATCCCTGAAGGCGTCCGCTTCGCGGCCGCTGCGTTGTCTCGCTAGGCTGGACGTGATGCGCCTCGACGGTGTCCACCACGTCACCTGCATCACGGCAGACGCGCCCCGCAACGTCGACTTCTACACCCGCGTCCTCGGCCTCCGGATGGTCAAGAAGACGGTCAACCAGGACGATCCCACCGTCTACCACCTCTTCTATGCCGACGAGCAGGGGAGTCCAGGAAGCGACATCACGTTCTTCGAATACCCGGGCGCGCGCCGCGGCCGAGCGGGGGCTGGAATGGTTCACACGGTCCGCTGGCGGGTGGGCTCCGACGCTGCGTTGGACTTCTGGGAGCAGCGCCTGACCGGCGAGGCCGCTGCCGTCTCACGCGAGAGCGACAGTGTCATCTTCGAAGATCCGGAGGGCTTGCGGCACGACCTCGCAGTCGTCGACACATCTGACGCCCCGCTTGTGGCCGAGCATCCGGAGGTCCCTGCGGAGATGGCGCTGCAGGGCTTGGATGGCGTCCGCGCCTTCGCCGCCGACCCGGAGGCGAGCCGTCCCCTGCTCGGGGATGCGCTGAGCTTCGAGTCCCGAGGCGAGAGCGTCTGGGAGGCCCGCGGCCCGAACCGGGGCGGGCTCTACTCCTATGACGACCCGCCCTCCGAGCGAGGCGTCGGCGGAGCAGGGACGGTGCACCACGTCGCGTGGGCCTCGACGATGGAGGATCACGAGGCGTGGCGCGAGCGCGCGCTCGCCGCAGGCGCCAGCCCGACGCCGGTGATCGACCGCTTCTGGTTCCGCTCGATCTACTTCCGCGAGCCGGGCGGCGTGCTCTTCGAGATCGCCACAGTCGGCCCCGGCTTCGCCGTCGACGAGGATCCCGAGCACCTGGGCGAGAGCCTCGTTCTCCCACCCGCGTTCGAGCACATGCGCGAGCAGATCGAGCCGGCCCTGACGCCGCTCCCGGATCCGAGAGCGGCGAAGCGTAGCTGATCGAATTAGGCGAGCGTCATCGTCACCTGACGGCGATCTGCACGAGATCTCCACAGCATCCGCACGTGATCTCGAAGTTCCGATCGTAAAGTGAGGCGCGTGCAGCGGATTGCGGTGATCGAGGACGAGGCGACGATCGCGGGCGCCGTCGCAGCGCGTTTGCGCGCCGAGGGATTCGACGTCGAGATCGCGAACGACGGCATCGGCGGTGTGGCGTTGTGCCAGCGCTTGCGGCCCGATCTCGTCGTGCTCGACCTCATGCTGCCCGGCCTCGATGGGATCGAGGTATGCCGGCGGATCCAGCGCGAGCGCCACGTGCCCGTGCTGATGCTTACGGCGAAAGACTCCGAGACGGATCTCGAGGTCGGTCTCGGAGTCGGGGCCGACGACTACCTGACCAAGCCGTTCAGTCCGCGCGAGCTGGTTGCGCGGGTCCGAGCGCTTCTACGCCGTGCCGATCGCTTTCCGTCTCTCGCGGGCGAGCGCATCCAGATCGGCACACTCGTCATCGACCCGGACACGCGCTACGTCTCTAACAACGGCCAGGAAGTGCACCTGACGCCGACCGAGTTCGCACTGCTCTTCCGGCTCGCCCAGACACCACACGTCGTCTTCGGTCGTCGCCGGCTCCTCGAGGAGGTCTGGGGCTACCGCATCGGCTCCGGGGAGCGCACGGTCGACTCGCACGTGCGGGCGATCCGCCGCAAGCTCGGAGCGCGCACGATCCGCACCGTGCACGGGATCGGATACGCGCTCGACACAAACGATTTCCTGTGAGACCCCTGGATTTTCTCGGCTCGATCAAGCTGAAGCTCGGGGTCGTCATCGTCGCTGCTGTCGCGGTGACCCTGGTCGTCGTCTCGGCGGGCGCGCAGCTCGGGGCGTCTTTCGTGATCACGGGGCTCATTGCTGCGGCGCTCGCGCTCGCGCTGGTGCAGCTCCTCGCCCACGGCATGACGTTCCCGCTTCGGCAGATGGTGGAGGCCTCGCGGGCGATGGCACGCGGCGACTACAGCCGCCGCGTCACCGCGACCTCACGTGACGAGGTCGGTGAGCTCGCGCGCGCGTTCAACTCGATGGCCGGGGAGCTCGAGCAGCTCGATCGGGTGCGGCGCGATCTCGTCGCGAACGCATCTCACGAGCTGCGAACGCCGATCGGCGCTTTGCAAGCGAGACTGGAGAACCTCGTCGACGGCGTCGAGACGGCCGATCAGCAGGCCTTCGAAGCTCTTCTGCGCCAAGTCGGGCGGCCGGGCGACTTGGTGAAGCAGCTTCTCGACCTGTCGAAGCTCGAGTCCGGCGCCGTTCTCATCGAGCGCTCGAGCGTGAGCGCCCGGCGACCTGATCGGGCGGGTCGTCGACGACTGGCGAGCACATGCGTCCGAGCGAGACATCCGCCTCCAAGCCGACGTCGAGCAACCGCAACCTGTTCTCGAGGCCGACGAGCAGCGACTCCGGCAGGTGCTCGGAAATCTCGTCGCGAACGCGATTCGCCACTCTCCGGGGGGTGGGAAGG
>Ga0136632_10000095_pt1 | contig 19678 bp, 19 predicted proteins | sample AntDrymUQ6112106_2_FD_104670 | JGI IMG/M metagenome (GOLD analysis project Ga0136632, IMG submission 104670) | Polar desert sand microbial communities from Dry Valleys, Antarctica - metaG UQ611 (21.06) | ecosystem: Environmental > Terrestrial > Soil > Desert | place: Antarctica: Dry Valley...
GCGATCGCGTACGCGATCGCCTGCGCCTGGTCCTCCTGGAGGAAATGCTTGGCGGGCAGCAGGACCGGGTCCTCGACGCCGAGCACGCGCTGGACGGTGCGCAGCTGCTCGAGCCCGAGCGCGGGGTCGCGCTCGCCCCAGACCACGCGGGCGGGGTATGAGCGCTCGGCGAGCCCCTCCCAGAGGAAGCGCCGCTTCTGCTCGGTGAGCTCGAAGCCGCGCATGATCCGCAGGAACGCCCGCCCGCCGTCGAGACGGGTGAGCAGCTCGCGGTAGGCGTAGAGCTCGGCAGTGGAGACGGCGTTGCGCTCGGCGAGCCCCTGGTGGCGGAAGAGCGCGGCGAACAGCGGCTTCGGTGTCGCGCGCAGCCAGAGCTCGCCGACTCCCGGAATCGAGAACGGGTGCATCGTCCAAGGCCGCCGAAAGGCGGCCGGGTCGAGCAGCGTGTTGAGCGCGGTCAGCGACAGGACCCGGTCGGGGTGGCGGATCGCCCACTCGCAGCCGATCGGGCCACCGATGTCGTGGACGACGAGATGGCAGCGGTCGACCTCGAGCGCATCGACTGCCGCGCCCATCCAGCGCGCAAGCCCCGACCAGCTGTAGTCGAACCCCCGCGGGCGGTCGGCGAGCCCGAGCCCCGGGAAATCGAACGCCACCGCGCGCACGCCCTGGTCGGCGAGCGCGGAGATCACCTTGCGATAGAGGAAGGAGCTGGTCGGCACGCCATGGACGAGCAGGACTACCGGTCCGGTCCCCTGCTCGCGGACGAAGCTGCGGACCTCGGCGGCGGCGAAACGGCGGCCAGCGGCGCTGTGGGCGGCGATCACCTCTGCGACATCAGCTCGCACGGCGCCGAATGATTACCGTCGAGGCGGCTGGTACGCTGGCAACGTCGGTTCCTTTAACCAGGTCCAGCGAGGCCAGGAAGGGGCGCGTGAACAACAACCTGCCCTTCAGGGTGGTGCTCGACCGCGACGATCTGCGCCGCACGCTGGTGCGGATAGCGCATGAGATCATCGAGAAGAACGCGGGCTCCGAGGCCCTGGCGATCGTAGGCATCCACACGCGCGGCGCCTACCTCGCGCGCCGTCTGCATGCCCAGGTCGGCGAGCTGACCGGCTCACCGGTCCCGCTCGGCGACCTCGACATCTCCTTCTATCGCGACGACCTGCCGAGCCGCGACCCTGGCGCCCAACCGGTCGTCCACGCCTCTCACCTCGATTTCGAGCTCGATGGGCGCACCGTCGTGCTCGTCGACGATGTGTTGTTCACCGGGCGAACCGTGCGCGCGGCGATCGGCGCCCTGTTCGACTACGGGCGTCCCGAGCGCGTCCAGCTCGCCGTGCTCGTCGACCGCGGACACCGCGAGCTCCCGATCCGCCCCGACTACGTCGGCAAGAACCTGCCGACTGCCCGCGACGAGCGCGTCTACGTGCGGCTCGAGGAGACCGACGAGGTCGACGAGGTGACGATCGACCGCACGCTGCAGGTGGCCGGCACGACCACCGAGGAGGAGGGCTGATGAGGCATCTGCTGGCGATCGAGGACCTCGAGCGCAGCGACGTAGACCGGATCATGGCCCTCGCTGAGAGCTTTGCCGAGGTCGGTCGACGCGACATCAAGAAGGTCCCCACCCTGCGAGGGCGGACGATCGTCAGCCTCTTCTACGAATCGAGCACCCGGACGAGCTCATCCTTCGAGCTCGCCGCAAAGCGCCTCTCCGCCGACGTCGTCTCGATCAAGTCGGTCGGCTCCTCGGTCGAGAAGGGCGAGTCGCTCAAGGACACGATCGCGACCCTCTCCGCCTACGGGCCGGAGGCGATCGTGATCCGCTCGCCCCATGCGGGCGCGGCCCAGCTCGTCACCCGCTGGACCGAGGCCTCCGTGGTCAACGCGGGCGATGGCAAGCACGAGCACCCAAGCCAGGCGCTCCTCGACGTCTACACGCTGCTGCAGCGGCTCGGGGCGCTCGACGGCCGGCGGATCTGGATCGTCGGCGACGTCCTGCACAGCCGGGTCGCCCGTTCGGGCATCCTCGCCTTCCGCCTGATGGGCGCCGAGGTCACGGTCTGCGGGCCGCCCACCCTGATCCCTCGCGGGATAGCCGAGTCCCTCGGCTGCCAGGTGACCCACGATCTCGGCGGGCTCGGCGAGGCCGAGGTCGTCTATGCGTTGCGCATGCAGCACGAGCGGATGGGTGAGTCGTTCGTCCCCTCGATCCGGGAGTACGTGGCCCGCTACGGGATCGACTCGCGCCGGCTCGGCCCACGCCAGCTGCTCATGCACCCGGGCCCGGTCAACCGCGGCGTCGAGCTTTCGCCCGAGGTGATCGACGGGCCGAACTCGCTGATCACCGCCCAGGTCGAAAGCGGCCTCGTGGTCCGCATGGCGATCCTCTACGAGCTGCTCGCCGGCGGCGAGCCACGCGAGGGCGCGGTGGACGGGCGCCAGGGCGAGCTCCCGGCCCCGACCCCGATCGGCGAGCCGGCATGAGGCGGATCGGATCGCTCGACTGGCGTGGTTCCAGCGCCGCTCGAGAAGGGGGGCTGATCGTCCGCGACGCCCACGTCCTCTGCCCGCGGGGCGGGATCGACGCCCGCCGGGATGTCGTCGTCCGCAAGGGGGAGATCGCGGAGATCGTCGAGGCCGGTAGCGCGGAGCTCTCGGACGCCGAGACGATCGAGGCCGAGGGCCGCTCGCTGTTTCCCGCCTTCTTCGATCCGCATGTCCATTTGCGGACGCCGGGGCGCGAGGACGAGGAGGACATCGAGACCGGCAGCCGGGCCGCCGCCGCGGGCGGCTTCTGCGGCGTGCTCGCAATGGCGAACACCTCACCGCCTGTCGACACGGCCGGGGAGTTGAGCGCGCTGCGCGAGCAGGCGCGCGAGCGGGCCGCGATCCCGGTTGGCTTTCTCGCCTGCGTGACGCGCGGGATGAAGGGGGAAGAGCTGAGCGAGATGGCGGAGCTCGCCGAGGCGGGGGCATGCGGCGTCTCGGATGACGGCTTGCCGATCGCAAGCGCGCGGGTGATGCGCCGCGCGCTGCAATACCAGGCCCTGACCGACCTCCCGATCGCGCTTCACGAGGAGGACCCGGAGCTCTCCGCAGGCGCCTCGATGCACGAAGGCGGAGTCTCTGCGGCGCTCGGGATCGCCGGGGTCCCCTCGGTCTCGGAGTCGACGATGATCGCCCGCGACTGCGCCCTCGCCGCTTATGAGTCCGCCCGGGTCCACGTCCAGCACCTCTCGGCCGCCGAGTCGGTGGAGGTCGTCGCGCGGGCGAAGGAGGCGGGCGTCGCGGTGAGCTGCGAGGCGACCCCGCACCATCTGCTGCTCACCGACGAGGAGGTTCGAAGCCTCGACGCGCGCTTCAAGATGAACCCACCGCTGCGCTCCGAGTCCGATCGCCAGGCGCTGATCGAGGGCCTGCGGTCGGGCTTGATCGACTGCGTCGCCACCGACCACGCGCCTCATTCGAGCGAGGAGAAGGAGGTGCCCTTCGAGCAGGCGGCGATGGGCGTGATCGGCCTCGAGACCGCATTCTCCGCGCTGTTCACCGAGCTGGTCCTGCCGGGAGTGCTCGAGCTCGGAACCCTGGTCGAGCGACTCGGTGGGGGCGCCGAGCCGTTCGGCTTCGAGGCGTCGCGGATCGAGCCCGGGGTGGAGGCGAACCTGGTGCTGGTCGACCTCGACGCCGAGTGGGAGGCGGGGGCCGAGGGCTGGGAGAGCCGCTCGCAGAACTCCTGCTTCGACGGGCTGCGCCAGCGCGGACGGGTGCTCGTCACCGTCGCCGGGGGTCGCGTCGCCTACCGGCAGAGAAGCTTCGCGATGGGGGTGGCGGCGTGAGCAGGCGGCTCGACCGCGAGCGCGCGGCGCTCGTCGTGATCGACGTCCAGGAGGCCTTTCGCAGCGCCGTCCCCGACTTCGACCGGGTTGCGAGCGCCGCCGCGACGCTGATCGAGGGCGCGCAGGCGACCGGCGTGCCGGTGATCGTCACCGAGCAGTACCCCAAGGGCCTCGGGCGCACGGTGGCGGAGGTGGCCGAGCGCCTGCCGGAGGGCGTCGAACCGCTCGAGAAGCTCTGCTTCTCGGCCGCCGAGGCCGAGGGCTTCGACCTCCGCGGGCGCGAGCAGGCGATCGTCTGCGGCATCGAGACCCACGTCTGCGTCAACCAGTCGGTCCTCGACCTGCTCGACCGCGGGACCGAGGTCCACGTGGCGTGCGACGCGGTCGCCTCGCGGACGGAGGCGAACCGCGAGATCGGGCTCGCGCGGGCCGAGCGCGCCGGCGCCGTCCTGACGAGCGTCGAGACGGCGCTCTTCGAGCTCCTCGGGCGGGCGGGAACCGAGGAGTTCAAGCGGGTCCAGCGGCTGATCCTCGACTTCGCCCCGAACCCCGCGTGAACGCCTACGTCCTGCTCGAGGACGGAAGCCGCTTCGACGGCGACGCCTGCGGCGCCGTGGACCGCGCCGGGGTGACCGGCGAGGTCGTCTTCAACACCTCGATCACCGGCTATCAGGAGGCGGTCACCGACCCCTCCTACGCCGGTCAGATCCTCACCTTCACCTATCCGCTGGTGGGCAACTACGGGGTGTCGGCGGCGTCGATGGAATCCGAGCGGGTCCACACCCGCGCGGTGATCATGCGCGAGGGCAAGAACTCCGAGCACGCCGCCGAGGCCGAGGGCGGCTGGCTCAACTGGCTTCGCGACTGTGATGTGCTTGCGATCTCCGGCGTCGACACGCGGAGGCTCGTGCGTCAGATTCGCGATGCGGGCTCGATGCGCGGCGGCGTGTTCACCGAGGCGATCTCCGAGGCCGAGGCCCGCCAGCGGATCGGCGCCGAGCCGGAGATGGCGGGCGCCGATCTGGCCCGCACGGTCACTCCCCCCGAGGCGGTCGTGCTCGAGGGCCCGGGTCCTCACGTCGTCGCGCTCGACACGGGAATCAAGCTCAGCATCATCCGCCAGTTCCGCGAGCGCGGCGCGAAGTTGACGCTGTTGCCCTGCTCGGCTTCGGCGCAGGAAGTGCTCGAACGCGATCCCGACCTCGTCTTCCTCGCCAACGGGCCGGGCGACCCGGCGGCGCTCGACTACGTGGTCGAGAGCGTCCGCGGCGTTGTCGGAAAGCGCCCGGTCGTCGGGATCTGTCTCGGCCACCAGCTCCTCTGCCGGGCGGTCGGGCTCGAGACCTTCAAGCTGCCGTTCGGCCATCGCGGCTCCAATCACCCCGTCAAGGAGCTCGGCTCGGGTCGAATAGACATCACCTCCCAGAACCACGGCTTCGCGGTTCGCCCTCCCGGCGGGGGAGAGACGATCGACACCGACGAGCCGGTGCGCTGGGAGACCGACTTCGGCGCCGCGGAGCTCACCCACTTGAACCTCTACGACCGAACCGTCGAGGGCCTCGCGCTTCGCGACGTGCCCGGATGCACGGTCCAGCACCACCCCGAGGCGGGGCCCGGTCCGCACGATTCGCGCTACCTGTTCGACCGCTTCCTGGAGCTGGCGGCATGATCTGGCCGCCTCCCAGCGAAGCGCTCGAGGGTCAGCTCGTGCGCCTCGAGCCGATCGAGGCGGGCCACCACGACGCGCTCCTAGCCGCCTCCCGCGAGCCCGAGACATGGACCTGGATCGACCGCCGCGTCCCCAAGAGCGAAGCTGCGTTCAGCGCATGGTTCGAGGCGAGGCTCGAAGCCGCGCGCGGCGGGCTCGAGTGGTGCTTCGCGACCTGCTCGCTCCCGAGCGGCGAGCCCGTCGGTAGCTCCTCCTACCTGAACGTCCGCCGCGAGCACGACGGCCTCGAGATCGGCTGGACCTGGCTTCACCCGCGCGCCTGGCGTACGGGCGCCAACGTCGAAGCAAAGCTCCTCATGCTCGGCTTCGCCTTCGGCCCGCTCGGGTGCATGCGGGTCGAGTTCAAGACCGACGCTCGCAACGAGCGCTCGCGAGGCGCCCTCGCGGCGCTTCCGGCGAGCTTCGAGGGCGTCTTCCGAAAGCACATGCTGATGCCGGGGGTCGGTGTGCGCGACTCGGCCTACTTCTCGGTCCTCGACGAGGAGTGGCCGGCGGTCCGCTCGAACCTCGAAGCGCGCCTCACGGCCAACGCGGAGGCGGCGCGTGCCTAGGCGAGACGACATCGAGAAGATCCTCCTGATCGGCTCTGGGCCGATCGTGATCGGCCAGGCGGCCGAATTCGACTACTCCGGCGTCCAGGCCTGCAAGGTGCTGCTCGACGACGGTTACAAGGTCGTGCTCGTCAACTCGAATCCGGCGACGATCATGACCGACCCCGAGTTCGCGAATCGCACCTACGTCGAGCCGCTCACCCCCGACTCGGTGGCGCGGATCATCGAGCGCGAGCGACCCGACGCTCTGCTGCCGACGCTCGGAGGCCAGACGGCGCTCAACCTCGCCAAGGCGCTCCACGACGGCGGGGTCCTGGAGCGTTTCGGGGTCGAGCTGATCGGCGCCGACTACGAGGCGATCCACCGCGCCGAGGACCGCGAGCTGTTTCGCGAGACGATGGAGTCGGCGGGGCTGCGGGTGCCGTGGTCGACGATCGTCGGGACGGTCGGCGAGGTCGAGCGGGGACTGGCGAGCGAACAGATCAAGCTGCCGGTGATCGTGCGCCCGGCGTTCACGCTCGGCGGCCAGGGCGGGGGGGTCGGACGTACCGAGACAGAGCTCCTCGGCGTCGTCTCCGAGGGTCTCGCGGCGAGCCCGATCAACCAGGTGCTGGTCGAGGAGTCCGTGCTCGGCTGGGGGGAGTTCGAGCTCGAGCTGATGCGCGATCGAAATGACAACGTGGTCGTCATCTGCTCGATCGAGAACATCGACCCGATGGGCGTCCACACGGGGGACTCGGTCACCGTCGCTCCCGCCCAGACGCTCACCGACCGCCTCTACCAGGAGCTTCGCGACCAGGCGATCCGCGTGATCCGAGCCGTCGGGGTCGAGACCGGCGGCTCGAATATCCAGTTCGCCGTCGACCCGGCCAGTGGCGAGATCGTCGTCATCGAGATGAATCCCCGCGTCTCGCGCTCCTCCGCACTGGCCTCGAAGGCGACCGGCTTTCCGATCGCGAAGATCGCCGCCAAGCTCGCGGTCGGCTACGCGCTCGAGGAGATCCCAAACGACATCACCGGCGTCACGCCGGCCTCCTTCGAGCCCACGGTCGACTACGTCGTCACCAAGGTGCCGCGTTTCGCCTTCGAGAAGTTCCCCGGCTCCGACGGTGAGCTGACCACGCACATGAAGTCGGTCGGGGAGGCGATGGCGATCGGGCGCACCTTCCGCGAATCCTTCGCCAAGGCGATGCGCTCGCGCGAGCTCGACTCCGTTCCTGAGATCCCAGTGGACGACACCGAGCTCCTGACCCGCATCGAAACCGCCGGCGCGGATCGCTTCGACCTTCTGCTCGAGGCGTTTCGCCGCGGCGCCGAGCCCGACGACGTGCACCGGCGCACCTCGATCGACCCGTGGTTCCTCCGCGAGCTGCAGGCGCTGGCGACCGACGGCGACGGCACCGCCGATCACGAGCGCACCTTCCGCTCGGTCGACACCTGCGCCGCGGAGTTCGAGGCCCGCACGCCCTACTACTACTCTGCCCACGAGCGCCCGCCGACCCCACTCGCCGGGGAAGTAGGCGAGCCAGGGATGGCGAGCCGTAGCGAGGCCGAGCGCCGTCAGGAACCTGGAGGGTTCCTGACGGGCGAGGTCCGCCGCGGCGATCGCGAGTCGGTGGTCATCCTCGGCTCGGGCCCGAACCGGATCGGCCAGGGGATCGAGTTCGACTATTGCTGCGTGCACGCGGCGATGACGGTCCGCGAGTCCGGCCGCGACGCGGTGATGATCAACTGCAACCCGGAAACCGTCTCGACTGACTACGACACCTCCGACCGCCTCTACTTCGAGCCGCTCACGGCCGAGGACGTGCTCGCGGTGATCGAGGTCGAGCGACCCGAGGGGGTGATCGTCCAGTTCGGCGGCCAGACGCCGCTGAGGCTCGCGAAGGCGCTCGAGGACGCGGGGGTGAGGCTGCTCGGGACCCCGGTCGACGCGATCGACCTCGCAGAGGACCGTGGCCGCTTCGGTGCGCTCCTGCGCCGTCTGGAGATCGCCCACCCGCCCTACGGGACCGCCCATTCGGCCGAGGAAGCGGCGATGATCGCCGAGGACGTCGGCTTCCCACTGCTCGTTCGGCCCTCCTACGTGCTCGGCGGCAGAGCGATGGAGATCTGCTACTCGGAGGAGGGTCTCGCCACCTACCTCTCCCGCCACGTGAAGGCGGACCAGGAGCACCCGCTGCTCCTCGACCGCTTCCTCGAGGACGCGATCGAGGTCGATGTGGACGCGCTCGCCGACGGCGAGGACTGCCGCGTTGCGGCGATCATGCAGCACGTCGAGGAAGCGGGCGTCCACTCGGGCGACTCCGCGTGCGTGATCCCGCCGATGAGCCTCGGAGAGGAGATGCTCGCGGAGATCCGGGAGACCACCTCGCGGATCGCGCTCGAGCTCGGCGTGATCGGACTGATCAACGTCCAGTACGCGGTAGCGGGCGGCGAGCTGCACGTGATCGAGGCAAACCCGCGCGCCTCGCGGACCGTGCCCTTCGTCTCAAAGGCGATCGGCGCCCCGCTGGCGAAGATCGCCTGCCGGCTGATGCTGGGGGAGCGGCTAGCCGAGATCGAGTTGCCCGTGATGCGAAACGGACACGTCTCGGTCAAGGAGGCGGTGCTCCCGTTCGCGCGCTTCGCGGGCGCCGACGCGGTGCTCGGCCCGGAGATGAAGTCGACCGGCGAGGTGATGGGGATCGCCGCGGACTTCCCGACCGCGTTCGGCAAGGCGCAGGCGGCCGCCGGCGTCTCGCTGCCGAGCGAGGGCACGGTGTTCATCACGGTCACCGACACCGACAAGGCCGCGGCGAGCGAGCTCGCCGCGCGCTTTCACGACCTCGGCTTCCGGGTGATCGCGACCCGCGGGACGGCGCAGGCGATCTCGCGGATGGGAATCCCTGTGATCGCGATCAACAAGATCGGCGAGGGCTCGCCGCACGTCGTCGACTTCATCCGAAACGGGGAGGTTGCCATGGTGATCAACACCCCGACGGGGTCGGGTGCGCGCTCGGACGGCTACGAGATCCGAAGCGCCGCCGTGCGCCAGGGGATCCCTTGCATCACGACCATGACCAGTGCCTCGGCCGCGGCTCGCGCGGTGTTCGCATCTCGCCTCGAGGATGCCGAGCCGCTCTCGCTGCAGGAGCTCCACGAACATGCCCGTCACGCCGCCGACGTCAGCGGCTGAGCCGGGTCCGCTCGCCCCGTTCGGGCGCCGGCGCTGCGAGGTGGTCGCAAACGAGGCGACCGGCGGCTACCGGATCGTCTCCGCGCTGGATCCGGAGGGCCCGCTCCCGCGAGCGGGGCAGTTCTACATGCTCACGGGCGAGCGCTGGGGGGGCGGTGAGGGTGAACGGCCCTACCTGCCGCGCGCCTTCTCGGTCGCCGCCGCCGAGCAGCGCAGCGACGGCGTCAGGCTCGGATTCCTGCTCGAAGCCGTCGGGCCGGGCACGGAGCGCCTCGCCGAGCTCGAGGCGAAGGCTGGTCTGCACCTCACCGGCCCGCTCGGCCGGCCGTTCTCGATGCCACGGGAGATCGCCCCGCAGGCGGCGGGGGCAGTGCTGGTCGGCGGAGGGATCGGCCTCGCGCCGCTTGCGATCCTGCGCCGCGAGCTAGCGCACGCGGGCGTCCCCCAGCGCGTGCTGCTCGGCTTTCGCGACCGCGCGCATGCCGGCGGTCTCGACCTCTTCAACTGCGAGGAGATCCGTACCGCGAGCGAGGACGGGCACACCGGCCACCGCGGCTACGTGACCGACCTGCTCGCGGTGCTGCTCGCGGGCGACGACTCTGGGAGCGCCGCGGTGTACGCGTGCGGGCCGCCGGCGATGCTCGAGGCGGTGCGGGTGATGTGCGCGGAGCGCGGAGTGGGGGCGGAGCTGGCGATGGAGGCGCCGATGGCGTGCGGCTTCGGCTCCTGCTTCGGTTGCGCCGTCCCGCTCGCGGGCGGCGGGTTCATGCGGCTCTGCGTCGATGGGCCGGTGGTCGGGGCTGAGGAGATCGAAACGGCGCTCGTGCCGGGGTCGGGGCATCGTTGAGTCTCAAATCCTCGGCCCTCGGCCCTCGGTCGGTCGATCTCGCGGCGGAGCTCTGCGGAATCGGACTCGAGCATCCCATCCTCAACGGGTCCGGGACCTTCGATGCGATCGCCGCCAAACGGGCTTTCGGCGATGCGATCGACGAGCGCTTCCCGTTCAGCGCCTTCGTCTCGAAGACGATCACCCCCGAGCCACGCCAGGGAAACCCGCCGCCGCGGCTGTTCGAGACCCCGGCGGGGATGATCAACTCGATCGGCCTGCCGAACAAGGGCCTCGAGGGCTTTCTAGCCGCCGACCTCCCTCAGCTCGCCCGCCTTCCCGTGCCGCTGATCGTCTCCGTGATGGGCACGAGCGTGGAGCAGCTCTCGCTTCTGGTCGGCAGCCTGGCTGAGCGCGATCCGGTGGTCGCGATCGAGCTCAACGTCTCCTGCCCGAACGTGAAGTCCGGGCTGATCGTCGGCGAGCAGCCCGCCGAGACGCTCGCTTTGCTCGAGGCGCTGCGCCCGCTGACCGAGAAGCCGCTGATCGTGAAGCTGACGCCCAACGTCGCCGGCCCGGAGCAGGTCGCGAGCGCAGCCGAGCAGGGCGGCGCCGACGCGGTCTCGCTGATCAACACCCTGCGCGCGAGCGCTCGCCACCCCGCGACCCTGGAGCCATGGCTGGGCGCCGGGAGCGGTGGGCTCTCGGGCCCGGCCGTGCGGGCGGTCGCGCTCGAGCAGGTCGGGCGGGTGGCGGCGGCCGTCTCGGTCCCGGTGATCGGGATGGGAGGGATCGAATCGGGTCGCGACGCGCTCGATTTCCTCGCCGCCGGCGCCGCGGCGGTCGCCGTCGGGACGGCGAGCTTTCGCGATCCGCTGGCCGGCGAGCGCGTGCGCACCGAGCTCGCGGCGGAGCTCGCCGAACGTGGGTGGGACTCACTCGCGAACGCCCGCAGGGCGCCGGCGGGTCCACTTCGGCCCGCAGCAGGTGCGACCTCAACTTGAGGTCGAGCCGAATTTCTCGGAAAACGCCCTGATACCCCTTGCGCCCCCGCAGAGCGGGCATATAATCGCCGCCGCCGTGGCCCCTTCTTTGGAGATCGCCGTTCCCGAGAGAACTCGCGAACAGCGGCTGAAGGCACTGCGGCGGGCGAACGAGATCCGCTCGCGGCGAGCCCAGCTCAAGCGCGATCTCAAGGCCGGCAAGGTGAAGATCGAGCAGCTGCTGCTCGATCCGCCCGAGTACGTGCTCTCCGCGAAGGCCTTCGACATGATCCTCGCGGTGCCGAAGTACGGCCGCGTGAAGGCGAACAAGATCCTCGGCTCATGCCGGATCTCGCCCTCGAAGACGATCGGCGGGCTGTCAGAGCGCCAGCGCGCCGAGCTCGTCCAGTTCCTGCGCCGGTAGGCGCGTAGACCGCAGATGGCGCGATGATCACCGCCGCGCACGTCATCGCCTTCGCCGACGACGCTGATGCGGCGAGGTCGTTCTTCCGGGATGTCCTCGAGCTCCCCGCGGTCGATGCGGGCGATGGTTGGCTGATCTTCGCGATGCCACCGACCGAGCTCGCGATCCACCCGGGTGGCGGCTGGGGCGAGGGCGAGGGTGGCCACCGCCTGTTCCTGGTCTGCGACAAGATCGAGAGCACGGTTGACGAGCTGAAGGCGAAGGGCGTCGAGTGCAGCGATGAGATCGCCGACGAGGGTTGGGGATTGCTGACGACGTTCACCGTGCCGGGCCACGGCGAGGTCGGCCTCTACCAGCCGGCACACCCCAGCCCGATCGACGGCGTCGGCCCCTAGCCCCCGGCAGTAGATCGGGAAGAGTCAGGGGCCCTCCGCCGCTCTTCAGGTCAGGATGCGCAGCGTGGCGCAGGCGAGGGTGTTCGTGATCACCGGCCCGTCGGGGGTCGGCAAGGGGACGCTGATCGGCGAGCTCTGCCGCCGCGTCGGCGGGCTCGAGCTCTCGGTCTCGGCCACGACGCGTGCGCCGCGACCCGGTGAGCGGCAGGGCCGCCAATATCACTTTCTCGATCGGGATGAGTTCGCCGGCCGAGCCGAGCGGGGCGAGTTCCTCGAGCACGCCGCCTACAGCGGCAACCGCTATGGGACGCTGCGCACGGACGTGGAGCGTCGGCTCGAGCAGGGCACTTCAGTCGTGCTGGAGATCGAGGTTCAGGGCGCGCGCCAAGTGCGGGACGCGATGCCCGAGGCCGTGCGCGTCTTCATCGCTCCGCCAGAGCCCGAGGCGCTTCGCGAGCGCCTTGAGCGCCGCGGAACCGATACTGAGGCCGCGATCGCCGAGCGCCTGCGAACCGCCGAGATCGAACTCGACGCGCGCGAGGAGTTCGAGCACGTGGTGATCAACGACGAGCTCGAGCGCGCCGTCGAGGAGCTGGAGCGAATCGTGCGCTCCGAGTTGGCGAACTAGCCCGACGGCCGCCGATCCCTACACTGGCAAATCCAATGATGGTCAAGCCTCGCGTCGACGAACTGCTCGCGCGCACCGATTCGCACTACGCCGCGGTCCTCGTGGCCGCAAAGCGCGCCCGTCAGCTCAACAGCTACTACCGCGCGCTCGGCGAGGGCTCCTACGAGGAGTACACGCCGCCGATGGTCGAGACGCAGTCGGGGAACTACCTGACGATCGCCCTCGAGGAGCTCGCGAAGGGAAAGATCAACTACCGCTACCGCGACCGCGCCTAGCGCGGACGGGACGGTAGGGGAGGAGCCCGCATGGCTCGTATCCTCCTCGGGGTGAGCGGCGGGGTCGCTGCTTACAAGGCGATCGAGCTGGCGCGGCTGGCGACGAAGCGCGGGCACGCCGTGCGCGTGCTGATGACCCCAGCGGCGACCCGATTCATCGGCGCTGCCTCCTTCGAGGGCATCGTCGGCGCCCCCGTGCTGACGAGCGAGTTCGAGCACGACCCCACACGTGGGGCCTATCCCGGCGACCCTGCTCCGACCCACGACCCGATCGGCCACCTTGAGGTCGTTGCAAAGGCCGACGCCTATCTGGTCGCCCCGGCTTCCGCGAACACGCTCGCGAAGCTCGCCTCAGGCCTGGCGGACTCGATGCTCACCACCTCTTTTCTCGCCTGCGCGTCGCCGCGGGCGGTCGCGCCGGCGATGAACGACCGCATGTACCGCGCCGAGGCGACGCAAGCCAACCTGCGCACGCTGCGCGCCCGGGGGGTGCGCGTGATCGAGCCGGATACGGGCGCGCTCGCGTCGCGGGGGGAGCACGGCGTCGGGCGGCTGCCCGAACCCGCGCGGCTACTCGCCGAGCTCGAGGCGATGCTGCCGGGCGTGCCCGGTCCATGGGACGGCCTGCACGTCCTGATCACGGCTGGCGGGACCCGCGAGCCGATCGATTCGGTCCGCTACATCGGCAACCGCTCGAGCGGGCGAATGGGGCTCGCGCTTGCCGCCGCGGCCGCGCGGCGGGGGGCGCAGGTGACGCTCGTTGCGGCCAACGTCGCCGCCGAAGCGCCGCCCGGGGTGCGGCGGATCGACGTCGAAACCGCCGCAGAGCTGGCCGCTGCGACCGAGCGCGAGTTCCCGGCGGCCCAGGTGCTGCTGATGGCGGCGGCGGTCGCCGACTTTCGCCCCGCTGCTCGCGAGGGCAAGCTGATGCGCGAAGGCGGCGGCGGGCTGGATCTTCGCCTCGAGCCGACCGAGGACGTGCTCGCCCGGCTCTCAACCGCTCGCACCGAAGCTCAAACGCTGATCGGCTTCGCGGCCGAGCACGGGGCGGCGGCGATCGAGCGCGCCCGCGCGAAGCTCGAGCGTAAAAGGGTCGACGCGATCGTCTTCAACGACGTCTCGCGCCCGGAGATCGGTTTCGATTCCGACCTCAACGAGGTGACGATCCTCGACCGAGGCGGGGAGGCCGAGATCTCGATCGCCTCCAAGGACGCGGTCGCCGAGGCGATCCTCGACCGCGTGGCGGCCCTGAGGGAGCCCGCGAGGGCGCGTTGAGCACTTCCTACACTGAGGGGATGGACAGCAGCGAGGAGACGAGGGAGGACGAGCCCCTCTACACCCTGTATCGCAAGGGCGTCGAGTTGCTCGAGGACGGGAGCTTCGGCGCGGCGACCGTGCCGCTCGCCGAGGCTGCTCGCCGAGCGCCGGAGAAGAGCTCGGTGCGTGAGGCGCTCGGCCGGGCGTACTTTCGCAACCGCCAGTTCGCTGAGGCCGCAACCGAGTTCGAGGCCGTGGTCGAGACGCACCCCGTCAACGATTACGCCCACTTCTGCCTCGGCCGCGCCCTCAGCCTGACCGGGGACACCGAGCGGGCGCGCCACCACCTCGCGCTCGCGTCGAACCTGCGGCCTGACCGCCGCGACTACCGCGTTTACCGCGACCGCCTGCGCGCCGCTTCGTAGTCCGGTGCGGGCGCTCGTCCAGCGGGTTAGCCGCGCCTCGGTGTCGGCCAATGGCGAGCGCATCTCAGCAATCGGACCTGGCCTGCTGGTGCTGCTCGGCGTCCGTGCGGGCGACGGTGAGGCGGAGGCCGACCGCCTCGCCGACAAGGTCCGCGCGCTGCGGGTCTTCGACGATGCAGCGGGGCGGATGAACGAGCCCCTGGGCGAGCGCGATGTCCTCTGCGTCAGCCAGCTCACCCTCTACGCGGACACCCGCGGGGGCAACCGCCCCAGCTACGTCCAGGCGGCGCCCCCGGAGCTGGCGCAGCCTCTTTACGAGCGCTTCTGCGAACGGCTCGATGCGAGGCGCGGGGCGTTCGGCGCCCGCATGGAGGTCGAGCTCGCAAACGACGGCCCGGTGACGATCCTGCTCGAGCTCTGAGCGCCGCGCCCACCCCGCCGGAGGGCCGCTCGGCGCGGCTATACTCATGCCTCCTTTCGCACCCGAACCCTGTTTGCGTGGTGGGCCCGGGCCCACCATTTTTTTGGCGCAAAGCGGGGCCGAGAGCGAAGGAGAGAGCACAAGCCGCAAGGAGACGAACAGCCGAAAATGGGCGATCTCGCAGAGCTTCAGAGCACGATCGAAGAGCAAATCGAAGGCCTCGACCCCGAGGTCGAGTTGATCGCGCTCGAGCGCCCGGCCGCTGAGACGCTGCGCCTCTACATCGACCACCCGAACGGAGTCGATCTCTCCCTGTGCGAGCGCGTCACGGCCGAGTTGCGCGACCTGCTCCAGCGCTGGTCGCTGGAGGTTTCCTCGCCCGGGGCCGACCGCCCGCTGACCAAGCCGGAGCACTTCCGTCGCTTTCTCGGGCGCAAGGTCAAGGTGCGAACCGCCGACGCGATCGGCGGGCGACGCAGCTTCACCGGGACCCTCGCCGACGCCGACGAGGACGCCGTCTCCGTGCTCGCCGATGACGGGGCGATCCGCATCCCGCTGGCGGGCATCCGCCGATCGAATCTCGTTCCGGAAGTCGACTTTGGAGGTAGCAAGTGAGCCGCGAGATCGTCGAGGCGCTGCGCGGCCTCGAACAGGAGAAGGGGATCGACGCCGAGACGCTGATGTCGGCGCTCGAGGACGCGCTGCTCTCCGCCTACAAGAAGAGCCCCGGCTCGGCGAAGTACGCGCGCGTCGACCTCGACCGCGAAACCGCAGACTTCCGTGTCTTCGAGCTGATCCTGCCGCCCGAGCTCGAGGAGAAGCTGCTCGAGCAGGCCGCCGAGGAGGCCGAGCCCGAGATCGATCCGGAAACGGGTGAGCTGCGCGAGCCCGAGGAGCCTGAGCTCGACCCCGAGATCCTGGCCCCCTACGCCGACCAGATCCAGTCGCGCGATGTCACCCCTGACGACTTCGGCCGGATCGCGGCGCAGACGGCCAAGCAGGTGATCCTGCAGCGGATCCGCGAGGCCGAGCGCCAGATGATGTTCGACGAGTACCAGGACCGCGTCGGCGAGCTCGTCACCGGGATCATCCAGCAGTCCGACAACCGCTACACCCTGGTCCAGCTCCGCGAGCGCGTCGAGGCGCTTCTGCCCCGCTCCGAGCAGGTCTGGAATGAGCGCTACGACCACGGGATGCGCGTCAAGGCCGTGATCACGGACGTCTCGGCCGAGGGCAAGGGCCCGAGCATTGTCGTCTCCCGGCGCAACTCCGAGCTGATCAAGAGCCTGTTCGAGCTCGAGGTGCCCGAGATCGCCGATGGCCTCGTGGAGATCGTCGGGGTTGCGCGCGAGCCGGGCTACCGCTCGAAGATCGCCGTGATCTCCCACGCCGACGGCGTCGACCCGGTCGGCGCCTGCGTCGGCCCCCGTGGCTCGCGTGTGCGGATGGTCGTTTCCGAGCTGCGGGGGGAGAAGATCGACATCATCCCCTACAACGACGAGCCCGCGCGCTTCGTCGCGAAGGCGCTCTCACCGGCACGGGTGCGCGAGGTGCTCGTCGACGACGAGACCAAAGAGGCGACGGTGGTCGTGCCCGACGACCAGCTCTCGCTCGCGATCGGCCGCGAGGGCCAGAACGCGCGGCTTGCGGCGAAGCTCACCGGCTGGCGCGTGGACATCAAGTCGCAGACCGAATTCAGCGAGGAGGAGGTCGAGGGCGAGTACGACGAGGGCGAGGAGCTCGATGGCCGCTGCGCGGCCGTGCTCTCGGCGGGACGGCGCTGCCCGAACGCCTCGCTCGACGGCTCTCGCTACTGCGGCCTGCCCAGCCATCAGGCCCTGTCGCGATTCTCGACCAACCAGGTCACCGTGCTCTCCCCGCTCAGCGACGGCGAGGTCGGGCTGCTCGCCGACCCCGACGCGGACGAGGGGGAGGTGAGCGCGCTTGTGCTGCGCGCCGAGAGCTCCTTCAACGAGGCCGAGGCGGCCGAGGCGGCCGCCGAGGAGTCACCCGCGCCCGCGGACGCGCCCGCGGACGCGCCTGTCGATGCCCCTGTCGAGGAGCCCGACCCCGGCGAGGCTGAGCCGGCGCCCGTCGAGGAGCCTCAACCGGAGGAAATTCCTGCCGAAACTGCCGAGGAACCGGTCGAGGGCGCGGTCGTGGACGGCGAAGCACCGGTCGAGGAGACAGCCGCCCCCGATCAGGTTGCCGCCCCGGAGGAGAGCCCCGCCGAGGCATGAAGAAGCGCGTCCACGAGATCGCCAAGCAGCAGGGGCTGAGCTCGAAGGAGCTGATCGCGGCGCTGAAGAGCGCAGGGGTCGAGGTCAAGGCCGCGGCGTCGAGCGTCGAGGAGGACGTCGCGCTGCGGGCGATCCAGGCGGCCAACGGCGCCCCCGCCTCGCCGCAGCCGGCAGCCGCTCCGGCCCCGAGCCCGCAGGCCCGGAGCGCGTCCGCCAAGCCGACCGCTGGGGATACGGGGAAGGCGGCGCCCCAGCAGCCCGCCCGGCCGGTTCGCCCCGAAGCTGGGGCGGCCCCGGCATCCGCCGCCGCCAGCGGCAAGAAGCGCCGCCGCGTGGTGATCGATTCCCAGGCCTCGAGACGCGATCAGATGCCGCAGACGGCGCCCCGGCGTCCCCCGCGGCGTCGCGGCGGCCGCCGCCGCCGCCCGCTGCTCGAAGAGCCGCCGCTCGGTCCCCACGTCGAGCCCGAGCGCCCCGCGCTCAAGGTGCCTTCTGGAGCCACCGTTCGCCAGGTCTCCGAGATCTTCGGGGTCGGCAGCGCGGACGTGATCAAGCAGCTGATGCAGCTCGGCGAGATGGCGACGCTGACCCAGACCCTGCCCGACGAGACGATCATCGTGCTCGGCGAGGCACTCGACCGCGACGTGGAGGTCGTGAGCGCGGCCGACGAGGAGCCTGAGGAGATCTCCTACGACGACGCGGAGGAAGACCTCCGCGATCGCCCGCCCGTGGTCACGATAATGGGTCATGTCGACCACGGAAAGACCTCGCTGCTCGACGCGATCCGCGAGACTGAGGTCGTCGCCGGGGAGGCCGGCGGGATCACCCAGCACATCGGCGCCTACCAGGTGCGGCAGAACGGCAAGACGATCTCGTTCATCGATACCCCGGGTCACGCCGCATTCACCGCCATGCGCGCCCGTGGGGCCGACGTCACCGACATCGTCGTGCTGGTGGTGGCCGCCGACGACGGGGTGATGCCGCAGACGATCGAGGCGATCGACCATGCCCGCGCCGCCGAGGTGCCGATGATCGTCGCCGTCAACAAGATCGACCTGCCCGACGCGAACCCCGACAAGGTCAAGGGCGAGCTCGCCAACCAGGGCCTGAATCCCGAGGACTGGGGCGGGGACACGGTGTTCGTCAACGTCTCCGCGAAGACGAAGGAGAACCTCGACAGCCTGCTCGAGATGATCGCTTTGGTCGCCGAGGTCGAGGAGCTGCGGGCCAACCCCAACGCGGCGGCGTCCGGGACGGTGATCGAGTCGGACCTCGACCCGGGCCGCGGGCCGGTGGCGACCGTGCTCGTGCAGCGCGGCACGCTCGAGGTCGGCGACGCAGTCGTCGCCGGACCGCAGTGGGGCAAGGTCCGCGCGATGCAGGACCACACCCGCGCCCGGGTTCAGAGCGCCGGTCCGGGTGATCCCGTGGAGGTGCTCGGATTCGACGGTGTCTGCGAGGCAGGGGAGCGGGTCGAGGTGGTCGAGAACGACCGGCGCGCCCGCCAACTCGCCGGGGAGCGTGCGCACAGGCTCAAGTCCGAGCAGCTCGCCCGCCGCCAGTCGCGCAAGCTGACCCTCGACGAGGTTTTCGCGAAGGCCACGCAGGGCGAGCTCAACGAGCTCAACATCCTGCTCAAGGCCGACGTGTCGGGCTCGCTCGAGGCACTCCAGGACGAGATCGCGAAGCTCCCGCAGGACCAGATCGCCGTCAACGTGATCCGGGCGGCCGCCGGCGGCATCAACGAGTCCGACGTGATGCTCGCTGCGGCCTCAGACGCCGTGATCATCGGCTTCAACGTCCGGCCGCTCGCCGACGCGCGCCGCGCCGCCGATCACGAGGGCGTCGAGATCCGCACCTACTCGGTGATCTACAAGGTGACCGAGGAGCTGCGCGCGGCGATGGAGGGCATGCTGGAGCCCGAGGAGGTCGAGCAATCGGTCGGCCAGGCCGAGATCCTCGAGCTGTTCAAGGCCTCCCGCGTCGGCACGATCGCCGGCTGCTCGGTCACCGACGGGCGCGTCGTTCGCGGCGGTGACGTGCGCCTGATCCGCGACGGCACCGTCGTCTGGACGGGGCGGATCGGTTCGCTTCGCCGCTTCAAGGACGACGTCACCGAGGTCACCGAGGGCCAGGAATGCGGGATCGTGCTCGACGGCTTCCAGGACGTCAAGGTCGGCGACTTCCTCGAGACCTTCGAGACCCGCCAGGTCGAGAAGACTCTGGAGTAGCGCCCCACTTTTGGCTGTGACGTTCGGGGTCCCTGGGCGTAGTGGGCGTGTGGCGCGTTCCGCGACACTGGCGCTTGTCGTCGCCGCCGTGCTCGCCGCGGGCTGCGGCGAAGGCTCCGAGGGCGAGCCCTCGGGCCCCTCGGGCGGGCCGGCGCCGGCGCTCGGATGCGATGAGGGGGTGGGGATGGTGAGCATCAGTCCCGAGACGCCCGCGCCAGGGGACACGGTCGCGATCCAGGTCGAGAACCTGAGCGAGGACCGGGTGCTCAC
>Ga0136632_10000099_pt1 | contig 19486 bp, 22 predicted proteins | sample AntDrymUQ6112106_2_FD_104670 | JGI IMG/M metagenome (GOLD analysis project Ga0136632, IMG submission 104670) | Polar desert sand microbial communities from Dry Valleys, Antarctica - metaG UQ611 (21.06) | ecosystem: Environmental > Terrestrial > Soil > Desert | place: Antarctica: Dry Valley...
AGCGCGGCCAGCGCGGCGGCGGCGCCGATCGCCAGCTTGCGGCCGAGCTGCTCGAAGCGAATCACGCGCCAACCCTCGGCCCGCGCGACCTCGAGCCGTGCCCTGATCGCCCGCCGCCGCGAGGGCCCCCGCTTTCGCGCGATGCGCCGCCAGCGCTGAGCCGGGCTCAGCTCGAGTAGCGGTGGACGAGCCAAAGCGCCACGCCCGCCCAGACGACGACGATCCCGACCAGCGGGGCGATGAAGATCGCCGCGTCCTCTCCCTGGATGCCGGCGCGCCAGACGGCCGCGAGCCCGAGGCCCGTCACCACCGCGCCGGTGATCGAGTAGCCGACGGCCACGCCTTTGCCGAAGCGCGCTTCCTCGCTCTCTGCCCTCGCCCGCAGCTGCTGCCACAACGCCGCCCCGAACATCAGCCCGAAGAAGACGATGCCGCCGGCGATGGCCGCGACCAGGGTGGGGGTCGGGTCCGCGGGGTCGTCGTTGATGACGCCCGCCAGCACCATCGCACCGATCCACAGGGGGATGCCGATCGCGCTGAAGAGAGTCCATCGCCGGTTGGAGCGCTGGTTCACACCCTGGAACCTATGACTCGTGTCCGGTTTCGTGGCCGTCGGCCTCCAGTACCTGCTCAGCACCTCGCAGGAGGGCCTGACCTTGTGCTCTGCCCCCGCGTTCCGGGCCTCGACGCGCCTAGACTCCGGTCATGGCCGTCGAGCCCGAAGCGCAGCGCCGCGCGCACGAGTGGATGGACGAGGTCTACGAGCGCCTCACCGAGCGCGAGGCCCTCTTCACGACGATCTCGGACGCCGAGGTCAAGCCCCTCTACACCGAGGACGACCGGGCCGACGCCGACCCCCAGACGCAGATCGGCTACCCGGGCGAGTACCCCTTCACCCGCGGCGTCTATCCCTCGATGTACCGCGGGCGGCTGTGGACGATGCGCCAGTTCGCGGGCTTCGGCACGGCCGAGGAGACCAACGAGCGCTTCCACTACCTGCTCGAGCACGGGCAGACCGGGCTTTCAACCGCGTTCGACATGCCGACCCTGATGGGCCTCGACTCAGACCACGACCGCAGCCTCGGCGAGGTCGGGGTGGAGGGTGTGGCGCTGGACACGCTCGACGACATGGAGATGCTGTTCGACGGCATCCCCTTGGACGAGGTCACCGTCTCGATGACCATCAATGCTCCAGCGGCGATCCTGTTGGCCTTCTACGTCGTCGCGGCCGAGGAGAAGGGGATCACGCCGGACAGGCTGGGCGGCACGATCCAGACTGACATCCTCAAGGAGTACATCGCCCAGAAGGAGTGGTGCTTCCCGATCGAGCCGGCGATGCGCCTGGTCGGCGACATGATCGAGTGGGCGACCGAGCACATGCCGCGCTGGCACCCCGTCTCGATCTCGGGATACCACATCCGCGAGGCCGGATCGACCGCCCAGCAGGAGCTGGCGTTCACGCTGAAGGACGGCTTCACATACGTCGAGCAGGCAATCGAGCGCGGGTTGGACATCGATGACTTCGCCCCTCGCCTCAGCTTCTTCTTCAACGCCCACATCGACTTCTTCGAAGAGATCGCCAAGTACCGCGCTGCCCGACGCATCTGGGCCCGCGAGATGAAGGAGACCTACGGCGCCAAGAACGAGGCCTCGATGCGGATGCGCTTCCACACCCAAACCGCGGGCGTCTCGCTGACCGCCCAGCAGCCCCTGGTCAACATCGTTCGCACGACGATCGAGGCGCTTGCCGGCGTCCTCGGCGGTACCCAGTCGCTCCACACCAATTCCTTCGACGAGGCACTCGCGTTGCCGACCGAGAAGGCCGTTCGGCTGGCGCTCCGCACCCAGCAGGTGATCGCCCACGAGTCGGGGGTCGCCAACACCGTCGATCCCCTTGGAGGGAGCTGGTTCATCGAGACGCTGACAGACGAGATGGAGCGCGACGCATACGATTACTTCGCGACGATCGACGAGCTCGGCGGCATGGTCGCCGCGATCAATCAGAACTACCCCCAGCGTGAGATCGCCGATGCGTCGTTCCGCTACCAGCAGGAGGTCGACTCCAAGCAGCGGATCGTCGTCGGCGTCAACGACTACGTCACCGATCCCGGGGAAGACGAGATCCCGACGCTGAAGGTCGATCGCGACCTCGAGCGCAAGCAGGCCGGCCGTCTCAAGGCCACAAAGGCCCGGCGCGACGGCGCCGCGGTCGAGTCCGCCCTGGCGCACCTGAAGAGCCAGGCGGCGACCGACGCGAACCTGATGCCCGCGATCATGGACTGCGCGCGCGCCAGGGCCTCGGAGGGCGAGATGATCGCGGCCCTCCAGGAGGTCTTCGGCCGCTACACCGAGACGCCGGTCTTCTAGCGGCCAGCCGAGTGGCGCGCGGTCCCGGACGGGCCGACTAGGATCGTCCCGATGAACGGGTTCGGTCGCGCGCGGACGGGTCTGGCGGCACTCGCCGTCTGCACCGCCGCGCTCGTTGCCCCCTCGTCCGCCACCGCCCTGCCGCCGAACCCGGCCAACTCCGCGCAGACGATCTCGCCGGGATTCGACGATTGCCCGGCGGGTGAGTCCAGCTGCCCGGCCCGGGTGATCCTCGAGATGTACGAGCGCTGGCGGCCGCTCAACGCGAGCTGCGATCACCGCGCCGTGTTCGCTCTCACGTACCTGCGGACGACCGAGGCCTTCGCCAGGGCGATCGGCGGCGATCCGGCGTTCTTCGAGGACGGCCCCTGGGTCAACCACGAGGACGCGGTTTTCGCCCAGTTCTACTTCCTCTCCTACGATGCGGCGGTCCGGGGCGAACAGGTGCCGGTGTCGTGGCGAACGGCCTTCGACGCCGCCGCGTCGCCGGACGTGACCGGCATCGGCGACCTGTTTCTGGGCATGAACGCCCACATCAACCGCGACCTCTCCTACACGCTCGCCGCCGTCGGGCTCGTGAAGCCGAACGGGGGCTCGCGCAAGACCGACCACGACAAGGTGAACCAGTTCCTGGCCACCGTCGCCGACCCCCTGCAGGCGGAGCTGGGCCGGCGCTACGACCCGCTGTTCGGAACCACCGACACGCCGACCCCCGCCGACGAGGGACTCGTGCTCGAGGCGGTTCGCAACTTTCGCGAGCAGGCGTGGTTCAACGCGGAGTCATACGTCAACGCCCCTGATTCCGCCACCAGGGCGCTTGCAGCCTCGTCGATCGAGTCCCAGTCCCAGATCTACGCGAACGCGATTCTCGGGTCGGCGACGCTGCCGGGCTACGGCCCCACACGGGACGCCTACTGCCGCAAGAACCTGAAACCGTCCTTCGAAGTCGAGCTGACCGACCAGAAGTTGAGAAGGGTCGTTCGCCGGGGGGCGTTGCGGCTGGCCGTCACGACTGATGGGCCCGCCCGACTGCTCCTGGGGGCCTCGCGCGTTCGCGGGTCAGGCAAGCCGAAGGCGCGGGGGGCCGGGAAGCGCAAGCGCCCGAAGCCGCTTGCCCTGCCGCTTCGGTTCCAGACGAGCAGCGCCGGTGAGCACGTCGCAGAGCTGAAGCTGACGAAGCGCGGGCGCCGCACGCTTGCGAAACGCCGTGCCGCGAACCTGATGGTCACCCTCGAAGCGCCCGGCCTGCGCGCCACCGGCCGGGGGCGCCTGCGCGGCGGGCCGGTGCGAAAGCCGCGTCGCTAAGCCGCGGCGGTCTCGGACTCGACGATCAGGACCACGTCGCCGACCGGCCCGGGCTCAGAGCCGGCGAGGAACATGCGCCCCGCGTTTCGCTTGCGCGCCTCGGAGCGGGCGAGCTCGCAGGCCGCGTCGCGGTCGAGGCCGCTGCCGACCACTGAGCGGTGCTCGGCGCCGTCCCGGTATGCCATGTAGAGCACGTCGTACATCGCAGCAATCATCGTGTAGGCCTCCTGTCGGATCCCCTCGGGCTGCACTGTCTGCTCGATCCCCATCTTCGCGCATCCGTGGACACCACCTGTTCCAATACCGTTAAGCGTCGTTCCGCCCCGAACCAATGCCTGAGACCGCCCCCGACACATCGCAGCGGAAAATCCGCATCGTCGTCGCCAAGCCCGGCCTCGACGGGCACGACCGTGGGGCGAAGATCATCGCCCGCGCCCTCCGCGACGCCGGCATGGAGGTCATCTACACGGGCCTGCATCAGACCCCCGAGCAGATCGCCGAGACCGTGATCCAGGAAGACGCCGACGCCGTCGGCCTCTCGATCCTCTCCGGCGCCCACATGACTCTGGTGCCCCGGGTGGTGGAGCTGCTCCGTGCCCAGGGCGCCGATGACGTGATCGTCACGGTGGGGGGGACCATCCCGGCCGACGACATCCCCGAGCTGAAGAAGCTGGGCGTCGTCCAGGTCTTCACCCCGGGAGCCCCGACGGACGAGATCGTCGAGTTCGTGCGCGGCGCGGTCCGCGCCTGAGCTCGCAGGTGGGCAATAGGCCCGCCCGCGCGCTGATCGCGTTCGTCGCCGCGGCGTTCGTCTTCCACCAGCTCCCAGCGTTGCTGCCGCACGAGGCCGGTGACGCGGTCGACCTGCTCACTCCCTTCGCGGTGGCCGGCACCGCGGCTTGGGCCCTGCGCTCGCTGGACGCGCGCGGGCCGGTGGTCGTGGTGGCGATCGCGGCTGCGATCGCCTACGTCGATGGCCACGGCATCCACCTCTCCGCGAACTCGATCGCGAACGAAGGCCCCGGCCCCGAGGTCGACGACCTCGTCTACTTCTGGGACGAGAGGTTCTCCCACATCGAGGCAGTGATCGGGTGGTTCGGCCTGTTCGCCTGCATCTGCTGGGCCGAGGGGCAGGCCGCCGCCCGTGGCGAGCGCGTGGACGGCGAATCGAAGCTGATCGCCGTGACCGCCTCCCTGCTCGCCTTCACCCTGTTCACCAACACGATCGAGGGGCATACCTGGCCGATCGAGCTAGCGGCGGCGACGGGCTTCGGCCTGTGGCTCGGCAGGGCCCGCGAACGGCCACTTCTGACGGCCACCGCGGCCGGGTTCGTGGCGGGGGCGGCACTGATCGCCGCGTACGCGATCTGGAAGGGGGGAGTGCCGGAGTTGACCGACGCGGGCCTGCTGTAGCGCGGCGGGCATCCGAACCGCGCGGCCGGCCGTAGGTTCGTCTGCACCCCAACCGGGAAGGAGCCCCGCATGCCCCACTTCAACGACGACGTCAGCTCGTCGCTCACGCAGACCAAGCTCTTCGACTATATGGCCGACTTCACCCACGCCGAGCAGTGGGACCCCGGCACGAAGAAGGCGAAGCGCCTCGACGACGGCAGGATCGGCGTCGGCTCCGAGTTCGAGCTGGTGGTCGAGTTCGCGGGCAACGAGTCGCCGTTCGTCTACAAGATCACGGAGTACGACAGGCCGAACGTGCTCGTGGTCGAGGCCGACAGCGACGCCGTCCACCTGGTTGACACGATGACGTGCTCGAAGGCAGGCAAGGGCAGCAACCTCAACTACGACGCGCGGCTAGATCTGAAGGGATGGCGAAAGGTCACGACGCCGGTGATGGCGGTGCTTTTCGATCGCCTGTGCAAGAAGGGCAAGGATGGGCTCGAGCGAGAGCTGAACCCCTAGCGCCGGGCCCGATTGACTGGTCAGTCAACCAATCCACTCTGTATCATCCCGCGCCGCCATTCCCCATAGGAGGCCCGACTTGAAGATCTGCGTACTCGTCAAAGAGGTCCCGGACGCCGCCGTCAACAAGCGGATCGACCCGGAGACCAAGCGCCTGGACCGCTCAGGCGAGAAGAACCTGAATCCCTTCGACACGCACGCCATCGAGGCTGCGATGCAGGTGAAGGAAGGCGGTACCGACGTCGAGGAGATCGTCGCCGTGACCATGGGCCCCGACAGCGCGGTTCGCGCGTTGCACAAGGCCGTCGCCCTGGGCGCCGACCGCTCCGTGCACCTCTCAGACGCCGCGCTCGAGGGTTCCGACGTCGCAGCCACGGGCTACGCCCTGGCGAAGGTGCTTGAGAAGGAGAGCCCCGACCTGGTCCTGTTGGGCCAGCAATCCGACGACGGCGAGTGCTACACGATCGGCGCCGTGGTGGCCGACCACCTGAAGATGCCGTCTCTCACCCAGGTGATCAAGATGGACGCCGCCGACGGCAAGGTCACCTGCGAGCGGCAGGCGGAGTACGGATACGACACCGTCGAGATCGAGCTTCCGGCTGTGATCAGCGTCGGTGACGCGATCAACGAGCCGCGCTACCCGAGCCTCAAGGCGATCATGGGCGCGAAGAAGAAGCCGCTCGACACCCACGCCAACGGCGACGTCGGCATCGAGGCCGACCGCGTCGGCGAGTCCGGCTCGCGGACCACCGTTCTGGAGCTCAAGCCGCCTCCCCAGAAGGAGTCCGGCGAGATCATCGAAGACGAGGACACTGCCGAGACGGTCGAGAAGATCGTCGCCTGGCTCGACGAAAGGAAGCTGATCTGATGGCGGGCATCCTGGTCTACGCCCTGCATGACGACGAGGGCAACTTCAACAAGAACTCGCTCGGCGCCATTTCAGAGGCCGCCAAGCTGGCCGGCGAGCTCGGCACCGAGGCCTCGGCCGTGATCGTCGGCGACATCGCCGACGCCGCCGCTGCTGCTCTCGGCAAGCACGGGGTCACCACGGTCTACCGCGCCAAGGAAGTGCCCGAGGGCCTGGCGCAGCCGATCGTCGATGTGATGGCGAAGGTGATGACCGACAACGACATCTCCTACGCGCTGTTCGGCGGCGGGCTGCTCGGCTTCGAGATCGGCGCCGGCCTCACCGCTCGCCTGAACGCGGGCGTGACGATGGAGGTGACGGCGGTTCGGGTCGAGGACGGCAAGCTCGTGGTCGAGCGCCCGATCCTGCAGGACTCCCAGATCGCGGACGTCGGCTACGTCGAGGAGCCCGGGATCATCATCGGCCGCCTGAACGCGTTCGACGAGAACGAGGGCGACGGCACGGCCGAGGTCGAGGACGTCACGGTGGAGCTCTCGGAGTGGTCGAGCAAGGCGAAGCTCGTCAACCGCGGCGAGCAGCGTGGTGCCGATGTGAACATCGAGGACGCCGACATCCTGGTGGGTGGCGGCCGCGGCCTGGGCCAGAAGGAGAACTTCGAGATGGCCGAGGAGCTGGCCAACTCGATGGGCGGTGCCGTGGCGGCGACCCGCGCGGTGGTCGACGCCGGCTGGTACCCCTACGCGGCCCAGATCGGCCAGACGGGCAAGACCGTCGCGCCGAAGCTCTACCTGGCCGCCGGCATCTCGGGGGCGATCCAGCACAAGGTCGGCATGCAGAACTCTGAGAACATCCTCGCGATCAACAAGGACCAGAACGCTCCGATCTTCGAGTTCTGCGACCTCGGGGTGGTCGGCGACCTGCACAAGATCGTCCCCAAGCTGACCGAGGCGATCAAGGCGAAGAAGGGCGGCTGACGCGCCGATGCCGTCCGTGAGGCCCAGCGAGTTCCCGCCGCCGGTCAACCCGGCGGAGGAGTTCGTCACCCAGATCACCGACCCCGAGGAGGAGCGCATCGAGGTCGGGGTCGCGATCGTCGGGGGCGGGCCCGCCGGGCTCGCCTGCGCGATCAAGCTGGGCCAGCTGCTCGAGGGGGACCCCGAGCTGGCCGAGAAGCTGGGCGAGGTCCCGATCGCCGTGATCGAGAAGGGCAAGACCTCCGGCGCGCACCTGCTCTCGGGGGCGAACATGAAGCCCTCGGCGATGGAGGAGCTGTTCCCCGACATGGACAAGGCCGACTGGCCCGTCTACCAGGAGGTCACGAAGGACGCGGTCTACCTGCTGACGTCGAAGATGGCGATTCCGCTGAAGCCGATGCCGCCGAACTTCAAGAACCACGGCAACTACGTCACCTCGGTCTCCAAGCTCGGCCGCTTCCTTCAGGACAAGGCCGAGGAGTTGGGCGCTTACGTGCTCTCCGAGACCGCGGCCGACAAGCTGCTGATCGAGGACCGGATCGTCAAGGGCGTGCGCTCGGGCGACAAGGGACGCGGCAGGGAGGGCGAGGAGCTCTCGAACTTCGAGCCCGGCTCGGACGTGGTCGCCAAGGCGACCGTGTTGGCCGAGGGGACCCTGGGCCACCTGACCGGAGCGGCGCTCGACTATTTCGACTTGCACGGGCAGAACCCGCGCCGGTGGGAGTTGGGCGTCAAGGAAGTGTGGGAGGTGAAGGAGCCGCTGGACCGCGTCATCCACACCATGGGCTGGCCGCTGCGCAAGCGCGCCAAGTGGAACGAGTTCGGCGGCACGTTCATCTACCCGATGGGCGAGGACAAGGTCTGCATCGGGCTGGTCTGCGGCCTCGACACCACCGACGCCACGTTCTCGGTCCACGACGGGCTGCAGCAGGTCAAGACCCACCCTTTCATCAAGAACATCCTCGACGGGGGCAAGCGCGTCGGCTGGGGCGCCAAGACGATCCCGTCGGGCGGCTACTACTCGATGCCGCGACGTCTCTCGACCCCCGGGATGGTGATCGCCGGCGATGCGGCCTGCATGGTCAACATCCCGACCCTCAAGGGCGTCCACTACGCGATGCACGCCGGGATGTACGCCGCCGAGGCGATCTACGCCGCCTTGAAGGAGGACTCAGTCAATTTCGAGGCCTACGAGCGCAAGGTCAAGAAGTCGCTGATCGAGGACGAGCTCTACGAGTCGCGCAACATGCGCCAGCCCTTCGACAAGGGCTTCTTCGTCGGGGGCGCCATCGCCAGCGCGATGACGGTCTCGAAGGGCCACTTCCCTGGTGGGCACTGGGACAACGAGGACGACGCAGAGATCCCGGTGGAGCTGGGCGAGGCCGGCGACAACTACCCGAAGCCCGACAACGAGTACACGTTCGACAAGCTCAACTCGGTCTTCCTCTCGGGCAATGCGACCCGAGACGACGCCCCGAACCACATCCGCATCCAGGAAAAGGTGCCGCGCGAGGTCGCCCAGACCTGGGTCTCGATGTGCCCCGCCGCCGTCTATGAGATTCCCGATGACCAGCTGGAGAACGGCGCCGAGACGGTCGACGTGAACGTGACTGCTTCCAACTGTGTGCAGTGCGGCGCGATCACCGCCAAGGGCGGCCGCCTGACCTTGCCCGAAGGCGGCGACGGGCCCCTCTACCAGGAGGTCTGACGCGGCGGCGAGAAGCTAGGACCCGGGGCCGGAGTCCGCCACGAACTTCGCGACGGCCTGGGCGTCGGCGCCGGTGACGAGGTTCGCGGGCATGTTGCCGCTCCCCTTGCCGCCGTCTGCGATGACGTCGAGGACCTCGGCCTCGTCGACCTGCGCCTCGTCGAGGTTGGGGCCGATGGAGCCCTCGGTGCCGGCGGCGTCGAGCGTGTGGCAGGTCCCGCAGCTGTCGACGAAGAGCTCGCGGCCCTTCTCGGCTTCGGGATCGAGCGGCTGCTCCTCGACCGTGGACTCGGTCTCGGCGTTGCCGGTATTCGCTTCGTCGTCGGTGGTTCCGCAGGCTGTCACCACAGCTGCTGCGACGAGGATCGCCGCGGTGGCGGCGAGGCGCAAGTTCTCCACGGGTCGAACCCGTATAGGCGGCTGATGCGGGCGCACCCGGTGAACCTTAGTCTGGCTCCACGATGCCCACCGATAGGGGACAGGATCAGGACCCGGCCGGACGCTGGGCGGATGACCTCTAGACCTCGATCAGGCCCCGGTCGATCGCGTAGCGAACCAGCTCGGAGCGGCTCGTGAGCCCAAGCTTCTGCTGGATGTGCGCCCGATGGGATTCGACCGTGCGGACGCTGAGGAAAAGGCTGTCCGCGATCTCGTTGTTCGTGTGGCCGAGAGCGATCAGCCGCAGCACCTCGGTCTCGCGGTCCGAGAGGTCGTCGGCCGCCACGACGTCGGGTTCGGCGGCCATGCGGGCCCCCAGCTCGGGCTGCAGGTAGGTCTTGCCCTTCGAAGCGAAGCGGACGGCCTTCACCAGCTCCTCGCTGGCGGCGCCCTTGAGGATGTAGCCCAGGACGCCGGCCTGGAGGGCCGCCCGAGCCGACGAGGTCTCCTCCTGCATCGTCAACATCACGATCTTCGTGTCGGGCGACGAGGTGCGGATCTCGGGAATGGCGTCGAGGCCGGAGCCACCGGGCATGCTGATGTCCAGGATCAGGACGTCGGGGTGGTGGCCCCCGGCGTAGCGGATCGCCGAGGCGGCGTCGTTGGCCTCTGCCACGACGACGATGTCCTCCTCGGTCTCGAGCAGCATCCGAAGGGCGGCCCGGACAACCGCGTGGTCGTCTGCGAGCACGACTGAGATCTCCCCTCCCGCGGGCGACATTCCCGAACAATATGGGAGCACAGCCTCAGAATGCCGCGGCTAGACTGAGTTGACGTGAAGACCGATATCCATCCCGAGTACGTCCTCTCGCACGTCCACTGTTCCTGCGGGAACGACTTCTACACGCGCTCGACAAAGGCCGAGATGCACGTCGAGCTCTGCTCGCAGTGCCACCCCTTCTACACCGGCAAGCAGAAGATGGTCGACACGGGCGGCCGCGTCGAGCGCTTCCGCCGCCGCGCCGCGAAGAGCGCACAGAAGGGCTAGTGGCCTAGCCGGCGACCCGCGCACCTGCGAACTGCGCGATCTCGTCGGCCAGGCGCTCGGGCTGATCGAGCATGACGAACGTGCTCGCGTCGGGAATGCGGACGATGCTGGCGTCGGGCATGGTCGCGGCCAGTCGCTCCGCGTACTCGATCTTGAACAGACGGTCCTCGGGCGCCCAGGCGAAGAGCGTGGGTCGGTCGAACTCGGCCATCTTCCGGGCCGCCTCGACGGTCAGGGCCGGATCGACTCCGCGAAGAACGGTTCGGAAGTCCCGCCGGATCTCGGCGGACTCGATGCCGGGGCGCACCCAGCTGTCGAGCAGGGCGTCCGGGATGCGGTGCTTCGTCAGCGGGCCGAATGCGAGCGGCGACCGCCGATTCAGCGGCACCTTCATGGTCTGCATGAGCAACCACAGGAAGGCCGGGTTTCTCGCTGCGCGGAATATCGGGCCGAAGCGTCCCGGCGGGAACTTGTCGTACATGTCGCAGTTCGTCAGCACGAGCGCGGCGAATCCGGTCGGGTCCGAGGTCACGACCAGCTGGGAGATCGCGCCGCCGGAGTCGTTGCCGATCAGGACCGCGTCCTCGGCGCCCAGGTCGGCTCGAAGCTTCGAGATCATCCGAGCAATGCCGGGAGGGGAGATGTCGGCGCCCGGCTTCATCGGAGCCGGGTGCGAGCCGAGCGGCAGATCGAGAAGGATGCAGCGGAAGCGGTCCGACAGGAGCTCCGCTGCTCGGTCCCAGAGGTGGCTGTTGACGAGGGCGCCGTGCACGAAGAGGAGCGGCGTCCCCTGGCCGGCCTCCCGGTACCTGACGGGTCCCTCGCCCAGTTCGATCGTCCCCTCCGTCCAACCGTTCGTCGCCTCCTTCATCATCATGCGGCTCCTCTCGTTCGGGGAGCCGCCGACCGGCTCCGCAAGATTCATTGTGTCGCCCAGCGCGTCGGTCGAGCGGACGACCTCGATGCGGCTCGCGGTGAGATGGGCGAAGCGCGCACCCTTGGTCAGGACAGCTCCCGGGTCTCCCCCTATGTTTGGCCGGTGATCGATGAGTTGATTCGGCAGATCGAGGCGCGTCATGGGGAGCTCGAGGCGTCGATGTCGGACCCCGAAGTGATCGGGGACCGGGAGCGGTATGCCGAGGTCGGTCGGGAGTACCGCCAGCTCTCGGACGCCCACGAGCTCGCGGCCGAGTACCTGAGGCTGAACGACGACCTCGAGGGCGCCCGCGAGATGCTCGACGAGGACGGCGAGGATTCCGAGCTCAAGAAGGTGGTCGCGGAGGCGCCGGGACGGCTCGAGGAGCTGGCGGAGGAGATCCGAATGGCGATGGTCGAGCGCGACCCCAACGACGACAGGAACGTGATCGTCGAGGTTCGGGCCGGGACGGGGGGCGACGAGGCCGCCTTGTTCGCCGGAGACCTCTACAAGATGCTCACCCGCTACGCCGAGCACCGAGGTTTCTCGACTGAGAGCCTCTCGTCCTCTCCGGCCGACGTCGGCGGCTTCAAGGAGGCGACGTTCGCGATCAAGGGCGACGGCGCCTACTCCGTCTTCAAGTACGAGGGCGGGACCCATCGCGTGCAGCGGGTGCCCAAGACCGAGTCGCAGGGCCGGATCCACACCTCGACGGCGACCGTCGCGGTGCTGCCCGAGGCCGAGGAGGTGGAGCTTCAGCTGAACGCCAACGACATCGACATGGACACCTACCGCTCGTCGGGGCCGGGAGGCCAGTCCGTCAACACGACGGACTCGGCGGTTCGCCTCACCCACAAGCCGACGGGGATCGTCGTCTCGATGCAGGACGAGAAATCCCAGCTCCAGAACCGCGACAAGGCGATGCGGGTGCTGCGCGCCCGTATCCTCGAGCACCAGCACGCCGAGCAGCACGCGAAGGAGGCCTCGGAGCGGAAGGCCCAGGTGGGCTCCGGCCAGCGCGCCGAGAAGATCCGCACCTACAACTTCCCGCAGGACCGGATCACCGATCACCGCGTAAAGGTCACCGCGAACAACATCGAGCGCGTCTTGGGCGGCGAGCTGGAAGAGTTCACCGAGGCGCTCTCAGCCGAGGAGAAGCGCCTGCGCCTCGAGGATCAGACCAGCGGCTGATGGCCGTGGCCACCGCGACCGTCCGCGACGCGCTGGAGGGCGCGACCGACGCGATCGCGGCGTCCGGCTCGCCGTCGGCCCGCCTCGACGCCGAGCTGCTGCTGGCCGAGGCCACGGGGATCGAGCGGGTGCGGCTCGCCTCCGAGCCCGAGGCCTCGCTGCCGCCCGGGTCCGGGCGCGAGTTCGCGGGGATGGTGCGTCGCCGCGTCCTGCACGAGCCCGTCGCCTACATCCTCGGCCGCAAGGGCTTCCGGATGATCGATGTGCGGGTCGACCCACGCGTGCTCGTCCCCCGGCCCGAGTCCGAGCTTCTCGTCGAGTTCGCGCTTGAGGTCGGGCCCACCTCCGTGCTCGACGTCGGGACCGGCTCGGGCGCCGTCGCGCTTGCGATCGCCGACGAGCTGCCCGGCGCAACGGTTCTGGCCACCGACACCGCTGCGGGCGCGGTGGCTGCGGCACGGGCGAACGCCGAGCGGCTCGGCCTCGCCGATCGGGTCGAGGTGGTCGAGGGGAGCTATCCGCCCGGCCGCGATCCGTTCGACCTCGTCGTGGCAAACCTGCCCTACGTGACGCAGGCGGAGTGGGAGGGGCTGGAGCCCGACGTTCGCGAACACGAGCCCCGCGAGGCCCTGGTGGCGGGGCCGGGTGGGCTGGAAGCGATCGAGGCGCTCGTGGATCAGATCGGCGACTCCGGCCGGCTGCCTCGGGCGATCGCGCTCGAGGTCGGCGCGGGCCAGGCTCACGTCGTGGCTGAGCTGGTCGCGAGGTCGGGCTTCGACTCTGTGGAGTCGCGCCGCGACCTGGCCGGCATCGAGCGGGTCGTCACGGGCCGGGCTTGACCCCGGGCGGCGCACGCGTGCTGTCGGTGGCGCGTGAGGGCGGCGACGCGGCGCGTGCCGCCATGGAGCAGACGATCGGCGGCGGAGGCGTCGCCGTCTTCCCGGCCGACACCCTTTACGGCCTCGCCTGCGACCCGCTCAACGCCGAAGCGATCGAGCACATCCACGCGCTCAAGGGCCGCGACGCAGGCAAGCCCTCGGCGATCCTCTACTTCTCGCCGCTGGCGATGCGCGAGCTGATCGCCGGCATGGGCCCCCGAACCCGCGACGCGGTCACCACGCTCTTGCCCGGCCCGGTGACGCTGGTGATCGCCAATCCCGATGGCCGCTACCCGCTCGCGTGCCGCGAGGACCCCGAGCGGCTCGGCGTTCGCCTGATCGCGGACTCGCCGCTGGCGGGGACGATGCAGCCCCTCTTTCAGACGAGCGCCAACCTGAGCGGCGAGCCGGCGCCGCAACGCTTCGAGACGATCTCCCCCATGGTGCTGGACGGCGCCGACCTGGCGATCGACGGAGGCAAGCTCGGGGGCGATCCGTCGACGGTCGTCGACGTCACAGGGATCGAGGAGGGCGAGTGGCAGGTCCTGCGCGAGGGCGCGCTCTCAGCCGCCGAGGTCGATGCCCGTCTCGGTTAGCGTGGGCGACTTCCGGCCAGCGCCACTGAGCGCACGAACAGCTCGCGGGCTTGCTTCAGGTCGGGGCCGGGCTCGCGCTCGATGCGCTCCAGGGCCATTCCCTGGACGCCGGCCATGATCAAAAGGGCCAGCGCCGGGACGTCCCGGGGCCGCGGCCCGTCGGAAGCGGCCCTCAGCCTTTCGTGCACCACCTCGCGCCAGACGCCGTTGATCTCCTGAATCGTCTGGCGGACGTCCGGGTCGACGACGGAGACCGCGGCGAGGTCGAAGTACAGGCGGGGCATCCGGGGGTCCTCGTCGGCGATCTTCTCGATCGCGACGGCGATGCCGCGGGTCAGCTCCTCGACCGTGCCGGTGTCTTCGATCTCGTCGACCACCCGCGCCGTGATGGTTTCGGCGAGCTCTCGCCCCACGGCCGCCACGAGGCCCTGCTTGGAGCCGAAGTGGTAGCCGATCAGCGCGTTCGACTCGCCCGCGCGCGCGGCGACCTTCGCCACCGTGAGACCGGCGTACCCCTCGGCCTTCATGGTCTCGGCCGCGGCTTCGAGGATCCGCTCGCGCGCCCCGGTCGAAGGCCGCCCCCGCTTGGCGGGAGCGACCGCCGGAGATGCCACTACGCCTCGGCGCCGGCGAGCATCGCCGGGTCCAGGCCCATCGCCGCGAGCTTCTTCGACAGCGCCTTCATCGCGTACTCGTAGACCTCGGTCGAGTGGTAGAAGGGCGTCGAGAAGTTGTACGGGTCCTCCACCCACGGCGGGGCGAAGACGAGGGCCGCGACTGGCAGCGCCTCCTTCAGGGTCTCCTCGACGATCTTCGCGTTCGCCGGGTCGTCCTTGATCGCGTCCGCCAGGAACTTGATCCCGAAGCCGACATGCCGTGACTCGTCGCGGTTCACTGCGGTGAAGCCCGCCGTGAAGCCCGGCAGCCACTCGCGCTCCTTCAGGCTGCGGATGATGAAGCGGGCGCCGGTCAGGGCGAGCGTCCCCTCGATCACCACCATGTAGACGGTAATCCCGCGGACCAAGGCGGCGAAGTCGCTCGGCTCCTTCCGGAGGCGCTCGGCGCAGTCGTGGAGGATCCCGTCGAAGAGCTCCTCCCACTTCTGGTTCACGTTGTTGCGCTGGGTGCCGAGCATCTCGCCGATGCCGTCGGCCTTCATCCCGAGCACCTCGCGGTAGAAGCGGTCGAAGAAGACCATGTGCTTGGCCTCGTCCGAGATCTGGGTGGTCAGGAACGCCTGGGCCTCGTGGGTCGGCGCGCCCATCGCGAACGGCAGCAGCTCCACCGTCACCCGCTCCTCGCCGAGGAAGAACTGCGAGAAGCCGAAGAGCATGAAGCGGCGCTCTTCCTCGCTGATCAGGTCGGGGTCCGCCCACTGCTTCGCGTCCTCTGTGAAGTCGAAGTCCTCCGTGGACCACTGCTGGCGTTGCCAGCGCATGAAGAGCTTCTCGTAGGAGGGAGCCGCGGCGATTATGCGGTCGAGGCCGCTCATGACCTTGTCGATGTCGGCGTCCATCAGGACCGACAGCGCCTCGTCCTCGGTCTTCAGCTCGGGCGCTCCGTTGCTTCCGTTTCCTTCGCTCATCACGGCTTCCTTAGGTTCGCGGGTTGACGTCGGCGCATTACTTACCATGTGTTCAGTAAATAATCAAGCATCGATTTCACCGCGCCGGTGCGATGGGTATCGTGGCTCGCATCGCCCTTCCAGACGACTTCCAGACCGCTCCGCTCGCTGAGGTCGATCCCGAGATCGCCCAGGTCCTGGATCGCGAGCTCGCCCGCCAGCAGGACACGCTGGAGATGATCGCCTCCGAGAACTTCGTCCCGCAGGCGGTGCTCGACGCCGCGGGCTCGGTGCTGACAAACAAGTACGCCGAGGGCTATCCGGGCAAGCGCTACTACGGTGGCTGCGAGGAGGTCGACGTCGCCGAGGAGCTGGCGATCTCCCGGGCCCTGGAGCTGTTCGGCGCCGAGCACGCGAACGTCCAGCCGCACGCCGGCGCCCAGGCCAACAACGCCGCCTACATGGCGATGCTCGAGCCCGGCGACACGATCATGGGCCTTGCTCTCGACCACGGCGGCCATCTGAGCCACGGGATGAAGCTGAACGTCTCGGGCAAGCTCTACGAGGTCGTCCCCTACCACGTGCGCCGCGAGGACCTGCTGGTCGACATGGACGAGGTCGCCCGGCTCGCCGAGGAGAACAAGCCGAAGGTGATCGTCGCCGGGTGGTCCGCCTATCCGCGGCAGCTCGACTTCGCAGCCTTTCGCGAGATCGCGGACTCGGTCGGCGCCCGCCTGATGGTGGACATGGCGCACTTCGCGGGTTTGGTCGCCGCCGGCGAGCACCCGAACCCCGTCGAGCACGCCGATGTCGTCACGACGACGGTCCACAAGACCCTCTGCGGCCCGCGCAGCGGGATCATCCTCTGCCGGGAGGAGCTCGCCAAGGACATCAACCGCTCGGTCTTCCCGGGCCAGCAGGGCGGGCCCCTTATGCACATCGTCGCAGCGAAGGCTGTTGCGCTGAAGATCGCCGCCACCGAGGAGTTCGCGGAGCGTCAGCGCCAGACGATCGCGAACGCGCGGGCCTTCGCCGAGGGGCTGATCGAGGCCGGGGTCGACGTGCTCACAGGAGGCACCGACGTCCACCTGGTCCTGACCGACCTGACGCCGACCGGCGTGTTCGGCAAGGAGGCCGAGCTGCGGTTGGAGGAGGTCGGGATCACGGTCAACCGCAACGCGATCCCGTTCGACGAGCGGCCCCCGATGGACCCCTCGGGCCTCCGCATCGGAACGCCGGCGCTGACGACCCGCGGCCTGGTCGAAGACGACATGCGCGAGATCGCCGCCGTGATCGGCGCAACGCTCGGCGACGACTTCGAATCGCAGAAGGACGCGCTCCTCGAGCGCTCGAAGGCGCTGATGGAGCGCTATCCGCTTTATCCGCAGCTCTCAACCGCGCCTGTGTGAACCCGAGGCGCGCCCTCCCGCATCCCCGGAGGCGAAGTGGAGGAGATGGCGGGTGAGATGCTGGGTCGACTGCACCGCCGCTGCGCACCCGCTGGTGCTGCGGCCGATCATCGAGCGCCTCGAGGCCGCAGGGCACGAGGTCGAGGTGACGACGCGGAGCTACGGGCAGACCGAGCAGATACTCGAGCGGCTGCGGATCGCGCATACGAGCGTCGGCGAGCACGGCGGGGCGTCGGTGCCGGGAAAGGCGGTGGCGCTGGCGGGGCGCAGCTCGCGCCTGGCGCGCTGGGCGCGGGGCAGGGGCTTCGACCTCGCGCTCGCCCACGGCTCGGTCGACATCGCGGTGGTTTCACGGCTGCTGCGGATCCCGCTGGTGCAGATGAACGACTACGAGCACGCCGGCCTGCAGCGGAAGATCAGCTTCCGCGCCTCGCGGCTGGTGTTGGCCCCCGACGCGATCGGGATCGAGGCCATGGAGCGGGCGGGGGCGCGCCGCGACCGCCTCTTCCGCTACCCGGGGCTGAAGGAGGACTACTACCTGGCGGACTTCGAGCCCGACCCCTCGGTGCTCGAATCGCTCGGGATCGACCGCGAGAAGCTGCTCGTGGTGATGCGCCCACCGCCCGAGACCTCGGAATACCACGCCCAGAACCCGCTGTATGAGGGGGCGATCGAGCGGCTGGCCGGCGAGGACGGCGTGACCACCGTGGTCATCCCGCGGACCGATGCCCAGCGTGAGCGCCTGGCCGAACGCGGCTCCCGCCCGCGCGGCGACCGGGGATCGCGGCTCGTCGTGCCCGAGCGGGCGATCGACGCCCAGACCCTGATCGCCTACGCCGACCTGGTGGTGGGCGCCGGGGGGACGATGAACCGCGAGGCCGTGGCCCTGGGAACCCCCGTCTACACGATCTTCAGCGGCGCGATGGGGGCCGTGGACGAGCGCCTCATCGCCCAGGGCAGGCTGCGCGAGCTCGCCTCTCCCGACGCGATCGAGCTGGCGCGGAGGGACGCCTCGGTGGGCACGGTCGAGCCGCGCGACGCGACGCTCCTTTCGGACGCGGTCCTGAGCGCCGCCGGCTGAGTTGGGGGGCTCCCTCTGAATTGGGGGGCTACGTCTGAATTGGGAGACTCTGGGGGATGCGCTCTCTCGAAACGATGGACGCCGTCTGGGCGTTCGTGTTCGCGGCCTCGGTCGCGTGGATGCTCGTGCCCGCCGCGGAGGCGATAGCCCACCGCATCGGCGCGATCGACCTGCCGAAGGAGCGAGGGCTGCACGACGTCCCCACCCCGAAGCTCGGCGGGCTGGCGATCCTGGTCGCGGTGCTTGGCGCGGGGGCGATCTGGCTCCCCTGGGACAGCGAGACCCGCTCGATCCTCGGCGGCGCCGCGGCGATCACGCTGCTCGGCGTGCTCGACGACGTCTGGGAGCTGGGGGCGCTCCCGAAGCTGGCCGGCCAGATCGCGGCGGCGCTCATCCCAGTCGTCCTCGGCGATGTCAGGGTCGACGCGACGACCCTGCCTTTCGTCGGCGGCTACGAGTTCGGCTGGGTCTCGTACCCGCTGACCGTGTTCGGGATCGTCGCCGCGATCAACATCATCAACTTCATCGACGGGGTGGACGGGCTTGCCTCCGGGGTCTGCGCGATCTCGGCGGGGGCCCTGGCCGTGATCGCGATCTCGCTCGACCGCTTCGAGGCGGGCGTGCTGGCGGCCATCGTCGCGGGCGGCTCGCTGGGGTTCCTGCGCCACGGCTTTCCCCCGGCTTCCAGCTTCATGGGCGACACTGGCTCCAACCTGCTCGGCTATCTGCTCGCCGTCGTGGCCGTGCAGGGCTCGCTGAAGACCAACGCGGCGCTCGCGCTCGCGCTGCCGCTGCTGGTCCTCGCGGTGCCGATCCTCGACACGAGCTTCGTCGTCGCCAAGCGCCTCAAGTACCGCCAGCCGATCTACCAGGCCGACCGCTGGCATTTCCATCACCGGATGGCGAACATCGGATTCGAGCCCCGTCGCACGCTCGCCTACCTGTACGGCTGGACCCTCGTCCTGGCCGGGCTCGCGCTCGCCTTGCGCTTCATCCCCTACAGCGACGACCGCGGCAACTTCGACCCGGTGTGGACTGCGCTGATGGCGGCCCTACTGACCTTCGCCCTGGTGGCGAGCGTCTACGTCGTCTACGTGCTCGAGATCTTCAAGCTGCGCCGGCTCCGTCTGCGCCAGCGGATGGGCCTCGGGGGCGCCGTCCCGCCGCCGGTGGGCGACCTGGAGGCCGAGGTCGACGCCGGGGTCAGACGCGAGTTGGACACCGGCGACTACGCGACGGTCGACCCCGCCTCCGGCTCGATGGAACCTCCCGAGGAGTGATCCCGGAGG
>Ga0136632_10000100_pt1 | contig 19433 bp, 14 predicted proteins | sample AntDrymUQ6112106_2_FD_104670 | JGI IMG/M metagenome (GOLD analysis project Ga0136632, IMG submission 104670) | Polar desert sand microbial communities from Dry Valleys, Antarctica - metaG UQ611 (21.06) | ecosystem: Environmental > Terrestrial > Soil > Desert | place: Antarctica: Dry Valley...
AACGGCGTCTACGGCGAGCGCCTCACCCGGATCGCGGAGGTCCACCGCATTCCGCATGTCCGCGTCCCACACGCCTGGCAGGCCCCACTCGACCTGCCTCGGATCGCGCAGGCCATCGAGCGACATTCGGGGCTCAGCCATATCGCCATGGTTCACCACGAGACCACGACCGGGCGCCTGAACGCCCTCGCGGACATCGGTGCGCTGTGCCGGGTGCATGGCCTCGGTCTACTGCTCGATGCGGTATCGAGCTTCGGCGCGGAAGCCCTGGACTTCGAGGGTTTGGGCCTGACTGCCTGTGCCGCGACCGCGAACAAGTGCCTGCACGGCGTGCCGGGCGTGTCCTTCGTCGCCGTATCGCGGGCGGCGCTGTCTCACCCAGACGGTCCGCGCCGCAGCCTGTACCTCGATCTCTGGAGCTACTGCGAGGCCCAGGACCGGCGCAGCACGCCCTATACCCCATCCGTACAGGTCTTCTATGCCCTGCGCGAGGCGCTCGCGGAGCTGGCAGAAGAGGGCGGACGCCAGGCCCGAAACGGACATTACCGGCACCTCCTCGGCATCGCTCGCGACGGCCTCCGCACCCTCGGCATCGAACCGCTGTTACCACTTGAGGACTGCTCGGTGGTCCTGAATGCGTTTCACCTACCGCACGGGATCGGCTACACCGAGCTGCACGGCCGCTTGAAGGACCGGGGCTTCATCATCTACGCCGGACAAGGTGATCTCGCCACGACCTTGTTTCGCGTGTCCGCCATGGGCGCCATCGCCGTCGCCGACATGGAACGCTTCGTTGGTGCCGTACGCGAGGCGATCGCTTTTTGAGAGCCGCGCCGCGATCAGCCCACCTCTCCCCCGCAGTAGGCCCGCGTGATGGGGTGCGCGGCGCGTTCGAAGAGCACGCCGCACGGTCCGGATTCGACCACGCAGCCACACCCCTCGCTCACCCAGCAGACCGCGACGGTGTCCGCCAGGCGCCGTGCCTGCGGGAGGTTGTGGGTCACGAGGAGGATCGTGTAGCGGCCCTTGAGGCCGGTGATGAGTGCCTCGATGACACCGGCGGAGAGGGGGTCGAGGGAGCTGCAGGTTGATGGCGGGCACGATGGCCAGGAGCCCCCAGAAGCCATAGACCACGGAGGGGACACCGGGATATCGATGACCCCGCGGTACAGGCGCCCGAGCACCGACGCATAGAGCCGTTCCCAGACGGCCACCACGGATCCCCGCGGGCGCGGCCAAAGAGAGCGCGAGCCCGCTCAACGGCCAGGCTGCCGGCGACCATCGCGCGTAATCCAAAGGTGTACCCGCGGGCGTTCGCGGCCATCGCCGAAATGCTTTTCGGCTCTTCCCGCCTGTTTTGCCGCTTCACCGAAGATCTTTTCGCCAGACTTCATTCCTCTCTCTTGTGCACGGATTCTAGTAAGACCAAAACTTCGCATTAGATTCAATTAATTACACACGATCACTGCACATGCAGTCAAGTCCTCGCCGGCTGGCACGCCGCTTGAGAAAGAGCTATTGCAACCCCATACGAACCGTATGGCAGGAATGCCATATAGCCCGAGCACGCCCTGGAATTCACCCCGGAAATGGCAAGCTTTGAAGAAGAGGAAGAGTTAGTTTTCGGCCGGTCCGAATGGGCCGGCGAGAGCGGCGAAGTATTCAGCGCTGAACACGGCTTCGCGTGCTTCGGCAGCTATTGGTGTTGGAGCTAAATCCGGTCGGTGGATCCGGCGCAACCGCAACATCATTGTCCTTAACGCTTAGGGTTTCCGAACGTAATAACCCGAACGTAATGGAAAACCTGTCTTCTATCCTGTGCATTGGAGGAAATCGCCATGTACCACAGCAAAAGCACACTGGAATTCAATCCCGAAATGGAGGCCTTTGAGCAAGAACAGTTCGAGTTCGTTCAGGGCGAATGGACCGGTGAGACCGGCGAGGTGTTCAGCGAAGCGGAACTGATGGAGCTGACTGCAGAACTTCTAGAAGTTACAAATGAACGGGAGCTCAACCATTTTCTCGGCGGCCTCATCAAGCGGGCAGTCGGCGCTATCGGAAAGGTTGTACGAGGCCCGGTAGGCAAGGCCATCGGCGGCGTACTCAAGTCAGCGGCTAAAAAGGCCCTGCCCATCGCTGGCGACGCCTTGGGCGGATCCATGGATGAGCCCTTGGGTGCCAAGATCGGCGGCGGGATGGCCCAGGCGGCCGATGGCGCGCCCGGCGTCGAAGCCGAAACGCTAAGCCACGAGGACAAGCAATACGAAGGCGGCAAACAGTTCGTGCGCTTTGCCGGCGAAACTGTAAAGAACGCTGTCACCACTCCGACCAGTCCCGATCCCAATGCGGCGGCACAGAGTGCGGCCGTGCGAGCCGCTCAGACCCTTGCGCCAGGCTTGCTCGATTCTGCTCAAGCTGGACGCGCAAGGCACGGGGTAACGGGCCGCTGGGTACGGCGCGGACGGGACATCGTCATTCTCAATGCTTGATTACTCGGGAGCGCTGCCATGCACGATATCGATCGCACTTATATGGAATACAACCCGGAAACAGAAGGCTACGAATCCGAACAGTTCGAGTTCGCCGAATCCCAATGGATGGGAGAAAGCGGAGAAGTCTTTCACGAAACTGAGCTGATGGAGCTCGCTACCGAGCTATTGGAAGTTACCAACGAAGCGGAGCTGAACCATTTTCTCGGCGGCTTGATCCGCAAGGCCGGGAGCGCCCTCGGCAAGGTGGTGAAATCCCCGGTCGGCCAAGCCTTGGGCGGCATCCTCAAGGGCGCCGCGCGGCAGGCACTGCCGATAGTGAGCAGCGCCCTTGGCGGCTATCTAGGAGGTTCCGCCGGCGCCAAAATCGGCGATCAGCCCGCCTCAGACGCGGGACAAATCTTCGGTGTGGAATCCGAGGGCTTAAGCCACGAAGACGAGGCCTTCGAAACGGCCAAGCAATACGTGCGCTTTGCGGGAGACGCGGTGAAAAATGCCGTAAGCGCCCCCCCCGGGGATCCCCGAGCGGCCGCTCAATCCGCCGCTACGAAGGCCGCCCGGCGTCATGCGCCCGGCCTATTGCGCGGAACCGCTCCGCCTGCCCAGGCAGGAGGCGCGGCACCGGCTCAAGGGATCGGGCGGGGGCGGAGTGGCCGCTGGATACGTCGCGGCAACCGGATCATTCTGTACGGAGTGTGAGCCGCCGTGGCCATCGCGCCTTATGTCTCGTGGATGCTCGCACAGGAGGCGCGTGCCCTGTTGACTCGGCTGGAACGCGTCAAACCCTTCGCCTTGCAGGAGCCCATGCTGCCCGCCGCCAATCTCCTACCGGAGGCACAGACTGCCATCGAGAGCTTCTTGGTGCGCGGGCGGAGCGAGCTGAAAGCCCGGATACATCACTTCCTGCGCTGGCTGGAGGGACCCGGAGCATGGCAGGCAGACGCCGAGGCCGCTCACCGCCGGTTCGTATTCCTCCGGCTACGGTTCAACGTGGTGCTCAACCACTTCGATCTGTTCAACGATGTGATCACACAACGCAGCGAAAACGAGACGGGTGTGCGGTTGTCCGGCCTGGACGTGGTGTCCGCCGACGCACTCCAGCTCCCCGGGGGCTATTACCGAGCTCCGCCCGTGATCTGCTATTTGGACCGCGGTATCGGTGCAGCCATCCGGCGCGCCCGCACGCGGTTGCCAGGCGGTGGCGAAAATCCGGTGGCCGTAATCCGCGTACCCCGTGAACGCATGATCGGTAGCGGTATCGCCTCCTCGCTAATCCATGAGGTGGGACATCAAGCGGCGGCCCTCCTCGATCTGGTCAACTCACTACGGCCGGTATTGCGGGGTCTGCAGGCCGGTGCGGGCCATGCGGCTTTAGCTTGGCAACTGTGGGAGCGCTGGATCTCCGAAATCGTTGCCGATCTGTGGTCGGTGGCGCGGGTTGGCATCGGCTCCACGTTAGGCCTCATGGGGGTGGTTGGCTTGCCTCGACCGTTCGTGTTCCAACTCAATCTCGACGATCCCCACCCCATACCGTGGATCCGGGTCAAGCTGAGCTGCGCGCTCGGCCGCGCCCTCTACCCGCATCCCCAGTGGGACCGGCTGACCGCCTTGTGGGACGCCTACTATCCCTTGGCCGGTCTGGACGCGCGTCGTCAGCAGATCGTGACCCTGCTGCAAGAGCACCTGCCCGGGTTTGTCTCCCTATTGATCAACCATCGTCCCAGGGCGCTGCATGGACGATCGTTAGTGGAAGTGCTGGACGTGGCCGAACGCCAACCCGTGCGTCTACAAGCATTATTCGCGCGCTGGCGCCGGCTGCCCCCGCAGATGTACCGGGCACCGCCGTCGCTGGTCTTCGCCGTCCTCGGCCAGGCACGGGCCGACGGACGCCTGAGTCCGGAAAACGAGAGCGAACTGCTCGGAAAACTCCTCACCCACTGGGCGCTCCGAAGCACCCTGGACGTATCCGCCGCCTGCGCCCTGCGCCGGTCGGCCAATTCAACTCTGCAACCTATTGTTAGCATCCGCTAAGGAGGATGATATGTCTCGCAAAACTGAAAGCCGGCCCGGCAGCATCGTCGTTTGCGTGCGCGATGGCTGCGGCGACGAAAGCGTCGCAATCGGTGCCTATATAAGCGTATATAAGTTTGACTCGGACACCTTCGAGGGTTTCGACATCAGTACCTGGGTCCCTGAGGAGGTCCACCGCGTTGATACGAAGCCCACTGAAAAACCGAATGGATGCGTTACGTTTCCCGGGCTTCCGGAGGGTTGTTACGTGGTCACGTACGACCACGAACCGCAGCCCGTAGAAACCACACCACCTGTCAAGGTCGAAGCTGGTTGTATCACGGACGTGTGCTTTAAGCTCGGACTCTGCGCCTGTTGCGAGGTAACTTACGTAACTGCAGCGGGCCAACCAACTACCCGACCGCAAATAGGCGATTTCGTCGAGGTAACCGTAAAATCCGGCGCTTCAATTGGCGTGACGGAGGAGAAGTTGAAGATGGAGGTCAGGACGCCAGGCTTCACTCTCGATCCAAATTACAAGTTCACTGCTGCATCGGTTCTCACTAAGACTGGGCGACAAATCGTTGAGCTGGCTATTCTCCTACCCCCGGTCGAACCTGCCGGTGGGAGTGGCTCAATTACGAAAGCTCGCCCCGTTTATGCCGAGTTGCCGCTGTCCTGCGAATACACGGCTTTCGATCGTATTTCTGCGCCTTTGGGAGGAAAGTTCGACGTCCGGCTGCTCCGCTCACGGGCCAGCGCGACCAATACATTTGCCCTATGGACCGCGATCCGCAACCGCACCAAGGCCATCTCCTTCAGCGGTAGCGGCTACAAGACTTTTATTGACCGCGTGCTGTGCCTACGGAGTCGGCCTCCCGCGGAAACGGCGGTATTGGAGCGCCAGTTAAGCGAACTGGGCGACCACGTTTACGGGACGGCCGCCTATGATCTACTCAAGACTGCCACGGAAGTGTTTCTGCTATTGGAATGCGGCGTGCAGATCCGGGAGCAAGGGGCCCCGCCGAACGACACGCGGATATTAGACTTGGAGTACGAAAGTAAAGTGTGGGATCGGGTCGTGGACCTGGAATTCCTGAAGCAACAGCTGGGCGGCTATCTCGGTGGGAAAGCACTGCCGTACATCGAACGAGTTATTGCTGCGGCCTTTCCGGGTCAGCAAAAAGGTGGGCAGTTTTGCGAATTCGTGTTGACTTCACGTGCGACAGACCCGTGTTTTCTGGAGCTGATCTGGAACTACTGGCATGAGGAGGGCATGCTGGTGCAAAGCATCAACGCCATCAGCCGGCGCTTCCAGAACGTGCGCGCACCCGGCGAGCGCGATCCACTCGCACATCTAGAGATCGATCCTCTGCGCCCGCTCAACAATATCCTTTGGGGCTACGTCGAGGACGAACGGAGTCGGTTGTCGGTCAAGCGGCGCGTCTACGAGTACCATCATCACTACGGTCTGAACCTGTACGGCAAGGCGGTGCCTGATCTGCGCCCAGCGGACAACCGCTCCAAGTTCCTGGAGGCTTTCCATAATCTCCTGCACACCGCTTCCGAATACTTCAAGGCGGTCCAAGATACGACCGTTGTCCCGGACGGCTACCCGTTGCTTCATGCGCTCAGGGAGGTGCACCTGATCCTAGCCCAGGGCGCCCACAACCAGTTCGGCGATCTCCCCTGGACGGCGCGTGTCGAGATGCTGATGCAACAATGGATCTTGGCGCGCCCCGAGATCCGCGATTTTCTGCAGAGCCGGGCGATGGTGCCCTACAGGGAAGGTTGGATGCCTCAGGTGGATACCATGAAGACCCTGCAGGGCTGGAGCGATGTCACGATCACCCATTTCCGAGATCTTGGTGTATACGGCGAGCAGATCCTGCTGTCGATCCGCTACCACAATTGGAACGACATCAACGATGAGGAGGAGGCGAAAGGGTGGGCCGATAGCTGGCGTCCGGAGCTCCAGGGTTACCTGCATGCTTACCGGGCCGTCACCGGAGTGGATCTGACAAATCCGGACACCGTGGACTACACCCTGCCCTCGGTGCACCTGCGTAAGCGCTTGTCCATGCAGCAGCGCGCGCGCTGAGCGGTGGGCGGCGATGCTCGACTTCAGCTCGGCGTTGTATCTGGGCCTGCGTCATCCGAGTCGATCGCTGCGCCCCTGGGTGAGTCTGAGTAGCGGCCGTCCGGCCGTGCTCGGGACATCCCCGAGCGCAGTGGAGGTAGCCCGGCAACTCGCCGCGCTGATCGGCTGCGAAAGCGCGGTGCTGTTGCCCTCCACACTGCACCTGTTCTGGGATGTGTTCGGCTTGCTGGCGCAAGAGCGCATTGCGATTCATATGGACGAGGGCGTCTACGCGATCGCCCGCTGGGGCGTGGAAAGGGCGGCTGCCTGTGGAACGCCGGTACGGCAATTCCGCCACCATAGTCCCGCACATCTCCTGATCGGCGTCGAGGAAAATGCCAAACGGGGCTTGCGCCCGGTCGTGGTCACGGACGGATTCTGCCCCGGCTGCGGCGAATCGTCCCCGGTGCCGGCCTATCTGGATATCGCCCGCCGGCACGGGGGAATTTTGGTGCTGGACGATACCCAAGCACTGGGCGTACTAGGCCGCTCCGCAACGACCGCCGCTCCCTTCGGGACAGGCGGGGGCGGAACACTACGCCACTCGAACGTCTCAGGATCGGACATCTTGGTGGGCTGCTCTCTAGCCAAGGGCTTTGGTGTACCGGTGGCGGTACTCGCTGGTGGCGCCGCCTGGCTCAATCGCTTCGAGCAACACAGCGCCACCCGCACCCATTGCAGCCCCCCCTCGGCGGCGGTGATCCAGGCCGCCGCTCGGGCCTTGGCACTCAATGCAAGTCATGGTGATCTGTTGCGCCGCCGACTAGCCCAGCGGATCACGCAATTCCGATCGCGCCTCCTACGTGCGGGCTACACCGCGCGGGGCGGGCTGTTTCCGGTGCAAATCTTGGAAGCGGTCGACGGCGTCCCCGCGACCGACTTGCATCGAAACCTGGCGCGCGCCGGGGTTCGGGCGGTGCCGCTGCGTGGCCACCAGGGCGGCGCCGTCGGTTTTCTGATCACCGCCCGCCACTATCCGGAACACATCGACCGGGCCGTCGAGGCGCTCGTCGGCGGCATCGCGGGCATCCCCCATCCAAAGGCAATGACCCAATATCCAAGGGAGGCATCTTATGAACAGGCCGCCCGAATTTGACTTGGAATTTTCTTCCGCATCCTGCCCCTGCGGCTGCCGCGGCGAGGCTGCCCTGCACGAAGCCTTCGAGTCCGGATTGTCGGGAGAAGTCTGGCGCCAACGTCGCCCTTCGCGCCCTGGGCCGGGCTCGGGTCCCCGCCCCCCGGCCCGCCGCCCCGGCCCGCGACATCGGCCCGGTCCATTCCGGCCGGGGATCGTCCCTCTTTATGAACCCTATGCCCCGGGACCCGGTCCGGAAGCCGGGACCGAGCACGCCCGCTGGGTGCAGGATTGCCTGAACCGGATTTTCGGCCTGCAACTGCCGATCGACGGAATTCTGGACGCCGCGGCCCGGAGCGCCCTCCGCCGCCTACAGCAGCAGGAGGGGTTGCCAGCCACCGGGATCGTGAATCCCGGCACCGAACGGGCGTTGCAGCGCCGGTGCGGGAAAGCAGGCGAACCGAACGAGCAGGAATGGGAAAGCGAAGTTAGCCGCAGCAGCCCAGATTACATTCGCTGGGTACAGTCCTCCCTGAACAGGATTCTGCGCCTACGGCTGGCTGTGGACGGCATCATCGGACCAATGACCCGAAGCGCCATTCGAAGTTTCCAACAACGGCAATATGGGTTGAAGGTCGACGGCGTTGTCGGCCCCATGACCGAGCAAGTGCTCATCCGCGCTGGTGCAAGCAGGCCCCCAAGCGGGACCGGAACGCCGGCACGGACTCCTATCGCGCCACTTCTGGTCCCACCCACTCCCTACGTCGAGCCGGACCCGACGCGCTTCAACTTCTGCTTCATCATGGGGACCGAGGGGAGCTACGAGTATGCCGCCGCGTTCGCGAACGCCTACTACCGCGACCACGCGATCGTTTATGCCGACAGCTTCTGCGGCCTTCTGGAACGCCTTTACTATGGCGTCGACTTCGCGCGCGACCCGTTCGAGGAGCGCCAGAAGCTCGGCCACGTCGTGATCATCACCCACGCCAAGGAGGGCAAGTTCTACTTCCCCCTGAAGACCGGCGACGAGAAGTACGTGACCGCCGAGGAGGTGGCGACGTTCCTCTCCACGGACTGGGTGGAGCGAGGCGGCCTGGGCTGCCGCTCGGCCTGGCTCGCGGTCCAGCGCAGGTCCGACGCGCAGACGCGGGTCACGATCAAGGGTTGCAACTTCGGCAAGAGCCAGGCGGCGCTGAACCTCATGAGCCAGGTCTTCGGCGGGGCGACGGTCACCGCGCCCAAGAAGCAGGTGCGAATCGAAATCGTGAGCGGCCGGCGCACCGAGGCAGAGGACATCGCCTGGATGATCCGCAACGGTTACCTGCCGCCGAAGGCCGCGGAATGGAGCGACCAGGCCAAGACCTCGTTCGTGCGCTCGCTGTACTCGGACAATGTGGCCATCCAGGGCATCCCGGCGGATTACTTGCTGCTCGAGGGCGTCAAGGTGCTGCCCTCGGACCCGCGCTACCAGGCGAACCTGGCCGTATCCACGCCCTGAACCCGGATGGATCTGTCCATGACGACGTTTCCCGGTTCCCCGCGACTCCTGAAAGCCGGCCTCGTCCTCGTCGATCCCGAGATGGCGCGGCCAAAATGGCCAAAGGGGTCAGGGCCTGGGGGCGCCAGGGAAATCGGCTCGCCGTACTCGGTGTAGGTGCTTAACCGGAGAAGACTCATGAAACACGAACTTATCGTCAGACCGGAACCGTTTTCTTCGCCCGCCGAATTCGATAGTTACGGATCCTTCGAAACCGAAGCGTTTGGACAATGGCAGGGCGAGACCCGCCGGGATGATCCGAGCGACATCCGCTGGGTGCAGGATTCCTTGAATCGGCTCATGAACCTGCGGCTGCCCCTTAGCGGCGTCATGGATGCGGCGGCGCGCAGCGCCTTGCGGAGTTTCCAGGAAAAGCGAAGCTTGACGGCGGATGGGGTTCTGGGGCCGGGGACGAAGCGGGCGCTGGCCGAAGCCGCCACTTATCCTGGCGAAGAGGAAGCGTTCCCGGTGACCAGACTGCCGGCAAGGGCGCGGGCCGCTTTGACGCAAGGTGCCCTGGGCAAGAAAACACCTTTCCGGTATGTGAAGGATTTTGCGGGGCCCGCTTCGGAGTGCGCCGCGGCCTTGAAACGAGCCGGAAAAACCAGGACCGAGGCATTGAGCATTATCAATGCCCAAATTGGCGTGGCGATCGTCATGCTTCGCAAATCGGCAACCGCCCTCAAGCGAGGAAGCCGTTCAGACAAGACAAAAACCCTTTTCCAGAAGATATTCAAGGTAAAGCCGGAGTTCGTTCCGACCTGGCTGAAGCCCACGGCTACGATAAAGGACCGGGGCGACGTGGTGGCGACCCGGTGTAAACGGGTGGCCGAGCTGTTGGCCAGTGGAACGATCAAATTCTTCTGCACGATCAACTCGACCAATTGCCCGGACTGTTCGAACGACTCCAGTGACTTCGCCTGTTCGAGCTGGGGAGACGAAAGCAAGGCGCCAAAAAATAGCATGGTGGTTTGTTTGGGAGATGCTTTCTGGGATGACATGAAGGCAGGGAAAACCGATTCCTTGCTTGCCACCCTCACGCACGAGCCATTCCATATTTACTATGGCAAGTATGTTACGGAACACCGGTCGGATGCTGGAAAGTTTGGGGGTATCAATTGCATCGTGCAGTTTGTCTTCGAAACAAACGGTCGTGCCGCACCCGATCGGGTACACGAACGCTGTACGAATATGGTGGTAAGAAAGGAAACAGGCGGGTTCTTATCATTCAGGCCGGAGCCTTGGCCCACCGAATCCGAATGGGAGGGCGAGGCCAGCCGTACCGGCCCCGACTATATCCGCTGGGTGCAGTCGTCCCTGAACCGGGTGATGGGCCTACGGCTGGCTGTAGACGGCATCATGGGACCGGCCACCCGCAGCGCGGTCCGGAGCTTCCAGCAGCGGAAGGGGCTGGCGGTGGACGGGATCGTGGGGCCGAATACCGAGGGGGCGCTGATCGCCGCTGGGGCACCCCGGCCGCCGGTGGCCGCGGTCTCGGCCACGGCCACCGGCGGCGGATCGCCTTCGACTACCACGCTTCCGCCGGAATGTTCCGGGGTCGGCAGTGCGAACTGTGTCGTTCTTTACGACTTCGCGCCCGGCGGCTACACCTTGACCGCTATCCATCAGGAACAGATCGCCGGGATTGCGCGGCGGGTGATTTCCAGCCAGGAAACCTCTGCACCAATTAAGTTGCTAACGATCGTGGGTCATGCGTCCCCCGAGGGAACGTATGACTACAACATGTACTTGGCGTCGCAGCGGGCCGAGGAAGTGGAAGAAGCGCTGGTCGTCAGCATGGACTCAATTAAACGCGGCAGTAGCAGTCCTAGCCGGATCGAGCTGGATGTTAAGTCTTGCGGCGAAGCGAAAATCCCAGGTGAAAGCGATCCCGCGAAGCAACGCCGGGTGGATGTGTGCTTTCCTTGGGAGTTACGGGCGGTCCCCTGCGATCCGACGCCCCCCATCCCGATCAGAAAACCCGTGCTGCGTGATCCCATTAGAGCACCGAGCCCTTCCGGGCCGATACCGCTGGAACAGTTGGAACGCATCACGACTAGCATCCCGTGGCCACGGGGACTGGTTTTCGTAGATAGCTGGCTCGTCGTTCTGGCGCGAGGAGGAGTCGGGCAAATCGGACCAGTCGAGAATGATCTGGCCGGGCATCTTTTTGGAGTGGACGTCGGCATTGCTCAGCCTTATTCGAAAGACGTCCTCAACGAGGTGAAGAACAATGCCTGCCGCCTCACGGGACCAGCAGGCTCGACCTCATACGGTTCCAGGCCGGTGCGTCCGAACGCGCCCTTCCGGCTTTGGAACCCTAACAAAAAAGAAGACGACATCGACACGGACCGACCGTATGCCGGTTTGGCCTATGACCCGAGGTCGCAAAGTTTGTTCGTCGCTTGCTTCAGCGGCATCGATGTACCCGATCAAGGCAAGAATCCGTGTAACGGTCGAACATTCAAGAAAAACGCTACGGATGCCATCCACCGGTTTCACGTGCCGAGTCGAACGTGGCACCGTTTTGAAGCGCACGACCCTACGGACGTACCGAATGAAGAGCGAAGGAAGGGGAACACGGGTATGCCGTGCCCCCCGGACCAATTGAAGTGTCGGACCAGTCTACCGAACCAATTCTACGCAACAAGGGCCCAGAACACTCCGCCGCCGCATGGTTGGCTCAACGGCCCCGATGGACTCTGCGTTTTTGGCAATTGGCTCTATGCGGTCGCAAAGGACAACCACGTCCTGGTCCGCTACGATCTGACCGAGATTCGGAGAAATCCGCAAACGGCGGGGCCGCCCCGTGGCATTTTGCTGTTCCAAGGGGACCACAACAGCGACTTCGACAGCCCCAGCGCCGTCAATGTCCAAGGGGAATATCTGTACGTCGGTATCCGAGCCAACAACAAAAACGCCGTCTTGCGGTTTCGCCTCGGGCCTGACGGAGACCTGCGCCGACCAGGCCCAGGGGTAAGCCCAAAGGCAGAGGTGGTCGCCAGGTTCCCCGGCGAACCCCTTCCCGAGGACCCCAAGTGCACTATCGAACCGGAGGTGACCGACATCGCATTCAACCATCGCGGAGAGCTTTTCGTCTCGGGAGCCAAAACCGTCTGGCGCGTGGGAATACCTACGGGCAGCGGCAAGGTGTTGATGAAAAAGGACGCCTACATCGCGAAGCTGCCCAAAAGCAGCAACATCGCCTTTGATCAAGAAGACAGACTCTACATTTGCTGCAACTCCAAGGACGATCCTGATCCCACAGCGTTGCCGGGCGTGATCTACCGTGCTCCGAATCTCACATAGGAGGCGCGCTTTCGTCAGCCTCGCACGGAGGGAGCAAGGATGGCGCTGAGCTCAGCAGAGAGCTGCAGCGTTCCGATGGTGGTCGACGGCGTTACTCACCGACTCCATAGCGCATGAAGAGGTATGCGGAGGTGGGGCGCGTCGCGCGTCGATCAGTGTAATATTTTGAGGAGACGACCATGCATAGCCTAAATCGCCAATGTTCAAAATGCCGAGGTGCGGATTCGTTCGAATACGAACAGTTCGAGTTTCCCGGCAATCTGGAACTTTACGGAGAAACAGAATGGGAAAGCCCCTTCAGCGAAGCCGAGGAAGTAGCATTGGCTGCGGAGCTCTTGTCGGTTTCGAGCGAGGAGGAGCTGGATCGGTTTCTCGGGAACTTAGTCAAGAAAGTGGGATCGGTCGTAGGAAAGGTCGCCAAGCCCTTGGGCGGGGTGCTCAGGGCGGTGGCCAAGAAGGCGCTTCCGTTAGTAGGCGGCGCACTGGGCACCTTCATCCCGATCCCAGGGGTCGGCACCGCGCTCGGCTCGGCATTGGGTGGAGCCCTCGGCAAGGCGCTGGAATTGGAGTTTGCCGGGCTGAATCAGGAGGACCGGGAATTCGAGATGGCGCGGCGCTTCGTGCGCATGGCCGGAACGGCAGCCAGACAAGCGGCACTGTCCAGCCCCGATACGGATCCGCAGGAGATGGCTGAGGTGGCCGTCATGGATGCGGCACGGCAACATGTGCCGAATCTTCCAGCGAGTATGACCAAAGGTAATTCGATGGGCAGCGGGGCCCTGGGAGATGCGCGCACCGGCCGTTGGGTTCGTCGTGGGCAGCGGATTGTTGTCATCGGCGTGTAAATGGAAGCGCTAACCCGACACAAATACTAAGCCGGCTAGAAGCGTACTCATCGCAGGATTGCTGGCGCCGCCAGCTAGAACCTGCTTCGCGTCCAGTGCAATGCCCTGATGACAATCGCCAAGCCTTGGGAGTGAGGGCACTGCTGAGGAAACGAACATGAGGAACACGTTCGATTATGGTGAGCATTTCGGATTTTTCGAGGCTGAATCCGATATCCCGCCGAGAAGTTTCGAAGTATCGGAGGAGCTTGACACCAAATGGACCGGTATGGAATGCCAGGGCGAATGGGGCGGGTCGGAGTGGGAATGGGAAGGCCAGGTCAATCGCAACAGCCGCGACTATATCCGCTGGGTGCAAGCTTCCCTGAACGAGATTCTCGGCATCCGCCTGACCGTGCACGGGGTGATGGGCGTGCAGACTCGGAGCGCGATTCGTAGCTTTCAAAAGCGTAAGAGACTGAAGGTGGATGGCATCGTCGGTCAGGGAACCGAGGCCGCGCTGATCGCGGCAGGCGCCGGCTTGTCTCCCTTGACCACGCCGGCCATTCCAGTCAATATCAATGATCTCCTTCGTTTGGTCGCGGTCATTGTTAGCAGCTTGCCGGCGGTGGTAAGCAGCGCGGTCAAGCTGCCAACTGCTGCGCGCTTCCTCGACGCAGCAGAGCAATCAGAAGCCAGGACCATATATGGCCGCAGCCTGGATTTTACGAAGGTACTGATTGCCGACGGTCTCGGCTTCCAGAAGCGCATGTTTACCGTTGCCGTGCCGCTGTCAGCGGGTTCGCTTGTCGTGATGATGATGGGCGACCTCTGCAGTTGGGCGACACGCCCGCGCTCCGCCACACTCATCCATGAGCTGGCCCACGCTTGGCAATCGCAACATCACGGTTCAGATGCGCAGGCGTTCATGAAGAACTCGGTGCTATGCCAAGTTCGGGCTCTGGCTGCCCTACCAAGCGCCAAGGCAGCCGCTGCTGCGAAAGCCGCGGCGGCAGCTATTCGCCGCGTGGTTCCTATCACCCTGGCCGTTATTGGGGCCGAAGCCTTCGAGGCAGAGGACGTCAGCGCGTTTGCTTACGTTCCAGGGAAGCCGTTTAGGGAGTATGCAGCGGAGCAGATTGCTCAGCAGGTGGAAGACGCCTACACAGGGACGGGGAGCCCGACTCGCGTGATAGTTCCGACTATTCGCTCGGTCAGTGCCCATGCGCGCAGTTTTGATAACGAATCGAGCCTGACGGTCATTAGTTTTCACGGGAAGAGCACGCCGAGGGTGATTTTCCGGTAGGGCTGGGCTTCCACTTTGCAGTAGCCGTCGACGAAGGCCAATAGGCGCGCTGTGGCCCGTACGCTGCGCAACCCCTAGGGGACTTGAAAGCATCCCAGAGGCTCGGGCAACGGCTTTGAGGACATCAAATGTTTGATTCTGAATTCCCTAGCGGATCCTGCCCTTGTGGTTGCCGCGGCAATCGGGAACTGCACGAGGCCTTCGAGTCCGGATTGACGGGAGAAGTCTGGCGACAGCGGCGTGTTCCCCGCCGGTCCCCACCGCGTGCTGGCGCTGCGCGGCCCACGACTCCACGTCCCCGGCCTAGGCCTGGTCGGCGGGGGCCGGGACGAGTCTATGTCCGCGAGCCCTACCCCGTCGCCTACGCCTTTGAACCGGAACCCGGTCCGGGACCGAGCGAGGAGCCGGGCTCCGAATCCAACCGGGGCGGATCGGATTGGGAAAGCGAGATTAGCCGTAGTAGCCCCGATTACATTCGTTGGGTACAGGCCTCCCTGAACAAGATACTGGGCCTACGGCTGGCCGTGGATGGTGTCTCCGGAACAGCCACCCGCAGCGCCGTTCGGAGCTTCCAGCAGCAGAACGGAATGACGCCGGACGGGGTTGTCGGGCCGCAGACTGAAGCGGCCCTCATCGCCGCAGGCGCTGCCCCGCCGCCTCAAACCTCCCGGGCGCCCACCGGCACTATCCCTTTCGGAGCAGGGACCCCGAATATCGTGTCCGTGCGCGGTATCCAGGTGGCACATAAGATCGCGCCCCAAGTCCAAGCTCTGCTCGCCGCGGCCGAAGGCGAGGGCGTCCGGCTTTCCGGCTGGGGCTACCGCTCCACCGCACGGCAGATCGAGCTGCGCAAGCAGCACTGCGGCACCAGCGACTACGACATCCACCAGAAACCGGCTTCCCAATGCACGCCGCCCACAGCGCCTCCTGGCCGCTCCATGCACGAGCAAGGACTGGCCATCGACTTCACGTACAACGGAGCAGGTATTCCTACCCAAAGTAATCCGGGCTTCCAGTGGCTGGCACGAAATGCCGTCCGATTCGGTCTTTACAACCTAGCTAGCGAGCCGTGGCACTGGTCGGTCAACGGCAAGTGAACCAGGGCATAGGTCGGCGACGCAGAGCGCTCCCGACTCTGAGGAGGGGGGGACATCAAAAACGTATTCGATTATCGTGAATGTTCGGGATTTTTCGGAACCGAATCCGAATCGGACGTGCCCGAGAGATCTGGAAGAACGCGAAGCCCTTGACAGCGAATGGGCCGAACTCGGATGGCAAAGTGAATGGGCGAGTCCACATGGGAAAGCGAAGCCACACGAAACAGCCGCGATTTCATTCGTTGGGTGCAGTCGTCTCTCAACAAAGTTCTCGGCACCCGCTTGAGTGTGGACGGTGTTATGGGATCTGCAACCCGCAGCGCCATCCGCAGCTTCCAGAAGAGCCGAGGACTCACAACGTTGTCCGGGTAAGATCATGATCATCGACTCCCACTGTCATGCGGGCGCCGGATTCGGTCTCACCGATCCCTGGAGCCGAAGGCCCTTGTTGGACAACTACCTGCGCCGCGCGCAGCAGGCGGGTATCACTCATAGTGTGCTGTTCGCCAATTTCGACGACGATTATGCGCTCGCGAACCGGATCGTGGCTCGTCTCGTCAACAGCAATCGCCGGCGCTTCTTCGGCTTCTGCTATGTTCATGCGCAACGGGATCGGGGCAGGATTTTCGAGATGGTAAGAACGGCTGTCGAAGAATACGGATTCGTCGGTATCAAGGCGCACCGTCACGACGCCACGATCACCAGCGAGATCTGCGACGCGGCGCGAGCTTTTACTTTGCCGGTGCTATATGACGTGGAGAACGAGCTTCGGATCGTGGATTGGCTCGCGAGGGATTACCCGGACCTGCCGTTCGTCATCCCTCACCTGGGCAGCTTCGGGGAGAACTGGCGAGCGCAGACTGCCTTTCTGGAGCGGCTGGAACGCTATCCCAACATCTACGCGGACAGCTCCGGTGTACGGTTCTTCGATCTGCTGGAGCGGGCGGTTGAGCGCGCCGGCCCGCACAAGGTGCTGTTTGGGTCCGACGGCCCCTGGCTGCATCCTGCGGTGGAGCTCGCCAAGATACGCGTTTTGCGTCTGCCGCCCAAGCAGGAAAGGCTGATCCTTGGGGAGAATTTCCTGCGTCTGATCGGGCAACCCAGCCAATGGACTGCCTATGGCACTAACTAACTCTCCTGACGGCGCGCCGCCCGTCGTATCTGTAAGGCGCGGTCAGTGACGCCCAGGCGGCGGGCAGCCCGTTGCAAGTTGCCGTCGTTCTCGCCCACGGCAACATGGATCGCCGTCTCTTCCGCCGCTCGGCTGATTCCTTTGAGCCCCACCCCCCGTGCCAGCGCCTGGCGGATCGCGTGCTCGAAACCGGCATCACGCCACTCGCCGCCATCCTCACGCCAAGCCAACCGCTCATCCGGCGGGATGCAACCCACCGTGATGGGCCCTTGCCCGGCATAACGGCACAGCATGCGCGCCACGACCTGCTTTAGCTCGCGTACATTGCCGGGATATTCACGTCTCAGCAGATATTCCTGAACCGGGGCATCCAGCTCGGGAGGGTCTTGATCGGGCCGGATTTCCCGGAGGAAACGACGGGCGAGGCAAAGTATGTCCTCGGGACGCTCCCGCAACGGGGGCAAGTTGCAAACGAAAGTGGCGAGACGATAGTACAGGTCGGCACGAAACTCACCGCGCTGAACTGATGCACAGAGATCGCGGTTCGTGGCGCACACCAGTCGAAACGAGGTGCGTTGCCAGGCGTTGCCCCCCACTCGCTTGAACGCATGCTCCTGTATCACGCGCAGCAACTGGGTTTGCAGGTGCACGGGCAACTCGCCCACCTCGTCTAGAAACAGGGTTCCCCGGTCGGCCAAGGCAAAGGCCCCGTCGCGGGCGGACACAGCACCGGTGAAGGCGCCGCGCTCATGACCGAAAAACTCGCTCCCCGACAGTTCCGGCATGATGGTACTACAGTCCAGCACCACCAGACCCTGCTTACCAGCGTGGGGATCCAGGGTGTGCATGAGACGCGCCACCAATTCTTTACCGGTGCCGCTTTCACCCAGGATCAGGACCGAGGGGTCGGTAAAATGTGCGACTTCCACCACCTGCCGCAGGCTCGCTTTCCAGGCCGGGCTTTGGCCCACCAAGAGGTCTCCCACCGATGGCGAGTCCACCAACCGATCCACAGCGTCCCAACGCGTAAGACGCGCGATGATCTCGTGGGCTGCCTGCCGGCACTCGACGCAGGACATTACGTCGGAGGCGCCGGCTTGCATCAGCCGCCAGGTGCACTCTGCCGAGAGCGTCGCGCAACCGCACGCTAGCACTCGCGCGTGACCGTTGCCGCTCACCTCGCGCAGCAAGTCGCAGATATCCCCGGTGACCTCGCCGAATAGCAACACGCCGGATCCGCGCGCCGAGTACGGATCGAAGCCTTGGACATCAACGCCGTTTTGGCTCAGGAACGCGACGACATCATTCCCGGCGCGCTTCTGGTCTTGTCCAACACAGTGAACCCAAGCCCTTATCGCCATCCGAGCCCCCCTATGGATTCCCGCTTTGCTTGCGCTGATCGAGCGGCGTATGGGAAGTATAAACCGTCTTTCTGATGAGTCGACGCGTGAGAACCGGGGCCCATCAGGCAGGGATGCCGCCTGAGATCGCCCTGTCGGTGAGCGGATCTAGCTAGGGTCGGAACCGTGAGTGACAGTGCCGTCCGCCAGGTCGTCCCCTACCATGAGTTAGCATGCAGGTGCGGCTGGACGCGATGCAATTTCATCGGCCGCGGCACTGGGGCGCCTGCTGGCTCGCCTGGTGGTACGAGCAACTCGGGCTCGGTCACTTCTGGCAAGCATGTCTGACGGATAGGCGGGAAGGGACCCGTTGGCGGCACCTCCTGCAGACGCTGGTGGTGTACCGTCCCACCTTCGATTCAAACGTGGTCGTATATTTTCGTGATCGCGTTTCGCCAGACGCATCGCGTCTTTTCATCCCACCTCTCCCCCGCAGTAGGCCCGCGTGATGGGGTGCGCGGCACGTTCGAAGAGCACGCCGCACGGTCCGGATTCGACCACGCAGCCGCACCCCTCGCTCACCCAGCAGACCGCGACGGTGTCCGCCAGGCGCCGTGCCTGCGGGAGGTTGTGGGTCACGAGGAGGATCGTGTAGCGGCCCTTGAGACCGGCGATGAGCGCCTCGATGATACCGGCGGAGAGGGGGTCGAGGGCGCTGCAGGGCTCATCGAAGAGCAGCACCTCGGGGCCGAGCGCCAGCGTTCGCGCGATGCACAGGCGCTGCTGCTGGCCGCCCGAGAGCGCCTGCGCCGGTTTACCGAGCCGGTCCTTCACCTCCTCCCAGAGCCCGACGGCGCGGAGCGCCTCTTCGCTGCGCCGCTCGCGCTCGCGGCGGTTCGAGACGCCGTGCTCACGCAGGGGAAAGCGGAGGTTATCGGCGACGGACAGCGGGAAGGGGTTGGGTTGCTGGAACACCATGCCGACCTTGCGGCGCAGCGCGGTCAGGCGCGTGTCGGGCGCGCGCACGTCACGACCGCCGACCGCTATGCGGCCCGTGACCGTGCAGCCGGGGATCAGATCGGAGAGGCGATTGATGGCGTTCAAGAGGCTCGTCTTGCCGCATCCGCTCGGCCCCACCAGGGCCATCAGCTCGCCCGGCCGGACCGCAAAGGAG
>Ga0136632_10000101_pt1 | contig 19410 bp, 19 predicted proteins | sample AntDrymUQ6112106_2_FD_104670 | JGI IMG/M metagenome (GOLD analysis project Ga0136632, IMG submission 104670) | Polar desert sand microbial communities from Dry Valleys, Antarctica - metaG UQ611 (21.06) | ecosystem: Environmental > Terrestrial > Soil > Desert | place: Antarctica: Dry Valley...
CGAGGACGGCTATACGACTGAAGGGGCCGAGGCAGACGTCGGTCAGTACCCGCTCAACGTCAACATCTTCGAAAGCTTGGTTCGCATGGACGAGAACTACGAGATCGAGCCATCGCTCGCGACGAAGTGGGAATTCGTCGCCCCCAACACGTGGCGCTTCGAGCTGCGAGAGGGGGTCGAGTTCCACGACGGCACACCTTTTGATGCCGAAGCGGTCAAGTATTCCTTCGACCGAGTCGCCAAGACGGGTGGAGGAACACCCGGGTTCGAGAAAGGTGGAACGAAAGTCGTCGACGACTACACCGTCGAGATCACTCCGCAGTTCGACAACCGGCGCCTTCTCGAGCAGCTCGTGCATCCCTCCTACAGCATCATCGCCCCGGACTCGAACCCAGGCGAAGAGCCGATCGGAACCGGTCCATTCAGCCTCGTCGAGTACAAGCGGCAGCAACGGATCGTGGTCGAGCGCTACGACGGCTATTGGGGCGAGCCGGCCCAGCTCGAGGAGATCACGTTTTCCTTCCTGCCCGACCCCAACGCCCGGCGGCTCGCGCTGGAGGCAGGAGAGGTCGATCTCGTGCTCGACGTGGCTCGCGAGGCGATCCCCGACCTCGAGTCCAAGGGCTTTCTGATCGCCGAATCGCAGCCCGGCGCGTATTCCGCGATGTATCTGAACATCAGCGGCCAAAAGGGTTACACGATCCTGCAGGACTCCAACGTTCGCCATGCGATCGGATACGCGATCGATCGAGAGACCCTGATCGGGGGGATCTTCGAAGGACTGGCAACCGACGAACAGACGATGGTTCCCTCGCGGCTGCTCGGAGAATCCGGCGCCTCGGAGGTCGAGGGCTTTACCTACGACCAGGCCGAGGCGGAGCGGCTGCTCGACGAATCGGGTTGGACGATGGGGTCCGGGGGTGTCCGAGAGAAAGATGGCGAGCCGCTGCGCCTCGAGTTGATCAATGGGTTCCCCTCGGCCAGCGATCACGGTGCCGTGCCCGAGTACATCCAGGGTCAGCTCGGCGACGTGGGAATCGAGGTCGAGATCGTCAAGACTCCGGATACGGCGTCTTACGAGGAGCGGCTGGCCACGGGCGAGGGCGACATCTGGATGGAGCAGGGCTCGCAGAACGATGCGAATCCTCTTTTCTTGCCGGCGCTGCTCTTCTGGTCGGTGGGCTTGTTCGGGGACATCGGCTACCAGCAGCTTTTCGCTCCGGGTGCCGAGTTCGATGCGCTGATCGAGGATGCGCTCGCAAGCCCGGACCCAGAGGAAGTTAAGCAGATCGTCGGGGACGCGATGCATGTGTTGATAGACCAGGAGGCCGTCGTCATCCCACTTGCGGGCCTGTATCGCCTCAACGTCCTGAGCGATCAGGTGCAGGGATTCCAGACTCACCCCTCTGCGCTGCAGATCCAGTACAACTCAGTGTCGATGGGCGCCGGCGACGGCTAGCGGCAAGCTAGGCGTATGACCTCCTACATCGGGCGAAGGGTCGCCTACCTGATCCCCATCTGGCTCGGGATCACGGTGCTCGCGTTCTTGATCTCGACGCTCGCGCCGGGCGATCCGGCTCGGATCTATTTCCAGCGGACGCGGGGCCGACAACCCAGCCAGCAGGAACTGCAGATAGTGAGGGACCGCTTCAATCTGGATGAGCCAGTCGTCGAGCAGTACACGACGTGGCTGTCGGGGGCCGTCCGGGGTGATCTTGGCGTGTCGTTCACCACGGGTAGGCCGGTCCTGGACGAGTTGCTGCTCCGTTTTCCGGCGACGTTGACCCTGGCCTTCTGGGCCACCATCGTCACGGTCGTCATCGCCATCCCGATCGGGATCCTCGCGGCCGTGAAGAGAAACAGCGTTCTGGATCAGGTGATGCGCGCGACGTCCATGCTGGGGGCGTCGATCCCCAGCTTCTGGCTCGCGCTGCTACTGATAATCCTCTTCTCGGTCCAGCTCGGATGGCTTCCGGCCTCGGGGCAACAAGGATGGGAGAGTCTCGTCCTTCCAGCCCTAGCGCTTGGGCTCGGCGATGCGGCCGTCATAGCAAGATTGACCCGCTCGAGCCTGCTGGAGATCCTCAATGAGGATTACGTCAAGACGGCGCGAGCCAAAGGGTTGTCGGAGAGCCGAATCATGATGCGGCACATCCTCCGCAACGGGATGGCCGCCGTGGTCACCCAGATCGGTCTCGCGTTCGGTTTCCTGCTGGCTTACTCGGCCATCATCGAGGTCATCTTCGTGTGGCCCGGGATCGGCCGTCTCGCCGTAGATGCGATCGGCCAGCGCGACTACACGATGATCCAGGGATTCGTGGTCTTCGCGGGCACGATCTTCGTCCTGATTAACCTGGTGGTCGACCTGCTGTACATGTGGCTCGATCCGCGTGTGATGCTCGGCCGGCAACGAGCAGTGGCAACCTGATGGCAGACGCGGCGCTTACGCCATCTGCACCTGAGCGGCAGATTCCCGCCCTACTTCCGCGTCGCCCAATGCTGCGTCACTTGGTGAGCGACCGGACCGCATTGGCGGGTCTCTTGCTCCTGATCTTGATGTTCACGGCTGCAGCGGCCGCGCCGCTGGTGGCCCCTCGAGATCCGCACGAACAGGATGTCGCCAATCGTTACGCTCCGGTCAGCATCGAGCACCCGCTTGGGACCGACAACCTGGGTCGCGACGAATTGTCGCGCCTGATCTATGGGGCGCGAGTTTCGTTGTTCACGTCGTTGGGCGTGGGGGTCGCCATCCTTGCGATCGGCATGGTGGTTGGATCGATCGCAGGCTTCGCGGGGGGCATCCTGGACGGGCTGTTGATGAGGATCGTCGACGTGCTACTTGCATTCCCCAGTCTTCTTCTGGCTCTTGCCATCACCGGCATGCTTGGTCCGGGCCTACTGCACCTGATGATCGGGATGGTCGCGGTGTGGTGGACGGATTACGCACGAATGATGAGAGGACTCGTACTCTCGATGCGAGAACGTCCGTTCGTGGAATCCGCTCAAGCCGTTGGACTTCCCGGTCGTTTGGTGGCCATACGCCACGTTTTGCCCAACATCGTGGGGCCCGTGATCGTTCTCGGAACGTTGCAGACGGGTCGCCTGCTTCTAGCATTGTCAGCGCTGTCATTCTTAGGGTTGGGTGTTCAGCCGCCTACTGCTGAGTGGGGGGCGATGCTTAGCGAAGGGCAGCAGTATCTCGCCAGCGCTCCCCAGCTGATGGTCTACCCCGGTATAGCCATCACGCTGGCGGCCCTTGGATTCAATCTACTGGGGGATGGACTGCGAGACGTCCTCGATCCGACGATGGAGAACTGACGAGATGGCCGGGGGCCCCTTACTCGAGGTCCGCGATCTGGCCGCCGGGTTCGACAGTCGCCATGGCTTGGTCAAGGCGTTGAATGGGGTCTCCTTCGTTCTGGAGCCGGGGGAGCGCCTCGGGATCGTGGGGGAATCGGGTTCCGGAAAAAGCGTGACGGCCCATGCCATTACCGGCTTGCTGCCCTCTAACGCCCGCGTGACGGGCGAGGCGCGGCTGGACGGCGTCGATCTATTGCAGATGTCGAAGAGAAAGATGAGACACGTGCGGGGTGAGCGCATCGGGATGGTCTTCCAGAATCCTTTGCACTGTCTCAATCCCTCCATGAAGATCGGCGCACAGATCGAAGAGGTCATCCTGGCCCACACCGATGCGGACAAGAGGGAAGCGAGCCGGCGGTCGCTCGAGTTATTGGACCAGGTGGGTATCCCATCGCCCGACCGGAGTGCCCAGGAGTACCCTCACCTCTTTTCGGGTGGCATGAGGCAGCGGGTGATGATCGCCATCGCACTCGCGTGCAAGCCCCAGATCGTGATTGCGGACGAGCCAACAACGGCGCTGGACGTCACCATCCAGGCGCAGATCATCGATCTGCTTGCTGAGACCTGTAAGGCCTACGGCGCGGCGGTGATCCTGATCACGCACGACCTCGGCATACTCGCGGGCTTTGCGGATCGGATAGTTGTGATGTACGCAGGCCGCGTTGTCGAACAAGGTGACGTGGACTCGATCTACTACCGACCTGCACATCCCTACACGTTGGGCCTTCTGCGGTCTGTCACTCGCATCGACGAGGCGAGGCGGGATCGCTTGGTGCCGATCACCGGGAATCCACCCTCACCCGTTCTGCTGCCATCGGGCTGCGCGTTCCATCCACGCTGCCCTTACACACAACCTGTGTGCTCTGAGCGCGTGCCCCCGCTCGAGCTCAAGGGGGGGATCGATCATCCGGCTGCCTGCCACTTCGCTGAAGAAGTCGCTACCCATCGCGCCGGGGATGCTGTGCAATGAGCACCCCCCTTCTCGAAGTCCGGCACCTCAAGAAGATCTTTCCCGTGACAAGAGGAGCCATCCTGCGTCGCACCGTGGGGCAAGCACACGCGGTCGACGATGTGTCCTTCACCCTTGATCGCGGCGAGACACTCGGCCTCGTCGGAGAGTCGGGCTGCGGGAAGTCGACGGTGGCGCGTTGTGTCTTACGCCTGATCGAACCAAGCGCTGGGAAAGTTCTGTTTCGTGGCGAAGACCTGCTGTCGTGCTCCCGTAGCCGGATGCGTGACCTGCGGCGATATATGCAGATCGTGTTCCAGGATCCGTACGGATCTCTCAACCCCCGGATGACCGTGGGGCAACTGGTTGCCGAGCCGGCCTTGTTCCACGGCCTGGTGAAGGGACGACGGGAAGCGGGCCAGAGGGTAGGGGAGATGCTCGAAAGGGTGGGACTGTCGGCAAGCTACGCTCGTCGTTACCCCCATGAGTTCAGCGGAGGACAGCGTCAACGGATCGGCATCGCACGGGCGCTTGCCAGCGAGCCGGACCTTCTCATCCTCGACGAGCCCATCTCGGCACTCGATGTTTCGATCCAGGCTCAGATCCTCAATCTGCTCGAGGATCTGCAGTCGGATCTCGGGTTGACGTACCTTTTCATAGCGCACGACCTCTCGCTGGTCAGACATCTCTCACACCGCGTAATGGTCATGTACCTAGGCCGGGTGGTCGAAACGGCTGACCGCGATGCGCTCTTCGAGAGCCCGATGCATCCCTACACACAGGCACTGCTATCGGCGGTGCCGGTGGCAGACCCTCGCAAGGAGCGTCTACGCAAGAGGATCCCTCTGCCGGGGACGGTGCCCAGTTGCGTCGACCCCCCGGTCGCCTGCCGGTTCGCGTCCCGGTGTTTCAAGGTGCAGAAGGTGTGCACGGAGCAAGATCCGCCCCTCGAGCCGGTGGGCGAGAACGATCACCGGGCCGCATGTCTGTTTGCCGAACCCGCTCGACTCCTTTGAAGGCCTCTGCCCGGGCTGGTGACTAGAAGGCCCCTTAGACGGGGTCGCCATCGGCGGATCGCTTCCCCGCTGGGAGCCGCCTTCAGAGGCATCCATCGTTTGCCGACCTAAAAGAGAAGGTCCGATCCAACTTACGGATCGCCGGCCCGGTGGCCCATCTGTGTGTGGTCGCCGCGGTCTGATTGCAAGCCCTCAGCAAACGGAGCTCGACCTTGAACGCACGCCGCCCTGCACGACGCCTTCTATGGACAGCCCCGCTTTGTGCCGTCGCGATCTTTTCGAGCCTCGCGGGCGCGGTCGGTGCGGCTCAAGAGTCGGCATCGGTCGAGAGTCTCAAGGGGCGTATGTCGGCCATCCAGGGCGAACTGGATGCGACGACCATGCGTATCGAAGGGTTGCGCACACGGCAGGATGAACTCCGTCTCCAGATGGGGATAACGGATCTCAAGATCAATCGGATCGAGCGAAAGCAAGAGGCCCTGGAAGCTCGGGTGGAGCTGGTCGCTCGCGATCTATACATGGGTGGGAGCGACGCAACGCTGGACGTGCTTCTGAGCTCGGACGACTTGGGGGAGCTCGCCTCCCGCATCGAGTACATGACCGCCGTCGACGAGAACAACGATCGACTCTTCCTCGAGCATGAGAGGACAGGGGAACGACTAGTTGAGACAAGAAACGAACTCGAGGATCAAGTGTCCGAGCTCTCTGAAGTGGAGGGGTCGTTGATCTCCGAATCGAACCGATTGCAAGAACAGTTCACTGAGGCACGCGATGAGTACAAAGCGTTACAGAGGAAGCTGGCGGCTCAGGCGCAAGAGCGCGCCGCGCGCCTAGAGCAAGCGCGAACCGATGGGTTGCTCACACTGCCAACTCGAGGAGCGAAAGGGCTCGTTTGTCCGATCGCTGGACCTAATTCGTTCATCGATAGCTGGGGCTTCCCACGTTCTGGCGGGCGAACCCACGAAGGTACCGACATGATGGCCGCTTTCGGTACGCCGGTCGTGGCGATCGCCGACGGAAACATCACCTACGCCGGAGTCGGAGAGTCGGCAGGGAACTGGCTGATCCTCAGCGCGAATGATGGAAACGCCTACTGGTACATGCACAACAAAGAGAACCTCACATCGGGGGGGCCGGTGAAGGCAGGGGAGTTGATCGCGACCGTCGGTGACACCGGGAACGCCATAGGCGGGCCTCCTCATGTGCACTTCGAGTATCACCCTGGTGGCGGAGGCCCCGTTAACCCATACTCACTCCTCGCCGGGCTCTGCTGATTCTTTCGAGTACTTCGCGATCGGCTAGCTCGTGAAGAAGCCGGTTGTGCCCCCAGGCTCTTCATCGGTGACGTCGACCGAGTCAACGTTCGCATGGTCGGGACCGGCACTACACCAGGCGATCACTCGGTCGACCGCGGCCTCGTCGCCTTCGAGGATGACCTCGACTCGTCCGTCATGGAGATTGCGCGCCGACCCACCGAGCCCTTCTCTCTGAGCCTCGCGACGAGCCGAGTCCCGGAAGAAGACGCCCTGGACGCGACCGGAAACCAGTACCCGCTTGCGAACCGTCACGACGAGGTCGGCTCCGCCGGTCGGACGACGATGGTCTCGTGTTGAGGCTCGACCGCAACGACGGCCTCCGGGATCGCGCGTCTGACCTCGGGGTCGATGAACAGCCGGATCCCCCTGGTGTCGATGACTTCCTCGCCCTCGAGCGCCTCATCTGCTAGCTCGACCTGGATATCGAAACCCCCTCCGAGCCCGCGCGACCCCCGCAGGCGGACGCCGGCCGGCCGAGCCTCGGCACTACCCAGCTCGAGCGACCGCTTAAGCACCTCGATCGCCTCGTCCGTAACCTCGATAGCCACCCTGACCCCCTGCTTTGATGTCCGCCCGCGGCGGGTTGCTGCCGCAACCCTTGCTCTACGGCCGGCATCTTAATGCCGGCCTGCGGCAACCCACCGGGGGGATCGGTCGCCGAGGCGACCTACTCCCCCCAGACCCCCCTCGCACCAGCGGGTGTTTCCTATCTAGCCTTGGCCTTGGCCTTGGGTTTTGGTTGGCGGGTGACGGGTTACCCGGAGAGAGGCTAAAAAACGGTCTGCCTCCGGAGGGTAAGCCGGCACCCGCCGCCGGCACCCGCCGCCGGCACCCGCGTGGGATTGGGGGATTGGACGGATTTTTCAAGGGGGCCGGTGGGTCGGCCGATAGGTAGGTAGGGCTTTGCCGCTACAACTGGGGACCTGATGGAAGATCAACATGGCGATCGCTGATCGAGCGCTCGGCAATGACCGTGATGCGCTCATCGAAACGCGCCTCGAGTCATACAAGCGTCTGGCCGAGATCTTTCACCTCGTTCTCTCCGAACAGCACCTCGGCGACCTGCTCGAGCGGGTGGCCGACACCCTGTCCGACCTCATCCCATACGACACGTTGACCATCTACCAGGCTCATGAGACCGAGCCGATCCTTCTTCCCGTGCTGGCGCGCGACCACTACGCCGAGGAGATCATGAACGATCAGGTTGCTATGGGCGAGGGCCTCACCGGTTGGGCAGTCAAGCATCGGGAGACGGTTTGGTCCAACGAGGCTCACCTCGACGCGCGCATGGTCCAGATCCCCGGAACCCCCGTGGACGAGAAGGAAGCGGTGATCATCGTCCCGCTGGTAGCGCGTGGAGCACTTCACGGCGCTCTGAATATCTACCGTCTCGAGTCGGGACCCTTCGACGAGGAGGATTTCGAGCTCGCCAAACGGTTCGGAGACGCCGTCGCGCTCGCCCTCGACAACGCGAGAGGAAGGGCGCAACTCGAGCAACTCGCTCACACGGACTCGCTCACCGGGCTCTACAACCATCGCTTCTTCTACGAGAGGCTGCGCGCCGAGCTGACGAGAGCGAGCCGGATCCACGACTCCGTCACCGTGCTGATGCTCGACATCGATGACTTCAAGAAGTTGAACGATGTCTACGGTCACGGCGTGGGCGATCAGGTACTGGTGAACATCGCCGAGATCCTCAATGACATGGTGCGAGCGTCGGACGTGGTGTGCAGGCTTGGCGGCGAAGAATTCACCATCATCATGCCGTCCTGCGGCGCCGGAGACGCGCTCGGTCTCGCATCTCGTCTGACCGAGCGTTTGTCTCGCACCGATTTCGATCCGGCTGGCGGCGTATCCATGTCGGTCGGCGTTGCCCAGGGCCCGGAGCACGCCATGAACCCGCGTGAGCTAGTCGCCTGTGCGGAAGCAGCGATGATGACGGCGAAGGCGCGCGGCAAGAATCGCGTTGTTCTCTTTGAGGAGGACAAGACAGAACGTCCAGACGCAACTAGCACCACCAGTCGTGACGTCCGTTCGATCGCTCACCTCAAGATGCTGCAGAGCCTGGCGGGGAAGCTGAATCGTCTTAACGACGTCCAGAAGATCGGAATGACGATCGCCAACGAGCTACGGACTCTGATCGACTACCACAACGCGCGCGTCTACATCGAGGAAAACGGGAAGCTGGTCCCGATCGCCTTTCGTGGCGAGCTGAGCGCGTACCAGGGCGAAGAATGGCGGAGCGAGAATCTCGTCTGTGAGGTCGGCGAAGGCATCACCGGCCGCGCGGCGCTGACCAGAACCTCGCTCCTGATCCACAACGCGCTCGAATGTGACTTCGCGGAAGACGTGGAGGGAACCGACGAGATAGAAGAATCGATGATCGCGGTGCCGCTGTCTTACGGGACCCGCGTCATAGGGGTCATCGTCGTGTCCAAGCTGGGCGTCGGGCAGTTCGACGAGGACGACGTCAGACTGATCGAGGTCCTTGGGGGTAACGCTTCGGTAGCATTGGAGAACGCTCGCCTGTACGAAGCTCAGAAGCGCGACGCGGAACGAGCTCGGGAGGCGGCTGACATCGCGCAAGCGCTCTTGGAGTTCAGCCGCACTCTGACCATGACCGAGGCGGACTTCGAGGAGGTGGCGGACGCGATCGTCGAGCAGGCCGGGTCGATCCTGGGTTGCGAACAGATCTCCTTATGGTTGCAGAAGGAAGAAGGCGGCCCGGTGGTCCCCGCGGGGTACTGCGGCTTCAGCGATGCACAGCGGGAACAACTCGATCGCTTTGAGGTCCCGGCCGAGCTGATGGCCCAGTTCATTGACCCTGAACCCTTCGTGCTGCGCTCGAAGGACCTGACCGAGGTCAAGGACTACGCAGCGAGCATGGGTCTCGAGCTCGAAAACGACCGTCTCGTGGGCGTTGCGCCCATGTCCTTCGATGGAAGACACGGCTGGCTCGTCGTCGCTGTCCCAGTGGAGGGCGAAAAGACCTTCTCGGAGCGGGAGCTCCGTCTGCTCGGCGGCGTGGCTCACCAAGCCCAGCTGGCCATCTCGAACGCGGCGCGCTTCGACGATCTCGAGGACACCTTTCTGTCAACCGTCGAAGCCCTCGCCAATGCTCTCGAGGCCAAAGATGAATACACCTCATCGCACGCGCGGTGGATCACCGATATGTCGCTCGAGGTAGGCCAGGCCCTGAGTATCGATGACGACCGCATCAAGTCTCTTGAACTCGGCGCGTTGTTCCATGACATCGGCAAGATCGGCATCCCACACGAGATCCTTCTGAAGCCCGGCCCCCTCACAGACGAGGAGTGGACGGTCATGCGGACACACCCTGAGCTGGGCGAGAGGATCCTGGCCCCTATCGTCCGGCTATCTGAGGTAAGGCGGATAGTCCGGCACTGTCACGAACGATTCGATGGGGATGGTTACCCAGACGGCAACGCCGGGGATGAGATACCCCTGGAGGCTCGCATCATCTTCGTATGCGACGCGTTCCACGCGATGACGACCGACCGGCCGTACCGAAAAGCGCTGCCGGTCGAAGAGGCTCTGCGCAGGCTCGACGAAGGCGCGGGAACGCAGTTCGATCCGGATGTGGTCACGGAGTTCTGCACTCTGGTCCGGGAGCGCGCCGGGCCGTTCACGCGGTCCTGGGCTTAGACCGGTTTGAACTGTTCGAAGGGTTGCCTGCACGCGTCGCAGTAATAGATCGCGCGGCACGGCGTGGGCCCGAACGCGTTCTCGTTGTGTGTATTGTGGCTGCCACAGAAGGGACACTCGGCCACTTCCGGCAACCCGATGTCGGTGATCAGTACCGGGCCCTCACCCGTTGGGGGGGCCAACCCGAACTCCCGTAGCTTTTCTCGTCCTTGATCCGTTATGCGGTCCGTCGTCCACGGCGGAGTGAAGGTGATCTCGACCCGGACGCCGGTCACGCCATCGACCATTGAAACGGCGGCGGCGACGTCGCTCTTGATGATCGGCACGGCGGGGCATCCCGTGAACGTGGGCAACATGACGACCGACACAGCGGTTCCTTCGACGGTGACGTCGCGGACCATCCCCATGTCCACGACCGAGACCGCCGGGATCTCGGGGTCCCGGACCGCGGCGAGGGCGTTCCACACCGCGTCCTCGATCGTGCGCACGGGGCTCACCATGTCGCCCCGGGGTTGTTCCGGTAGGTCGACGTCATCACGTCCCACAGATCCTGGAACTCGTCTGAGTGGTGGCCGGCGCGCCCGCCAAGACCGCGGGCACGTTCGGGCTGTGACTCCGCGTGCTCGTCTCCGCTGGCGATGAGATCGCCCGAGGACGACGCGACGAACTCGGCCGCTTCATCGGACCTCGAGTAGATCTCGGTCTGCACTCCGAGCTCGTCGAGCTTGTTCGCGGCCAGCTCCCTGAATCGGCGCGCGAGCTCGGAGGAGGGAAGCGGCAAGTAGCCTTCGTGGACCGCCTTTTCCTCGTGCTCGATCGGCTCGAACAACCCCAGCGCCTCCTCGAAGGCTTCCTTGAGACCGTCCTCGAGTTTCATGCGCCCCTCGACGGGCCCCGCCGCGACTCGCTCGATCCAGGCATCGGCATGGATGAGGTGGTAGCGCTCTTCCCGACTCATCTTCGTCACGAGGGCCCTGAGATCTTCGTCCGCCGTGTCGTGCAGCGCCTCGAGTCTGATCGCGTCCGCCGTGTCGTACACCCAGTGCCGGGCGAGCGTGTAGGCCCAATCTCGATTGGGGCGCTCGCAGAGGACGGCGTGACGGTACGCGGCGGCGTCCCGTCCGAGAGCCAGCCCGTCCGCGTCGCCCCCGGAGCGTTGAGCCAGGAGGCTGTAGAGGGCCGCGGCGTGGCCGATCTCGTCCTGAGCGATGGAAGAGAATGCGACGTCCTCCTCGATGTGGGGTGCGAAACCGGTCCACTCGGAGTGACGATGTCCGAGTATCAGCTCATCGTCCGCGAGAGCGGTCAGGAGCGACGCCAGCGCTTCGCTCATCGTTATCCGGTCTCCCCGAGTTCCCTGGCGCGCTCGCGCGCCTTGTCGCGCTTCTTCACAACGTCCCTGTAGGCGTGTGCGAACCGGTAACTCTTGTCCGCCGCGATCTCGAGCAGGCTCTCGTCCTTGAAGGAGTGGATGTCGGTCCGGCGTACGAGCCACAGGTGCTCGCCCTCGCGGCGACGCAGGAAGCACTCCTTCGCCATCAACAGCCCCATCTCCGAGTCGGGCGCGATCACACTCCCGCAATGCTCGAACGGTTCTTTGTGCCCGCCCCGCCGGAAGACCTCATAAACGTCCATCTATTTCTCGCGATCGCCTAGGCGATCGCCGCCGCGGCCTACATCCCGTGTGCTTGATCGGGGTTGCGTGCGGATCCCTTGGCTCGCGTTCCGGGGGCTCATTCGGGATTGCGTGCGGATCCCTTGGCTCGCGTTCCGTGTGCTTGATCGGGGTTGCGTGCGGATCCCTTGGCTTACCTTCTGAGTATTCATGTGGGGCAGCACCTCAGGCCGCGTGGACGGCGGGTTCGCTCAGGGCTTCGCGGACCCAGCGGTGGTCTTCGTAGATCGCCCGGCGGTTGCTGAGGCGACGCTCCGTCTCCGGGCCCTCGTTCTTCTTGATCGAGTTGAGGGGCTCCCAATCGATGTCCTCGTCCTTGATAAGCCAGTGGCCGTCCTCACTTGAGTGCGGCGTAGGGGTGGGGAAGTGGAAGCCGAGCTCGAAGATCTTCGGAACGTAGCGGTCGAGGAACTCCTGGCGCAGGTCTTCGTTCGTGCGGGTCTTGACCTTCCAGCGCAGAAGCAGGTCCTTCTCGACGTTCGACTTAGGGCCGAAGAAGTGGATGATGGCGAGCCACCAGCGGTTGAGTGCCTCCTGGAACATCTCGCGCTGGGCGTCGGTGCCGGAAGCCAGCTCGAGCGTGATGTCCTCGCCGTGGCGCAGGTGAAGCTGTTCCTCCGTGCAGATGCGCTTGAGGACGCGCGTGTACGGGGCGTAGGAGGAGTCAAGCAGAGCGGCCTGCGTGACGAGGGCGGCCCCATCGATGAGCCACCCGATGATGGCCACGTCGCCCCACTGATGAACGGGGTAATGAAAAACGTTGTGGAACTTCGACCGGCCCTGGACGAGATCGACGAACATCGCTTCACGGCTCTTACCAAGGTCCTCGGCGACGCGATAGAGCAACTGTGCGTGGCCTACCTCGTCCTGGATCTTGGCCGCAAGCGACATCTTCCGTTGGAGGCTCGGGGCGAAGGGAAGGCACTCGCGCTCGGGTAGGGCCCCCATGATCTCGGAGTTCGCGTGCATCTCGATGAACTTCAGGACTCCGCGCCGGTAATCGTCGGGCATCCAGTCCTGAGTCTCGACCTTTCCGCCCAGCGCGATGTGCTCGTTGAACCGTCCCAGCTTCTCTTCGTAGGTCATCGTCCGAGCCCCCTAACGAGTAGATCCGAGTACTTCTCACCGATCTGCGTCGGGGTCAGTGCGCCCCCCGGTCGGTACCACGCGTAGATCCAGTTTCCGGCCGAAAGCACCAGCGTCACCGTCAGCGTGATGTCGAGATCCGAACGGAACTCTCCCCGGGCGACGCCTTCCTCGATTATGCGCCTGACCTGAGCCTCGTAGATGTCGCGCTTTGCCTTGACCTCGTCCTGCAAGCCATCCGAGAGGTAGCGCCATTCATTCAGGAACACTGTGCCGGCTTCAAGGTGCTCGATGGCGGTCTCGACGTGCGCGATGAGGAACCTGCGCAAGCGGTCGGGGGCAGGCGCATCGAGATCCGCCGCCTCGCGCCCTCGTTCGATGAATCGTTGGGCGCCCTCGTCGACGACGTCGTACAGCAGCTCTTCTTTCGATCCGATGTGGGCGTACAGCGACCCGCGCAGGAGACCGAGGGCATCGGCGAGGTGCTGCATCGAGGTCCCGTGATAGCCGCGCTCCGAGAAGAGCCGCGCGGCCGCGCGGACCATCTCGACCCGTCTCGGGCTGTGCGTCCTATCGATGACCTGCGCCACTGGGTCCTCCGTCACCGTACCTCGTCGCAAACAAACAGTCGTTTGGAAAAGCTACCAGATATCCTCGACCCATGCCGTCCACTCGTAAGTCGTCGCTCGATGAGCGAGTACCTGCCGTCCTCGAGAGGCTCGCGAAGGCCCACGAGGGGGCGACGATAGCCCTCGACTTCACCACCCCCCTCGAGTGCGTCGTTGCGACGATCCTGTCGGCTCAGTCCACGGACGCCAAGATCAACGAGGTGACGAAGCACCTCTTTTTGAAGTACCGGAGCCCCGAGGACTACCTTCGAGTGCCCGACGAGGAACTGCAGAACGACATCAAGTCCACGGGCTTCTTCAACCAGAAGACCAGGTCGCTCAAGGGGATGGCGGGCGTGCTGGTCGAGGATTTCGATGGGCGTGTCCCCGAGACGATCGCCGAGTTGATAACCCTGCCCGGTGTGGCGCGGAAGACGGCGAACATCGTGCAGGCGAACTGCTATCCCGAAACGGCCAAGAAGGACCCCGACGCGGGGATCGCCGTCGACACTCACGTGGGGCGCGTGGCGGTGCGACTGGGATGGACCGAACATGACTCGAAGGACGCCGCCAGGATCGAGCGCGATCTGATGGAGGCGGTGCCCAAGAAGCGCTGGGGGACCGTCACGGACCTCTTCATCGCTCACGGACGGACGATCTGCGACGCGAAGAGACCGCGTTGCGAGGATTGCACCGTCGAGCCGCTGTGCCCATCAAGCCAGGAAGCAGGGCTGCCGGACCTCTACCGGCGCCCACGACCGACCATGAGCGGTGGCGCGACCGGCAGGAAGAGGGACGCGGCCCGCCCCGCCCTTTAAGGCCACCCCGGCCGGGGGAGCGCCACCCGAACAAAGAGTGGCACCGACTACGATGAGTGGGTGAAAAGGATCCTGTTGGCGGCTCCACGCGGCTATTGCGCCGGGGTCGACCGCGCCGTGAAGATGGTCGAACGAGCTCTCGAAACCCTTGGCGCGCCCGTGTACGTGCGGAAAGAGATCGTCCACAACCGGCACGTCGTGTCCGAGCTCGAGAAGCGAGGCGCCATATTCGTCGAGTCCGAGGAGGAGATCCCGGAGGGCTCGGTGTGCATCTTCTCCGCCCACGGCGTGTCCCCCGAGGTCCGGCGTAATGCCGACGCCAAGGGGTTGCAGGTCATCGACGCCACCTGCCCTCTCGTCACGAAGGTGCACCTCGAGGCCAAGCGATTCGATCGCGCCGGGCGACAGATCGTGCTCGTGGGCCACGTCGGTCACGAGGAGATCGAGGGCACTGCCGGCGAGGCCCCCAGCAGGACGCACGTCATCGAAGACGTGGCGCAGATCGAGAAGCTCGGCGTCGATCCTGTAGAGCCGATCGCATTCCTCACCCAGACGACGCTATCGATGGACGACACGAGAAACGTCGTCGAGGCGCTGCGCGATCGTTTCACGGACATCGTCGGTCCCAATTCGGACGACATCTGCTACGCGACGCAGAACCGACAGGTCGCGGTGAAGGCCATCGCTCCGGAGTCGGACGTCGTGCTCATCGTTGGGGCGGTCAATTCGTCGAACTCGAACCGGATGGTCGAGGTGGCGAAGAAGGCGGGGACCCCCGCCTACCTCGTGCCCGATCAGTCCCATCTCGACCCCGCGTGGCTGGATGGCGCCGAGACGATCGGAGTGAGCTCGGGGGCCAGCGCCCCGGAGGTGCTCGTCGACGGCCTACTCGAGCGGCTCAAGGCATTGGGTTACGACACCGTAGAGACCAAAGAGGTCACGTCGGAGGACGTGACGTTTTCGTTGCCCCCATGGCTCCGCGAAGAAGTGTCGGCGGTTCCGGAACCCAGCTAGCTGATCGACTGCTCGATCTCGTTGGCCATGTCGAAGTCGCGGGCCGTCAGCCCGCCTTCCGAGTGAGTCGAAAGGGTCAGCTTCACCCGGTTCCACCGTATGTCGATATCGGGGTGATGGTCGTAGCGCTCGGCCAGAGCGGCGACATCGTTCACGAACTTGATCGCGGTGCTGAAGTCGTCGAACTCGAAGTTCTTGTGGATCTCGGTTTCTTCGCGCTCCCAGTCACCCAGCTCATCCCGGCGTTGTTCTATCTCCTCTTCGTCGAGCAGGTCTGCCAAATCGCTTCCCTCCTAGGGGGATTATCAAGAGCGCTAGTTCTTTCGGCGGAAGATACCTTGCCTGAGCCAGAGTGCAACCACGAGGGCTATAGTCGCTCCGCTATGGACTATGGGATAGGCGTCGGCGGGCCGCTGACCATGATCGGGCCGATGGCCCAGATGGTCGAAGGGGCCGGATTCGAGTCCTGCTGGGCGGCCGAAACCACGAACACAGCCTTCATCGCTGCGGCTGCGGCGACGGCGCCCACCTCCACGATCACGATAGGCACCGCCATCGCCCTTGCGTTCCCGCGATCGCCGACGATCACCGCTATGACCGCGTGGGACCTGGACGAGCTATCCGGAGGGCGCTTCATCGTCGGTTTGGGCTCTCAGGTCAAGCGCGTGAACGAGGACCGGTTCTCGGTCGTGTTCGAGCACCCCGCACCCAAACTCAAGGAATATGCGCAGGTCATGCGGACCGTATGGGCAGCGAACCGGGGCGAGGACGTGACCTTCGAGGGCCGCTTCTACCGCGTCACGATGCCGAGCTTCCACGGCACCCCTCAACCCGATCGACGTGACATCCCGATATATCTCGCTGCCGTCGGAGAAGTGATGGCGCGTACCTGCGGCGAGGTCGCGGACGGTTTGCTCGCGCACCCACTGGCATCGCCCCGCTATCTGGCCGAGGTCGTGCGACCGGCGGTGGACGCGGGCGCGGAGATGGCGGGGCGGAAACCTGCCGATTGCAACCTGACGGCTTCGGCCATGATCTCGATCTCGGACGACCTGGATCTGGCCCGGAGGGAGGTCAAACTCCAGATCGCGTTCTACGCGACGACACGCACGTACGCAGGCATCCTGAAGCTCCACGGGCGCGAGCACCTCATCCCCGACCTCCGCTCGGCTTTCGATGCGAAGGACAAGGAGCGGATGATCGAACTGATCGACGACGAGCTATGCGACGCGATCGCGATCGCGGGAACCGCGCAAGAGGCGAAAGAGCGCATCTCGGCGTGGGATGGGATCGCCGATCGAGTTTCGGTCGGCGGCCCCTGGTACGGACCAAAGGCCGGACGGATGTTCGAGAACTACCAAGCGCTCGTAGAGACGTTCGGGACCAACGGCTCCTAGCTGGTTAGCCGGCGATCCGGACGGTATCGCTTACTCCCCACATGAACGCCGACATCATCAGGTTGAGCACGTTCACCGCGACGATCGAGGCACGGATCGCGCGCCCCACGGCGATCCCCACCCCTGAAGGGCCGCCGGAGGCGTTGAACCCGTAATAGCAATGGATGAGCGCGACCGTGATCGCGAACACGCAGGCCTTGATCAGCGAGTAGAGGACGTCGATCGGCGGCAGGAACAATGAGAAGTAGTGATCGTAGGTTCCCGACGACAGGCCGAGGATATTCGTCACCACCACCTCGGTGGCGAAGTACGAGGCGAACAACGAGATCAGGTACAGGGGAGTGATCGCGATGAGTGCGGCCATGATGCGAGTCGATACGAGGTAGGGCACCGGGCGGATGGCCATGACTTCGAGGGCATCGATCTCTTCGTTCACCCGCATGGCCCCAGTTCGGCGGTGAAGCCGGCACCCACCTGCGCTGCGAGCGTGACACCCGCGATCAAGGGAGTGATCTCCCGCGTGTTGGCGAAGGCCGAGATGAATCCCGTGAAAGCCTCGGCTCCGATCAGTTGCAGGCCCTTGAACCCCTCGAGACCTACCTGGGTGCCGGTGAAGAAGGCCATGAAGAAGATGACCCCCGCGGTCCCGGCACCGACGATGAGTGCACCGGCCCCCAACGTGATCTCCGAGATGAGCCTGGCGACCTCGCCTAGATGACGGGTCGCGGGCACTATGTCGGCAACCGACTTGAGCATGAAGATCAGTTGCTCGCCAAGACGGACGAGCGAGTCGACCCCTCGATTCAGGGCTCGCATGGGGATGCTCGACTGGGCCACGTCTATCCGAACTTCTGGGGGACGATTGCGAAGTAGAGCGCCGTCAGTACGAAGTTGGCGAAGAAGATGAGCATGAAGCTGACGACGACCGATCGGTTGACCGCGTCGCCGACGCCCTTCGGTCCACCCTTGGCGTAGAACCCGAAGTAGACGGCCACCATCGCAGCTATGAGCCCGAAGATCCCCGCTTTGAGGATGGCGACGATCAGATCCGAGGTTTGGGCTAAGAGGCTGAACGAGGCGAGATACGCGCCGGGCGTGCCTCCCTGGATGATCACATTGAAGAAGTAGCCGCCGGCGATGCCCGCGACCGACACGAACCCGTCGAGCAACATCGCGACGAACACCGCGGCCCATATACGGGGAACCACCAGCGTGGCGATCGGGTTGACGGCGAGGACCTCCATGGCGGAGATCTCATCGCGGATCTTGCGGCTTCCGATGTCGGCGGTCATGGCCGACCCCCCGGCCCCCGAGATCAATAGCGCAGCGACGATCGGTGCCGCCTCACGCACGACCGCGAGCACCATGGCGGCCCCCGTCTGCGATTCGGCGCCCAGTTGGCGGGCGATATTTCCCACCTGGAGCGCGATCGTGGCGCCGAACGCGATTGAGACGAGCACCGCGGGAAGCATCGACACGCTTGCGATGAACCAGGACTGCCTGACGAACTCACGCCAGGGGTAGGGGGGCTTCCACATGATGCGGAACGCCTCGAGGGTGATGGCGAACATGTTGCCCGTCTCCGTGACGAGCGAACGGGCTGCCGTAGCCATGATCAGCACGTCTCAGGTGCTGTCAGGTCTGGCTCCTCCCTTGACCTGCCGCCGCCGTCTCCTCGTCATCCCGCTGCCGGTCGCCGTCGTCGGACGCGCCCGCCGATCGCTCCATCTCTTCGGTTTCCTCAGCGGTCTTGCCCTTGCTGCTCTCGGGTTTCGTCGAGTCCTTCTCCTCGGACATGCCGATCGGGCCTTCGGTGTCGCCCGCCAGGAACTGGCGAACGACCGGGATATCCGAGTCGAACATCTCTTTGGCGGGGCCGAACTGCACGAGATTGCGCCTGTAGAGCATGCCGATGAAGTCCGCGACCCGCCGCGCCGTTGCGATGTCGTGCGTCACGACCATGAACGTCGCCTCGAGCTGCTTGTTGAGGTCGATGATCAGCTCGTTCAGGAAGGCGGTTCGCACCGGGTCGAGGCCGGAGTCGGGCTCGTCGAAGAGCACGATCTCGGGATCCAGGACGAGCGCCCGCGCGAGGCCCGCCCTCTTCTTCATACCTCCGGAGATCTCGCCCGGGAGCTTCTTCTCGGCGCCCTTGAGACCGACCATCTCGAGCTTTTCCCCAACGATGTCCTTGATCTCCTTCTCGCCCTTCTTGGTGTGCTCCCGCAGCGGGAAGGCCGTGTTGTCGTAGACGTTCATCGATCCGAAGAGGGCGCCGTCTTGGAACAACACGCCGAACTTGCGCCGGACCTCGTAGAGCTCCTTCTCGCTCAGGGCCGGGACGTTCTTGTCCCCGATCCACACCTCGCCGCGATCCGGTTTGAGCAGCCCGACGAGGTGCTTGAGGAACACGGACTTGCCCGTTCCCGAGGGACCCAGCACGAGCGTGATCTTCCCCTTGGGGACGTCGAAGGTGATGTCCTCGAGGACGGTTTGAGGGCCGAA
>Ga0136632_10000102_pt1 | contig 19379 bp, 19 predicted proteins | sample AntDrymUQ6112106_2_FD_104670 | JGI IMG/M metagenome (GOLD analysis project Ga0136632, IMG submission 104670) | Polar desert sand microbial communities from Dry Valleys, Antarctica - metaG UQ611 (21.06) | ecosystem: Environmental > Terrestrial > Soil > Desert | place: Antarctica: Dry Valley...
AAACGTCGGCGCCGCCATCAACATGATCGAAAGATACAATGCCTGGCGTCGACCGAAACGATCGCCTATATGGCCGAAGAGAACGGCGCCAAGAGGCCGCATCAAAAAACCTATTGCGAAGATTCCGAAAGTGGCCAGCAGGGATGTGATTGTATTATCGCTGGGAAAAAACAACTTGGAAATGACGGGAACGAGATAACCATAGAGCGCAAAGTCATACCATTCCAATACATTGCCGACGACACCCGCAAGTAACCTTGTACTGTTGTGTTTTTTTGAACTCATTACTGATAAGTCCGTTAAACCGTACGTAGTTATATGATGCTTTGCGTATCGACAAAAAACGCTGTAAGTAAGCTGGCCCCTTCAAAGCATGCACACCTGCGACGATGTCGCCTGAAATGCTGTGCGATCCACAGCTCTCGCGTCCGGCCCTTGCTGTGGTAGATATGCTCGTCTTCCTCATTCTCGACTTCCTGGTACGCTTTCTTCAGCGTCTTACCGGCAGCGCCTTTGGTCTTTTTAGCGGCCTTGCCGATGAGTTCCCAATTCATATGGTCTTTGGTTTCCGCCAGAACCACGCACTCACCCGCGACTAATTGCGCTGCTTCCAGCTCACCTGCCTTCAATGCCATTTTCATCGCCTTCACGAATGATTCGCGGAGATGCCGGACGTAGACGTAAAAGATCTCGTCGAAGCTCACCGTGGTCGAGTGGGCGCTGAAAGTTCGGGCAGCGAGAGCCGAGTTTGGTTCATCTTGCCTGCGTGATCCAGCTAGTAGCTGCTTCTTTATCGAATCTTTACCTGATCTTTATCCTGCCTTTACATCGGTCTGCGAATCTTTAGATGTCAATAACGATGCGAGGTCATCGCTGCTCGCGCGCGTATTCGTCATGCCAACCCAAGAAGAAGGAAACAGGAATGTTAAAGCCACCAAAAATCGTCTCATGCATCCTCGCACTCGCCGCAGCACTTGGGATGTCTGCTCTCGTATCCAGCGCAATTCATGCTCAGGACACGGTCGCTGCTCAAGAAGATGAAGGCGCGTCGTCGCGCGGATTCGCCGGTGCGGTGTTCGCAATGACCAATGAAACCGCCGACAATCGGATAGTGACCTACGGACGCGCCAGCGACGGCACCTTGACCAGGCTCGGCAGCATACGTTCTACGCGCGGGCTAGGACAAGGCGTCGATACGGATACGCAGGGGCCGTTGCGGCTCAGTCAAGACAATCGCTACTTGTATGCGGTCAATCCCGGCAGCGACGAAATCAGCGTGTTCGCAGTAAACGGCACCCGTCTCAAATTTATCCAGCAAGTATACGCCGGCGACCAGCCGTTGAGCCTCACCCTTTCCGGCAACCTGCTCTATGTCCTCAACGGCTCGGTCGCTGGTAACGGAATAGGCGGTTTCACGGTGGAATCCGATGGAACTCTGACGCCGTTGCCGGATTCGTTCAGGGACTTAAGCTCGCCGATCGCGGTGCCGGGTGATATCGAGTTCAGCCCTAACGGCAGTGTAATCCTGGTCACGCACAAGACGACCAATGCGTTGTTGTCGCCGCAAAACGTCATCGATGCGTTCACGGTTGGCGCTGATGGCTATGCCAGCGCTACGCCGATCGCCAACGCGTCAAATGGTCTTCGCCCGTTCAGCCTAGCCTTCCGCGACGATGACACGTTAGCTGTAGTCGAATCGTTCAACGCGTTCGACAATGCATCCGCCGCGTCTTCGTACGAGTTGTTTGACGGCGGATCGCTCGCGGTTATCAGCGGTTCAGTGCCCAACGGGCAGACCGACAGCTGCTGGGTGGTGGTCACCGAGGACCAGCGCTATGCCTACACGGCCAACTTCGGTAGCGGGACGATCTCCAGTTATTCCTTCGGACCTTCAGGCGAGCTTACGCTTATCGAAGGCACTGCCGCCTTTCTCGGAGATACCAGTCAGCCTGTGGACTTGAGCCTCAGCGACGATGGCCAGTTTCTCTATTTGCTTCTCCGAGGTACGGGTGCAGTTGCCGCCTTTCGTATAGAGGACAACGGCAGCCTGACGTCTTTGGGCGTAGTTACCGGCGGTCTTCCGGTTGCTGACGGGGCTTCAGGGCTCGCAGCATACTAACGGGCTAAGGTTCATAATAGAGAACCATACTCTAGCGCAACAAATTCTCAATCCGAGAATTTAGACAGGAGCGCCTAATGGCTAATACAGACGCAACGAGCGCAATCAATCTTAAGCATGCCGGAGAGCTTGTCGCGCGCTATGGGCTTGTAGCGGTTTTCTTGTGGATTGGTTGTTTGAAGTTCACCGAATATGAAGCAATGAATATCGAGCCGTTTGTGGCCAACAGCCCGCTGTTTGGCTGGGCTTATCAGGCGTTCGGCTTGCGCATGCTCTCCAATCTAATTGGGGTTATAGAGATCTCGATTGGGCTACTGATCGCTACCCGCGCGTTCGCGCCGCAACTGTCCGCCATCGGCAGCATGGGTTCTATCGCGTTGTTTGTTACCACGTTGAGTTTCATGCTCACAACGCCAGGCGTGTGGGAACCCGGCTACGGCTTTCCCGCGCCATCCGCGCATCCCGGGCAGTTTCTGGCAAAGGATCTGGTGTTACTCGGCGTCTCGATCTGGACCGCCGGCGAGGCGCTCGCAGCGGCGCGTGGGCGTTCGCCAGCGCCGGGCTGATCGCGTACATCGGATTCATCCTCCCTGCGTAAGACCACTTGCGGTCGCTTCTTTACCAAATCTTTACGTGATCATTATCCAGCCTTCATGTCGGTCTGCGATGCTATAGCCTCATCGTGCAACAACGCGCGATCTTTACAGACTGACCTTGCGCTTACGATCCTCAGGCGCTTTAATCGATACAAGGAGATTTACAAATGAGCAAACGAAACAACTTGAAACCCATCGCGATCGCCTTCGGCGCGGCGTTGGCAGCCGGCGTGACATCTATCCCTACCGCTAATGCCGATGCAAATCCGTTCGGCATGACCGAGCTGTCCTCCGGCTATCAGGTCGCCGGCAAGGAAGGCAAGTGTGGCGAGGGCAAATGCGGCGAAAGCAAGAAACTGCAAGCCCAGGAAACGGGCAAGAAAGGCGAAGGGAAATGCGGCGAAGGCAAGTGCGGCGGGAAGTAACGCCACAATAGGCCAGGAGCGCACCAGGCGGGGGGCCGATTCACGGCCCGCCGCCTGGTGCATGGGTCTGCCCTGTGAGATTAAACAAACATCTGGAGATGCCGTTATGAAGAATGGTCTTTGGCCCTACCCTGTTTTAATTCTCGGTTCTTCCTTGTTGCTTACAGGCTGCGGAGGCGATGCCGAAGGCAATGACGCCCCTACTGGCACCGACGGCCCTAGTACTAACGTGACACCGACTCAACCCGAGCTCGGAGATGCGATAGCGGGTCAGGATGTCTTCCGCTTCGCGACCTTCGGCAACGAGTTCTTCTGGACGGATGCCGTAGGCTTGCCGGAGGGAATAATTGCCGCAGATGTCACGCCCCTGGATGCCTTGCGGCTGGGACTGCATGTGGATTTTGACGCGCTGGATGCCACCACTCAGCAGGCACTGCGCGCGGAACTCGCCACTGACCTCTCGCCCGCAAGCGCGCCACTGCTCAACGACGTCGACACCACGCTGCAACTGATCAGCGCGAACGCGGTCATCGGTCTGGCTCCGCAAGATACCAACGGTGACGGGGCGCTGGATGTCACTAACGGCGATAAGACGGGTGCCACCTGCGCGCTGTGCCATACCATCACCGACAAATCGGTGTTCAACATGCCCGGTGGTGGCTCGATCGGTAGCCGCCAGGATGGGCGCGCGCCCCATACGCTGGACTTTGGCGGCCTGGTCGCGTTAGGCACCAACTCGATGGCTTACTTCCCGGTATTACAACTCGCCCTCGATGCCGCGGATGGCGCCACCCTAGGCCGATCGCCGGAGGGTCTCACCGAAGATTCGACGGAAGCCGAGGCCGATGCGTACCTCACCAACAAGGACTTCTACCCCAGAGGCATGTTCGACGACACGGTCGACGGCAACGGCGATCCCATGCACAACATGCCGCTGTTCCGCCAGGACCTCGCCTTTCCGTTTGGCAGCGAGGGCGCGCTCAGCACGCTGGATAACTTCAGCAATCTGGTTTACACGGCGCTTCTTGAGCCCACCAATGTCACCTCCGAGGGAGGACGTGCGTTTGTGACGACGCTCGGTGGTTCGGCTGCCGGAAATGAAATCGTCGATGATTACCTGGAGGTGCTGGAGCGGACGGGAGTGACCGGCTTCCCCTACATAGAGGCTACCCCGCCCGCCGACCCTGCTGCCGCTGGAACCGAGCCTTTCCCGCTCGGGGTGCGCGTGGACGACACCATGCTGAAAAACATGAACGCGTATCTGGTCGGTCTCGCGGCGCCTCCGGGAGCGGATGACAATGTCGAGGCGGTCGACCGCGGGCGCCAGCTATTCCGCACCGTGGGTTGCACCGGCTGCCACAACGTAGACCAAAGCAAATTTGTGCCGCCCTTCATCGTCGACATGGAGACGATATTTCCAGGCGATGATCCGGACGTTCTGCTGGCTCGGCGCACACCGCCCTTAAACCCGATCCTGAACACACCCGGCAACATCGTTGAGAACCCCGTCAACATCTTTGACGACAAAATGGCCGTGGTAAACGCCAGCATACGTGGTCTGGAGCGCGGAACCGGATTGCCGCTTCTGCTGGACCTCGCGCGCAAGCCGGTATTCCTGCACGACAACTCTGTAACAAGCCTGGGCGAACTGCTCGATCCCACGCGTGGAACCACCGCCCCGCATCCTTTCTTCTTATCTAATCCGGCGCGGCGGGGGGATATGGTGGAATTCCTCAAAAGCCTCGACACCGACGTGTAGACAGCAACGCTCCTTCCCGGTGGCTGCTTGAGTAGCGTAACGCTCAAGCAGCCACCGAACTCTTTGATTGCGCCACGCGAGCGGCTGGGTGAATGGCGTACGGTTGCAAGTCTGTTGCCGGCTGTCCGCAAGGATCTCGCTTAACCGACCTGGGATTTCCGGCAGACAACCGAAGCTTTAACCTGCGCTGATAGGCTAGTCGAGAGTTGAAGCTGACGAGTGGTGGATTACCTTACCGCGGAAGAAGTTCGGGCCTGGCAGCCCTACCCGCTTGCGCCAGACGGCGTCACGCCCAGGAAGCGCGCGCGGCGGCGTATGGAGCTTACGGGACAATGGGCGCCATGGCAGGCGCTGGGCCGGCGTATGGCCATTGGCTGCGTGGCTTTGGAAATCACACAGCGCTGCAACCTGGACTGCACGTACTGTTATCTCTCCGAGTCCTCTGAGGCGCTGAAGGACATTCCCATCGAGGAGGTCTTCCGGCGCGTTGATATGATCTTCGAGCACTACGGCGCTGGTACCGGCGTGCAGGTTACAGGCGGTGATCCGACCTTGCGCAAACGCGACGAGTTGCTGCAAATCGTGCGCTACATCAAGAGCAAGGACATGCGTGCCAGTCTATTTACCAATGGCATCAAGGCCACGCGCAGCCTGTTGGAGGCGCTATGCGAGGCGGGGCTGGAGGATGTCGCCTTTCACGTGGATCTAACGCAACGGCGCAAGGGCTACAACACGGAAGCCGAGCTGAACGCGGTGCGCCAGGCGTACATCGAACGCGCGCGAGGACTGCCGCTGTCGGTGTTTTTCAACACGACCGCTTACCCCGGCAACTTTCATGAGTTGCCGGCGTTGGTGCGGTTCTTTATCGCCAACTGCGATGTCGTGCGGCTGTGTTCGTTTCAGTTGGGTGCGGATACAGGCCGTGGTGTGCAACGCCAGCGCGTGACCGTGAGTGCGGAAACCGTGCTCGCGGCCATTCAGGAAGGCGCTCAGGCAAAGCTGAACTTCGGCGCGGCGAGCGCCGGCCACTCGGCTTGCAATCGTTACGCGTATGGAATCGTCTGTAACGGCCGCGTTTATGACTTCTACGGCGACCCCGCGTTCGTGCACAAGATGTTGGCGGCTACTGCCCACCTCAAGTTCGACCGCGCCGATAAGCGCCGCGCCGTCGCGACAATGATTGATTTTCTGCTGCGAAACCCAAGGCTGTTGGCGGGCTTCGCCTCGCGCGCGGCGAAAGCGGCGTGGTCCGGCCGCCGCGATCTGCTGGCGGCAAAGGGTAAGGTCGGCAAGCTGTCATTTTTTGTGCACAACTTTATGGACGCCTGCCAGCTCGACCGCGAGCGCGCCGAAGCCTGTTCGTTCATGGTGATGACCCCGCAAGGACCGATGTCGATGTGCGTGCACAACGCCAAGCGTGACGATTATCTGTTGGTGCCGGCTATGCTCAAGAAAGAACATAAGGTGATGTTCTTCAATCCCGTCACCGGACGGCTCCAGGCTGATAAACCGGACAAGCTCGCGGTGACAGTCACGCGCAAGAACGCGCGCGGTCGGGCGGGAAAGACGTCGCAAACGAGCGCGGAGCACATAAGCAAATGAAGCTCATCGCGACGCTGATCACGGTCGCATTCATCGTCGCGGGCTGCGCCACCATACAGCCCGCGCCCGACGCGAAACCGCCGGAAACACAGCCCATAGATGCCTGGGCGCGGGTGCTGGAGCGTTTCGTGGACGACCGTGGCTACGTGGATTTCTACGGACTCCAGCGCGACCGTGCCGATCTCGACCGCTATGTTGCATGGGTCTATGATGTCGGCCCGAACAACCGTCCCGGGTTATTCCCGTCTTATGACGACAAACTCGCTTACCACATCAACGCATACAATGCGCTCGCAATGTGGAAGATCCTCAAAGCCGGTATTCCCGAAGAACTCGGCCCCTGGGCGCGCTTCTCTTTCTTCTGATGGGATCGGGTCGAAGTGGGTGGCAAGCGGATGTCGCTTTACGCCTACGAAAACGAAGTCATCCGCCGGCTTAACGAGCCGCGCATCCATTTCGGTCTGAACTGCATGGCTCGTGGTTGCCCGCGCCTGCCCCGTGAGCCGTTTCGCGCGGAGACACTCGACGCGCAGATCGAACGCGAGGCCCGCCAGTTCTTCTCCGAGCAAAGAAACCTGCGCGTGAACCACCGTGAGGGGAAGACCTACACCTCCGCAATCCTGAACTGGTTTGAAGAAGACTTTCTGGCGCATGCACCCTCGCTCATCGCCTACATCAACCGCTACGCGCCGCAACCCGTACCGAACGACTATCCGCTTGAGTTCATCCCTTACGACTGGCGCGTCGCGCATCAGTGAGGCAAAGCCTATGAAATCCATTCCGGACTGGATTGCGCGAGCCCGCGGGCGATGGCGCTATTCGGGCCAGGAGCGGCCACCGTTCGCAATCGCTCCGCAGCCGGGTCAGGAGTCGGTATGGGATTATCCGCGTCCTCCGCGCATCGAGCGGGATACCCGCGAGGTCGTTGTGCGCGTCGGCGAGACGGTGATCGCACGCTCGAATCGAAGCCTGCGCGTTTTGGAGACCGCGAGTCCACCGACCTTTTATCTGCCTCCGCAAGACCCGCACGCGGAGTTCCTTACACCAAGCGCGGGCGGCTCGCACTGTGAGTGGAAGGGCGAAGCGCGGTACTGGTCCGTGGTCATTGCCGAGCAGCGGCTGGAAAGCATCGCATGGTCGTATCCGCACCCGCTGCCGGGTTTCGAGTCGCTAGCCGGTTATTGTTCTTTCTACCCCGCGAGGATCGAATGCTACGTCGATTCGGCGCGCGTCCAACCTCAACCGGGAAGGTTCTACGGCGGCTGGGTCACGCCGGAACTGGTCGGCCCCTTCAAGGGCGAGCCGGGAACGGAAGGCTGGTGATCTAGCCCCGCCGCGAGCGCGCGGGAGAAGCTGGTTAGCAAAGACTTGATGTTTACATGCTCGACTCTCGCGCAAGAAATCTGATCCAGCCGCTGCTCAACCGGATCGCGCGCTTTTGTTTTGATCTCGGCGTCTCCGCGAATGCCTTGACCGTCGGTGGAATGCTGTTAGGTGTCGCGGCGGCTATCCTTGTCGCCGCGGGCTCGCCCTGGTTGGGCATTGCGGTGCTGTGGCTCTCGGGATTGATCGACGCCGCCGACGGCACACTCGCCCGCATGACACGGCCCAGCCCACTGGGTGCGATCCTGGACATCACCTTCGACCGGGTCGTGGAAATTGCGATGATTCTGGCGCTCGCATACCGCTACCCTGCAGTGCAGTTCGAGCTGGTGATACTGGCCGGCGTAATCGCGATCGCGATGTCGCTGTTCCTGTCCGTTGGCGCCGCCGTCGCCAACGTCTCCGTCAAGTCGTTCCACTACGCGCCGGGACTGGGCGAGCGCACGGAGGCCTTTATCTGCCTGTCCGTCATGACGCTCGATTCGGAACGCCTGGTGTTGTGGACCTGGGTTTTCATCGGCGTCATCGCGTTCACCATGGCGCAACGCCTGATTCACGCGCACGCCATGCTTAAGCCTTCTGAAAATTAGAGGTCGTTTCAAAACTGTGGATGGTGCGTGCAGACAAGGGGCGAGGGTTTCGAGAAGCGCAGTTGACACTCCAGTCAATGAGCATCGCAGTAAACGTTGTAACGCAGCATCAACACGCTAGACGCAAGTTTTGAAATGACTTCTTAGCCCGCGCGTTGAAACGGCCGTCCATAGGCTGCAGGGTCGACTGTCAGCTTGTCTGGCGGTGGCCGTCGCCCACAGAGCCACGCGATGAGATTATCCACAAAATGATCCAGATGCTGAATCTGTTGTACGCCGTGCTCAACGATGGGATCGGACGTCGCTGCGAATAGCACACCACCATAATCCTTTGTCTGCCACGCGATCACCTCGCCCTCATGATTGCTTTGCAGAACCTCGGCGCCTTTGGGAATGCCCGTGTAAACGCCATGAACGTGCCAGCATGCCTGCCGCGGTGTCAGCCCGGAGAACAAAGGATGGTCGAAGCTCGTATTGGCGATCGGCGGACGTGTCGGGTCATCTGCCCACCAGTAGTTATTAACGGGCCGATCTTCCCACTGCGCGTCGATCCAGTGCGCCGAGTCACCGAACACCGCGATTTTCTTGCCCGCCGCTAAAAATGCGTAAAGGGCATTACGGTGAATCGCAATCGCGGCGTGATCGTTCTGGAAGGGCACGATCAAGGCATCGAAGCGTTCGATCCGCGCGCGCCCGAGATCGCGCACGTAGATCAACTCGATAAACTCACGATATTTTGGCGCCGTGGCCACGGCATACTGCGACCAAACGCCGTTGAATATCATGCCGATCGGTCTTGATAAACGCTCACTCATGCACCTTCTCCTGGCAGGCATAAGCCGCCCGAATGATCTTGAAGTAAAACCACTGCTGGCGAGACGCACGACGCTATTACAACAGCTTGACCAGCGTCACCACGAGCGTGACGACCGCCGCTCCTTGGATCAGCATCAGTCGAGTGAGCCGGGTCTCGAGCTCGGCTAAGTCTTGCTTGGTTGCGAGCGTCGCGGTGGTGGCATCGCGCAAACCCTCGGCCAGTGCTTCGGCCTGAGCTTGGTCGAAACCGGCCTGTTTCAGTCGTTTAGCGTACGCGAGAGTATCCATCGCCAACGATTGTACGATATTCGGTCGGGCGCCGGGAGGCGTGTGGGGTAGGTGGGTGAGCGAACGCAGCCGCAAGCGTACCCTCGAAAGGTCTGCTTCTACTCATCTTCGCTCCCCTGATAATCGCGCCAATATAGCTTCGGTAGCCATTATCTTCACGGTCCTCACCGCCACCGTTCGTAACACACCGGTAACTGATTAAGTTGACTTCGGTATTGCTGCCAGTTTGGCATGCATCGATCCATAAGAGCGATAAAGCGGGCGTTGTGTGTCGGCTCCAGCAGATGCGCCATTTCGTGGACGATAACGTATTCGAGGCATTCAGCCGGTTTTTTGGCAAGTTCGGTATTGAGACGGATGCTGTGATTTATCGGATTGCAGCTTCCCCATTTCGTCTTCATCTTTTGTACGAAGACTGTACTGACCTTCACGCCCATCGTCGGCTCGAGCTTTGCGACCAGATCAGGCACTGCAGTCCTGATTTGAGCGCGATACCACTGGGCGACGATCGCCTGCTTCATGTCCGCACTGGCTTCAGGACGGACCCGCAATAGCATGCGGCTGTGTTTCAGCTCGATCGCTGGCGGTCCATCGCACTCGCTGATCGTAAGCAGATAACGCTTGCCCCACACGTAGTGGCTCTCGCGCTCAAGATACTCGCGTGACGTCTCGCGATCCTGTTCCTGAAATTTCTGTTGTTGTTGTTTGATCCAGCTCAGTTTCGATATTGCAAAGATTCGTATGGTATCGATATTCATGCGTGCAGGGGCCGAAATCCGCACACTGCCCGCTGGAGGGTAGACACCTAAATGAACATTCTTGATGTCCTTAAACATCACCTCCATCACGACGTCGCCCAGCTTTAGCCGCGACACCATCAGTACTCACCCTGCGCCTTAATAACAAGAAAGATTCGCTCGACTTCAGTGGCATCGCGCAGAATCTCGTATAAAGCGGCTTTGATAACTTGCTCGCGGGCCTGAACGCCGCGCCACCCATCCGGCCGCACTCGCTTCACCGTCTCATCGATCCTCAGCGCGCGCTCCAGCGGCGTGTCGCTCGACGCTGCGTAATCGCCTCGCGTTTCGGCGACGCGCTCCCCGCGCGGGGCAGCATGTCCGTCTCTTCGCAGGTTGTTGTAGAGCGCCCGGAGGGCCGGGTTGTTCTTCAATTGCTCGGGCGTATCCTCTGCTGTGCCCGCTTGAACCTGCTTCGCCAGTTCCGCGATTCGGTTTAGGTATTCCTCATAGTCGAGCGCCTTGGCTTTGCGCGCCGCGATGATCTCGTCGAGCAGCGCCGACATCTTCTCGTAGAACGCAGGATCGCTCATCTGTTCCCTGACGATCTTGCTGCGGACGTTGTTCTCGATGGTCTCGGAGATGGCGTCCTTGTTGCCCTTCATGCCGCTGAGTTGCGAGGCGATGGCATCGGCAATGCCGGTCTTCACGATCAGCTCCGTCAGGCTCATATTATCGAACAGAGAGATCTTCCTCGGTTCGTCCGCCTCGATGTAGGTGTCGATAAGATGCCGCATGTCCGCCTCGTAGGGTTTCAGGTCGAGCGTCTCACCGCTGGCCCTACGGACGATTTCACGCACGCTCAGGTAGTGATGCAGATTCTGCTTGATGGCGGTAATGTCGGCGGCGCTGTAGCCAGCATGCTCCAGTTCGTCAGCAATGTTGGCGTAGGCGCGCACCAGCGCCACGGTGGCTTTATAGATCGCGGCCCGCTGCGGTTCCCGCTCCTTAAGATCGGTTGGAATCTCGGTGTTGCCGCAGAAGTAGTGAATGTAATCCAGTTCGCTCTTGGGCGGGACGACCGGCTCGCACAGCAGAACGAGCGCTTCTATTGCGTTGTCCAGCCGTTCTCTGCCTTTCTTCAGGCGATCATTGAGCAGCTACCTCCGGAGCGGCGCCGCCCGCACTGTGGTCCAGCTCCGACGTATACACGGCGATGGCGTTCTCGACCTTCTTGAACAGGTCTTTGTAGTCCACGATGTAGCCGAAGTCCTTGTCCTCTCCGTCCAGCCGGTTGGTGCGGCAGATGGCCTGGAACAGCCCGTGATCCCGCATGGCCTTGTCGATGTATAGATAGGTACACGGCGGCGCGTCGAAACCGGTAAGCAACTTGTCCACCACCACCAGCAGCTTCATGTTCGCCGGTTCTTTGGTGAACAGCGCCTTGGCCCGCTCCTCGTAGGTTTCGGTGCTGGTCATGCCCGGCCGGGCGTCAACGTCCTTCAGCAGCTCGGTGTAAGTGCTGTAGATGAATTGCCTGTCCGTCTCTGTGTTCGCGCCGGTCTCCTCCAAGGTCACGTCTTTAGCGAGCGGGTTGTACGACGTCACCACCGCGCACCGGTTCCTGAACGGCGTCTTCTGGAACAGCCCGAAATATTTGCACGCTTCGTAGATACTCGACGCCACCAGGATGGCATTGCCGCGCTCACTCGATAGACGCCGCTTCACACTGAAATCGAACACGATGTCGCTCACCACGCGATCCATGCGCGACTTCGAGCTGAGCACGTTCTGCATCGTGCCCCAGTGTTTTTTCAGCTCGTCCTTCCGCCAGTCATTGAGCCCTTTGGTCTTGGCCTCGAACCAGGCGTCGATCTTTCCTCGGAGCCAAGTCGCTGATCGATGTCCCGCGCCTCGTAGACTAGGTCGAGCACAACCCCGTCCTCAACGCCCTCGCTGAACTTATAGGTGTGGATGTAGCCGCCGAAGACCTCCAGGCTCGTGGCTTTGTCGGTAGCGAGCAGCGGCGTACCGGTAAAACCGATAAACACCGCGTTGGGCATCATCGCCATCATCACCCGGTGCAGCTTGCCGCTCTGCGTGCGGTGGCATTCGTCCACGAAGACGAATACTTCGCCCACTGTCTGGCTGGGCTGCGCTTCGATCTCCTTGATGAAGGCGTCGAAGTCGTCCACGTCCTTGCGCGCGAATTTGTGCACCAGTGAGCACAGCAGCCGCGGTCTGGACTGGCCGAGCTGACTTATAAGGTCGCGGCCGCTGCTAGTGCGTTTGATGTCCTCGCCGGCCTCCTTAAACACGCGCGCTATTTGCTTGTCCAGTTCATCGCGGTCGGTAATGATGGCGACGCGGGCGTGCGGGTTGTTCTCCAGAATCCACCTGGCGAGCAGCACCATTACGATGCTCTTGCCGCTGCCCTGGGTGTGCCAGATGATGCCGCCTTTCTTCTCGCGCACCTGCGCTTGCGCGGCCTTGATGCCAAAATACTGGTGCACGCGCGGCAGCTTCTTCCTTCCCCCGTCGAACAGCACAAAGTCGTGCATCAATTCGATCAGCCGGTGCTTCTCACACAGTTTGAGCAGGTATTTTTCGAGCTTGAAGCGGCTGTTGTCCGCTTCGTCCTCTTTCCATTTGAGGAACATCTTCTCCGATGTGTCGATGGCGCCGTACTGCAGCCCTTCGGAGTCGTTGCCGCGAGCACCAGTTGCACCGTGCTGAAGAACCATGCGTGAAACATCGGAAGTTGATTCGACAGGCATTGCCGGATACCGTCCCCGATCGTAACGCGGCTGTTCTTCAGCTCCAGCACGCCAACTGCAATGCCATTCACATACAGTACGATGTCAGGGCGTCGCTCATGGTTGCCCGCGAGCGTCACTTCTTCGGCGATGGCGAAGTCGTTCCGTCGCGGCTCGTTCCAGTCCATAAGGTGAACGGTTTCGGTGACCTGGCCGGCCTCAATTTTTACCGGCACGCCGTAACGCAGTAGACTGTGGACGGCCTGGTTGTTCCCGTAGAGCGTGCGACCGGGGTTATCAGCCTCGACCCGCAGCTTGTAAAGGGCGGCGCTGATCTGCGCCGGCATATACCCGCTCTTGGTCAGCCATGCCGAAAGCAGACCCTCCTCAATGTTGCTGTTGGCTTCGCGGTCGGTCCAGTCGTCGAGATGGCGGTAACCCAGCTCGTCGCGGAACAGCGCCACGACGCGGTTCTGCGTGGCGCGTTCGGGTTGGCCAATCGTATTCACTTCAAAACCTCCAAGCACCCGGCTTTGGTCGGCCTGATCACCTTAGTTTTGCGTGTGCCGGTCGATCTGCCCGATGCTGGATGACTGCATGGCCAGACCTGCCTGTCGTTATTTGAACAACTTCAAATAGGCATCGAACGCATACATCTTGCCGCGTTTGCCGCCAGTGATTTCCTTCAATATCCCGAACTGCTCCAGGTCGGCGATCAGCTTGTAGGCTGATGCCGGCGACACGCCCGTTACCTCGCCTACTCTGGCTGCATTCACCACCGGACGTTGGTACAGGTAATGCGTGACCCTCTGCGCATTGGCCGTTCGGCTACCCAGCGTCTGCAACTGCAACTCCACCTGCTTTTGCAGCTTGAGAATATTGTCAAACGTTGCGATGCTGCTTTTCGCCGTTTCGATTACTCCCACGAGAAAGAAACGGAACCACTGTAGCAGGTCATTTTTTTCCCGCACCCGCATCAGGTTGTCGTAGTACAGCTGGCGGTTACGTTCAAAAAAATCCGACAGGTACAACACCGGCTGCTTCAATATGCCTCGGCTCACCAGATTTAGGGTAATCAGCAGGCGCCCAACGCGGCCATTGCCGTCTAGAAAGGGGTGGATGGTCTCGAACTGGTAATGCACCAACGCAATTTTCAACAGCTCGGGAAAAAATTGCCCGTCGTTGTGCACAAACTGCTCGATGTCGCCGATCAGCTCGCCGACGGAAGTATGCACTGGCGGCACGAATACCGCGTCATTGATGGTCGCCCCGCCGATCCAGTTCTGGCTGAGACGAAACTCGCCCGGCTGCTTGTGCCTGCCGCGCACTCCCTGCATTAGTGTCCGGTGCGTCGCGCGGATCAGCCGGGCGGAAAAAGGTAGCGTCTTCAGCTTGTCAACCGCCTCGTTCATCGCCGCCACGTAATTCTGCACTTCCTCCCAGTCGTCGCGCCGCCCTGCCGCTACGTCCTCCTTCTCCAGTAGTGCTTCCTCCATGTTGGTCTGCGTGCCCTCGATGCGGCTCGATTGGGTCGCCTCCTTGAGCACATGCATGCGAATGAAGAGGTCGATGTTCGGGATATACTCGGAATACATGTCAAGTCTGCCCAACTCCCGGTCGGCCTGGCCGAGCAACTGCAACAGGCCCATGTCGTCCAGCGCCCACGCGCGGTTAATGGGGTTAGGTTGAAAGCTTTTGTAGTGCGCCTGCTGGACATATCGACCAGGCCGGAATTGCTTCATTGCAGCGTTCTCACGGGAAATTGAAACTAGCCCATTCATTGTTTTAGATTTTAATGAAAAACTAAAATAACGCCAAGCGCTAATTTAGCCGGGCAGGAACACAGACATCCTGGGCGCATTCATGCGGGCTGGAAGCCCGCGTTCCCAAGCCGTATTTTCCCGGTCAACAGCGCCTGCATCATCCCCTGCTTGACCGCGCGGGCCTTGGCGAGCTTCGCCTCCAGCGCGGCGAGCTCCGCGTCCATGTCCGAGAGGATGGCGGCGATGGCGGTTTGTTCTTGATACTGCGGCATCGTGAGTTCAATGCTTTCAATGGTCTTCGCATTGAGGCTAGGAACGCCCGATGCCTCATTGTGTTGCTTCCAGTCGATCAGGCAAAACCGGTAATAGAGGAACTTCGCGTCATGCGGCTCGTGAACAATTGAGTAGAACAGCGTATCCACGGTCCAGAATGGCGAATCCATGAACTGCAGCTTGTCGATAGTGCCCTTTCGCCCGATGAGAACTGACGGCTTGTCATAAAGGAACCGGCTAGCCGTTCCAATCTGGCCGCCGGTTGCGAGAATCGGGTAAGCACCATTTCGATCTGCAACGGAATGCTGGCTCTTGCCATGAGCGATAGTTAGAACGTCGCCCAGCCGCTTCTGCTCCCACTCCGCGTTGGCCCCCGGCAGCCGCTTCTTCCCGGTCAGCAATTCCTGCATGGCGCCTTGCTTGAGCTGGCTCCATGCGAAGCCCATGCGCTCCAGGTGTCCGTTCACCCGCGCCTCCAGCTCCGCCACACGATCGACCATCTGCGGGAGCGGCGCCTCGTAGCGCTCGGCCAGCTCCTTCATGCGCCCCGTGAGCTGCTGGCTCACGCGCTCCATCTCGCCATGGATCGCGGCGTCGAGCGCGGCGAGCCACTTATCGTCCACCACCAGCGCCTTGATCTCGGCCTCGGTGAGCTTGGGGTAGTGGGCGTACGCCTTCGCATCGAGCGCGGCTTCGGCGTCCTTGAGGCGCTTCTTGAGGTCGGCTTCCTGATTGAAGAGATTCAGCCACGAACGCGCTTCGGACGGGGCTGCGTCGCCGTAGGGTGCAGGCGCTTCCGCCACCATCAGGACAGCCTCAGGCGCATCCAACGAACTGTCATGCCCGCCCCTGACTACCGCATTCGAGGACAGGCTACGGCGGGCATCCAGTTTGCTGGCGGCCCTGGATCCCCGCTTTCGCGGGAATGACGATGAAGACAGGTCTGCAGGCTCTTCCTCTTTCAGTTCCTTGAGCCGCACGGTGACACTGGCCTTGTTCACCTTGTCGGGTGCGGGGAAGGCACCTTCCTCGCCCCCGTGTTCTTCTTCCAGCTCGGCGAGCATCGCAGCGACGGTCTCCAGTTCGAGGGCGAGCTGGTCGATGGCCTTCTGCTCTTCGGCGTAGTAGCGGGCGACGATAAGGCGCTTGGGGATCAAATCGCAGGTCCAGCCTTTGTCCTTCTCCTTGCCTTTTTTGTCCCGCTCGATGATGCGGGTGGTTTCGGCCTTCCAGCCATCGGCGGCAATCGAATAACAGTCGTCCTGCATGGTCTCGGCCCAGTAGTCCATGAGGTGCTGATAGACATCGTAGTGGGCGATCAGCGGCTTGCCGGTATAGCTCGCGAGCAGATCTTCCGACAGGTCGAAGATGACCTGTTTTGGATTGCAGCCGGCATCGATAGCCTTGAGTGTTGCGGCACTCTTGTCCCGCCAGGCGTCGAATTGAACCTGCATGTCGGCGATGAAGGCGGCGAATTCCGGATGACCGTAGATGGTGGACTTTAAGTCCGCCTTGTTGACGGCGAGGTCGAGGTAGCCGGGGCGGTTTGCCGTAAATAGCGTGTTGCGGAGTTGTGGGCAGACGGCCCAGTAGCTCGCCAGCGCATCGACATCGGCCTCGGGGATGCCGCCCCGCAGGTGGCCCTCGATGTCCTGCATGTCTTCTGGTGTCTGGCTGACGATGTAGCGCGGCAGATTTAAATTGAAGTCGTTCTTCTCGATTTCCTCGACACTCACCATGCGCGCGTACCGGGGAACCTCCAGCCGCTTGTTGAAGACGTCCACGATCTTGTGGATGTCCTGCGAACGCAGGCGGTTCTTGGGACCGTCCTTCATGAAGCCCCGGCTGGCGTCGATCATGAAGATGCCCTTGCGCGCGTGCGCGTCCTGCTTGTCGACCACGACGATGCAGGCCGGAATGCCAGTTCCGTAAAAGAGGTTCGGGGGCAGGCCGATGATGCCCTTGAGGTAACCCTTGCGCACCAGCGCGCGGCGGATGTCGGCCTCGGCGTTGCCGCGGAACAGTACGCCGTGCGGCAGGATGCAGGCGCCTTTGCCAGTGCTCCTGAGCGTGCGGACGATATGCAGCAGATAAGCGTAGTCGCCCTGCTTGTTGGGAGGCACGCCAAAGGCTTTGAAACGCTCGTAAGGATCGTTCAGCGGATCGAGTCCGGTGCTCCAGCGCTTGTCGCTGAACGGCGGATTGGCGACCACGTAATCGAAGGTTTTGAGGGACGCGTTTCCACCCTGGCCATCCCTGTACTTAGGATCGGTCAGCGTGTTTCCCTGCACGATCAGCGCGGTCGGGTTGTTATGTAGAATCATGTTCATGCGGGCAAGAGCGCTGGTGGCGGCGTCTTTCTCCTGCCCATACAGCGTGACCGCGGTGCCGGCCTCGTCGCCTACTTTGAGCAGAAGTGAACCGGGACCCGCAGGTCGGGTCGAATACCGTCGTGGCGGCGCTGGTGCGTGCATTGCGAATACCGAGTATCTGCGCCATGACGCGGCTGACCTCGGCAGGCGTGTAGAACTGGCCTTTGCTCTTGCCGCTCTCGGTAGCGAAATGCCGCATGAGGTATTCATAGGCGTCGCCGAGAATGTCGTCGCCATCGGCGCGGTTCTTCGAAAAATCGAGCGCCTTGTTCTCGAAGATGGCGATGAGGTTGGTGAGCCGGTCCACCATCTCCTTGCCACTACCGAGCTTGTTGGCGTCGTTGAAGTCCGGCAGGTCGGAGAGCTTATTGGCTTTGGCCAGCGACGCGATGATCTTCTTGTTGATCTGGTCGCCGATGTCGCTCGTGCCCTTGAGCGCAACCATATCCCTGAAGCTCGCACCCTGCGGGACGGTAATCGGCGCAAAGGGACGGCCTTCGTATTTGTCGCTGACGTACTTGATAAACAGCAGGACCAGCACGTAGTCCTTGTACTGGCTGGCGTCCATACCGCCGCGGAGTTCGTCGCAACTGCTCCACAGCGAGCTATAGAGTTCGGATTTTTTGAGCGCCATGGGGCTTCTTGGTTTAACAAAGGCTTATAAAGTCGCACAAAAATTGCTTTGCTATAGCGACTGAATTATTTTTGAAAGCTCGTCGGGCAAGTAGATTTGGAGTTGAGGGTGTTTGAAATCATCTGCGTTCCTCGTGACAACGCCTTGCGCGCCCACGTGACGAGCAGCTTCGTGTAAAACCGCATCTTCGAAGTCTGTAAAGCGCGAACCCAACGCAGTTTCAAGCACTATCCTGTTTACCGGTGCCACCTCGAACAAGCTCAACAATTTCCCTATTGCGTGCCTTCCCTCTTTCGCACCCACCGCTTTGGTCGCCAAGTAGTGAACCGTGGTTATGGTCGTTGCACAAAGATAACCCGCTAACTCGTCCCGCTCCACGCTTGCGAACAATGCCGTGGCCACTTCCGAGAACGGTGCTCGATCCAACAGGACATCCAGCACCACGTTTGTGTCAAACAGGATCTTCACAGATGCTTTTCGACGAGGTATCGGTGATAGTCGTCTTCGGCCACATTCTGTCCTCGAAGCGCGCCCCGAAGTGAATGGCTTATCGGGCTTGAAGCGCTCGGCGACTGCTCGCTGTCTTTTGACGTAAGCAAGGAAAGATAGTCAGCGACGATCTGCGAGACGGATTTACCTCGGCGTCTGGCGTGATGTTTGGTCTTCTCGATTAATCCTTCCTCAAGTCGCAGCGTGAGTTTTACTCTCATGGCAATCCTCTTGACGTACAATTTTTCATAAATTATACGTCACCTGCCAATACACGCAACGGCGCCTGGATGGCCAGGCGCCGACGTAGGAGTCCACAAACCGCAGCCCGGGCATACCCTCTGTCTGTATGGCGGGCGGAACTCTGGTCGAGTTACGCAGATCAGTGAATTAGGTGGCTGAGATGATATCGGGGCTCAGGCATGCAACTGCTCCTGACGGGTGGAAGCCGCCCGTATGATATTACGATATAACCGCTGCAGGCCGGATGACGGCGTGTTCGGGTCCCAATCGCCGAGCGGACCGCTGGCGGTGGTTACGATCAGTCCCTGCGTCGAACGAGTATCCGCAATCATAACGACGCGATCAAAGTTATCGGCCAGGACGATGCTTTCGGGGTGCGCGGTCTGAATGTGTCCGCAGGCCCACCATCCGCTGATGCCGTGGGACTCGAACGTCAACTGATCCAGCTCGACGCCGTTCATAAGATCGAGCGGATCATTGATCATGCGGTAACGCACCTCGCGCAGCGGGCGCGTGTTGTCGTGCACCCACACG
>Ga0136632_10000103_pt1 | contig 19321 bp, 20 predicted proteins | sample AntDrymUQ6112106_2_FD_104670 | JGI IMG/M metagenome (GOLD analysis project Ga0136632, IMG submission 104670) | Polar desert sand microbial communities from Dry Valleys, Antarctica - metaG UQ611 (21.06) | ecosystem: Environmental > Terrestrial > Soil > Desert | place: Antarctica: Dry Valley...
CCCACGCAGGCGCCGCACTGGATGCAGGCCATCGACTGGGTCACGTCGATCATCGCCTCGGCGTCGACGATGTACTCGCGCTCGGGCGGCTCGCCCTCGGGCAGGAGCCACGGCACGACGCGCTGGATCTTCTTCCAGTGAACCGCGTCCATGTCGACGATCAGGTCCTTCAGCACGGGCATGTTGCCCATCGGCTCGACGACGATCGCGCCGTTCGAGGTCGCCTCGTTGTTGATGCCGCCACGTTGCGCGCGTTCGGCCGCGTCGGAGAGCTTGGTGTTGCAGGCGAGCGCCGACTTGCCGTTGATCCGCACCCCACACGAGCCGCAGATCGCGGCCTGGCAGGAGCACCGGATCGAGAGCGATCCGTCCTCCTGGTCGCGCGCCCTGAGGATCCCGTCGAGCACCGAGCGCTCGGGCGCGAGATCGACCGTGAAGTCCTGCCAGTAGGCGGCGTCGCCGGACTCAGGGTCGTAGCGACGTATCTTCAGCGTGTAGTCAGGCATCCCTGTTAATACGTCCGAGCTTCCGGCTGCCACTGCGTGATCGTGACGTCCGAGTAGGAGACCTCCGGTATCTCGCCGTTCACGCTCAGGTTGATGTGCTTGAGCCAGTGCTCGTCGTCGCGCGCGGGATAGTCGGTGCGGAACTGCGCCCCGCGACTCTCCTTGCGCTCGAGCGCCCCCATCACGATCAACTCGGCGTTGTCGAGCATGTAGCCGAGCTCGAGCGCGCCGAGCGCGTCCTGGTTGAAGACGCTGCCCTTGTCGTCGGTGGCGGTCGTCGTCGCCTCCTGCTGGAGGCGCTTGACGATCTCGAGCGCCGTCCTGAGCCCGTCCTCGTCGCGGAAGACGGCGGCGTACTTGTCCATCGTCGCGCCGAGCTCCGCCTTTATCTCAGACACTCGCCGGCCGGTGCGCTCGCGCCGGATGATCGCCTCGATCGCGCCCTGCTCGGCGGAGAGGCTCGCGTACGAGGGCTTCGGCATGCCGGTGTCGCTTGCGTAGCGGGCGGCGTCCTGGCCGGCGCGGCGGCCGAAGATGAGCGTGTCGAGCAACGAGTTCGCACCGAGGCGATTGCCGCCGTGCACGGACACGCACGCCACCTCGCCGGCGGCGTAGAGCCCCGCGATCGGCGTGCGCCCCTCGAAGTCCGTCTTGACGCCGCCCATCGTGTAGTGGTTGCCGGGCTTGATGTGAATCGGCTCGCGGGTGATGTCGACGCCGGCGAAGTCGCGCCCGACGTTGATGATCTCCCGCAGGGCCTCGTGGATCCGCTTGCGTGGCACCTTCGTGATGTCCAGCGAGACGGTCCCGTCGGGGAATCCGCGCCCCTCGTTGATCTCGGTCTGCTCGGCGCGCGAGACGACGTCGCGCGAGGCGAGCTCCATCTTGTTCGGCGCGTACTTCTCCATGAACCGCTCGCCCTCCGCGTTGTACAGGTGAGCGCCTTCCCCGCGGGCGCCCTCGGTGATCAGCAGCCCGTTGCCGGCAAGCGTCGTGGGGTGGTATTGCACCATCTCCATGTCCATCAACGGCGCGCCGATGCGATATGCGAGCGCGATGCCGTCGCCCGTGCAGACGAGCGCGTTGGTGGTCGGGTTGTAGACCTGCCCGTTGCCGCCCGAGGCGAGGATCACGGTCTTCGCCGGGAACAGCTCCATCGAGCCGTCGCGGATGTTGCGACCGACGACACCCGCCATCGCGCCGTCGTCCTGCTGCAGCAGCGCGGTCGTGAACCACTCCTCGTAGCGGAAGACCTCGGAGTGCTTCATCAGCTGCTCGTAGAGGACGTGCAAGATCGCCTGGCCCGTGATGTCGGCCACGTAGTAGGTGCGCGCCGCGGAGGCGCCGCCGAAGGCACGAGTGCCGAGCTTGCCCTCCTCGTTGCGGTGAAAGGTGACGCCCAGGTGCTCGAGGTGCAGCAGCTCCTGGGGGGCCTCGCGGCACATGATCTCGATCGCGTCCTGGTCGCCGAGGTAGTCGGAGCCCTTGATCGTGTCGAAGGCGTGCGACTCCCACGAGTCCTCGGGATTGAGCGCCGCGTTGATGCCCCCCTGAGCGGCGTTCGAGTGCGAGCGCACCGGGTGAACCTTCGAGATCACGCCGACCGACGCGCCCTCCTCGGCTGCCGCGAGGGCCGCGCGCATGCCGGCGAGGCCGGCTCCTATGACTAGAACGTCGTGTTGGGGCATCGGCGGCTCAACAGTAGTACGCGTGCGCTCTTGGCCGAGCTCACAGGATGCGCTACGCCACGGGAGTCGCCGGGCGCAGGGCACGGCTGACGCGCGTGCGCGTCACGACCCCGCGCAGCACTCCGTCGCGGTCTACGACGAGCATCGCACCCAGGCGGCGCATGCCCTCGGCGCCGAGCACGCTCTCGAGCGGCTCCTCGGCGTCGACCCGGAACGCGTGCGCCCCGTCCAGGCTGATCACCTCGTCGACCGTGCGCCCGGCGAGCTCGGGCTCGGGCACGTCGTCGAGCTGCTCTCGCCGCACGAGGCCGAGCAGCCGGTCGTCGGCGTCGACGACCGGGAACCAGGGCCAGCGGTAGCGCAGGAAGAACTCCTCGAGCGCGCGATCGAGCCGGGCGTCGCCGCGCACGGCGACGGGCTCGGCGTCCATCACGTCGGCCACCCGCAGGCCCTCGATCCGCGCGGTCACGCGGCTCTGGGCTACGGCGGCGCGGGCCGACTGCCCTAGGAACAGCCCGATGATCGCGAGCCACAGCCCGGAGACGAGTGCGCCCTGGTAGAAGGCGAGGTACAGCCCGAGCGCGAACAGCACGAACGAGAAGGCGCGGCCGAGCAGCGCGGCGATCCGCGTCGCGCGCGAGCGGTCACCTGTGCGCCACCATGCGATCGCGCGCACGATTCGTCCACCGTCGAGGGGGAATCCGGGCAGCAGGTTGAGCACGAGCAGCATCACGTTGATCACCGCCAGGTAGGCGAGGATCGAGGCGATCGCGCTCGTGCCGGGGACGGCGAGCGCGGCGAGCAAGACCCGCTCCGGGCCGACGAGCCCGGCCGCACCGGCGTAGCAGGCGAGCGCGATCGCGGCGGTCACGAGCGGCCCCGCGGCGGCGACTCTGAACTCGACCCCGGGGGAGGGAGCCTCACGGCCCATCTTCGCCACGCCTCCGAGCAGCCACAGGTCGATCCCGTCGATCGCGATCCCGTTGCGGACGGCGACGACGCCGTGCCCCAGCTCGTGCAGCACGACCGAGGCGAAGAAGAGCAAGGCGCTTGCCGTGGCGAGCGCAAATGCGAGGTTGTCGTCGGGGAAGGCCGCGCCGTAGTTGCGCGCCTGGAACCAGATGATCAGGAAGAGCACCACGAACCAGCTCGGGTGCACCCCGACGCGGATCCCGAACACCCGTGCGAGCTGGATCGAGCGACCGCCCATCCAACCATCGTCGCACAGGCGATAATGCGCATCCTTTCCCGAAGACGAGCGCAGTCAGAAAGGACTCAAGTGGCTCATCGCGTCACCTTCATACCGGGCGACGGGACAGGACCGGAGATATCGGAAGCCGTGCGCCGGGTGCTCGAGGCCACCGGAGTCGAGTTCGAGTGGGACTGGCAGGACGCCGGCGCCGACGTCTACGAGCGGGAGGGCACGCCGCTGCCCGATCGAGTCGTCGAGTCGATCCGCGAGCGCGGCCTCGCCATCAAGGGACCGCTCACGACCCCGATCGGCTCGGGCTTTCGCTCGATCAACGTTGCCTTGCGCAAGCAGCTCGACCTCTACGCCTGCCTGCGTCCATGCAAGTCCTACGAGGGCGTGCGCACCCGCTTTCCCGAGACCGACCTCGTCATCGTGCGCGAGAACCACGAGGACCTGTACGCGGGCATCGAGTACGAGCTCGGCGACCCGAAGACCGACAGGCTGCGTGAGTTCATCCGCGAGACCGAGGGCACCGAGCTGCGCGAGGACATCGGCGTGTCGATCAAGTCGATCTCGGTCTACGGCACCGAGCGGATCGTGCGCGAGGCGTTCGAGTACGCGAAGGCCTATGGCCGCTCGAAGGTGACGGCCGGTCACAAGGCGAACATCATGAAGCTCTCGGACGGACTGTTCCTCGAGACCGCCCGGCGCGTCGCGGAGGAGGAGTATCCGGATATCGAGTTCGAGGACCGGATCGTCGACAACCTGTGCAATCAGCTCGTGTCACGTCCCGAGGAATACGACGTGATCGTGCTGCCGAACCTCTACGGAGACATGCTGTCAGACCTGTGCGCCGGGATGATCGGTGGCCTCGGACTCGCACCCGGCGCGAACATCGGCGACGACTGCGCGGTGTTCGAGGCTGTGCACGGCTCGGCGCCGAAGTACAAGGGACAGAACAAGGTCAACCCGATGGCGTTGATGCTCTCGGGGATGATGCTCCTCAACCACATCGAGGAGCGCGAGGCCGCCGATCGCCTCGAGCAGGCGATCGCGGACGTGATCCGCGAGGGCAGCTCCGTGACCTATGACATGAAGCCGACTCGCGACGACCCGACCGCCGTCGGCACCTCGGAGGTGGCCGACGCGATCATCGCCAAGATGGAGCGCGTGGCGGCCGCCTAGACGGCGACGTAGCCACGACCCTCCTTGCGCACCGCGCCGTCGCCCTCGAGGTTCGACATCACGCGGTAGAGGTAGTTCGCCTGATCGATGTTCATCTTCTCGGCCAGCTCGCTGACGGAGACCCCTGGGTTCTGGCGCACCACCTGGAGCGCCTGTTCGGCACGCGTGCCGCCGCGGCGCCGACGCCTGCGGACGGGCGCCGTTGAGGAGCTCCGGGGGCGGCCCGGTCGCCGCTTGGTCGCTGAGCCGTCCATCCCGGCCAGTGCCGCGCGCGCTCGTTCGAGCTTAAGGTACTCCTCGTGCAGAGGCCGAAGCTCGTTCAGGCGGGTGTCTATCTCCGCCAGCTTCTCGTCCAGGAAATCAGTCATTAACCCTCCATACACAAGGTGGTAGTAATGCGAACGAAGATCACTGTAGTCGGTGCCGGCAATGTGGGGGCTACGACTGCACAACGGCTTGCGGAGCGTGACTACGCCGATGTCGTAGTCGTGGACATCGTCGAGGGACTGCCGCAGGGCAAGGTCCTCGACATCAACCAGTCAGGACCGGTGGTGGGGTATGAGCCGAATCTGATCGGCTCCAACGGATACGAGGGGAGCGCAGGCTCGGAGATAGTGGTGATCACCTCGGGGTTTCCCCGCCAGCCCGGCATGAGCCGCGACGATCTGCTGGCGAAGAACAAGGAGATCGTCGGCAACGTCAGCAAGGAGGTCGCCGAGCGCTCTCCGGACGCGATCGTGATAGTGGTCACCAACCCTCTCGACGCAATGTGTCACGTGGCATATGACGAGCTCGGCTTCCCGCGCCAGCGCGTGATCGGGATGGCCGGCGTGCTCGACTCCGCGCGCTTTCGCACGTTCCTCGCCTGGGAGCTCGGCGTGTCGGGGCGTGACGTGACCGGGTTCGTCCTCGGCGGGCACGGAGACTCGATGGTCCCGGTCGTGTCGTACTCGAACGTCGCGGGCGTGCCCGTCGACCAGCTCATCTCCGACGAGCGCCTCCAGGAGATCGTGCAGCGCACGCGCGACGGCGGCGCCGAGGTCGTGAAGCTGCTGCAGAAGGGCTCGGCGTTCTACGCGCCATCGGCCGCGGTGGTCGAGATGATCGACTCGATCGTGCTCGACCAGAAGCGCGTGTTGCCGTGCGCGGCGCTCTGCGAAGGCGAGTATGGCTTCGACGGCCTGTTCGTAGGCGTGCCGGTTCGCCTCGGTGCGCAGGGGATCGAGGAGATCGTCGAGATCGATTTGAGCGAGACCGAGAAGCAGGCCCTGAGCGACTCGGCGGGCACGGTCCGCGAGCTCGTCCAGGCGCTGGCCACGCTCTAGATGGTCGACCTCCGGACTCGACCATCCAGGCGAGAGCGCGGGTCAGCGCGCGGGCGCCGGCTCGAGCAGCGCCCGCAGCCGCTCGAGCGAGCGGTCGAGCTCGCGCTCGGGGATGTGCGAGCCGGCGAGCGCGGCGCCCGCGATCCGGCCGAGCGGGCCACCGGGCAGCTCGAACTCGTTCGCGTAGCGAAAGCGGCTGCCGGTCGCTGTGGCGGAGAGCTCGTAGGAGATGCGCGCTCGAGACAGGGCCGGCCCCCGGCCCTCCCAGAGCACGCGCGCGGGCCGCTCGGCCGTGACCACCGTCCAGTCGATCTCGAGCGGCACGCCGGCGAGGTTGACCGACTGGCGGAGCTCGGAGCCCGCCCGTAGCGCTCCCGCGGGCGCGTCGCGCAGGCCGCGATGGATCGTCACCCAGTCGCCGAGCCGCCGCGGGTCCATCACGAGGTCGTAGACGGCCTCGGGCGCGACGCCCAGCTCGATCTCGCGCGCGACCCTCATCGCGCGCCCAGCCGCTCGGCGCGCTCCCAGTCGGCGAGCGCGTGGTCGACGGCGCGGTCGAATGAGCGCGGGCGCAACCCGTACAGGCGTCGAGCGTCATCGTCGCGGGGCAGGAGGTCGTGCTCGAGGCTCTCCATCAACGGGCGTACGAGCTCGAGTGGCTGGCCGCTGAGGCGCGCCACGACGGCCGCGCCGCCCTGCATCGCGCCGCTCGGCAGCCGCAAGGTGGGCCGGCCGACGCCCATCAGCTCCGCCACGCGCGCGATGATCTCCGCGAAGGTGAGCTCCTGCGGTCCGGCCACGTCGAGCGTGCGGCCGGCCGCGGCGATGGTGCGCGGCGTCAGCGCTAGGTAGTCGAGCACGTCGCGCTCGTCGATCGGGCGCGTGCGCCGCGCGCCGAAGCGCGCGAGCGGGAGCACGCGCAGCCGCTCGACGAGGCGGACGATGATGCGAAAGGACGACGAGCCCGCGCCCACCACGATCGACGCTCGCAGGGCGGTCGACCGCGGCAGGCCGTCGAGCAGCATCCGCTCGACCTCGAGCCGCGAAGCGAGATGCCGCGAGGGAGGGCCCGCGCGCGGCGTCAGGCCGCCGAGATAGACGACCCGCTCCACGCCGGCCGCGTTCGCGGCCGCGACGAACGCCTCGGCGGCGCGGCGGTCGCGGGACGCGAAGTCACCGCCGTCAGCAGTCGCGGACTCCATCGAGTGGACCAGGTAGTAGGCGACCCGGCAGCCCTCGAGAGCGGCCGCGAGCCTCCGCTGGCGCAGGAGGTCGGCCTCGACCCCGTGCGCGCCCGCGGGCAGGTCGAGCCGCGAGGGATCGCGAGCAAGCGCCCTGACGACCCGTCCCTCGCCGGCGAGGCGCTTGACGAGCAGCGAGCCGATGTACCCCGTCGCGCCTGTGACCGCCTCCATCGCAGTAGTGTCGTTCACCGCTGGCTGCGCCGCTGCGGGATGCGCGGGCTCTTAGTCTCAAGTATAGGGTTAGACACGTGCTCGCGCCCAAAGAGCCATCTTGGGGCAGCGTGCCCCACCGCCCGCGCAAGCACCACAGGCTGCCCCAGTTCGCCTCCCGGGAAAGCGCGCAAACAGCGGGGCAGAACGTAAAGAAGCTGCTACGAGCGGGGTAATCGGAAACGCGCGAAATGCGGGGAGGCGGTGGGCAGGGTCGGGCACGCCTGGCAGGATGCCGCTTCACCGACGGGCGACAGAGGGGATACGCAGACGACATGGGCAAGGCGAAGGCGAAGAAGGCGGCTTGCGCGGACTGCTACTTCCGCTGCAACGACCTCTGCGCGCTCGACCTCCCGGGGCCGTGCTCGACGTTCCGTCCGGTGGAGCGCAACCTCGAGCCCGAACGCCAGCTCGCCTTCGTCTTCCGGACGCCCCGCACGCGGGCCGCGTACGCGTTTCCCCAGCCGCGTTAGCGGCGATCACGGTTCAGATGCGCTTGACAGTGCTCGGCAAGTCCCCCGCCTGGCAGGACGCGCGCGGTGCTTGCTCCGGCTACCTGGTCGAGGAAGACGACTTCGCTCTGCTGCTCGACTGCGGGCACGGCGTGCATTCGGAGTTGCGCCGCGTTCGCGAGCGGGTCGATGCCGTCGTGCTGTCGCACATGCACCCCGACCACTTCTTCGGCCTCGTCCCCTTCGCGTACGCGCTCACGATCGCCGCGCGCGCGACCCGGCGCGGTCGGCCCAAGCTGCTGCTGCCGCCGGGCGGGCGAGAGCTGTTGAGCTCGCTCGACCAGCTGCTGGCTATCGGCGGCCTGCTCGAGGAGGCGTTCACCATCGAGAGCTATGAGCCGGAGTCGCCGCTCGTGCTCGGGCCGCTGGCGCTCGCGTTCGCAGCGGTACCGCATTTCGTGCCGACATGGGCGATCGCGGTCGAGCATCAGGGCCGGCGGCTCGTCTACGGAGCCGACTGCGGCGTAGGCGACGAGCTCGTGGCCTTCGCATCCGGCGCCGACCTGGCCCTGCTCGAGTCGACGCTGGCGGCGCCTCACCCCGAAGGCTCCCGCTTCCACCTCAGCGCCCGCGAGGCCGGCGAGCACGCGCGCGCGGCGGGAGCGGCTCGCCTCCTGCTCACCCACTTCTCCGACGAGCTCGACTCGCTCGCGCTCCGCCGCGAGGGCGCCGCCGGCTTCGGGGGCGCGGTGGAGCTTGCCCGCGCCGGCGCGACCTACGGCGTCTGACCGAGACCTTGTGCTGGGTACGCTGCAGTGATGGCAAGCCGTGACCTGTTCGCGAACTTCGAGCGCATGCGGCGCGAGATCGACGAGCTGTTCGGCGATGTCGTCGAGCGCGCCGGCTTCGTCGGACGGCGTGGCTTCCTGCCGCGTGTCGACGTCTTCTTCTGCGGCCCACCGCCGCGCACGGTGGTGGAGGCGGAGCTCGCCGGCATCGACGCCGATCGCGTCGGCATCGAGGTGCGCGGCCGCCAGCTCGTGATCGCCGGTGAACGCCGCCCGCCCTCGGCCGAGGGGCGCCTCTACCAGCATGTCGAGATCGAGCGCGGGCCGTTTCGCCGCGTGATCGACCTCGGCGCGGAGGTCTTGGCCGAGCAAGCGAGCGCGTCGTACGAGAACGGCGTCCTGCGCGTCGAGGTCCCGCTCGCGCCGCCTGACCGAAACGCTCGCCGGATTCCGATCAGCCGCCCAACGGACGGCGGCGGCGCCCGCCGCAGCGACGGCACGCTCGAGCCCGGGTCCGAGCGCGCGTGACGAGCCCGCTGGCCCAGGTCCCGGTCGCTCTTGCGGCGCAGGACGGCGCTCTCCCCGACGCACTGCCCGTCCTGCCGCTCAAGGACAACGTCGTCTTTCCCGACACGCTGAACCCGCTGGGGGTCGGCCAGGAGCGCTCGATCCGCCTCCTCAACGACGTGCTCGGCGGCAATCGGATGCTCGTGATGGCGGCGTCCCGCGACCCCGAGCTCGACGAGCCGGGGCCCGACCAGGTCCACGCGGTCGGCGTCGCCGGCATCGTGCAGCGGATGATCAAGGTGCCCGACGGCACGCTGAGGATCCTCGTGCAGGGCGTCCAGCGCGTCGGCCTCGGCGACTACGAGGCCACCGATCCCTACCTCGTCGCGCGCGTCGAGCCGCTGCCGGACGTGGTCAAGGAGACGCCCGAGCTCGAGGCGCTGGTGCGAAACGTACGCACGAGCTTCAGCGAGATCATCCAGCAGGGCCAGTATCTCCCCGAGGAGCTCCAGATCGCGGTCGCGAACGTCGAGAGCCCGACGGAGCTCGCGCACATGATCGCGGGCTCGCTGCGCGTCAAGACCGAGGAGAAGCAGGAGCTGCTCGAGGAGCGCGACGTCGCGAAGCGGCTGCGCCGGCTGGCGGAGCTGCTCGCCCGCGAGCTCGACCTGATCTCGATCGGCACGCGCATCCAGTCGCAGGTGCAGTCCGGCGTCGACAAGAGCCAGCGCGAGTACTTCCTGCGCCAGCAGCTCAAGGCGATCCAGGACGAGCTCGGCGAGGTCGACGAGCAGCAGGCCGAGACCAACGAGCTGCGCGAGCAGATCGAGCAGGCGGAGCTGCCCGAGCACGCGCTCGAGCAGGCGAACCGCGAGCTCGGGCGGCTCGAGCGGCTGCCCTCGCAGGCGGCCGAGCACGGCGTGATCCGCACCTACCTCGAGTGGATCGTGTCGCTGCCGTGGTCGAAGTCGACCGACGACGACCTCGATCTCGTCAAGGCGCGCGAGCAGCTCGACTCGGACCACTACGACATCGAGGCGGTCAAGGACCGCATCCTCGAGTTCCTCGCCGTGCGCAAGCTGAACCCCGACGTCGGCTCGGCGATCATCTGCTTCGTCGGGCCTCCGGGGGTTGGCAAGACCTCGCTCGGTCACTCGATCGCCGCGGCGATGGGGCGCGAGTTCGAGCGCGTGTCGGTGGGCGGCGTGCGCGACGAGTCGGAGATCCGCGGTCATCGGCGCACCTACATCGGCGCGATGCCCGGCACGATCCTGCGCGCGCTGCGCGACGCCGGCTCGAACAACCCCGTCCTGATGATCGACGAGATCGACAAGATGGGCACCGACTTCCGCGGCGATCCCGCGAGCGCGATGCTCGAGGTGCTCGATCCGGAGCAGAACACGAGCTTTCGCGATCACTATCTCGACCTGCCCTTCGATCTCTCGAAGGTCATGTTCATCACGACGGCCAATCAGCTCGAGCCGATTCCGGGCCCCCTGCGTGACCGCATGGAGGTGATACAGCTCTCTGGCTACACGGAGGCCGAGAAGCTCGAGATCGCGAAGCGCTACCTGGTGCCGCGCCAGGTCGAGCGAAACGGCCTCTCGCCGGCGCGGATCGAGTTCGCAGACGAGGGGCTGCGGCTGCTGATCGACGGCTACACGCGCGAGGCCGGGGTGCGCTCGCTCGAGCGCGAGATCGGAGCGCTGTGTCGAAAGGTCGCCCGCGGCTACGCGGAGGGTAAGCGCCGCAAGCGGACGATCAAGGCGCGCCAGGTGACCGAGCTGCTCGGCAAGCGGCGCGTCCGCCACGAGGCCAAGCGCCGCACCGACGAGCCGGGCGTCGCCACCGGGCTCGCCTGGACCCCGGTCGGCGGCGACGTGCTGTTCGTCGAGTCCGCGGCCTATCCCGGCGAGGGCCGGCTGCGCGTGACCGGCCAGCTCGGGGACGTGATGAAGGAGTCCGCCGAGGCCGCGATGTCCTTCGTCAAGGGCAACTTGAAGAACTGGGGCGCCGACGTGACCGAGGATTGGTTTCGCACCCACGACGTCCACATCCACGTGCCCGCGGGTGCGATCCCGAAGGACGGCCCGAGCGCCGGGGTGACGATGGCAACCGCGCTCGTCTCGCTCGCCACCGGCCGCGCCGTGCGCTCGGATACCGCGATGACCGGCGAGATAACGCTCACCGGCCAGGTGCTTCCGATCGGCGGCCTGAAGGAGAAGGCGCTCGCCGCTCAACGCGCGTCGCTGACGCGCGTGATCGCTCCGGGAGAGAACGAGGCCGACCTCGACGAGTTCCCCGAGCATCTGCGCGAGGGGATGGAGTTCATCTTCGCGGACCGGATCGAGCGGGTGCTCGAGGCGGCGCTCGAAGATGATGGTGTTCCTTCGGGGCGTCCGGGGTATTCTCGCGCCGGTAAGCGGACGGCGAGGAGAGCCAATGGCAAGAGGTAAGAACAAGGCGACGAAGGCGGGTGTCGGCGCGGTGGCATCGGCTCGCGCGGCCGCGCACAATCCGTACGTGCAGCGCCTGATGGACGACGACGACCTGCGCCAGAACCTGCAGGACGCCTACGAGGCGGCCCGCAAGGCCTACGGTCGGATCGACGGCAAGGGCCCGACCAAGGCCGTGCTCGACGACAGGAAGACGCAGAAGGAGCTGAAGCGCGCCGGCAAGTCGCTGAGCGAGGCCGCCGACGCGCTGCGTGGCGCCAAGGGCAAGCGCAAGCGCCGCCGTCGTGGCGGGCTGTTGCTGGTCCTGCTCGTGGGAGCCGGCGCCGCGGTGGCGATGAGCGAGGACCTGCGTAAGCGCGTGCTCGACCTGCTGTTCGGCGCCGAGGAGGAGTTCGAGTACACCTCGACGACGATGCCGCCGCCCGCGGTGCCGACCCCGCCCTCGGGGCCGGCGGGCACTGCCTGACCCTGGCCGGCGCCACTACGCCCCATCGAAGAGGCGCTCTCCGGAGCGCCTTTTTCGTGCCCGAGGCTCAGCCGGCGAGGTAGTCGTCGATCACGACGAGCGAGCCAGGTCGGCTGCCGGGGTCGGTGCCGTAGCGCTCGAGCCAGGCGGCGGGGGGCACGTCCCGGCGCGTCTCCCAGGCGCGCAGGAAGGGGTAGGGGTTCGTCGCCTCGCCGCCGCGAGGGTGGATCTCGAAGTGCAGGTGGGGCGGGGTCTGCTCGGCGTCGCCGGTGCTGCCGACGAACCCGATCACGTCACCCGCCTCGACCTCGGCGCCGTTGCGGGCGTCCTCGGCGAAGGCCGACAGGTGACCGTAGAAGAGCGTGTCGCCCTGCTCGCTCTTGAGCCACACTCGGTTGCCGGGGATCTTGCGCGTGCCGACTCGAAACAGGCGTCCATCCGCGACGGCTAGCACGGGGGTGCCGGTGGCGGCGAAGATGTCGTTGCCCTCATGCGTGCCGGTGCGCTCGCGCGGGGCGCCCCAGTCGTTCGAGTAGCTGTAGCCGGCGTGGACCGGGAAGGCGTAGCCGCGAGCGGTGCGCAGCGCCTCTAGCTCGGGCGCCCGCCGGCGCGCGGGCGCTCTCTGCGCGCGGGCACGGCGCTCGGGGCGGGCTGTCCGTCGCTCGGCTTGGCGCTGTGCGGTCTCGCGCTCGCGCGTCGTCTCTGCTGTGTCCGGCGCCGGGGCGGCCCGTGGCACGCTCGCGGCCGCATATCCGACCGTGACCGTGTCGCCGCGCGAATGTCCCTTGTACGCGCGGGTCAGCCGCGCGCGCAGGCCGACGATGCGGTCGCCCCCGGTCGCCAGCACCTCGAGCTCGCCGTAGCCCGAGAGCTCGTAGGAGTGCGGGCGCTCGACCGTCGCGGCAACGCGCTTGCCGGCGATCGCGAGATCGGTGACGACCCCGGACGTGCGAGTGTCCCCAGGCCCGGCGTTCGCCTCGACGTCGACTGCCGAGGCGGTCACGAGCCCGTCGAAGAGGTTGACGCGCTCGGCCCTCGCCGTCGCGGTCGCCCGGCGACCTCGGGTCGAGGCCTGTACCGCGGTGCGCGCGCCGGCGCGCTGGTCGTCGGCCTCCGCCCGCAGCTCGCCTCGCCGTCCGCTCGGGCCCTCGCGCTCGAAGGCGGTCGCGGTAGCCTGTGCCGGAGCCGCCGCGGGCGCCTGCGCGATCGTCGCGGCGCCGCCGACGCCGAGCGCGGCGAGCACCACGAGCAGGGAAAAGCGGCGGTGTACGGGCATTCGCCGAGGGTACCCAGCGCCCCTACTCGCCTCCGAGCGGCTATACGGATGCGATGAGCTCCGCTTCAGCACAGCTTCCCCACTGGCCGCCGGGCACCGCCGCCGTCCTGTGCGTCGCCGGCCCGCACGCGATCCCGGTGTCGACGGCGATCCGTGCCGGTGACGATCGCCTCGTGTTCGCGCTCGGCCGCCGCCGCGACGCGCTCGCCCGCCTGCGCGAGGAGCTCGAGCGCATCCCGCTGGCGGCGCTCGAGCTACGCGTCGAGCGCGTGCAGGATCACCTCGCCGACGGGCGCACCGACATGCTCGGCGCGGCCGGCTGGCGCTGGCGCGGCGAGCGTGACGCCGAGGCAGACCGCATCGTCCACGAGGAGCTCGCGGCGCTCGCTGCGATGACCGGTTGACTGCGATGCCCGAGTCGGAGGTCGCGAAGCTCGAGCGGCTCGAGTCCGACGATCGGGAGCTGATCGAGTACTTGCGCGGCCGGGAGTCGTCGGCGGACTCCCCCTGACGGCGCGGCATGAGGAGCGTCCCGGACGCCCTCAAGCCAGCTTCGGGCTCCGCCACGGCGCCGCGAGGCGCCGCTCGAGCTCCCCACCCAGCTCTGTCATGGCGATCCGCGCCTGCTCGAGCGAGTCGCGGTCGCGCAGCGTGACCGTGCCGTCCTCCATCGTCTGGTGGTCGACCGTCACGCCCCACGGCGTGCCGATCTCGTCCTGGCGGCGGTAGCGCTTTCCGATCGAGCCGCCGGTGTCGTACTCGGCCGGCATCCGCCGGCGCAGGTCCTGGTAGATCTCACGTGCGCGCTCCGGCTGGCCGTCCTTGTTGACGAGCGGCAGTACCGCGACCTTGACCGGCGCCAGCCGTGGGTGCAGGCGCAGCACGACGCGCTCGCGGCCCTCGACCTGCTCCTCGTCGTAGGCGTCGACCATGAAGGCGAGCGTCGCCCGGTCAGCGCCGGCCGAGGGCTCGATCACGTGCGGCACGTAGCGCTCCCCGCTTCCCGAGTCGACGTACTCGAGCTTCTCGCGCGAGAACTTCGCGTGCTGGGTGAGGTCGAAGTCGCCGCGATTGGCGATTCCCTCGAGCTCCGACCAGCCCATCGGGAACTCGTACTCGATGTCGGACGTGGCGGAGGAGTAGTGCGAGAGCTCGTCCGCGTCGTGCGGGCGCAGCTTCAGGTGATCCGGCCGCAGGCCGAGCTCGGTGTACCACCGCATCCGCTCATTCAGCCAGTGCTCATGCCAGTGACCGGCGTCGGCGGGAGGCACGAAGAACTCGATCTCCATCTGCTCGAACTCGCGCGTGCGGAAGATGAAGTTCTGTGGGGTGATCTCGTTGCGGAAGGACTTGCCGACCTGGGCGATGCCGAATGGCGGGCGCTTACGAGAGAACTGGAGCACGTTCTTGAAGTTGACGAAGATCCCCTGGGCGGTCTCCGGCCGCAGATACACGCGGGAGCCCTCTTCTTGCACGGGGCCCATGTGGGTCTCGAACATGAGGTTGAAGTTGCGGGGAGGTGAGAGCTCGCCACCGCACTCGGGGCAGCGCAGCTCGCCCTCCGGCTTGGCGTCGCGCAGGTGGTCCTCGCGCCAGCGCCGCTTGCACTTGCCGAGGCATTGCACGAGTGGGTCGGTGAAGCCCTCGAGATGCCCGGATGCCTCCCAGGTCATCGGGTGCATCAGGATCGCGGCGTCGAGCGCCACCACGTCGTCGCGCTCCTGGACAACCGCACGCCACCACTCGGCCTTCACGTTCGACTTGAGCAGGACGCCGTAATGGCCGTAGTCGTAGGTCGAGGCGAGGCCGCCGTAGATCTCCGACGACTGGAAGATGAAGCCTCGCCGCTTGCAGAGGGCGACGATCTTCTCCATCGTGGCGGCGTCGGTGGTGGCCATCCCCCTAAGCTATCGACGCGCGGAATCCTGCCCTGATCCGCCCCCTACGGGGCCGTTTTCGGCACTCCTATACTGAGAGTGCCATGCCGATTTACGAATATCGCTGCGAGCGTGGGCACTCGTTCGAGTGCATGCAGCGCATGGGCGCCGACGCGATCGAGGCCTGCACGGTGTGCAGCGCGCCCGCTACGCGCGTCTTCAGCGCTCCCGCGGTGCACTTCAAGGGCTCGGGCTTCTACACGACCGACTATGGCAAGAAGGGACGCGGCGGGGCGTCGGACAACGGCGGCGATGGGGCCAAGGAGACGGGGTCCGACTCCAAGGCGGGGTCGAGCTCCGACTCGAGCAACCCGGGCTCGGACTCGAAGTCGAGCTCGGACTCGAAGTCTGGCTCCAAGGCAGGCTCGACCTCCTCGGGCTCGTCCTCCTCGGACTGAGCCCCGAGCACCGGCTCAGCTTCCGAGCAGCGCCTCGACGGCTCGCTGCTTGTCGCCCTCGGAGACGATCAGGCTCGTTCCCGGCCCCGCGCCCGACGGGCGCAGCACGCTCGTGCTCCCGGCGCCTCCGGTGACGACGTCCGCGAAGAGGGCGAGCAGGCCGGCGCCCCCGAGGTCGGTCCGCAGCGTGCGCGGAGCCTGCCAGGAGGCGAGCGGAAGGCGCGCGAACGTGAACGGCGACAGCAGCCGCGAGCGGATCGAAGACAGCACGAGCTGCTGACGGCGCGCACGCGCTCGATCGTCCTCGTTCGGTGAGCAGCGGTTCTTTCGCACGCGCGCGAAGGCGAGCGCCTGGCGCCCGTTGAGATGGTGATCTCCCGCCCGCAGCCTGAAGCGACGGCCGCCGAAGGGGTCCGAGGACACGCAGCGCTCGAGCGTGACGTCGATCCCGCCGAGCGAGTCGATGAAGGCCGGGAAGTCGTCGAAGGAGATTTCGACCACGTGGTTCACGCGCAGCTCGTTGCCGAGGAAGCCCTCGACGGTTCGCACCATCAGCGGCGTTCCGCCGAGTGCGTACGCGGCGTTGATCTTCTGCGGCGCGTGGCCCGGGATGTCGGCGTAGGAGTCACGCAGGATCGACAGCCGGCGCACGCTCCCGAACGACGCCCTCACGAGCAGGATCGAGTCGGCGCGGGCGGGGCCTTCGGCGCCGGGCTCGGACGTCGCGCGCGAGCGGCGGTCCGATCCGAGCACGAGAATCGTGCTGCCGGTGACGAGCGACGAGCCGCCCGAGAGCGTCTCCTCGGCCTCGGGGGAGGCACGCTCGGCGAGCTGCGCGCTGACGAAGAAGACAGCCACCGACACGCCGATCCACGCGAGCGCGAGCAGCGCCAGCCATCCGACGACCCGGCCGGGACGCAGGCGCCGGTCGCGGCGGCGCGAGGCCGGCGCGCCCCGCCCCTTGTCACCGCCTCGCCGGCGCAGGCGGTCGAGGCCGGCCCCGGGGCTCAGGCGGTGGCGCAGGCTCGGGCGCGAGCGATAGAGGCGGTATTCGGGCCTGCGGTCGTCTGGCGGCTCGTCGCGCACCCCCCGGGTATACCGTCCCGCCGTGCGCGCGCGGCGGGTGATCGGCATCGACTCGGGCGGTACGAAGTTCCTCGGCGGCGTCGTCGACGAGGAGTTGCATGTCCATCACCGCGTCGCACGGATGATCGGCGGGCTGGGGGCCGACGAGCTTCTCGACGTGATGGCGGAGGCGGTGCTCGAGGCGCGGGAGGTCGCCCCCGACGCCGACGCAGTCGGCTTCGGGATCCCGTCGGTGGTCGATCAGCGGCGCGGGAGCTCGGTGTCCTCGCGCCACCTCCCGCTCGGGGGCGTCGCCTTCCGCGAGCTGATGACCGAGCGCATCGGCCTGCCCGTCTATGTCGACAACGACGCCAACCTGGCGATCCTCGCCGAGCACCGCTTCGGTGCCGGGCGCTTCGCCTCGCATGTGGTGCTGCTCACGCTCGGAACCGGCATCGGCAGCGGCCTCGTGCTCGACGGGAAGGTCTACCGCGGAGCAATCGGGGGGGCGGCGGAGATCGGCCACATGACTGTCGACCTCGACGGTCCGAAGTGCCCTGGGAACTGTCCCAACCGGGGCTGCCTCGAGGCGCTCGTCTCAGGCGCGGCGATTGGCCTCGCCGGCCGGGCCACGGCGCTCGAGCGGCCCCGGTCGGCGCTCGGGCGCGTCCACGCGCAGGGACGCGAGATCACCGGCCAGGTGGTGACCGACCTCGCACGGGACGGCGACGAGACAGCGGTCGAGATCCTCGACGGCGCCGGGCGGATGCTGGGCGTCGGCATCGTCAACGTCGTGAACATCTTCAACCCCGAGGTCGTGATCGTCGGCGGCGGGGCGATCGCGGCGGGCGAGCTGCTCCTCCAGCCCGCTCGCGAGGTCGTGCTCGAGCGAGCACTCGATCCCAACCGTGAGATGGTGCGGATCGTCCCCGCGCACTTCGGTCACGAGGCCGGGATGCTCGGAGGCGCCGTGCTCGCCCTCTCCGGCGGGCGCGCGTAACGGCATGAGCGGCCACCTTGTCGTCTGCGCGACGCCGATCGGCAACCTCGAGGACGTGACGCTGCGGGTGCTCGCGGCGCTCCGCGAGGCGGACGTCGTCGCCTGCGAAGACACTCGGCGCACGCGCACCCTGCTCGACCGCTACGGGGTCAGCGCGAGCCTCGTCTCCTATCACGAGCACAACGAGGAGCGTCGAGCCGCGGAGCTCGTGGAGCGGATGGCGGGCGGCGAGACCGTCGCGCTCGTCTCCGACGCCGGCATGCCGCTGGTGTCGGACCCGGGCTATGTGCTCGTGCGGGCGTGCGTGGCCGCAGGTCTGGCGGTCGAGGTGCTGCCCGGGCCCTCGGCGGCGCTCGCCGCGCTCGTGGCCTCGGCGCTGCCGGCCGATCGCTGGCGCTTCGCCGGCTTCCTGCCGCGCAAGCGGGGCGACCTCCGCCGTGTGCTCTCGGAATCCGGGGGCACGCTCGTCGCGTTCGAGTCGCCGCGCCGGGTGGCGGCCACGCTTGCGCTGCTCGCGGAGCTCGATCCCGAGCGCGAGGTCGCGGTCTGTCGCGAGCTGACGAAGCTGCACGAGGAGGTCGTGCGCGGCGGCGCCCGCGAGCTTGCGGACCGTTACGCGCAGGGGCCGCCGCGCGGCGAGGTCGTGCTCGTGGTCGCCCCGGCACGCGCGGGCGCGGGCGCGGCACAAGACGACGAGGCGGCGCTCGACGCGCTCGCCCGGCTCGTGGACGCCGGCGCGCGGGCGCGGCCGGCGGCGGGGGTGGTGGCAGAGCTCACGGGGGGCAGCGCCAACGCGCTCTACCGGACGTGGGTTGCCCGGCGGAAGCTGTGAGAGCGCGCTTGCGCGTGACGCCTTCGCGACGACCCGTCACGGGACTGCGAAGGACGGTGACATCCGCGCGACGAGCAGTGGCTGAGCCGATCTCGTCGCCGTAGCGTGGCGAGCATGAGAGCAGTCGCCCTCGCCGTCGCGACCCTGGCTCTGCTGGCGACCTCGCCGTCGCCGTCGATCGCCGCCGAGCGGTGGGCGTGGCCGGTGCGCGGCGAGGTCCTCAACCACTACCGCAACGGCGGCGATCCCTACGCCGCCGGACAGCACCGCGGCATCGACATCGGCGCGCCCGCGGGCACCGCGGTGATCGCCGCCACGGCCGGCAGCGTCACATTCGCCGGCAGCGCCGGCTCGTCGGGTCTGACGATCTCGATGCGCACGGCGGACGGGCGCTTCGACCTCTCCTACCTGCACCTGTCGGCGCTCTCCGTCAGGAAGGACGATCAAATCGCTGCGGGCGACCGCGTCGGCGCGGTGGGGATCTCCGGGACGCGCTCGGATCCGCGGCCACACCTTCACTTCGGCGTCCGCGACGCGGCCAAACAGCACAGCTACGTCGACCCGCTCACCTTCCTGTCACCTCCGGGCGCGCCGCCACAGCCCGAGCCACCGCGTGCCGCGCCGGTGCCGGTATTCGGCCCCGCACGACCCGCGCCCGCGCCGGTGACGGCGCCGCGGCCGGTGAGCGCGCCCGCGCCTCGTTTGGCGCCGCGTCAGCTTCCGGTGCCCACCCGCCGCCCCGGGCCCGCCGCGAGGCCGAGCCCGGCCAGGCGGCCAAGCCCCCGGCGCAAGCC